>Ga0307512_10003337_pt1 | contig 18812 bp, 13 predicted proteins | sample 14_EM_MG_FD_200267 | JGI IMG/M metagenome (GOLD analysis project Ga0307512, IMG submission 200267) | Populus trichocarpa ectomycorrhiza microbial communities from riparian zone in the Pacific Northwest, United States - 14_EM | ecosystem: Host-associated > Plants > Roots > Unclassified | place... | reverse complement strand
AGATAAAGGAGACGCACTCGAGGTGCATGATTCCAATAGAGCTCAAGTTGGATGTCACCTAGACTTGTTTCTAGGACTACTAATTCTGGCGCGGGCATGACAGTGACGGAGAAGGTTCAAGAGCCTTGCAATCCGCGCCCCCGATTCGGATCCCAGAGCCCGAGACCCACCGACGGCTAACATTGCACGAAAACGTCAAAGTGTACATTCTCGACGCTCCGATCTAACAACGAAGCGGGCCGTAAGAAAATCATGTAAACAGCTAAAATCCCCAGCTCGTTCCAGTTGTACACACCCATGACTTTGCAAGATAAGATAAGATACCGTCACACTAGTTGCTTGCCTCGCGCCATCATTGCGGCATACTATATACTGGTTTCCTTGATCCATCCAAGAAATCATGCGGGCAGTAATCCAGCGTGTACTATCTGCATCCGTAACAGGTCTTTTTCTCTACCTGTACATCATTTCCGCGTTCGTTAAAAAATCTGCTTGCTCCAGTGGACAATGAAGTCGTGTCCGAGATCTCTCGGGGTCTGATGGTGCTCGTGGGTATTGGAGTTGGTACATCATCGACGCATTCATTGCACCATCCTTTTTGTGGAGCGAGGGAGCTGAGCAAATGATCGCACAGATGACAATGTCTCCGACATCGAGAATCTCACGAAAAAGATGTGGGCCTTCTCTCACATCTCATTTCACATTCGATTTCCTTGGCCGCTAAAGACTCCGGGCTCAACCCCAGATTATCCTTGAGGGTGTTCTCCAACCCCTCCGGTGACATGTGGAAGGAAAACGTCAAAGATATACAAGGCGAAATTCTCTGCGTATCGCAGTTCACCCTCATGGCGAACACTTCCAAAGGCAAGAAGCCTGACTTCCACCGTGCAATGGTTCGTTTTTCTCCCTCTTCGTTGGCCGCGATCTCTCTTTTTTCATTCACACCGCGAGAGAAGTCGGCAGATCAATCACGGGCCATGTACGCCTCGTTTCTTCAGTACATGGGAACCCAGTACTCTCCAGAGAAGATCAAGGGTAACCTGCTCTCAGATCGATGACAAGGAGAGTCCCTGAATCTAACAAACAGATGGAAAATTTGGGGCCATGATGAACGTCAGCTTGACTAATGAGGTGACAGCCCATGGATTGCATAATTTCTGTGCTGTTCTGATTTTGCCTGGGGAAACATAGGGACCTGTGACATTCACTCTTGATTCGAGGAAATTTGAATATATCACTCCACCGATACCTGCGCGGGATGTGGCGGAATCGAGCGGGAAGGCTGTCAGAAGCAATAATGAAGTTTCGAAATCGAGGGTACTGGGGACACCTCCAGATGTCAACCCTAGCGCATAGTGTAGAGCAAGTCATGCTCAGGCTCACATTCGAGGTGGCGGCCGAGTTCTGTATAGATCCATTATAGGAGAATACATAGATGATCCTGTCATCATCATGACAGACATTGGATGGTCACTATCCGCCACCCGTCGGGCTTCATCATCCCCTGTGAAAATCAACTGGCCCTGGGCAGTGGCCCAACGTCGACAACCCCGAGTTTGTCTTCCAACGGCACTCTAGTCGACGATACGTTGTGTACGGATCAAAAGGTGTCGTACCCTCATCCCAGCCATTGGCCACAAAGGCAGGGCCGGAGATATTGAGACGGGGTGGGAATGCCGGTACGATCATAGAAGTACTTGCGGCGCCAGAGTCAGAGTCGTCAGACTCGATGTATTAACACCGATTTTTGAACAAATTGTGATTGTGCAGCGGACGCAGCCGTCGACGGGTTGGTGTGTCCTTTATTCCTGGCCCGGTGTTGGTCGCGTTCAAGGAGCCCCTAGTCAGCGACTGTTGACTTGAACTAACGCGACACCCCACTATCATGCCGCTTGACGCTATTACCCGCGCCGTACTGGAGCATCACACAGCGCAGCTGCCGCGCACAGAAGATGCCTGGTACGGCCCGTGGACGACTATCCTAACGAGCCTCTTCCCGACTACACATGGGTACCTCGTCTCTCCTCAACAGCGCCTCCCGAGCGACGACCAGGGCCACATTCCTGACTTCATCACCGAGGTCGTCAAGCTGTCCACACCGCCCCTCACATTCCGGACGGTCTTGATCGTCAAAATCAAGAACACGCAGCACTGGCCCAGCGGGATCCAAGCCCTGAAGCGCCAGTTGGGAAGGCAGACGGACGCCGCTTTCGCGGGAACCGCCGGGGACAAGTTGTATTGGATTGGCGCGATCGGGCCCCATTGGCAGTACGGCGAAAAAGTCTATGACGGCGGGAAGGTTCAGGAGCTCATCGAGTGGCATGACACCATTCATGATTTGGCGTCATTCAATGACCTTCAAGCTCTCGTTCAGCTCGTCGCGGCTCTCTGTGAGTTTGGGACATCTTCACCCAGGCTGGCAGTCCACTGAAATATGACCATCTTCAGAATCGCATTTGCGAGCATGTATCGTAAGATTGTTTTCCTTTCAGGCACGCTCTAGCTCTCGCTGAGGGCCCAATCTTGAGAATTGGTTGAGAGTAAGATAAATGTTGCTTCGGCGGCTGATTGACGCCTCGTCCACGCGCTCCCTAGTAAAAAAGGTTAGTCGGGTCGGGGTCATACACCCAGTCAATTGACTACAAAATGACCTGATGTCGAAATTTCTGACTTACTTTTGACCTTTTGTGCTGGCGGTCAATCAGTCAATTAACTTAGCAGCCTTTATATCACGTGATTATATTTTGTGGGCCCTCCATAAGGCAATAGCAATAAGATGAAATGGATAACAGTATAGTATGTATGGTATGTATGGTACCATACACGCGTGTGTGTCGCTGTGTGGACTTCCTTTGCAAAGTTCGCAAGTTGATTTATGCATGATGATAGACCTTATGGATTTGCATCTAGTTATGAGTAAGTTAATGCCGAAAATGAGAGGTGGTAAATCTATGTGGTGCGATACGTGGATTCGTCGAGTAGTGTGCAGGTGCGACCGACGGCACTTCATTTTGGGATTGAGTAAACTGGGCTGGAAGCTGTCAGGGTATCGTTTAGAGGTATCCGCTCAAAAGCCAAGCTAGAAGTTTTGTAACAGGTCGCACGCTTCTCTGGTCTCCTTTCCAATCTTCTGCGAAATTGCTCAGGCCTTGTAGCTCGAGCTGAAGCTTCTTCTGAACAGTCGCAGAATTCGCGAGCATTACAAAGGACAGTTCGGTGTCCAGGTGAGCAGAACGCGAGTTGAGGTTTGTAGAACCAAAGAGTGTGAGGATGGGTGGAGATTCGGGATTTGGTGAAAGCCAAATCCCTACGATGGATGGACCAGACGGACGATTAGGATCCAATACAGAAGGAAGAGAAACAACAAGCACACCTTTTGCATGGTAGGTCCAGCCGTGCCTGTTCCATTCCCTAAGCCCTACGGATCCAGGAATGAACCGAGGGTCTTGAATTTGAGACTTGCGCACGGCTGCCATGAACTGCTGCTCGAGCCACGTGTAACCCCCTGGCAGACGACCAGATATCCCCTTGGAACCGTAAAAGCCATTTGCCTAAAGATAATAACATTAGGTTGTTAGTCGTAATAAACGAAACGGGAAAGCCAACTTTGGGACTAGCACAGATGATCCGGGTGGGAATACGGGAGCGGAGGATTAGATCCTTGTATGACTTGAATAGTCCGAAATAACCAGTAGTCAGGTCCAAAAGAGGGCGGAAATCATGAGTCGCGTCTCGAGAATTAGCGGCGCCAAAGTGGCCGAAAAGTTGTCTTAGACATTCCTCTTCCTCTCGAATATTAAACTGCCCAGCCTGAATTACAGGAAATACAACCACAGAATCCTCCCTCTGAAGCTGCTCGTGAATATTGGCACCGTTTACATTGTAATGGTGCTGCAGGTCAGAAAGAGCAAGCTTTGCTTGTGGCTCGATGTGATGTGGGTGAATTGATTCATGTGGCCAATGGGGCACAGGAGACGCGCTGAAATTGTCGGACGTTGATGAAGGAAGTAACTTGTACGAGAAAGAGGACACGGTCTTCAGGAAATCGAAACAATAATTCGATAATTCTGGGGCAGAAGAAAACAGAAGGTAGCGGTCTTGCCGATCTGTGAAATACGACTTGTTCAAGTTGGCACTGAAAAGTTAGCTGAGCGTCAGTAGATAAGTCTAGAGTGGCAAAACAGACGGCCATCACCCGCTGATCATGACTGTGTCGTCGGCGCCATAAATCTTGGAATGCCACGTTCCGAAGCCTTCGTTGAACCGCGGAGGAATGAGGTTGGACAAGATACCCTTGAGCCTTGGACTACGAAAGAGTGAGACATGGCATCTGTCCGGGAAGTCCTTGAGCAGTGGCGCTATGAGTGCTACGGTTGAGGAAGACCCCGGTCTTGTTGACCTATTGTAATCAAATTGTAGGTGTACGTGAAGGGATTTTTTGCAGCGCAACGCGTCGCGTATGGTTTCTATCTGACCGAGTGAGTCCAGATGTGGGATGTTATAATCTAAATCTCGCTCACCAAGGCCGTCTCTCCCGATCCGACGTAAAGAGAAGAAATGAATATTCGTCTCTCTGCACCTCGTATTAAGTCCTGGACTCAGAGCGGTTACAAAGAATGACAAGAGGAAGTCTTGATGAATGTCTCACGATCAATTGGGTGTAGAAATCGGTTGGCTTTGATAAAATGTGTACGTTCTCGGATGAGAGTGTGAAGGATGGTTGAGTTTGCGCCAAAGAGGACGCAAAGCCTTGGATACCTGGACACAGCGCTATGGTAGAGTAACTTAAAACAGAAGTGAACCTGGGAAGGGTGGAAAGCCGAGGAGCGCGTAGTACAGCAAGCCAGGGGAAAGGCATTGCGAGTCTGAGACTGCCAGAACCGTGGCGGTGATGGTCCGGGACGGGGCGGAGTCGGGAAGGCCGACCGAAGGGGTGACCCGGGTGAACCAATATCATTCATGCCTCACGATTCCCAGTCGTCATAACATGCTGCACCCCCAACAACAGTCCTGTGACGTCCACTGAATACCATGAGTGTCCCCGCAAACCTCGCCTCCTTTTCCCCCGGCAATGCGATTAATGCTGCCTTTCCATCTCCCTTCAGAGCCATCCTCAAATTTCTCCTCGTTGCACCTTTTCGCGGCCTCGCTCGTCTTCTGCGGTTGGACAGGTTGTTGCACAGAGAAGAAGAGCCAATTCAGATGATGTCGTCTTCCCTGGCCTACGGCACGGATGGAGGTACCTCCATGGTACACATGGCAAGTCCCCCACCGTCCACCTTCCACCATTATCCTGGCCCCTGGTCCTTCTTCGCGTCTGGATACGCCATCTCTCTTTTTGCCATGGTAAGATACGTTCATAGAAACGTCTCTTGATCACATGAACCTTAGTTCACCGCATCAACAGGCTTTACTCTTGAACCGCATTCAGAACATTGTCGTGCCAAGTCGGCGACCACCACACCACCATACGCGTTCTAGCTCCAGCTTACAGTCCAGCTGGGCTCTCTTCAACCTGGTTCTTCCCTCCTTCTTCCCGATCGATTTATCGTCCACGTACTCCAGAACGATTCTTCGGTTGCCGACGATGTATTACATCCTCAAATCACTTGTCCTTTGGACAGTGTTGCTCTTGCAAGCTGCCGACTACTTCCCTCATTCCTCGTGGGAGCCGCTTCAATTCCTGGACGAGTGGGTGGCCCATAAGGAAATGGAAGAGATTTGTTGGTTTACGTTTCGGGTCATATGTGGGGCATTGTGCGTTGGCGCATTGACGAAGGGCCTAGAAGGCGTTGGGACAACTCCTGCTTCACCATTCAACCTGGTTTGTCCTTTTCATTCGGTCCATGTCACAGCGTTTATCATACAGTGTGCAGTTTGGCTATTCCTTCATGCTACACTTCTACTCCTCCCCGTTTACTCATCTGGTGAAACCAGAGGGCCTGCCCTCCCGCCCAGACGTGAACGTTATTTTTACTATCTATGTCCCTTTACTCCAGGTAAGAGAACTTCTATTGGTGATGTAATATGACTGACGTTGTCTCAGCTTTCCATGATCCATTTCACCGGGGCAAAACAAAGCTGGTCTAATAAACGACTAATCCCAACGACCATTTGTTCGGTGATGACGCTCACGCATTTCCACTGGGTCCTTTGGCTTTCGCCATCCTCGTATCCCTTACTCAACTACGTGTCCTGCATCTTCGAGTCAATGCTCCTCCTCGTGATTGTAGTCGCGTTTTCCCTCAACGTACTCACGCAGTTGCTATTAGAAGGATCCATAACCCGCCTCTTCATCGGACACACCGCATCACTCATGCCGAAATGGGATGAGGATTTTTCTATTGTATTGCTTCGCCTCGGTATCGCCAGCCTGGATGCAACGAGCGTAGCTGGACTCGGCAACGAAGTGAGCTGCATCGCCCTCGCCAATCACGCAGAAATCGTGAAGCCTCAAATGCAATACGGCGAAGTCGAGATGAACCGTTCTGGCGCATCGTCCGTTACGCACACAACTGAACACCACGGAGGCCGACGCACGCGGAAGGAAGGCTTTGCCAACGAAATCAGGCACGTCAGGGTTGGTTCGTCCCCGCACGGCGATCACATGGTTGACGCGACATGGTTCGTCGAGTTCAAGAGGTTTGGTTGTGCAATGGCCAGGTTTGGGGTCGGACTTTGGCGGATGGCGGGACGACTTTTACGTGGTCAACCCGTTTTCCCGAGACCGCTCGCAGCCTCTGGTTGGCAGACGCAGGATTTTGAATTTGGTGCTTTGTCACCTGGCGTCTGCCACGAGGACGAGACCAAGCCTTTCATTCCTGGCCAGCGCGATATCTACGAGCGGTTCCTCTCCGGCGAGGAGCTCAGCGACGACGAAGACGACGATTTTTACCCTCCAAGTAGCCCAGCTCCACAGGATGATGATGGCGATGGTGATGACGGCGACGATGACGACGCGGGGGGTGATTCTTCATACGCGGAAGCTGACACCTTGGCGTTGTTTTGCGACCTTTCAACACCTTCTACATCATCCGCCACTGCACCGGTTTTACTTGCTCATATGACGGATACATCGCCATCACCGTTGACGCGCCGAAGATACAGGAGTTTAGTTTCTGGCCAAGAAGATCCCGAGCGAAGAGCATGGGAAGCGTTCATAAATGACCGGAGAGATAGCATGAACGTGCGAAATCTGCCAACCAGCGAAACCCGTAGAAATTGCGTCATATGCACAGTCGAGGAGCGACAGATCATCTGCTGGCCGTGCCGGTCAGTCCCCTCTTTGTCTGCCTCACTACCCAACGCATAAATTTATATCGACGGGTATGTCACATGACAGGTGTCTAGCGCTCTGCGATGACTGCCGGCAAAATCTTGCATCCCGCCATTCCGCATCAAAGCATACATGCCCGTGTTGTCGTCAGCAGTGAGTCCCTCTTGATGGCCCTACTTAGATATGCGCCCGGGAACTGACGACTGGAACAGAGTAGAGGGATTCTCCCGGATTTACATCCCTTGATGAGGATGTCGTCTCCAGATGCATTGCATTGTATATCGTAAGAATGATATCAAAGTTGTAATGACATGGCTGTACGTGCCAGTGGCCGGCGTTCAATCTGTTGGTACCTTTTGATCTACTACTCTCGCCGCACGAGACGGAAGATGAGGACAACGGTACTGTAGCCCCCCGATAATTATGTCAGGCGATGACAGGAAAAGGTTCTCCAAGCGGGAGCCGATCTAAGTCGCAGAAGCAACCTTGATGGTGATCTCATTACAGTATTGACAGTTCGTCGTTGGCTCGAGTCCTCTCATTTTGATCCCCGAGGAGAGTGGGTTGCGATTGCGTGGATCGCTTTGCGCCTGACGTCACGCCGATAACTGCGTGGGTCCTTTGTCGTCTGATCTGACAAAGGTGCAAAGGTGGGCCCGCAGCTGTTTTATCAGCATGCTGACTGTACACCGTTCACAGAAAAGGCAATGGAGTAATTGGCTGGTCACGCGCTTAGTTGCATCCCCGACTCTGCATTTGCATTAACCCAGCCGATCCGCTTGCCACTCATCACAAAGGAGATACAGTACAGTAATGATAATGACAGCAGAGAATTGCGCGTCGCTCGTTCCTTGATGCCTTTCTCCTTTTTCTTTCTTTCTTAATTTGGCGCAAAAGAGGTGAAATCATAGAGCAGTCCAGACATCCATTCATTATGCAGGGTATTTGATTCGAAGCGCTCATTATTCTGTACAGGGCCTAATAACCTCTACAGCAGTCGTAATTTTTACGAGACGCGCATAAATTGCTTGCGTCGAGCGCCAAGTAGACTCGGCAGGGGCTCATGTTCGCATCCTGTCCGTAGCCCGCCTCGGCACCAAAATCTACGGATCCTTGGTATAGATACGGATCCTTTTCATATCCTTGGGATAAAGGAGGAAAAAAAAACGCGCCTCGTATGCCCCATTTGCTCCGGCGTCCTACGGATGGAGAACCCACCCCTAAACGTCCCGTGGTATTGGTATGTTGATGTTGGAGATTCCTTTGTCGTTCCGAGTTTCGCCGCATCACGCTCCACTCACTTCCAGTTTTAAACTACTTCTACACGCGACGAGCGCCATCTATCCCTACTTTTTCTGCACAGAATCGAGCCATGATACATGAGCGCCGGAGACTTGGGCACTTTGTCCGCCCTATCTGTGTTTCCAATTTCCTCGCGATGCGAACGGCGATCCGAGTATGGTCGCATCGCGTGAAGGCGACCATCTTTTGAAACGATTAATTGAGGACCAGAGTTCGAAAAAAAGGGTCCCGACATCGAATGTAAAATGAAAGCTCACTGTCAGGGCGCCCTTGCCTGACCTGACCAAGGCACTATTCATATTTCATGGGCGCTTTACTGTTCACACGTTCACGGTTTGGCCCTCGTTAAGATAGAAAGGGACAGATTTAGTCGTGAAACGTGATTCAGTTAAGATCTCGAACGGAAGGACAGGGAAGGCGAATTTCACTTTAGCCTAGTCCAGGCTGGTCGGGAATTCAGGGTAGGGGAACGGCGACGTGATTCTCTCTATATTGTATAGAATTCTGAAGGAACAATCGAACGAAAGAACAATCCAAGCGAAATGTCTGATGAACTTGAATCTAGTGCCAGTGCCAGCTTCCGTGCCCACGTACCGTTGGTCTGGGTGTTATTCCGCGGACATCTCTCGGGTGATATCGGACTTTGGCTTGTGCCTGCACGCGAGAGATGTTTTGAAACGAGGCCACTTTCCTGGGAGCCAGGAAAGGTTTAATTTGGATGAAACTATGCGTTTGCCTCGACAAGTGTGCAAGAGACCGAGTCGCGATGCTAAGGGAGACGGATTTATGACGTCACGTCACGAACAGGCGTTGCGGGGAAGAGACGGTATTCCAATCACTTTTACTACACTTTTCACGTTATCAGTATCAGCATAGTTCTGCTCACAGGGTTTGGAGGCAAAACGCACCGTTCCAGGCGACGATCGTAGGGTCCGACCTCTAACTTCTGATGGTCGAGCAGCCTCCAGGTTCTACCGTGAAACGAGATCGATTCCGAGACCTTGAACTTGTTAGGGTCGTATTCCTGCATCTGGCTCCACCTAGGGGAAGGGTCAGAGACCGAGATGAGCTGCTTCTTCCCGCACTATTATCGAGGTTTCAGGTGCGTAGAATGCGGGATAGTGGATTGGAACACATGGTGTACGGAGATTTGGATGGATGTTATTTGAGTTGTGTCAAGGGAACTGCTAAAGACGGTTTTGCGGGGATCACCAGCGCCACAATGAAAGGGGAGCTAGAGAGCGACACGTGAATTCGATGCATTTGCGAGTCAGAGTTTCCAAGATGTCGTTTGTCTCGACAGGCAGACATCAAAACGCAATCCACGTTCTTCGTAAAGCTCTGACAAGCGCCTGTTCAGCAGCAAGGAAGTCACGCGCGAGACGCGAGAGAGAATAAGGGAATATACAACCCCCAGCCACCCTGTTTGTTTATCCGACCGTCGACGATCAGGTTCCCCAGACACTCTTATCCTCTTCGGACGTTGCGATTTCGATGGCCAGCGCGAGCGGGAGCACGCAGGCACCGGCGCAGGCCGGTAAGAGCACGCAGCCACTCATCACCCAGGGTGACTGGACCAAGAACCTCGTTCAACTCGCAAAGACGGCAGAACTCAAGTGAGTCGAATTCGTTGTCCTTGTTCTCCCCCCTACGGGATCACACACTCTCCCTGGCTACGTACCGTCATCGCCATATCACACATACCACACGCACAATTGTCGCATCGTTCGGTGGCAATAAAACCCGCCGAGTGGCGCGCTGCCCGTGGCCATGGCATGGCATGCGGACCATCTCGGCTATATGTTAGGTTCTTGTCACGCAGCTGTACCTCTCAACTCTCGTATTTGTGTGGCGAGAAACCAAAAAAAAAAAAAAAGCAGCTGACAGGGGTACCGCCACTCTGTGTAGGAAATATGCGCTCACGTTGCAGCTGCAAACAGCCCACATCCTGTCGGCGCACGCCACGCTGGATCAAAAGATGAGATCCATACAGGACCTCAAAGAGCAGAAAAACAAGTGAGCTGACAGCAGATCTACCATGCACCAATCTCCGAAAGCTAAAGCAGCTGCAAAACCCCCTTCTTCCTCACCCCCGTTTCCCGCCACGCGCTTGGTTTCGCGTTCTGTGGGTCCCATTTTTGATGTTATCACAGGCTTGATAGCGAACGGGCGCGACTGCTGAATTCCCTGAGAGAGGTGCGTTTCACCCACTTGCCTACTTCCTTAAACGGCAGCACGTTGGAGGTGGGGGCGTTCTCGGTCCCTATCACCATCACTTGATACCGAGATAACATATGCTAACGCTTTATCAGGTGAACGAAGATCGAGACAAGGTATGCGGCGCAGCGCTGGCCCAGACCGCCTGCTTATGTTTAATCTCGTGTTTCTGATGGGTTGCCCTCGCTGGCAGACGGATATGATGGAGGCTCAGCTGAACAATGAGTGCGTTTTAACCAACGCTTTGGCCTAACGGCATAATACAGTACAGCAATGATTTACTGACGTGTGGTCACGGCAGGTGCGCCGAGCTCCGGGCGCGCATACAACAAATTACGGATGGCGAGTACGCCAATGCGAAGCGAGATGTGGACTCGCTGCGCGCCGAACTTGGACAGCCACCGCTTCCCACCCTGCAGGCGACGCTCGAAGAGAAATCACAACAGTGAGTACCGCCATTCCCCCGTAACTACGAGAGAATCCCGCCGCAAATTTCGCTAAACGACACGTTCTCATTTCCGGGCCTTTCAGGTATCTGCAAGAACGCCGTCTTGGGGCCGACCAGAACGGCAAGCGTGCGACGGACGAGATGCTCGTTGATGGTTCCCAACAAGGCCAAGGGACGATCGCGAAACGTCCACGAGGGAGACCGAAGGGGAGCAAGAATCGGGCAGGGAAAACACCCAGTGGCAGCAGCAGTCAAGCGCCCGAAGCGGTACCGGCGTGATCACTGTTGCGGAGTCATCTTGGCAAAAGGGAAAGCGCCCGGCACCCATGCGTGTGCCCATGACTTGGAGTCGTTCGGAAATGACTCGAGGCCGTTGGGAGTTTTATGGATAGGCGAACTATCTGATTACCCGTGGTGGTGTGTTTCGGTGGAGAACCGACTTTGGAAGCGAGCGAGACTTCCCGCCACATTCACATACTTCTTTTTTTCTGTCCAATTGTCTTCGTGCATGCTCTTGTTGTATCAGTAGTAGGTTTTCTATTCGGTCGCTCTCAAAACGGTTTAGTCCTACGCGTTGCTTGTCATCATCAGGTTGTTGAGGTATCAGCGCTCAGCTCAGCACAGCAGGAACGATGAGCACTTGTGTGAACAAGGGCTTGGTCAGCGATCGCATTTTGGCGATATTAATAATCCAAGCCAAGCGCATTTCCTTGTGGGCTTTAATTTGAAATAGGTGATAGGCGATACGGCTCACTCAGACCCAAGCCAAAGCTCTGTCATCTTCGGAAGAAAGAAGGAGAAGGACACGGACCCTGACGAATGACCCGTTCCTGGGAATACCACATCGGGGTGATGATTGTGTGACAATAAATGATAGACACGGCCTCAGACGATTTATCTTCAAACGGATATTTGCATGGGAATCGGAGGGTACGATATCAGAGAGGGACTGCGCGTAGCTGCGGGTCATAACGTGTAAAAAATGGGGCCTGCTGCGTGGATCGGCGTGGAATACTAATCATCATTGTATACTGCGGGATGAATGCCGATGGCCGGGATAAACGTGGGTTTGCGGCATGGGTATGGGCATGGGTGGATGTACTACAGTACTGCTGGAGTGCGGCCCCTGAAGGAGGGAGTGTGTCCGGGGTGTGTCATTTGGATGAGACGATGAGACGAAAAAGGTGACAGTCGCGGAGTTTTGAAAAAAGGAAATTGCGACTCTTACGGGCTCGGTCGGGTCGGATTGCATGGGGCCGATCCCCAATCTAGAGATACGAATCTGTGGCAAAGCCGGCGGTCTTGCTCAGCCCCCATTGGTCCTTTATCCCGAACATGGGCGCGAGTCAATTCCACTTACTTATCCTCTCGGAACTGCTATACCCCCCATCCAATATATAATCACCATGTCGCTTCACTACTCCTCATTCTCCGCATCCCCTCCTGTCATCCTACGTCTCCTCTCCGACAGTCAATCCTCTCCCCCTATTCACAATGACCTATTCCCCCGTCCACAAAGCCAGCCTCGTCGAGTCCTCGACCCACTCGCAAGCCCTCCTCGACCTCGTCGACCAAAAGCTTTCTCGTCCCATCATCGGTGAGTAGTGAATATTATCCATCGTTGCATCTTTCGTGGTTCGCTAAACCCAGACCATCAGACCACCTGATTGACACCGTCGTCGAGACTGTCGACTTTGCTCTCAACCGTCCTTCGCATTCCGGCCGCGGCCGCACCGTCTCGAGACGATACGAAGGATCGGCCTTCACAACCATGGTCCACAACGTGCTCGTCCGGGCAGAAGTAGAAGTGCCCGTCGTCTTGGCCACACTCGTCTATCTCAACCGGGCCAAGCCCCATCTCCACATCGCACTCGAAGAGTGGGCCAACGAGCGGGTGTTCCTCGGCGCGCTTATTGTGGCCAGCAAGGTAAGCAACAGCATTCCAACTTCATCCGCATTTGGATGACTCAACCAACCAACCCCACTTTTAGTACCTCAATGACTCCTCTCTAAAGAACGTGCACTGGGCTGTGTGCACAGGAATCTTTGGCAAGCGCGATGTCGGCAGGATCGAGCGCGAATTCTTGGACGTGCTCGATTTCGAGCTGAGCATCACCGAAGACGACATCATGGCACACCACGACGCGATCATGTCGCTCTTCGCACCCGTCCGCCGTCATCCTTCGCACGGTATCCCCACCACTCTGCAGCTTCCTGAATTGGGCCGTTCGTCCGGCTCCTCGCCCACCTCGACCGAAGCGTCTTTCTCTCCTCGCACCCCACACACGGTCGCGGAGAACCCCATGGACGTGGATCCCCGCTCAAAGTCCGAGCAGTACGGTGCCCGTCACGCCCAATACGAGACGTACCCGGTTGCGCCGGCTGCGCCAGCGCGAGCGCACGTATCTCAGTCCCGGCACGAGAAGCGATCTTCGCACACTTCTACCTTCCGAATTCTTCGGTCCTTCCCGTTCTCCCGGCCGTTTGGTCATTCTTCATCGTCGTCATCCTCATCATCCTCATCATCAACATCATCACGGAGCGAGTCACAAGTACCACTCCAGAATGTCACGCAGCAAGGGCGGTGTCAGCTTATCCCCCCTTTCGCAGCGCAGCCTTCGACACAAGTTGTCTACGCATAGATTTTCTGAATTCGCTTTCTCTTTCTTCTCTGTTCTTCTTTTATAGTCATCCCTCCATCACATTCAAGATTACTTACGCACAAGTCTCACACTCTCTCACTCTGTCTCTGTCTCATATTTTTCTCTCATTTTCATTACAATCTTACCCCTGCGCAATGTTTTTACTAGCTTATCTCTCTACTACAGCCCATGTTGTGTTGTCCGGAATTAAAAAAAGTGTGTGTGGTATTATCAACTGGTCGGGTTTATCGTAACAATGTGAAATTAAAGTAGTAATAACTCCAACCAACGTTTGATGGCGACCGAAGAAGCGACGGAGTCATGATGATGATGATGAATGGATGTTGTGTAACCGGCGCAACTGCCCAAGTAATTGAGTGAGTAATTCGAGCAACGCACACACGTTTCGGCGGCCGTACCCGAAACCGGCTCGCGAACGAGCGAATGATTCCCGATGATGATGTCCACCCGTCAACGTCAGCCATCGCCTGTCAATCAATCACACACATTGTTCATTGTTCCATTGTCATCCTTGATTACAAACTCAATTTCCCCTCGACCCGACACGACACACGCGATAAACACGCACTCTGGGGGTGGAAACAACAATAATGAGCATCATTCGTCCGTTTCGCGCCGACGACCTTTTCAAATTTAACAATATGTGAGTGGTACGAGCGCGTGCGTCCCACACAGCCCGGTTTTCTCACCCGTGTTCATCGCCTTTTTTGTCGCTCACGCTTCCCCGCCACACACACGATACCAGCAACCTAGATATTTGGACAGAAACTGTGCGTGTACACCGCAGCCAGGGGCAAAGAGGCGGGTTTGGTGGAGGGCCCACGCTTTCCACTGCCTCATCGCTCCGTCCCCCATCCTTTGTCGTGATCACATCCCCAACCACAACGTCCTAATACCACGCTTTTTGCAGTATGGCCTCGGGTTCTATTTCAATTACCTCTCGCGCTGGCCCGATATGTGCTGCACCGCGCAACACCCCAGCGGACGTCTGATGGGATACGGTGCGCTTTCCCTTTTCTCTCTCTCTTCTACTAGCGAGATCAGGGCTGGAACTGGAATTGCCCCACCACATTCTCCGTGTGAAACGTTGTTTTCTTTGCTTTGTCCTTACTGTATGCGTACAACGCCCAGTTCTAGGCAAGGCCGAAGGATCCCCAAACGACTTCCACGGCCACGTTACCGCTCTGACGGTCTCACCAGAATACCGGCGTCTCTCCCTCGCTCGCACGCTCATGAACTTCCTCGAGACGGTGTCCGATGACGTATACGGCGGCCTCTTCGTCGATCTGTACGTCCGCTGTACAAACTCGATCGCCGTCGACCTCTACGAGGGCCTCGGCTACAGCGTGTACCGTCGAGTACGCGAGTACTACGGGAGCCTCGGTCTCGGTCCGGGTGGTAAGGACGAGGAAGACGCCTTTGGTTCGTTGTCCCCCCTCTCTTTTCTTTTCTTCTAACCGAGAATTGGCTTTTGACGCGACGCGTGCTCCCCATAGACATGCGCAAACCACTGTCCAGAGATCCGTACCGACGTACCGTACGGCCAAACGGTCGCGATATGATCGTTAGTGCGCACGATGTTTCTTAGCAGCCCTTTTGCGCAGTCTATACCGGTTACTAGCTATTAGTGAAATACAGCAATTTTTTTGAAAGGCCATGATGATAATCTTCGCTCCGCTTCGTCGGCTGTCGGTCCGCATTTCGCTTATATTGAGAGCAACGGTGGCTCGTCAGGCACATGCATCAGCTGCGCAAGTTCCTCATCGTAGAACTTGATGAGTGCCTCCTTGTCTGCGCAAAACATCTGCAATTTGATGCGCAGCTCTTCCGCATCCGCCGCCGGGCGTTGGGCCTTTCCGATCCCGACGGGACTGGCTCCGACGCGACCCGAGCCCATGAGACGGTTCGTGAGGAAGAGGAACCCTTCCGCACCCCCGAGCACCTGCACGAACGCCACGCCCGAGCGATGGACGAACTGCGAATACGAGAAGGGCGCGCGACGGTACGAGTAGACCGCGTCGACGTGCGCCGGGTACGAGTTCGTCGCCTCGATGTCGAGCACGAACCCGAACCGCCGCAGGAGCGCGTACTCGAAGTATCGCGCGGCTTCTTCCCCTTGCCGGTGCTCCGGCACGCGTCGTTCGATGTCCGGCACGACCGGCGGTTGCGCCGCCAGATGCACGGGGAAACACGACTGGAACGGGTTGCGGTCCGCGATGTCGCCGATCTGCGACACGTACGCTTCGACGAGCGTCAGTCCGTAACGTTCGATCGTGCGCGTCCACACGCGCAGCATGTCCTCGATGCACCGCGCCGCAGTGCCTATCCAATGCAGCTCGAAATGAAAGATGGTCGTGGGGTTGTGGATCAGGTCGTGGTGTAGAATCACGGTTTCTGCACGGTCGCTTTTCTGTGGGGACGCGCGTAAGAAATAGACGAGCTGACGTCGGGTTTTTTTGACGACGGCCTGCCTACCTTGTTGAGGTCCGCATCGATGACCATACTCTGGCTTAATATGATCTGTTTCTTGGCTCTCTTGACGCTAACTCTAGGAAGACTGGACGGATAGTGGTGACCTGGTCGCGGTGCCTCTTCCACCACCAGTGCTTGTGACGAGGACGGCTTGGAGCGGAACCAGCCTCCCTTTGGTGTGGACACGATTGAGTACTCTCCCTTGAGTTTGTAAAAGTAGTGCCTGTTTCGGATAAACATGAGGGTTTCGCGGTCACCAGCCCGGCTAATTGAAAAAGAAAAAACAACGCGTTTGTAAACGACACTCACCCATCAAAGAATCCGTGTCGCCCACTGCTGTGCTCAAACAGGCCCTGTTCCTGCAACTTGACGCCCCACTCCGTAGCCTGATCGCGCGTCGACACGTCTCGGAACTCGCGTATGAGCCAGTTGACGAACTCGAATCCGAGAAACGAGTCCGGGTGTTTCTGGCGTTGCCACCGGTGCTCTTTGATCGGCACGCCGTCCTCCTCGCGCATGGCCTTGGCGATGGCCGCCAGGGACATGTCCGCGATGTCACGCTCGCTCTTCACTTTCTTCCGGAGCGGTCCCGCCGCGTGTATCTCGTCGAGGCTCCCCATGAGGTTGTCGTCGAGTATCATCGCCGCCGGTCCGACGTCCGTCACGAGCAGGCGAACGGATGGTACGGGCCCGGCCGCGCGCTCCTCTGGTGACTGCCAGCGCACGCGGGAAAACATTTCCATGAGTTTCTCAATTCCGAGGATGCGGATCTCCTCGTCGTCGAGCCTGTTGTCCCCTCCACCGCCGCTAATACCGCCACTGTAGATCGGCGGCTCCAAAGTTGGGATCACAACGAAGCGCGTGCGCCAATACCGTAACGATTCGTTGAACTGCTGTTCGTATCCGGCAACTAACATGTCTAGTCTAGGATCATGGCCCCACCCAGGCGCATCAGAAGACGAGGTTGGAAGACGGGATCGCGTAAACTCACCTGTTCCAGCCGTAGTTCTCCAAGCCATGGTAAGCAAAGGACATACTCAATTCCGTGTACCCGACACCGAGTTTCGGCCAGATCAAACATTTGTAGTGCAAGGGTGGCGTTGGGGGCATACGTCGCACATATCTCCGCACTTGAATTGCCTCGCCCGTATACGCGATGCGATGTATTTCGTTGCTCATGCTCAGATAGACAGGGTCAGCCTGCGCGTGCAGCGCCGTTGCGGCACCAATCGGCCGCGGGGTCGCGTCCTCGTCCGACACGTACGACTTTGCCCGCCGCAATGTGCGTGCGTCCGGGTTCGGGTCGTACTCGGGCAAGTTGGCGGGCCGCAGGACGATCTGGAATCCCTGTGCGAGCCGCAGGGCGATCATACCCCGCATGACGACGAGAGCCCATAACCGGCGGACCTCGTCGGGATTTTGGGATTGAACAGTGGGTGGGCGCACGAGGAACGAACGCGTCTCAGGGGGATCCACAACAAAGTCGTAGGAGAAAACGTCATACGATGTCTCGAGCTCTGACGTGCTCGGAAATTCTTCTGTCGTTAGCGGGAGACAGCCCGGGGTCACCATGGACTTCCATTTGATCTCGTGCTTGTAAACTGGCTGTGGGAACATATGCTGCCATCGTCGGGCAAGAGACGAGTCGGTATACGAGATGGGTATCTGTGGACCCGACGGGGTGGGTCGAACGGATGGTGATGACGAAGTGAGGGGGTACGGGCTGTTCCCGAGCACGATGCTACGCCTCTTTTCGAAAAAGCTGTCATCGCGTGGAGGAGTATTCATAGGTGACTGGGAGTGTTTGGTAAGGGAGCCGAGGGCTATTGGCCCTCCATCTTCAAATGCTCTGGAAAGTCTTGAACTTGGGATGGCCCTGATAGGCATCGGGCGAGGGGACGATGACATATCCGCCGCCGTAGCGAGTGGACTCCTGGCATGAGGCTGGGACAGAGGCACAGGTGCAGGTGATTTCTTTTCTGCCGTGGTAAGGGGTGTAGACAACAAGGCCTTGCTTTGTCGGTGTACGCTCCGGATTGGAGTTGACTCGCCCGACGCCGATACAGGGGACGTCTCAGCCTGACTGGGGCCACTGCGGAAGGGATTGAACAACCATGACGGGGCGAACTTTGAACGCAGCAGAGAAGCCGAACCACTCTGGGGGCTACGATTACTCTGGCCAGACGAATTCGAAGCGTTGGAGCGAGTCGATCGAATGGAAGCTTGAGAAGGGGAGGTGCTCAAATTGTCTGCTGAAGCGCCAGACAATGAGCCCGCCGTTAGCCGCTTCTCCACCGCAGGAGTAGGCAAGGTCTCTCCTTCGGAGCCATGAGGGCTTTCTTCTATTCGATGGATATTGCTGGGAGGCTGAGAAGTGCGATGTTGAGCCGTAGCACGCTTTTCCACGATCCTGACGGATGGTGGCATCGTCGTT
>Ga0307512_10003335_pt1 | contig 18833 bp, 29 predicted proteins | sample 14_EM_MG_FD_200267 | JGI IMG/M metagenome (GOLD analysis project Ga0307512, IMG submission 200267) | Populus trichocarpa ectomycorrhiza microbial communities from riparian zone in the Pacific Northwest, United States - 14_EM | ecosystem: Host-associated > Plants > Roots > Unclassified | place... | reverse complement strand
GCTTGGGTGATAACTTTTTCTGGACATATTGAATGAGAGACGTTTCGGTTACGGACTGACCGACGTACGTGATACGTCCTGAATTTTTCCTTGAAGTCTGTGACGGGAAAAGTCAGCTAACTGGATTCGTGCAAGGCTGAAATGACATACACTTTGAAACCGACGGCACATCATTTGGTAGGTCGCCATAGCTAGTCACATAATCCTTCACTCGCAGCCCACTCTCGAGCGCAGCTGCGAGGACATCCATCTTGTTCAAAAATAGGATGATGCTCGTCCGTTCGAGCAGCCTGTTGGAACAGATTGCTTTCCATATAATTATCGAGTCCTCGATCCGGTTTACGTTCGGGTCCTCTTCAAGGGCGAGGTTGAAGGTAAGAGGGGCAAGGAAGATTATCGCTTGCACTGGAATGATTGAGAACGAGTCAGTGAGGGATAAACAAGGATCGGCGCAATATCGAACGCCAAGTTTACCCAGGCCGCTTGAGAAAGTAGAAGCCGGGGACCAGACGAACACCGATACTCACTATCATCAAAAAATGGTGCCCATTGGGATCGCTATGACAAGGAGCCACAAATCCATATGGTTAGCATAACGAACTTGGACTTGATCCTTCCAAGGAAGATCTTGTAACGGGGGTGGAGGGGGGCGGACGAATGGCGGAAACAAACTTAAAAGGAAGTCATTGAACTCACTAAGCACCGGCTTCCTCCAACATCGTATATATACCAATCTCCGTTGCCTTTATGATCTGGAGGCAGGTTAGCGGGCGAAAGCTAGGTAGTGATGAAATGAGGACGGACGATTATCCATAACGAAGTGATATTCTTCAACTCCGACGGTTTTCAGCCTCGCCTTCATGATGTCCTCTGCAGACGGTAACAAAGAGGATAAAAGCTCGTCAGCGTCATCCGCAAAAATGATCATCCGACCCATCAGAATCGACTAACGATCAGACGGTTCGTATTTTTGAACAGCAATTCGACGGACGTCATCCAGGAAACTTTTGGAGATGAACCGAGATCACGGAGCAGTAAGCGAAAAGTTGGTGTTCGTAAGATGTGTATTAGGTTTCCGACTTCAATGAGAGGGAAGGTACGCACAAACCGGGCATGTCTCGAATATTACACCCTCGTCTTTTGAGGACTCTGTGGACGACTGGATCGCTCCAGAGTGCGATAATGTCCTCTTTGAAGGTGACAAGAATGTGAGTGCCTTCCTCTTGAGGGGCGGTACCTTGTGAAGACCTGGGACGTGCGGGTTTTTGCTGTTTCTCCTTGGCGATCCTGGTTAGGTAGGACTTCCAATTAGTGCCTCCGCGGACGGATATCTCTTTGGGGTCCGGTGGGTGGGGGAAGAGTTTCTTGGTCAAGTTTTCTTCCATTGAAATGAGAGGAGAAAGACGCATTCGGAGACGCCGATGTACGTCTGTCAGGATGGGTTCCCTATCCTCCTCACCGTCTGGCCTCTGGTTGCTGGAACCGGGAGAAGGGCCAACGAGGGAGCCATGCTGGCGTGAAAACCCAGGAATAGGAGACGTCGGCTTTACTGGGCCGATAGTTTCCCAATCATCCTGGATGGCCTGAAGAATTGTGCGCACAGACCTAGAAATGGTATGAGAATGGAACCAAGGGCGCGAAAGCGTATGCGGCAGAAATCACTTTATGAGATTGAGCTGGATGACCGATCTCCAGGCGGCCCTCTCCTGTTTGAATTGAGAAGGACAGAAGGAGAGCTGGAAGTCTGGGGTTGGTCGCGCCAATCATGAGAAGGGAGATAACAAGTAACGGAGAGAGAGGGGGCGCTCACTCTTGAGGGTTGTGCTCTTGCCGGACTCGGCTTGACCTTTCGACACAATGAATGCGGGGGAGGTGCGGGGGATAGTGACAAGCTTACCAAGGAGAAGAACCTTTATCGCCTTCTTACGCTTCTCGATGAGTTTCTTTGCCTCCTGTAGGCTCTCGTCGATCTCTCGGGAGACCCTGGCCGCTTCTTCCTGCTCGTGAACGCGTTGCGCGCGTTCGTCGTCGGTCTCGTCTGGCGGGGGCATGAAAGCCGCGACGAAGGGGTCATTGGTCCAGTGAAGATTTTGGACGGCCTTCATGAGGAGGAGGAAAATGAGGAGGGAAACTTGATGGAAGAGCGGGAGGGGCCAGGGCGAGTTTTTAGCTGGTGCGCATCCTTAAAGCCTGTTACCGTTCCAACCTGAGATCTCTCTCTCACCTCCCTGACGCCCGTCCCTGACGTATTTACCCATCAGTCAAATTCCTGATAAAATATATTTTATTTTTGTTTGTTTTTTTATTTTATTTTCATTTTTAGTGGCTAGCATGGACTTAGACGCCCATGCCACCCACCTCCAAACCTGCCATTCAGTTGTCGATTTCCGCCAACGTCCTCACCCGTATTTCATCCCCCAGATCCAAAGATTCCCCCGCAGATATGCATGCCACCCTCCAAGACTTTCCTCCGGAACTCATCATCCACATTCTCACTCATCTTGACCATATCCATATTCTCAGATGCGCAGCTGTACTCTCCCTTTTTCGTTTCCCAATTTACGCAAAAAAGCTCACCTCAACGCCCCACGTAGGTTTGCAAACCCTTTAACGCTATCATACTGGGCTCCCACAAACTCTGTTACAAAATCGAGCTTGCCTTCGACGGCCTCGTGGACTGCCCCCGGTCCAAACCCTCTCCTACCTATGAAAAGCTTCAGCTCCTTCTCAGCAGACGCAACGCCTGGCGTAACCTTGACTGGAGGCACGAATTTCGCGTTCCTATGTCCGGTTCTTGTCGCGCATATGAGCTTGTCTCTGGTATTTTTGCCAAATCCATCGGCATGGGCTCGGGCCACGGCTCCCGTCACTTTATCATGTCAACCCTTCCTTCCAGAAAGCATCCCTCACCCCAGTTCACTGTCAGGGAGGATGTTGGCGTCCCCAGCAAGGATTTTGTTATTGACCCTACCCAAGACTTGATCGGATACGTTTCAGAGTCAGTCCCTTCTCTTCCACTCAATACCTTCTCTCGTCCCTGACCTCCCGTTTCTCAGAAGTGGTCTTTTCCCTCAGAGCCAGATCCAGATTCATCTCATGACCATCTCGTCCCACAAGCCCCACCCCGAAGCCGCCAACCCTGTGATAGTCCACACGTGCAGCCTCCCCTTCGTGATGACAAACTCATTCATTGCCATAGCGGAAGACGTCCTTGCCATCTTCTTCTGGATTGAAAATCCTGGTCTCATTGTCTGGAACTGGAAGTCAGGAAAATTGCTTGTTGTGAGCTCCATTCGCATATCAATTGAACGTATGCGTGTTGACATCCTCCAAAGTACGTAACCGACTACGGCCACCTCCCTCCTGGCATCTGGGACTTTTCGTTCATCTCCAACCGCGCATTCATCCTTACAAGCCGCGATCTCGGCGGTTCAATCGAGATATACTCTTTCCAAGACCCACCAACTGAGCCCGTATTAACTCATGTCGCCTCCTTGTGCTTGCCTGCACTTCGACCAACGATCACCCCAGCCCTGTTTTCCACCCATTCGGGACCGTTCACCAGCTACGATTCACCCTCGGCAAACTGCGAGGCACTGAAGGAGAAGTCGTTCGCCGTTTCAAAGCACTCGAGGATTCACGCTATGTGTATTCAGTATCACATCGCTGGTGGAACTCTAGACAGAAGATTTCGCTTCTTCTTCTTTGTCAAAAACGACTTCTTTCTGAAACTGGTCGACGAACACCAGAATGGTGAAACGCGGCATGCAAACTCCCCAAAGATACTGTTTTGGGAGGATTGGGGTGTTGACAACACCAGGTTTATGGCGTACGGCATGCAGCCGAGATGGCTGAGGTGAGCACCCCGTTTCATGTCTTTTCAGCCCTTTAGTTTTTTCTTGGTTTCAATGCTCTTAGCGCGCGAACCCCTACTAACCAAACGTGGGTCCTTTACCTTGTGGCAGGTATGTCCACGGACTGAAAGTCGTGTGTCCACCATATCCGTCCGACCGGAACGAGTGGGCATGCGTTTTGGAAGTGTTTGACTTCAACGTTCACCCCAAGAAACTACCTAAAGCTGACAACACTATTCGGAGCGCTGATCTCCCGTATGGATCGGGCGGTAGAGTGAGCGAAGACACAAAAGCGGACGACTCGTACTCCGAGACACTAAGCTCGCCTTCCTCCACGCCCTCATCCTCGCCCTCTAGCCCTTCGTCTACTCGAACCACTTCCCATAACCTGAGTTCAACCATTACCCACGAAGTCTCTTATACCGTTCACACGGAACCCTCAAAGATCTTGGCATCAGGTGTCTTCGTCAACGACGTTATCTCCAAACTCCCATACACCCACGCTGTGAGGAAGGATCTATATGCTGTATACTCGGGGTTCATGATCGACGACGAACGGATCGTCGGACTCAAGGTGAGTGGACGTCGTTTTCGTTCTTCTTGGCATGCACTCCGTTTCGATGAGTGAACGTTCGTTATATTTGTAGGCTTCACCAGACGGAGAGATGGGAGACATAGATGTGTTTGTATTTTGAATTCGTTTGGTTGCTCTTCTCAGACCTCCCCGGCTCTGCGCTATTGGACGCACGAGTGCGCAGTCTTGGACACAGCGCTTTGTTGGGAAGGAAAGAAGTGCAAATCCGAGAGCCACAGATATTTGTATTCAATCGATTCTTACACGTACGCCCGATAGATTTGATACCGCTTGTCAGCCTGTTAATCAATGGATTTTCTATGGGACTCCGTGCGACTGGAGCATGTCCGACTTCAATACCGAGCGACTGTCCGTAAGGCCGTAAAATGTGTATACACGAATGTCCGTGAACTGTCAGGACCCCCGTCGTGTCATGTCACGGATATTATCCCCAGAATCGCGGTGCTAGGGCCATTTGGGTCGAAATCCGGACAACCGAACAAATTCCAGTGGTTTGAAAAGACTGCAATCCAACCTATTCCAACTTCACCAGGTGCCGGTGTAATTGGTATGCCTGAACTTTCGATTCCGTCGACTTACGCTATGCGGAGAGCCTCAGATATCGACCGACACTAGACCTCGGCTACTGGCACCCGGCTTCTGGGATGCTTCCGCTCGTTACGGACAGTTCACTCGATGTCATGACAGTCTGGCACCTGTCTAGCACGACGTTCGATATACCACTACGGGGATAAACAGGAGACGGAGGGCTTTACATACGATGCCCTTTCGTCCCAAACCATCCAGGTCCGCGCCAAGTTTTCCTGAGTCACAACTTCCCTATTAATCAAAGCTTAACCCCAGAACACGCCTCGAACCCAGGGAGAAGACAAGTCTGATGTCAGTTCTGACAGGATGGGCCAAAGATGGTTCCCGTTCGGTACCTATCCACCAGTATCCTTGGAAACGCCAATGGTCCCAGGGAACAAGTCCCTCTGATCGACCGGCTTGATGTGGTGGCCCCCAATTGAGTGGAGGCCACGAGGAACACTAGAAGGGTGATCCTTGCCCGAAACCTGGTTAAAGCGCTGTGATAGCTCCTGAGGGTAATTTGTTGTCGCGTCTCAGAGGTAGACGCTGTCGAGATCAAGCGCTGGCCTTTCGTGACCCGTGGTCAAAAGGATTGCTGTGACAGTCCCAGTAGAGTTGGGGGACGTTCAAACAATTCCTCCCCGCCTCAGGTGCACGGTTGCCGTCTGGGGTAAAGGCCAGTATTAGGGTGCAGGTGCATTCACAAAGAAGCTGGTACACAAACTAAGGGTAAATAAAACAAGATCTCAACGTCCTACAACAGGTGCATGAGCCCTTTCAGTGGTAGAAGATAGCGAATCCTCGTATTGGTGTTCACGTTCATCACCTAGGATCCACAGCTTGGACGGCAAACCTGCAGCCCTCCACGCAAGGAACCCCCCAATAACATCCGTCGCGCTCCTCAACCCAATCATGTGCAACGACCGGGCAGCCAGACTGGACGCATTTCCATCATGGCTTATAAGGATCACTCTCACGTCGAACCTATTCACCATCGCACTTGGACCCAACCTCCCGTGACTGCGGGGGTCAAATTTCCACTCCAGCTCGTTCCGGTCAATAACGATGGATCCAGGGATGGTCCCAAACTCGCGTCGTTGGCTTTCCGATCGGATGTCGACCAGAAACACGGGTGGACCCATCTCATCCCCGTGGGTCACCTCCCCAAACGCTTCGTCGGGAGTCATCCTCTCCAGCTTAGCCCTCGTGTGCGAGAGAAGCTGTGCGACCGATAGGGAACCAGGGGGTGGGTCCAGAGGTTCCATGAGATTGCCCACGGATTTCTTGACAACATCTCTGAGCGCAATCTCGTCATAGGATGAACCACCCAGTCCGTAAACCCCGACCTCCCAGAGAAGTGCTTGTTCGGGTGTGATTGTAGTTTGCTCCATGATTGGGATCGATGTGGACCTCGGTGTGGCACTCATTGTAGGGATAACGGCTGTGCTTCCGGGAATCACGGCAGCCGTGGGGTGTACATATTCCGGTCGTTGCACCCGGACGTCGTACTCGGGGTTCTCAACAGTCCTCCCTAGGAACTTGGATCTTGTGAGAAGCATCGCCCGGTGAACGAATACCGGGGAGGATCCAACGATGACCAACTTGACGGGCGGTGAGTTCCTTCTTCGTGACCCAGAACCCGTCATGAAACTCTGACTTGGGACACTGTGGCTGTGGTGGCTGTGACTATGCCCGCTCCTGGTCGTGCCTCGATTAGAATTCGAGGGAGCGCTACTTGACGTTGCGACCGCGAACAGAAATCCTCCTGGTCTTTGGCTCCCGGGGGATGTAGCAGTGGTGGGAGACGGAGTATAACCGGTGTGCAACAAAGCGCGGATCTCACTCGCGACGGCGCGCAAGAACCCGTCGTCCTGAGATTTATTGAGGGTGAAGACAACACCGACTTTTGAACCATCCACGAGCTCTGCTTTCCTAATCGCCCGAGCGGCAATGCTACAGGCAACTTGGAGACGGACATCCTCGATGGTTCTCTGTGGCAACTGGTTCTCTGCAGGGGGATGACCGCCTTGGTGATGTAGTGATTGGGGAGAAGAGGGGGAAGATGGGGACCCAGGCTCGACGTCCTCTTGGTGATGATAGGGATTTTGGTAGCCATGGTTTGATGGGGACCTAGGAGGGCGGATAGTTAGAGGAGATTGTGTGGGTTCTGTTTGGTCCTCAAATTGACGGTGACGGTATGCACCGTAAGAACGAGTCGATCCTGTTTCGGAACGAAAAGTTGATGGGGAGAGAACCAGGTGCTCCTCAGGTTGGGTATGGATGCGATGCACGCGCGTAACGGAGGGGGGACGAGCCGTAGACGGTGTACCGGGCTCGGCATACCCCTCAGGGTATACAGCATCGGTTGAACGAGAGGAAGGCGGCGAAGGCGGTCGAGCGGTAGATTGGGACTGTGGTTCGCTAGTCTCGGTCTCTATGTATTGTCCAGGGATAACTGGAGGAGGACTCTGGGCGTCGAGCTGGATTTGGTTAAGAGAGAGGGCCAGTTTCTGAAACTGCAGCTGGTCATTATCAACGATGGTTTGGACTGGATTTGGGGACCACCCCTGCTGTTCGTGGGTCGGAGGTTGAGGTGTAGTGGGTGTGGGGAGGGCAGTGTTTATGGCGGAGAGGACGTTTGTGAGATTCCTGACGACTTGGGAGGCAGAGGTGAAGTTTGAGACCTCTGAGCCGTGTCCTCCCCCTCCAGGAGGACTATGGGATCGAGTGGAGGATGAGGACATTCGCTTAGCTTTCTTCAATCGAACCGACATCTTTGTCGTCTTGCCAACTCTCTTGGTTGTGTCGATGTGTCTGAGGCTGAAGAATCGCTGAACACGCGTTTTATTGCCTTGCGCATTTCGTCGACGCGCCTCTTCTCTCCGCGTCATTCGCGCGGCTTTATCTGGGGGGCTTATCACACAGATCATGATCTCACTGGCGAAGGAACATACAGTCCAGGATGGCAAACTCTGCTACCCGGCCGGCTTATCTTTCTCAATACTTACTCAGCCGTCTTCTCGTTCTATTCTATGCCCTCCGTTGATGGCGAGCCTGATTCGTAAATTCGCAGAGTCCCTCGCTTCCCTTCTCCCAGACCACCACCCACTTGACCGTCGCAGTCATGTCCTCGGGTCTTACAAAAGATAATGAGACAGGTGTTACGGTCGCCGCTGACGAGGTCGAGCTCGCCAGGATGGGCTATAAGCAGGAGCTCAAGTTCGTCTACCTCTCTCTGGGGTAGTGTTGCCTGCTAACGTTTTCTCCTTCTCACAGACGAGAGCTCAGCCTCGTGCAGGTACAAATAGGTTCAAATCTCCGCATGAGACCGCGGTTGCTGACCCATTTTTCAGAACTTTGGTGTTTCATTCTCCATTATCAGCATCATGACCGGTATACCTTCGCTATTCCTCTACGGTTTGGTATCTTTCCCACATGTCTCGAATCGCCCGAAACTCGCTGACATTTTCTCTCAGAACACCGGAGGTCCAGTGGTTATGGTTTGGGGTTTTGTGGTCGTCGCCTGTATGTGAACCCTTTTCCCTTCCCCACGTCGGCGAGGTGACTTAACTTGCAACGCAGTTTTCACGACGACTGTTGGTTTAGCCATGGCAGGTCTGTACCTTGATACTCGCCTAGTTCCATAACCTTTGTTAACCCTTTTCAGAGATTTGTAGTGCCCACCCAACCAGCGGTGGCCCGTATTTCTGGGCGGCTATGCTTTCAACTCCCAAGAGAGCACCCTTCGCTTCATGGATCTGTGGTTGGTTCAATCTCCTTGGCCAAGTCGCTGTGACCACGGGAATTAGGTATTTCCTTCCAGATGTATCCGGGGTGTCATGTGGTACCGACATATTCCTATAGCTTCGGATGCGCAACATTCATCTCTACCGCTGCTACTATTAACACCAATTTCGTCCCAAACGCGAAGACGACGATTGGGGTGTATGCCGCCGTCTTGATTAGCCAAGGTGCGTATCAGCGGATTCTATCCTTCTGATCATTGGGTGCACCAACCGGACATATACGTAGGCCTGATCAACACCTTCGGAGTTCACCTTCTCAAATACCTTAACAATGTTTCCATTTGGTGGCATGCACTTGGGACCTTTGTCGTGGTCATTTCCATTCTCGCTGCCGCCCCCGAACGTCAGTCGGGTAGCTTTGTATTCACCCAATTTCTGGATAACACTGGAGATCCTGGCTGGAGTGTCCGCGCGGGCAAGGGATACGTCGCCATGATAGGTATCCTCATGGCTCAATACACCCTCACGGGTTTTGATGCAAGCGCACACGTATGAGAGCATCGTTGTAATCCATTCCCTTGGACATTGAATCTCGTATGTAGATGACGGAAGAAACCCATAATGCTGCCATGTCCGGGTCTATCGGCATTATTATGGCTATTGGCGTCTCTGCGATTTTGGGTTGGTTCCTCATTCTCGGACTATTGTTTTCAATTCAGGACCTGGACACTACGATCCACTCCCCGACCGGACAGCCGGTGACCCAAATCTTCCTTGATACGGTGGGTCCCAAGGGTGCCATCGTTTTGATGGTGATTGTCATCGGGTGTATGTACTTCTGTGGGTAGGTCGCTTTCACGTCTTCGCGCGACCTTATGGCTGACAGTTCACCTCGCATTAGTGTGTTTTCCATCACGTCCAACTCCCGAATGATGTACGCTTTCGCTCGTGATGGAGGGATCCCGGGACACAGGTTCTTCCACAAAGTAGACCCCAAGACCAAATCACCCATCAGAACGGTTTGGCTTGCTTGTACATTATCCTTCATTCTTGGGCTTCCGAGTTTGGGGAGCACCGTTGCATTCGCTGCGGCAACCAGGTATAAAACAACCCTTCTCACGCTTCATTGGTCGTTGATGGTCCCCTGGTTACATAGTATCGCAACCATAGGGCTCTACATCTCATACGGAATCCCAATTGCCCTCCGAGTCTGGAACCGTAAGGACTTTGAGAGAGGACCGTTTCACCTCGGAAAATTCTCCTACCCGGTTGCAACCATTGCCGTGCTGTGGATATGTCTGATCTCGATCGTCTTCATTCTCCCTCAAGCCAACCCCGTCAACTCGCAGTCACTCAACTACGCAGTCGTCGCTGTCGGTATAGTTGTGCTGTACTCGGTCGCGTTTTGGCTGGTTTCCGCCAGGAAGTGGTTCAAGGGACCGATCAAACAAATTGAAGGTAAGGCAAAATCTCAAGTTTACGGTCGAGCGGTGGCTCAAGCGCTCACTTGTCGCTGTACATCTACAGCTGAAGCAAGGGGGATCGATGTCACGGATCCTGCTAGCCCCGATAAGATTGAGGATTAGCTTATTTTATGATTTTCATATTCTTGGGTTTAGTGCTGTAATCTCACATGTCGGTGTCTCCTGAGGGACACTAGCCTTTTGATGCGAGCGCAAGTCCAATATTGACCTCCATTCGCCATGTCAGCCCGATCGCGTCAAGGATACAGGAACGCATTGGGTTCGCTGGCGGCTCGAACGGGAACACCACTCCCCTCGTTGATAATCTCATTTGCGATACTACACGAAATAACGGCCGTTGTGCCACTCGTAGGCATATTCTTCGGAGCGAAATACTTGGGAGTCGGCGAACGCGTCGTGGAATTCGTCCGAGCGGAAACGCATACCGGTACGGCGTCATTGGACCGACCTTCCGCGACAGAATGGGCGCGAAGGAGAGTAGGGATATGGATTGATGAGGGGGAAGTGTGGGCTGAGAAAGTTGGTCGAAGATATGGGATTTTTGGGTATCCTAAAATGCCCAAGGGCGCAAAGTTTGAGCCGACTGAAGGCGAGAGAGGACCTGGGGTCGTCGGTGATGTTGCAAATGCAGTGTTTGCGTATACTGCTACCAAGGTCAGTTCACTCCGCCGTATACCGACTTTCCAGTATATTGACGTGGATTCCCGCAGGCTCTTGTTCCAGTTAGACTCGGGGTGTCGTTTTACCTGGGCCCGGCATTTTCGAGGAGAGTCGTAGAGCCAATTAGGAAGGGATTCGTGTTCGTGTTACGTCGTGGTCGTGCTTAGAGAGTTATTTTCCATAATCTCCCCTCTGCTATTTTTTGGTCCTGGCTTGTGAACGAAAATCCGATCACCAGTCACTCCTTCCGTCCATCCGCGTCCTATGATCACCTCCCTCGGCCGGACATTGTCTCCCTTCCCCTCATGCAGAGCAGAATTGTGCAGACGTGCTCTCGCGACTTCAGCTTATGGTGAACCGTCGTCGACCTCGCCTATGCCACCAAAACTCAACAAGAACGCGCATACACGAGGTGGAAATGTTTATACCCAGAATAGCCCTGCGAGGTTATTCGTGAGGCCATGGGATGGTGTACCGAGCATGCTTGACGGGTTCGCTATGCTTCGGGGAATCGAGAAAAAGTACGGAAAGGTCAAGGCCTTCAAGTTCATCAGGGTACGATAAATTCGCTTCCACTCGTCCGCACTCACACTCAGATGGACTTAACCGCTATTTTCCGTGTCATCCTTTCTAATCGTTCAGGACGAAGAAATACCCTCTTCGTACTTTTCGTTCTTCTGGGTAGAGCTCGAAAACCCTTCCAGGTACTCGGATGCCTCTACGACCATTCTCCAAGTCCCTGTCCCAGAAGTGGAGCGAAAAATACCAGGTGGAATCGGTATCGCCCACCTCCAGCCGTTTCTCCGACCGCCTCTCGAACCGCAAGAGGAAACACAGGAATGGAAGGGTGTGACGGAACGTATGGTCGACGAGGTAGACGAGAGCAAGCGGAAAAATAAAATGTACGACTTGCGCCTCGAACCTTCCGGTGAGTTTTTTTTCTGGTATAGTGTACGGGCTCTCGAGTAACTCAGCTAAATAACGCGTACAGGCCATCAATTAGTTCGATTCAAGCGGCTCCAGCCACTCAAGTATTTCAACGTCACCGAAGCGTTCGTGAAGTGGGGAGGGTTTGCTTCATCTTCCTCTTTGGAGACCACCGGCCCAAGCATCAGGCCTACAATGGATGATCTCGTCGAACGAGGATCTCAGGTCGTCAACACCAAACCCCTCGTCACCGAAGCGGAAGATAAAACGCCTACCCCTCCCCCTCCACCCGAAGAACCTCACAAGCCGTTCAACCACGAATTCGACGAACCCGTCCGTTTTACGAAAACCCAAACCTCCGCGTCCTCGCATGCGGGCAAGGGTTCTTCTGTCCGACCCCAGTCCTTGTTGACTATGCAAAGAGAGGGCAAACGTTTGTCGAGGAAGCAAATGGCCCTACTCCAGGCTGCTGCGATCTCACGAACCCCTTTGCCCAACCTTAAGGATAAAGCCCTCACAGAGGCCAAGGAGAAAGGGGAACAGGAGGCTAAGGAGGCTGTTTCAGAGCCCAGGATGGAGACCGACGAGGAGAAGAAACAATTCCAGAGCAGTGTTTGGAACCTGGTTAAGAGCAAGTGGTTTTAGGTCATCTATCATCTGGATGGTCGGGTGTGTGCCACCGACGGCATTCGCGCCCGCACACACATACATGCATAAGTAATATATTCCTGACTTAATTCTAAACTTAGATCCCCGCGTCAGGACGAGGTGGGAATCGTGTGAGCAGTAGTGAGATTGTTAACCCAACGATTTGCGAGTGAGTTACAAGTACCAAAAATCCGTCCTATTTTTTACATACAAGGCATATGAAGTGCCGTTGCTTTTTCAAGAGCGGTTCCATACCGCCTTCCCCTTGACCCAAGTACTCATCACGTATCCATCCTTATCAAACACGGTGAAGTCCGCATCCGCACCGGGCCTAAGCGTACCCTTCCAGTTCTCGATTCCCAAACACCTTTGTGATTCTTTTCAGCACATGTCCAAAGGGATTAAAACAAAAAAAGCACCTTGCAGGGTTGAAAGTGGCGCACTTGATCGCCTCGCCCAGCGAGCATCCGGTGAACTTGGCAAAGTTCCTGACGCAGGTGTCCAAAGTGACGACGCTCCCGGCGAGGGTGGTGGTTCCCTCGAGGTACAATTTGATACCTTCCTTGACGAATCTCTTGCCGTCTCTCCACTCGTGAATGCCGTCCTTCAAGTTCGGATCCAAGATCTTCATGGCTATCCGCGTGGTTTAGAGCCTGCTCCATCAATCACCTCGCGTGCTGGGACACGTACCATCAGTGATCAAGATGCACCCCTCTGGGTGGGCATTATATGCAAGCCTCACAGAGTTGGGATGGGAGTGAATGCCATCCACGATCAGCTCGTAAAACGGCCGGTCAAGCGTAGCGACGGAGGTTCTCGCCTTGATCGCCGCCTGAGACAACAGGGACCTTGGGGTCAGTGGAGGACTATCAGAGTCGTCAAACGCTTCAGAAGCTGCCTTGGGACTGTTCTTGCTATCCTTTCCACCTGTGGTGAAAATTCCCGAAAGAATGGATCTAGATTTCAAAGAAAGGGAACGCCTTGCGGTGGACCTGGGAGTACTGGCGGTCGGGGAGGAGATGGGCGAGAAGTACGAGGAAAGATGGGGAGATGCACCCAATAATCCGATAATGGAAGGATCACGATGGTGAAGCTGAGGCATTGCGTTGAACAAATGCGTGATTAACCTCGCTCCATGGGCCATTGCAGAACTTGCAACATCCGTAGGCGCGTTGCTGGGTAGACGGGAATCATTAGTCAACTCACTAACCTCAATCCTGTCAACCTACCTGTGCCCAATTGAATAGACTATCCCTCTCTGCGTCAATTCGTAAACGGCATCCAACACGCCATCGACTTCCGGGGCAGCAGTGATGATCCTGACACCAACTCTTCCTGTCTCTACGGAGTCGCTCATGAGCCAATCCTCCGTGAATGCCATATTCTCTGCGCCATAGATCTCCTCAAAGGTCTTGAGACCACCGGCGGCGGAGATGACCAGAGAGGGATTATGAGCACCGCGTTTCGTCATCTGAAGGAATGGCCCTTCGATATGCCAGCCTAGGAGATGTGCGGAATTCTCGCCTCGCATAGGACGGAGGTGACGAAGCAACTTGGGGTACAAAGACCTCTCCTGAGTCTGCAGGCAGAATCCTTCAGTACAGTCCCGACTAGCTGCGGCGGCCCTTGCTCACAATCAAGGTAGGAACAAGACTGGAAGGTGTCGGTCAGCATTACAAAATCGAAGACGGGCGAGGACGGAAGCACGAACGCAGTGACTCCGGTTTCGACAATCTTCTCCGCGACATTCCTGAGACCGTTTTGGTAGGCCTTGTCGTCGCCTTCGTAAACGGAAAAGTCGAACCCATAGGCCCCGTTGATTTGGATGTCTATCAAGCCAGGACTGTCAACGCCAACGGTCGATCAGCGTTCTCGGCAATAACATCGTGGCTAGGGAGGGGGTCGGAACCTGAGGATGTTTCCACCAAGGTCGACAATCTTCTCCGGCCTTTTTCTCTTCTCATAAAACGTCCTCTACGGGAAATAACGGGATCAGCTCTCGAAGACTGATCCCTACCTCAAAGAGAGAGAGCGTAGACGAGACAAACCTGGGGATCCAGAATGGCGCCTCGTTGCTCGTCAATCCAAAGATCCTTCTCGGCGAGCTTGCCGTCTTCCTGAGGGAGGAGACAATTCGTGAAGCAAACGAGCCCATTGGGAGAAGACATTCCCGTGTGAAGCGTTGGATCTCCTCTTTTGCTTAAGTGCCGATGGGCCGTGTGAGGGCCCCCGAAATATCTCCCGGAGGCACATATACACCATATTTAATTCCTTTTCCCCCCCTCCTTCACGCTTGCTGCAGTGTGGTGGTGGTCAGGAAGAAAGATGGACTGCGTGAGAGATGGTCACACCGATCTCGCACAGTTCTGGTCAGTTGCCGCCCTTATACTCTTTTTTCAAGCGAAAACCACCATCATCTTCTGTTCATCGCCCGACTGATCCTCAAATCTAACCATGGTGAGTCTCCATCCACGCCTTCTGTAGCCCCACCATGTCCATCCTAACCCTTATCTCAAGTCGTCTGGCGTAGCCGTTAACCCGGGCTGTCTCTCTACTTACCAAGATCTCAAGCTTGGCCACAAGCACAAGTACATCATCTATAACCTCAACAAAGAACACACCGAGGTCATCGTTGAGAAGACGAGCACAGACACGGACTACGATGATTTCGTCGGTGCTCTCCCAGAGACCGAGTGTCGGTGGGCTGTTTACGACTTTGAATACGAGCAAGAAGGTGGCAAGAGGAACAAGCTCGTCTTCGTTAGCTGGTAAACCCTTGCCTCCGGACCGCAGCCCGCAGCTATAACAACTCTTCTTTTTTCCTCATCCAACTAGGTCTCCTGATACTGCCAAGATCAAGAACAAGATGTTGTTCGCTTCTTCCAAAGATGCGATACGACGCACCCTCGTGGGGATCGCGTCGGAAATACAGGCAACCGATGTCAGCGAAGTTGCTTACGAGCATGGTGTGTACCGTCTACCTTTCACGCCCACTTAGATCCCGCGTTGATCGCGTTTGTTTATCAGTGTTCGACAAGGTTACCCGCAAATGATCCCCTCGGACACTCGCACCATTCCTCTACCTCCCCTCACGTCGCTGGGGCTCTTTGTTTATTGTACTCTCCTCAATGTCGTAGAGTTGAAAATAAATCAACCGTTTTCACGCTCCCCTGGGATGAATCCAGTATCCGATATCACAAGAAAGCAGTACGTACATTGATCAAAGGATTCGAGAAAGTGGTAGAAAAGTACACGATGAAGAGATCTTGCTAGTAGTTATATATCTGCCCATGACTTGAGCCACCCACCTACGCCTTTATTTCCTTGGTTTTGAGAGTTAGGTAGGGGTAGGGGTGGAGGATGGGGTTGATGAGGGAAGCGATGGGTGGCCCTCGCCGGGAAAGTAGGACTAGTTTGTTGAGACCATTGGTTCATTGCCGCGGCGGATGATTGTTGGGTAAACGTCGAGAGTTCGATTCCTCCCGGCCTCTGTCCACCGCGGCCGCGTTTCTCTTCTTCCTGTTTTTGATCTGGTTGTCTCTCTTGTGTATGGGCTTGTATGGGATCGTCGTTCGCAGCTACGGGGTGCGGGGGAGGCTTTTTATCTTCTGGCTTTACCTCCAGCGTCGGTTCTGTTTTCTCTTCCTCTTTGTTCGGGGGGAATACCGGTGAAACTTTCTGGGGATTTTCTTGCGGGGATTCCAAGACATTGGGAGCTGGGTATGCAGGTGGTTGATCCAAGAAATCTAGGGATTGTTGAGGGATTGAAAACCTCAACCCTGAACGAAAGAACGGGAGCCTGTATCAGTCCTCGATGTCATTCCTGAATCATCATAGGACACCGGTATCAACTCACCGATGAATGCAAGAAATCTGTTTAAATTTTCCAGGTGAGTACCAAGCTTCTGCAGGCCGTAGTCATCGAACAATTTAAGAAGTTGTTGTTCTGATGTCCCGTCAGTCGGGTTCTAAAACTGGATAAATGCATGGGCTGACCGTCATACGAGAACAGGTGTTTCAGCGTGCGCGGATATGCCCCACTAATTGTACCATTAGGTAACTTAATCTCAGATAGGTTCGTCTCGAAGTCGGCATGTTCATCGAGGGTAGAATTGCCGTGGCGAGATCGACTACAAGTCATCGAGGTCAGAAACATTCGTCGTGAGAGGTCATGAGTTCCTACGAGTTGTCAAGTTTGATCTGTGCTTCGTGGTGCAGAGCATCATTCTCCTGCGCCATCTTCCTGAGATTTTCAACAAACTCTTTTGTCGCCATGGATTGTCCCCATTTTCCCATATCAACCTTGACCTGTGCTTCGATCGATTCCGTGATTTTTTTCGCGATCTGTCCCCTACGAGTTGTGTAGGTATCAGTAACGTTGACCAAATGAATCGGGACAGCGAAGGGGACACCTACCGCATTTTCATGGAGATCTGTTGCTTGACGTCGTTCTTCACATCGTTTCTCAGAGCGTCGATTTGTTTCTTCTGAGCCTCCCTGGACTGATCGATGTCCTTCTTGAGCAGGTCGATTTCCTGCTGGAGGTCTCCCTACGTTGATCGTATTGCCTCAGTAACAGAACACGTTGTATATGAGGCTGAGAGGCCCACCATAGAAGGGCTACGAGTTGAACTCGTGGCCGATTGGTGGTTGATAATTTCGACGATCTCTCCGCTGAAGACGATAGAGTGAAGATGAGGGCCAGTATGCAAACGAATGACGATGCCTACACTTCGGAGAGTCGCATCGCAACGTCTCCCACCCTCTCTTTTACTACGGGTGTAATTGGCGCAAACGATGATGTTCTCGATATGGTCCCCGAGGCTGAGGGACCATGGTTACCGTTCGGGAATGTCATCGTGTTCGAAAAGTGTGGCGGGGTAGAGGGATAATAGACGCATCTCTGCGATTGCCCCCTCGCTTTTATCTATCTTTGACTGAATAGGACGCGTGTACTACGCGAGGCAGAGGAAATAAAGAATTTCAAGCAGATCAGATGGTAATCGTTAGACATATCTGGAAGGTAAGCGTGGCATACAATCACCTCGACGGCATTTCTGATTTCGTTTCCGATTTCCAAGCCGGCTTATAATCCGGAGTGAACCGCATGGAATCGTACAGACAGGTATGTACATACACACAGCGATCGCAAAATAGGCAGAGATAATATTCGCAGACAACAGGAAAATTACAACCCAGTTCTCATCTCGACAACGAGATCCTTTCCTGCGCCTTGGACCAAAAAGTCCTTGAGGTTTCCCAACGCACGCAATTCCATCTCTTTCTGGGAATCCTTCGTCTCCGTCCCCATGTGAGGGAGCAGAGTTACGTTATCGAACTCGAGCAGTCGCGGGTTCACATGGGGCTCGTTTGGATACACATCCAGACCCACACCTCCCAGCTGCGAGCGAGGTAGGTCAGCAAAGGTACGAACGGGATGACTGGCGGGCATACGTGGCCATCTTCCAACGCCCTGATCATCGCATCCTCATCGATGACCTTCCCTCTCGCCGTGTTGACGATGAATGCTCCCTTCTTCAACCCTCTGATCATCTCCTCCCCTATAAGACCTTCCGTCTTCTGATTTAGGGGCACGCTGACTGCCAATACATCTGCCTCTTTCAGAAACTCCTCCAAACGCTCCTTCGGATAGTACTCGGCCCACGACGGCGCTCCTTCGGCAGGTCGTCGATTGTGATAAATCACCCGCATGGGGAAGGCCCGAACCAACTCGGCGATCCTCGTTCCAATTCTACCCATCCCAAGGATTGCCAGAGTCTTCCCGGTAAGATCGAATCCCCGTCCGGGGTTCAGACCGGATTTCCATGCCCCCTTGTGCAGGTTACGTTCCGCCTTGGAAAACTGACGAAGCGTGGATATGATAAGATACAGCGCCGTCGTAGCCGTCGCATCATCAACGGCTCCCGGTGTGTTCGATACCTTGATACCTAGAGCAAACGTTGTGCTCGCAAATCGTGACAATAGAAACCTGCTCACCTTTGGACATACAGGCGGAGATGTTGATTTGATCGTAGCCAGCTCCATTGTGCGCGATCCACTTGACCCCCGTTTCAGCCAGGGCAGAAATGATTTCAGGATCGAAGGTCCCAATAGCGTCGGCGGAGGTGTTGTCTCTGTACGCGCCGATAATCCCCGCGTATTTCCCTCCAGGTTTGAGATTCTTAAAAAAATCAGCCCTGTTGAGAGATTCTATTCGCTGAGGGGCGGAAGAGATTGCTTAGTCCAAGGCATATATAACTCGTGGTATGGACTGACGATGATCTCCGCCAACCCAGCGAACATTTCCTTGGCCTCAGCGTCTGACCATGCAAGGTTGCCGCAAATTAGA
>Ga0307512_10003334_pt1 | contig 18844 bp, 20 predicted proteins | sample 14_EM_MG_FD_200267 | JGI IMG/M metagenome (GOLD analysis project Ga0307512, IMG submission 200267) | Populus trichocarpa ectomycorrhiza microbial communities from riparian zone in the Pacific Northwest, United States - 14_EM | ecosystem: Host-associated > Plants > Roots > Unclassified | place... | reverse complement strand
AGCCGAGCAGGGCGCCGTCGGCGGGGGAACCGGGCGCCCCCTTCTCCATCCGCGCGGTCACGTCGTAGTGCCGCAGGGCAAGTGCGAAGAGCAACAGGTAGCACACCGGCAACGGCACGTCGTAAGTCAGCGCCACCGCAACCACCAGCAGATACTCGGCAGCCCGCAGGGCGGCGGGGACCAGCCAGTCCAGCGGCCCGGCGTGCTTGTCGCGGGCGGGGAGCCCGGCGCCGAGCGCGAGCACCCCGGCCGCGACCAGGGCGGCCTCGGTCCGAATCGCCACCGCGGCCGCCGCGCCCAGCGCCGCCACCAGCGCGAACAGCAGCGGCTGCGGCAGACCCGCACGGCTCAGGACCAGCCGGACCAGCGGGCCGTCGTCGCGGAAACGCGACGTACCGGGCCGGTTCAGCACCGCGACGCGCATCGAGGCCGAGCGCAACGAGCGCAGCCCCAGCGTGTACGCGAACGCCAGCCCGCCCCAGCCCAGCAGCCCGATCAGGGCCACCCGCCCGGTTCCGAACGCCGCGAGCAGCGCGATCAGCGCCCACCGCTCGCCGATCGGAAACACCACGATCCGCTTCAGCCAGTACGCGACCGAGCCGGTGTCGGCCTGCACCCGGTTGGAGGCGGCGCTGAGCCGGGCGCCGACACCGGCCGCCGGTGCGGGGCCGGGCCGGGCCGCCGCCTCGTCGTGCAGGGCGCCGTACCAGGTGTCGGTCATGTGCCGGACGGTCTGGAGCACGATCGCGGCGATCGCCAGCGGCCACGCGTACGGCAGGCCGATCCGGTCCGCACCGGCGGCCAGGCCGGCGTAGGCCACGTACTCCTTCGCGCGGTCGGCCATCGTGTCGAGCCAGCCGCCGAACGCCCCGAACCGCCGGGTGTACCGGGCCAGTTGCCCGTCCACGCAATCCAGCACGAAGCCCAGGTAGAGCAGCACCGCGCCGGCGATCATCGCGGGCCGGGACGCCTGCCAGAAGGCCAGCGCGGCGGCCACGGCGAACAGCACGGACAAAGCGGTCACCCCCGAGGGGGTGAGGCCGAGCCGGGCGCACCATTTCGTCACCAGCGGGGACCAACTGCTCACCGCGTACGTCGTGAAGAAGTCGTCCTTTTCCTTGACGGCCAGCCGCAGCCGCGCCGCGTCCTCGTCCACTGCGGCGATCGCGGCCCGGGCCCGCGCCAACTCGGCGTCCATCGTCACGCGCTCGGCGTGCAGCAGCCGGCTGCGGGTGGCGACCGGCACCAGGCCGGCGGCGAGCAACAGGGGCAGCAGCGAGTCGACGGTCGCGGCCTGCTCCGGCGCCGCCGCGCCCGGCTCCAGCGCCGCGGTCAGCCGCGGCAGGTCGACCGGGGCGAGGCAGAACGCGCCGGCGAAGCGGACCGGGCCGGCGCCGGGCAGCAGCCGGCCGCGGTCCTCGCGCAGATCGCCACCGGGATCGGCGACGACCAGCGCGGTGCTGCGGCCGGCCGGCTCGGTCGCGAGTGTCCACAACAGACTCGGGTGGGCCACCAGGTTGTCGGCGCACAACAGCAGCGGCTGACCGGCGTCGATGGCGAGCCGGGCGACATCACGCAGTTGGGCCGCCGGGTCGCCGGCCGCGGACCGGTCGACCACCGTGGCACCGGCCGCTCGCAGGGCAGCGGTGAGATCGTCGGCGAGCCGGGCTGCTCCGATCGGATCGAGGGCGGTGCCGGTGCTGCCGCAGAGGACGGCGAGCGTCACCGGTCAATCACCGACGGCCTCCCAGGACGTGCCCGGAATCCGGGCTCACAGGCGTGCGAACGGGCCCCAGGTTAACAGCGGAAGGTGATCGGGTACGGGTCACCCTTACGGGAGCTTGCCAACCCGTATCCACCTGCGGACCGAGGGCGGGTGGCGGCTTGACCCGTACCGTCGAAAGCGGTTCCGGCGGTTGCGCCGCGACCACCGCCCCGCCCCGGGTCCCGCCCGGCGGCGGGCGCACGACCGATGAAGGAGTGAGTGACGTGAAGCGGCTGTATCGGCCCCGTGGTGATCGCTGGATCGCCGGCGTCTGTTCCGGCCTGGCCCGGCGTTTCGGGCTGTCGTCGGGCATGGTCCGCCTGATCTTTGTCGTCTCGTGCCTGCTGCCCGGCCCGCAGTTCCTGATCTACCTGGTGCTCTGGATCCTGATGCCCAACGAGTAGCCCGCTCAACCGATGCTGACCAGGCGGGCCCCGCCGTCCGTCTCGAGCACGGTGCCGGTGATGTTGGAGTTTGTGGCGGCCACCGCCACAAGCTCCGCCACCTCCTCGGCCGTGCCGATGTGCCGGGCCGGCACCGTCCGCTCGACCTGCGCGAAGTAGCCGCTGCGGGCCTCCGCCGGCAGGCCGGCCCACCACGGGGTGTCGACCACGCCCGGGGAGACGCCGTTGACCCGGATCGGGGCCAGCTCGACGGCGAGCGGCTTGACCAGTGCCTCGACGGCCCCGTTGAGCGCGGCGATGCCGGCCGTGCCGGGCATGCTGGCCCGCGCCGTGATCGCGCTCAGCAGCGTGATCGAGCCACGCTCGCTCAGCCACGGCAGCACGGCCTGCACGGTCGTGACCTGCGCCCAGAACTTCGCGTCGAACGCCCGCCGCAGCGTGTCGAGGTCCAGGTCGGCGAAGGCACCCACCCCCTCGCTGCCGGTCAGCGACACGACCAGCCAGTCGATCCGCCCGATCTGTTCGGCGAGCGCGGTGATCTGCGCCCGGTCGCCGCCGTCGGCCCGGTGCGCGATCAGGCCGTCCTCCGCCGCCGCGTCCAGCCGTTCCTTGCTGCGGCCCACGATGTGCACCGTCGCGCCGCCGTCCCGCAACCGGCGCGCCGTGGCCAAGCCGATGCCCGACGTGCCACCCACCACGAGCGCTGTCTTCTCCGTCATCGGTTCCCCCTCAGCTTCAAATCGAGACGAGACGTCTCGTTTCGATTTAGGCTAGCATCGGCGGCGTGGAGCGACAAACAGTGCCGCGGCCCGGGCGCAAGCGCAGCGAGCAGAGCCGGCAGGCGATCCTGACGGCGGCGTTGGAGCTTGTCGCCGAGACCGGCTACGGCGGCTTGACGGTCGAGGCCATCGCGGCCCGCGCCGGGGTCGGCAAGCAGACGATCTACCGCTGGTGGCCGTCGAAGGCGGACGTGCTGCTGGACGCGCTGACCGCCAAGGCCAGCACCTTCGTGCCCGTGCCGGACGAGGGCAGCTACGCCGCCGACCTGCGGGCGTTCCTGCTCGCCACCTTCACGCTCGGCCGGGACCCGCGGGTCGTCGACGTGTTGCGCGCGCTGATGACGCACTCGCAGCTCGATCCGGCCTTCGGCGAACGCTTCCGGGTGGGGTTTCTGCAAGCGCGGCGGGACGCGCTGGGCGTGCTCCTGGATCGGGCCGCGGCGCGCGGCGAGCTGCCGGCCACGCCCTCGCCGGGCACGGTGGCGGACATCGTCTTCGGCATCGTCTGGTATCGGGTCCTCGCGACCCGGCAGCCCCTCGACCCGGCGCAGGCCGAGGAGCTGCTGGCGCTGCTTACGGGCTCGACCAGTTCACCGTGACGGAGGTGTAGCCGAGGCGGGTGAGCAGGCTCTCCAGCATCTTCTGGGTGTTTTCCTTGGCGCGCTGGTCCAGCCCGCTGCTCTGGGCGGCCGCGGTGATCCGCTGCTGCGCCTCTTGATAAACGTTCTGCTGCTTGTTGGGGTCGTTGCGGAACGCGTCGCCGATCCGGTTGAGCAGGCCGCGCTCCTCGGTGACGACGTAGCTGCGCTCCATGTCCAGCGCGGCCGGCGACTGCTGCGGCGCGGGCAGCGTGATCTGCACTGACTTGTCCTCGTCGTTCACCTTGAGGGCACCCTCGGCGATCGAGCTGAAGTCGACATACTCCTCCACCGTGCCCGAGCCGACGAAGAGCGTGCGCCGGTTGAGCAGGAAGTCGGGGATGTTCTCCTTGTCCTCCTGCAGGTCGACGATCACCTGAAAGGTGCCGTCGGCGGCCACGTATCGGCTGAGGTCACGCATGGACTGCAGCAGCACGGGCTGGCTGCGGTCGGTCGTCTTGTCGGAGAACGGGTTGTCGAAGCTGGGCAGCACATTGATCGCGCGCAGCCCGAAGCAGGCGGCCACGATCAGCGCGAACACGACCCCGGTGAAGATCAGCAGCCGGGCGAAACCGGAGCGCCCCACGGGTGTCGGGGGGTCGGTCGGCTCGGGCTCCACCACCGGCGCGGTGGGCTCGGCCCGGCCGGGCTCATACGCCGGATATTCCCGCGTCGGGTCGTCGACGTCGGTCTCTTTGGCCATCGGTCGCTCACCCCTCCCTCTTGGTGCCTACGGTACGGAAGGGGTGCGACACTCGCAGCTTGGGAGATGGCGAAAAGGGCCGATTCGGGTCTAGAGCACCAAAACCCGGGCATGGATCTGGTTACGCTGTTGCAGGGCCGCGCGCAGCGCCCGGTGCAGGCCGTCCTCCAGATAGAAGGCGCCCTGATACTCCACCACGTGCGGAAACAGGTCGCCGTAGAAGGTCGAATCCTCGGCGAGCAGCTTGTCGAGGGCCAGTTCGCGCTTGGTGGTGATCAGATCCGCCAGCCGGATGGGCCGCGGCGGGATCTCCGACCACCTTTTCAACGTGGTGTGGTGATCGGGGTACGGCGCTCCGTCCCGTACCGCTTTGAAGATCACGACGGCACGCTCCCCTCCGGTTTCCTGCCCTTACCCAGCCCACCGGCCATGATGCACCACATCGTCCACGGGGCGATGTCCGCGGCGCAGTGACGGTGACCTCTTGTCCGGTGCACGGTAGCCCACCGTGAGAGCACCGATCGGTGCGTACTCCTCAGGTACGCCGAAGGCTGTCTTAAATGCCTGGATTGTCTGGACGGGCAGCCCGATGAAGCAGGACCCGAGTCCCTCGTTCACCGCCGTCAGGTGCATCAGCAGCGACGCGAAGCCGGTGTCAATATCCCAGTACGGCACCGGCCAGTGCGATTCGTCACGATCGATCCAGCCCTTGTCGTCCTGGGCATACCGGTCCAGATAGACCGATTTGTTGGATAGTGCGACGATGATCAGCGGCGCGGACCGCATCCGCTCCAGCCACGAGCCCGGCTCGGCAGCGCCCGCCAGGTCGTCCTCGGTCGCCGACGACCAGAACAGGTCGCGGTCCGGCTGGCTGGTCAGCACCAGAAAGCCCCAGCCCTGCGAGAAGCCGGCCGACGGCGCGCGCAGCGCATGCTTGATGATCTTGTCAACGATCTCGGGCGGCACCGGCCGCTCCGGGTCGTAGGTGCGCACCATCCGCCGCCGGCGGACCACCTCGTCGAACTCCATCGCTACGGCCGCACGCCCCAGGTGGCCGACCAGGACTGGCCGGGCTCGAGAACGATCAGATCCCGGCCCGAGCGGAACGCGTCCGGCGGGCAGGTCATCGGCTCGATCGCGACGGACCGGCGGAACCGCTCGCCGTGCAGCGTGTCGCCGCTGAAGACCTGCCACCACTTGAACTTGTCGTCGCCCCACACCGTCACCTGGGCGGACCCGTCGGGCGCCGCGATGGTGACGGACGAGCCGCCGTCGGCCTCGTACTCGATTTCGCCGAACGTGGTGTCCAGGACCAGGTCACCGATCCGGCGCGGCTCGCTGAAGTCGTACTCGGAACCGGCGACCTTGACCGCGCCGATCGGCAGCAGCCGGCCGTCGGCGAGCACCCGGGTCCGGCCCGGCACGCGCAGCAGGATGTCGTCCACCGCCACGCCGCTGAGCTGCAGATACGGGTGTACCGAATAGCCCCAGGGCGCGTTCGCCCCGCTGGTGTTGGTGACCTCCTGGTCGCAGCGCAGCCCGTCGGCCGACACGCTCCACCGGGTCTGCAGCGTCAGCGACCACGGGTAGCCGACCTGGGCCGGCAGGTCGAACCGCAGCGTCACCGAGTCGGCGGTCCGCTCGGCGAGCGCCCAGCGGGACCAGTTGGTCAGCCCGTGGATCGCGTTGTGCCGGGCCGGCTCGGTGAGCGGCAACTGGTACGTCGTTCCCTCGAACGTGTAATGCCCGTCGCGGATCCGGTTGGGCCACGGCGCGAGGACCTGCCCGGCCGAAGCGGGCGACAACTCGTCCGCGGCGAACCCGTCCAGGATCTCCCGCTCGCCCGCTGCGTAGCTGCGCAGCACGCCACCGACTTCCACCAGGGCCGCCCGGTGCTCCCCGGACTCGATGGTCCACTGCGTGCCAGATTTCGCGGGTGCGACGCTCGTCATGAGCAGGACACTAGCGGTTGCGCTCGGCACCCGGCCGGAGGGTGGCGGCTATCGGTCCGCCCCGGGCCCGGCCGCCGGCGGCACCATTCGATCTTCCTCGGGCGAGCCTTTCAAGGCGTCGCTTTGCGGGCGGTAGCGCAGCAGTGCGGGGAAGGTGACCGCGAGCACCGCGGCCAGCCCGGCCGCCAGGAAGCCGCCGCCGGCCCAGGAGCCGGTCGCGCCGGTGAGCTCGGCGGTGGCGCCCGCGCGCAGGTCGCCGAGCCGCGGCCCGCCGGCCACCACGACCGTGAAGACGCCCTGCAGCCGTCCGCGCAGCCGGTCCGGCGCGAAGGTCTGCAGGATCGACTGCCGATACACCGAGCTGACCAGGTCGGCCGCGCCCGCGACGGCGAGCAGCAGGATCATCAGCCAGAGCGACCGGGCCAGGCCGGAGAACCCGATCGCCACGCCCCAGCCGACCACGGCGATCACCAGCGCCACCCCCTGCCGCTTGACCCGGCCGATCCAGCCCGAGGTCAGCCCGCCGAGCAGCGAGCCGATCGCGATCGCGCTGTACAGCCAGCCGACCGCCCAGCCGCCGCCGAACCGGTCCTGGGCCACCTCGGGGAAGAGCGCGCGGGGCAGGGCGAACATCATCGCCACGATGTCCACGCCGAAGGACAGCAGCAGGATCGGCTTAGTGGTCAGGAAGTGCAGCCCGTCGGCGATCCCGCGCAGCCCGGCCGTGGGCCGCCGTTCGTCGGCGGCGAGCACGATCGGCGGGATCGGCGGCAGCCGGTAGGTCGCCCAGAACGTGATGGCGAAGAGCAGCGCGTCCACCGCGTACGCGACTGTGATGCCGGCGTTTGTGCCGTAGGCCCCGAAGATCAGGCCCGCGGCCAGCGGGCCGAGCACGCCGCCCGCGGTGGTGGTCGTGAAGCCGAGCGTGTTGGCCGCCGGCACCAGGCCGGCCGGGACGATCCGCGGGATGATCGCCTGCCGGGCGGGCGAACTGACCGCGAAGGCCGCGGACTGCACAGCGACCAGCGCCAGCAGCAGCACCGGGCTCTCCGCGCCGAGCAGCGCCTGCACCAGCAGCCCGAGCGTGGCCAGCCAGGCCAGCATCGAGCTGGCCAGCAGCAGCCGGCGGCGGTCGACCACGTCGGCCGCGGCGCCACCCCAGAGGCCGAAGATCAGCAGCGGGACCAGGGCCGCGACGCCGAGCAGGCCCACCCAGGCGGACGACTTCGTGATCGCGAACATCTCCACCGGCACGGCCACGCTGGTGAACTGGAAACCGAAGAACGAGATGCCGTTGCCGAGCCACATCCGCCGGTAGGCGACCACCCGCAGCGGCCGGGTGTCGATCACCCAGCCCTTGCGTTCCGCTACCCGTTCGGCCGCCTCATCGATGATCGGCTCCCCCGTCACGGGGCCAGCCTCTCCAAAACCCAGACCCCTTCTTCGGTACGCCGGAAGCGCAGCCGGTCGTGCAGCCGGCTGCCGCGGCCCTGCCAGAACTCGACCGTCTCGGGCACGACGCGCAGCCCACCCCAGTGCGGCGGAGCCGGCACCTCGCCCTCCGCGCCGAACCGCTCGACCGCCGCGGCCAGGCCGGCCTCGACCGCGGCCCGGTCCGGCAGCACCTGCGACTGCGGGCTGGCCCAGGCGCCGAGTTGCGAGCCGCGCGGCCGGGAGGCGAAATACTGCTCGGTCTCGGCGCGGGAGACCTGCTCCACCGGGCCCGCGACGATCACCTGCCGCTGCATGGGAAACCACGGAAAGACCAGGCTCGCGTACGGGTTGGTGAGCGCTTCGGTGCCCTTGCGGGAGGTGTAGTTGGTGTAGAAGACGAAACCGCGTACGTCGTACGCCTTGAGCAGGACCGTCCGCGCCGAGGGCCGCGCCTCGCGGTCGGCCGTCGCGACGATCATCGCGTTGGGCTCCGGCAGCCCCGCGTCGAGCGCGTCGGCGAACCACCGGGCGAACTGCCCGGTCCACTCCGCCGCGAGGTCGCTTTCCAGCAACGCGCCCCGCTCGGTGTAGTCCCGCCGCATGGCCGCGGGCGAGGGTGCTTCGGGGCTCACACGCTCTCCTGTCTCACTTCACTACCGTTACGACCCTAAGTCGCCTCCGGCGGGGCGTCCGGTCAGCGAGGATGGATGTCGCGGAGAGCACATCGCGGTGGGTCGACCTTTCGGTTACCCAACGGGCAAGATGAAACACTTACAGCTTCTCGGGAGGCGTCGTGTCCGATTTCAAGCCGGGGCTGGAAGGCGTGGTCGCCTTCGAGACCGAGATCGCCGAGCCGGACAAGGCCGGCGGTGCACTGCGCTATCGCGGCGTGGACATCGAGGACCTGATCGGTCAGGTCTCGTTCGGCAACGTGTGGGCGCTGCTGGTGGACGGCCGCTTCGGGCCGGGTCTGCCGCCGGCCGAGCCGTTCCCGGTGCCGGTGCACTCCGGCGACATCCGGGTCGACGTGCAGTCCGCGGTCGCCATGCTCGCGCCGTACTGGGGCTTGTCCCAGCTGCTCGACATCGACGACGAGCAGGTCCGCTCCGACCTGGCCCGGGTGTCGGTCACCGCGCTGTCGTTCGTCGCGCAGGCGGCCCGCGGGCTGGGCCTGCCGGCCGTCCCGCAGAAGGACATCGACAAGGCGCAGACGATCGTCGAGCGGTTCATGAAGCGCTGGCGGGGCGACCCCGACCCGCGGCACGTCAAGGCCGTCGACGCCTACTTCATCTCGGCCGCCGAGCACGGCATGAACGCGTCCACGTTCACCGCCCGGATCGTCGCCTCCACCGGCGCCGACGCCGCGGCCTGCATCTCCTCGGGCATCGGCGCGCTCTCCGGGCCGCTGCACGGCGGCGCGCCGTCCCGCGTGCTGCACATGATCGAGGGGGTCGAGCGCAGCGGTGACGCGGAGGGCTACGTCAAGGGCGTCCTCGACCGCGGCGAGCGGCTGATGGGCTTCGGCCACCGGGTCTACCGCGCCGAGGACCCGCGGGCCCGGGTGCTGCGCCGCACGGCCAAGGAGCTCGGCGCGCCCCGCTTCGAGGTGGCCGAGGCGCTTGAAAAGGCGGCGCTGGCCGAGCTGCACGCCCGCAAGCCCGACCGGGTGCTGGCCACCAACGTCGAGTTCTGGTCCGCGGTGGTGCTCGACTTCGCCGAGGTGCCGTCGCACATGTTCACCTCGATGTTCACCTGTGCCCGGGTGGCCGGCTGGAGCGCGCACATCCTGGAGCAGAAAAAGCTGAACCGGCTCGTCCGCCCCGGCGCGCTATACGTCGGGCCCGCGCCGCGCAAGCCCCAGGACGTCGAGGGGTGGGACCAGGTCCCGCATAATGTGTGACTGACCGTAACGTGTTCGGAAGGACCCCCCGTGCCCGACGCCATCGAAATCCCGGACGAGATCAAGCCGATCGACGGGCGGTTCGGCTCCGGGCCGAGCAAGGTCCGGCCCGAGGGGGTCGACGCACTGGCCGGGGTCTCCACCACGTTCCTGGGCACGTCCCACCGGCAAAAGACGGTGCGCGACCAGGTTGCCCGCCTGCGCCGGGGGGTCGCCGAGTTCTGGTCCGCGCCGGACGGCTACGAGGTGATCCTGGCCAACGGCGGCACCAGCGCGTTCTGGGAGGTCGCGACCTTCGGGCTGGTCCGCGACAAGGCGCAGTTCGCCGAGTTCGGCGAGTTCGGCGCCAAGTTCGCCAAGGCGGTGAGCGACGCCCCGTTCCTGTCCGCGCCGACCGTGCGGCGGGCGCCCGGTGGGCAGGCCGCCTATCTGGCCGCCGAGGCGGGCGTTGACGCGTACGCAAGCGTGCACAACGAGACCTCGACCGGCGTCGCCGTGCCGGTCCAGCGGGTGGCCGGCGCCGACGAGGGCGCACTGCTGCTCACCGACGCCACCTCGGGCGGCGGCAGCCTCGACGTCGACCTGACCCAGACGGACGTCTACTACCTGGCCCCGCAAAAGGCGCTCGGCTCCGACGGCGGCATCTGGCTGGCGCTGATGTCGCCGGCCGCGATCGACCGAGCCCACGAGATCAAGGCGACCGGCCGCTACATCCCGCAGTTCCTCGATCTGGTCACCGCGATCGAGCAGTCCCGGCTCGAGCAGACCTACAACACGCCCGCGCTGGCCACCGTGTTCCTGGCGGCCGAACAGCTGGACTGGATGAACAAGCAGGGCGGGCTGGCCTGGGCGGTCCGGCGCAGCGCCGAGAGCGCGTCGGTGCTCTACGGCTGGGCCAACAAGTCCGACTATGCCGCCCCGTTCGTGACTGATCCGGCATTGCGTTCGAACGCCGTGGCAACGATCGACTTCTCGCAGGATGTGGACGCCGCCGCGCTCGCGAAGGTGCTCCGGGCGAACGGCATCGTGGACACGGAGCCGTACCGCAAGCTGGGCCGCAACCAGCTCCGGATCGCGCTCTACCCGACCGTCGACCCAGGCGATGTCGAGGCGCTCACGGCGTGCATCGAATACATCGTCGAGCGTTTCTGAACCTTTCCTGGACGCCTGCCGTACCAGTCGTCGGCAACGATGCCGACGACTGGGAGGCGCGCAGATGGCGGCGAGATCAGGTGTCGAAATTCTGCACACGGGTGCACACAGCGCATCCATCTTCGACCTGTCACGAAGCATGGGCGAGGGTGTGCAGATCGTCGACTTCTGCATCCCCTGCAATCCGTACTTTCCGACGCCCGAGATGTTCGACGAGTTGTCGCGCGACCTGAAGAAGATCCTGAAGTACTACCCCAGCGACTCGCACACCATCACCGCCAAGCTTTCCAGCGTCCTGGGCCTGCACCCGCAGACCGTGGCGATGGCGAACGGCTCGACCGAGTTGATCACCTGGATCGACCACCTCCTGATCAAGAGCAGCCTGGCGATCCCGATCCCGACGTTCGGCCGGTGGACGGACCAGCCGATGGAGACCGGCAAGCGGGTCGACATGTTCCTGCTGCGCGAGCGCGACGGCTTCCGGCTCGACCTGGACGAGTACGTGCAGTTCATCCGTGACCGCGGCTCCCGGGTCGCAGTGGTCTGCAACGTCAACAACCCCGACGGCAACTACCTGGCCCGGCGCGACGTGATCCGCTTCATGGACGAGCTCAGCGATCTCGACCTGGTCGTGGTCGACGAGTCGTTCATCGACTTCTCCGACGCGGAGCAATTCCCGTCCGTCGGACCGGACGCGGTGATCCGCCCGAACGTGGTGGTCCTGAAGAGCCTGGGCAAGAACTTCGGCCTGCACGGCATCCGGTTCGGCTACCTGATGGCCAACCCGGGGATCGCCGAGCGGATCGCCAAGATGCTGCCGAAGTGGAACCTGAACTCGCTGGCCGAGAAGGTCGTCTTCATGATCCAGGACCACCAGGCCGACTACGAGGAGAGCCTGCGCCTGCTGAGCCGCGACCGGCGCTCGATGGCCGCCGAGCTGAGCAAGGTGCCCGGCCTGACGATCTTCCCGTCGCAGGGCAACTTCATCCTGGTCAAGCTGCCGAACGAGTGGTCCGGCGTGGCCCTGCGCGACTACCTGGTCAGCAACCACGGCATCTACACCCGCGAGTGCGGCAACAAGCTCGGGATGACCAGCCAGTTCATGCGCCTGGTGGTGCGCCCGACGGGCGATGTGGACCGGCTGATCGACGGCATGGAGGACTACGCCCGGCAGTTCTTCGCCCCACCCACGTCGTCGTCCTGGTCGCCGCCGTCGTCGTTCCGGCCCGCGTCCACCAGCCGCTCGTCGTCCTCCGCCCGGCCGTCCTCGCCAGCCCCGTCCTACGCGGACGAGAGCGTGGAGACGGGCTACAACCGGCGCTGGAAGATCGAGGAGGAGCCGGACAACCTCATCCCGTACCCGTCCCGCCGGGCCTCGGGCTACTGATCGTCTTTTCCATCACCACTTCACCGTTGTCGATCTCCCCCGTCTCGACGAAGCCCGCAGACCGGTACAGGCTGCGGGCGACGTCGTTCTCGGGCACGACGCTGAGGCGTACCCGATCGACGGTCTTGTGCTCGAGGATCCAGTCGATTGCGGCGGCGAGGGCCCGCCGGCCGAGCCCTTGCCCCTGAAACCGGTGGTCGATCATGAAACGGACGATGTAGTGCCCGGGGCCGCCCTCGTTCGGGTGGAAGAGCACGAAGCCGACGGCCTCGTCATCGGCGTAGATGAGCCGCGGATCGGCCTCGGGCAGCACGTAGGCCTCGGCCATCGATCGAACGTTCGGCGCCACGAACCCACGCTGCTCGGGCAACACGTCGAGCTCGAGGCAGACCCGCAGGTTCTCCCGGGTCACTGCCCGCAGATCGATAACCGTCATCCTCCATTTGTACCGTGATCCGCCATTTGTGGGGGACCCATTCGGTGTGCCGTCTGGGCACCGGTTCGCTCGCCGGAGCGCCGGCCGGAAGCCCTGGTCCTGCGTTGATGATCATCAACGCAGGTCAGCGACTTTCCCGGCGTGGCTTACCACCATTGGGTGACCAAGGCGCGTACCGTGTTCCGAAACGCGCCCGGGTGGCTGACTCTCGGGAGCACAGGCCAGCGACGGGACGGAGGCAACGCATGCGGCCGGTACGCTTCGTCGCCCTCTCCGAGGACGGTCAGGCCCTGGTGCTCGCCGATGAGGTCGGCCGGCTCCTGGCGCTGCCCCTCGACGACCGGATCAGCGGCGCCCTGCACTCCGACGGCAGTCCGGTCGCGGCCGGCACCGCCGTCGCGGTGGCGTCGCACAGCGACCAGATGGCGTCATTGTCCCCGCGCGACATCCAGTCCCGGATCCGCTCCGGCGAGTCCGCCGAGGACGTCGCCCGGGTGGCCGGCGTCCCGGTCGATCGCGTGCTGCGTTACGCCGGTCCGGTGCTGCAGGAGCGGGCCATGCTGGCCCAGCACGCGCGCCGCACCCGCCTCAAGACCTCCGACTCCGGTGCCCCGCTGGCCGAGGTCGTCGACAGCCGGCTGGCCCAGCACGGGATCGACACGGAAAAGATCTCCTGGGACGCATATCGGCGCGAGGACGGCACCTGGCGCATCGTCGCCACCTGGCCGTCCGGCAAGGCCACCGCCCAGGCGATCTGGGATCTCGACAAGGGCCGCCAGGTCGTGTCGCCGCACGACGACATGGCGCAATATCTGTGCGCCGAGCGTCCCACCCAGATCCTGGGCCAGGAGCCGGTGCCGGAGCGAGCGGTCCACGACCGCGGCCACGGCCTGCCCGGCCCGGCCCGCGGCGAGCCGACCCGGGGCGGCCACGGCCTGCCGCCGCAGACGGCGGAGACGCCCCGAGTGACCCGCGACCCGATCCGCGCGGGCCGAGACGCCCTGCTCGCGTCCCTCGACCGGCCGCTGAGCCAGGGAACGGGCCGCGGCCTTGACCCGTCCGGCCGGCCCGAGCCCCGCCGTCCCGTCGCGGGTGGAGCGGCGGCCCTGCTCGGCGGCGGTGCCGGCTCGGCCTTCGACGACGACTCCGACCTGCCCAAGGAGATCCCGGCGGTGCCGTCGCTGGCGGTGCTGCGGCCCCGCCGCACGGTCGGCCAGGCAAATCAGTCCGAGGGCGCGGAAAACGAGGAGCAGAAGCCCCGCAAGCGCCTGCCGAGCTGGGACGACGTCCTGTTCGGCGGCGGACCGGCGGCCCGCGAAAGCTCCTGACCGGCCGCTCGGGTCAGCAGGCCCAGGCGCCTAGGTGGTCGTAGCCGCCGCCCTCGTGAAACCGGCTCCGGACCAGCACGAACTCGTCAACAGTCCAGGCTGGACCGGCGTAGTCATCGAGGGCCGCGGGCGCCCGCCCACCCCGCGAGTAGGCAATCGTGAGATGCGGCCGAAAAGCCCTGTGGTCAACGGGCAGACCGGCGGCCACCAGCGCGGCGCAGATGTCGGTTTGCAGGCCCGAAAGCCCGGTCAGGTCGCCGGCGACCCCGGTCCACAGGGCTGCCGACCCACCGTTCTCAAACCGTCCGGCACCGGCCAGCCACAGCCCGATGCCCCGGCCACGCGCGGCCTCGACGGGCCGGCGGCGGGCGCCCGGCACGCCGTCGAGCGCCATCTCCACAGCACCTCGGTGTTCGTCGGCAACCTCGCCCAGGAAGGCCAGGGTCAAATGCCAGCGCTCAACGGGAGTCAACCGCAAGGCCGCCCCGTCCAGCGCTCGCTCTTGCTGGCTGAGCGCCAGCCGCAGGTCCGCCCGCGCCGGCGCGGGCGGGAAGACAGCCACGAAGAGCCGCACCGCTACGACCGTGACCGCAACGAGAGTCCGGCCGACTCCAGCGCGTCCTCGACCCGTTCCCGCTCGACGTCCCGCTCGGCGCCCTTGAGCCCGGCCAGCCGTTCCGGCACGCCCAGGCATCGGCTGGCCATCTGCAGCCGTTCGTCATAGGCCCGGACCACCTCGGCCAGCCAGCGCTGCGAACACGTCGTCGGCCCCGACCGCCGCTGCCGATCAAGCCGGCGCAGATCGGCGGCGATCTGCTCGATGCACACCACGGTCAACGGCACAGGCAGGATCGCCTCGCCGCTCAGCTGCCGATCCAGCCGCAGCAGCAGGGGCGCATCCCGGCGGCGGCGATGCGCCCACGCCCGCCGCACGGCGAGCTGATCGACGCCGACGAGAGCAGCCACGGCGCACGGCAGACAAAGCAGCACCAACAGTGCCGCCCCGAGCACTGCAATGTGCGTGATGGCCACCCAACGACGCTAAGGCTTCGTTCAGCCGAAGGCCATCAAATAGACCCGTTCGGCCGATCAGATACCGGTCAGTCGTGTTTCGGCGCCGATCTGGCGACTCCGCCCGGCCGGTGATCTTCGCCACCGATGTCGGGGGCCTACGCTCAACCAGATGCAGGTCGATCTGGTTGCCATCGTCGTCGAGGACTACGACCCGGCCATCGAGTTCTTTGTCGGCGCCCTCGGATTCGACCTGGTCGAGGACTCGCCCTCGCGGACAAACGACGGCCACCCGAAGCGATGGGTGGTCGTCCGGCCGCCCGGCGGGCAGACGGGCATCCTGCTGGCCCGCGCCGACGGGGAGCGGCAGACCGCCGTCATCGGCGATCAGGCCGCCGGCCGCGTCGGCTTCTTCCTGCGAGTGGACGACTTCGACGCGGCCTACGAACGAATGACGGCTGCCGGCGTGAAGTTCGCGACCGCACCGCGCACAGAGCCCTACGGACGTGTAGCGGTCTTTCTCGACATTGGGGGCAACCGATGGGACCTGCTCGGCTCCGCCTGACAGAGATGATGGTAGTGAGCGCGTCCCGCCGGGGTCTGACCCAAATCCCGACTGACTCATCTGGTGCCTGCGGTCAACAACGGCCTGCCTCGCAGACCCCTCTCCCGGCCACCCAATTCCGACAAATCTCTTTTATCCGAACCACGAATAGATCGTGGCCACTGGGCGCCTACCGGGGCAGGGCGGTGCGGATGCCACGTTCCATCAGGACAGCGATCGACGAGGTTGGCCGGGGCGATCTAGCCATGGCGGCTCATTCGTTCGGCCAAGCAACTCATTGCCGGGCCGTTGCTCCAAGTCGCGGCAATCTCGAGCGTTCAGGCGGCCGCCGTGGCGGGAGCGCTTGGGACCGTGTCGGTGTCGGTGTCGGGCTCGGGCATGGGGTGGACCAGCGTCAAGCGGGGGCGCGGGCGCACCGTCAGGCTCAGCCGTTCGCCGCTCGAGCGCAACTGCCACACCAGCGCCGTGACCGAGGCGACGAAGCACACTGCGCCCGCCGCCCAGATGCTGGAGGGCACCCCGAAGTGCTCGCCCCACCAGCCGGCCAGGGACGCGCCGATCGGGGTGGTGCCGAGGAAGACCAGCACGTACAACGCCATGACCCGGCCTCGATACTGGCCGTGCACGCTCATCTGGACCCGCTGGTTGGCGGCCTGGGCCAAGTAAATCGAGAAGAAACCGGTCGGCACCAGCAGGATCATCGCCACGATGAAGGACGGCGCGAAGCCCACCGCGAATTCCAGGACACTGAACGCGATGGCGGCGCCCAGCACCACGTACACGCCCGGCCTTGATCGTCTGGCACTGCCGGCCAGCGCCCCGGCCAGCGCGCCCACCGCCAGCCCCGTGGTCAGCAAGCCGAAGGACGACGGCCCGGCGTGGAAGTTGATTTTGGCCAGCGCGGCCAGGGTGACCGGGAAGTTGAAGCCGATCATGCCGACGACCGACATCAGCGCGATCGGCAGCACCAGGTCGGATCGGCGCAGCACGTACCGAAGGCCGTCAATGATTTTGGTGTCGGAGGCCGCCGACGGGCCGGCCGAAATGTCGCGGTAGAGGTCGCGGGGGCGCATCCGGGTGTAGCTGAAGATCGGCGCGATCGCCAGCACCGTGGCGATCAGGAACACCGGTCCGGTGTGGAACAGCGCCAGCGCGACACCCGCGAGGGCCGGCCCGGCGATCCGCGCCGTGTTGAAGGTCGCCGCCGATAGCGACAGCGCGTTCGGCAGCAGCGGCCGCTCCACCAGCTCCGAGACGAAGGCCTGGCGGACCGGGGTTTCGACGGCGTTGGTGATGCCGAGCAGGCTGGCGAAGAGGAAGACGTACCAGAGCACCACCACGCCGCTGGCGACCAGGATCGCGAAGACGATCGCGGTGACGGCGAACGCGGCGTTCGCGGCGATCAGCAGCTTGCGCTTGTCGAAGCGGTCGGCGAGCTTGCCACTCCACAGCGTGAGCAAGAGCACGGGCAGGAACTGCAGGGCCGCGACTATGCCGAGTGCACCGGGGGAATTGTGGGAGAGGTCGAGTACCAACCAGTCCTGGGCGGTGAACATCATCCACACGCCGACCAGCTTGACCAGCTGGCCGAGCGCGAAGAGTCGGTAGTTTCGAACCTGCAAGGACCGGAATGTCGTGCTCAGCACTGCCCGCACTCGGGTGCGCCTCCTCATTGGTCGTACGCGTCATCGTCACGTGACGAAGCGGACTACCAACGGCAAGCCGTCAGGCTCGGGCCACCTGCTGCAGAATCTCGGCGGCTCGCGCCAACGTGTCGCATTCCTCGGGACTGAGCTTGGCCAGCTGCACTGCCAGCCATTCGTTGCGCGCCTTTTCAAACTGGGCGAAAACCGCCCGGCCCTGCTCGGTCGCGGCCAGGATGACCTGCCGGCGATCGGTCGGGTGGGGGGTGCGCGCGACGAGCCCAAGGTCCTCCAGCTTGCCCACGATCTTGGTCATCGTCGGCGGCTGCACCCGCTCCGTGTCGGCCAGCTCACGAGGAGTCAGCGCGCCGGCCAGCTGAAGGCTGGTCAGCGCCGAAAGCTGACTGAACGTGAGGTCGCCGACCGGGCGGGCCTGGCGGACCCGTCGGTTGAGCCGGTGGATGGCCTCGCGCAGCGTCTTGGCCAGCTCATCCGCTGTCGCCCGCTCCGCCACCATCGGCTGCTCCATCACGATACTTAGCCTAGCTAATGAGCTAGGCTAACGACATTGAAAACGCCTATGACCACCGTCACCAGGCCCCACAGAAATGCTTGCTGCAGCGTACGGCGCATCGCGATCGACAGACGGGCCGCCCGCCGAGAAGATCAGCTGTGTTACAAAGTGGAAGTGACCAGCGAGAAGCCCCGGATCGAGCCGCTCGACCCGCCGATGGTGCCGTTCGCCGTCGGCGGCATGGCCGCGTTCGCCGTGGCGTGGGTGATCGTGCTGCTCGCGGACGGGCCCACCGACTGGCTGCGGATCTGCGTGGCCGGCTTCCTGTGCGGCATCCCGGGCCTGCTCACGATGCTGCGCCACGACCGGAACAGGCGCCGCCGCCGAGCGCTCTCGCACCCCGACTTCCGGGTGAACGAGACGCCCTAGCTGTGCCCGTACGGCTCCGCGGGCTCGGCCTCCTCGACCGACCCGTGGCCCCGGCTCACCGCGACCGCCTCGACCTCGGAGTCGTCGTACACCGTCGGCAGCTCCTCGACCGGCGGCTCCGCCGAGCCGAGCAGCGTCTCGGAGTGCGCGCCGCAGCCGTGGTCGGCGCTGACCGCCTTGGCATCGTCGGGGGCGTAAAGATTGCCGCAGACCCCGAACATCGAGCGCATCGAACCGGCGAGCGGTAGGTAGAAGCCGCAAGTGCCGCAGCGGGCGTTGCGCGGGGCGGCCGCGGAGATCGGCGCCTCGGGGCCGGACTCGCCGTCGTACCAGCGCTGGGCGGTCTCCATCCGGCCCTCCTGGGACATCACCCGGGACCGGCCCAGGCCCAGCCCCCAGGAGACCTCCTCGACCGCCGGGTCGTCGCTGAGCACGTAGCCCGGCGCCAGTCGGTCGTCGTCGGGCGCGGTCGGCATCAGGTCGCCGACGCCCAGGTCGCCGGCCTGCACCCGCTCGTTCCAGGGCAGCCAGGCCGGCGCCAGCAACGCGTCCGGGCCGGGCAACAGGACGGTCTCGCAGATGGTGACATGCCGGCTGCGCGGCACCCGGGTCACCGTGACGGCCCAGCGCCAGCCCTTGTAGCCGGCCAGGTGGCTCTCGAAGAAGTGCGTCACGACGCGGTCGCCCTCGGCCACCGCCTCGAGATGCTCGCCGATGTCGGCGGCGTCGACCTCGGTGATGGCGCCACGAGCCACACCGACAGCATCGGCACAGACCTGGTCGAGTCGGGCGGCACGGGCGGCG
>Ga0307512_10003333_pt1 | contig 18845 bp, 21 predicted proteins | sample 14_EM_MG_FD_200267 | JGI IMG/M metagenome (GOLD analysis project Ga0307512, IMG submission 200267) | Populus trichocarpa ectomycorrhiza microbial communities from riparian zone in the Pacific Northwest, United States - 14_EM | ecosystem: Host-associated > Plants > Roots > Unclassified | place... | reverse complement strand
TTTTCGCAGCGTCACCCATCGCATTGCAATCCCGATGCAAGCGCGTACCCAATGAACCCATTCCGATGTATGGTCACAGTTGGCCACAACGCCAGAGCGTTCGTTTAAAATAGGAGACCGACAGAGCAAGAAGAAACGGTAAAACAGCGATCGGAGGGCGATATGCAACGCGACGCGTGGTATTGAGGCCGGGCGCGGTGTAATCCGCCACCGGGGTGTCTCTGACGGCTCTGACGGAGCGCGTCCACTCTGACGGAGCCATTCCGCCCGGACGGAAACATTTTTTGCTGATAATGTCCGCCGATTCTTCACTATTCCATTTCGGCAATGCAAGCAGCCATCTATATGATTTTCAGGAACCAAAGCCTGGTGTTTTTCTATCACAACCTTCACCCTGCTATGCTCACGAAACTCAACTCCCTGGTTCTTCTCGTCTCTGACTCTGGCGCTACGTTTCTTGGTCAAGTTTTGGATTTCGTCTACCGCGGCACGCAAAAACCCTCCTTTCGCTATTTTGAACATATTCAAGGCAAGCCACATGTCGGACTGTTCTAGCTGTACCCGACCTCCTTGCCTTGCCATAGTAGCAGACCTATTGGAAACCTACAACAAATTAGTTACTACTTCTAAAAGTGAGATTAGGCTATTACCTTTACCATATATGCTTCCATAAGCTACTCAAAGGTGCTTAAAGCCTGTTTTATCCACTCCCTGGGACGAGTATTACAAATTGTATCAGCATACATCCCAGAGTGGAGTAAATCATGATGTTCTATCTTCAGCGAAAAATATTTCCATCCGGGCGGAATGGCTACGTCAGAGTGGACTCGCTCTGTCAGATTGGACGCGCTCTGTCAGAGCCATCAGAGACACCCCGGTGGCGGATCACTCCGCGCCCGGCCTCAATACCACGCGTCGCGTTGCATATCGCCCTCCAATCCCGGTTCCACCATTTGTCCTCACTCTGTTGGTCTCCTATTTTAAACGAACACTTTGGTGTTGTGGCCAACTGTGACCATACGTCGGAATGGGTTCTTTGGGTATGCGCTTGCATTGGGATTGCTATGCAATGGGTGACGTTGTGAAAATCTCTCCTCGCGTTCCTTCTACCTGCGCACACAATGCAATTCTTTCTTTACTAATTATACACATCATTCCAAGTCGCCGGTTCTATGTGGCTATTGACAATCCATCGCTCGTTCTGTCCGTTTCCTGTATTACTACTAGTAGATATCTCTGGAATGACGTGCGCGTAGCCGACGATGTTTCCCACACTGAAAACTTGCAAAGCTACGGCTGCCGGTACTTTTCTCACTTGAACAAATTTCGAGACGGGATCTAAGTTACCTGAGTTTTCAGGTATTATGGTGAGCTCCAGGGCTGGCTAGTACTCAACGAAAGCTCCATCCTCGTTTTGGAGCTTGATTTTTAATAGTCATTGCAGTTGCCACGGGAGACGCGCATTCAGCGCGCCATAACACCTCCCTGGGCGTTTCTTTACCCATACCCTATCGTTCCGTTGATCCCCTCCATGCCAGCTCTGGCTTCCTGTGCATCGACACATCTGAGATATGCGTTCACCTTCCAAACCCTCAACTTGAACCTTAATAGCATGGTAAATACAGAGGTCCATTGCGTGCAGTTGTTCATCCGATATATATGTCTTGTTACGACTCTTATGCTTTATAAACCCGCACGTGCCGCTGTATATTGCCGCACGGTGCATTGCGTCTTGCATATTGTTGATTAATGCTCTGAAGTCTTTGATCATAGCGTCAGGATGCTTTCCATCATGGCGGTTTTGGGGTCCCATGAATTCGGGTATCGCATATGACTGGGGGCTCAGCGGGGCAGCCACATCAGCACTGGAAGGGAGGACTTTTCAGCCGGCAGCGCTGATCTCCCGACGCTGAGCGAGGGCTTGGAGATTGAGCTCTCTCCTTTCAAAGCAGAGGATGTGACGCTGAAAGGTGATTACTTGTGGCAGGTAGTTGAGATTGTGATTGGAGGCATTCCAACCATCCTTGAGGTTGGTTTTATGTGCTTGTTCATGTCTCTCGGCAGAATAGTGTTGCAAGGCTCCGTATCAACAAATCTGTTCGGCCCAATGGGACATCAAGTGGATCTTCGGATAGTTGAAGTCGGCATCTAACTCCTTGGGAATATCTCTGTCATGGCTGATAATATCCCGCCAGGCATTCATTTCGCGCCGCTTCTTGGACAGCGTCCACAGTTTCAACATTTGATTCCTCGTCTACCTTTCGCTTCTCCACGAGTTCCGTTCTCAGGGCATTGGCTGTTACCTTTGCCTTTCTGCCGGCTCACCCAAGTAGAAAAACATCTTTCAAGGTGTGAAAACGATGCAAGGTATCCTCCATGTAGCTCAATGTTGCATCATCGTGAGATTTATATCGAGCATACATATAGGATTCTCACAATGCCCATGTGCACTCAATTGCGCGATTGAATATGGGACGCTGAGCGGGGTTTCCACCTCGTAGAGACTGGGTTACAACTCTAAGCAGGTACTGGCTCATCTCCTTCATCTCCTTCCCATTCCATTGAGAAACTTCCTCATATGACTTATTTTTTGGTGTGAGGTCGTGGTAAGCAGGCACAGATAACCAGATTGCATTGTACTTGTTAAGCCGTTCGTGCGTCTTCAAGAAGTGGAAAATCCACTTCTGATGGTGGTCAAGCATGCCGATCTGCATTGTATGGAGGAGGTCGGGCTTAGGGAGGTCGCTCACAATACAGGGAATATGTCGAAATCCGTTCAATTCTCGGTGAACATGGCGCAACGAGAGTTCGGCATCGGCTGCCTTGGTGTTGGCATCGCTGAGCTTTCTATATAGGTTGTGATCCGCCAGGGGTGTTGCTTGTCAGGATGCACCTAATCTCCAAGTTCGTTCTTTGGACACTCGTACCAGAAACATACATGCCGCTCGAGATGATGTAGGTCGCTATACTCTAGGCACTCTGCAAGCCATGCTGCTAAAACCGGTTCGCTACGCCAGAAGTTGCCATCTGTACAGAGAACGTTGTAATATCAGCTCCCGGCGCTGGGATATCGTTTAAAGGTGATTGGCTGGAATAGCCGCCGGAGTACTTCGATCAGCACTTCTTGGTTTGTTTGCCGCTGCTCCTCCAGCCGGTTCTGAGGAGTAACGCAGTTATTGATTGGAATCGGTAGGAGAGCGACCATTATGATGCTGTGCATTGAGGGCATCTTGCGGATCTCCGAAGATTGATTGCCAATTGTCATACATACAGGCCACTCTTTCTTGTCGCCAGCAAAATTCGAGAGATGTGTTCCGTCAGACATGAAGATCAAGGGAACCAGTGTATCCCCCGCTCTGAGCGTTGACTAAACCTCGATTCGCACTTTATTATCCTCGAGGATCTGTTCTTACCTGCGTCTCCCACAACCAGTCCGCAGTGTGCATTTCGGTATAGAGGCGTTTTGGTGGCGTATCGCTGTTAAAGCACCGCTGAGGGGCGAAAATGAGATGCTCGGCGTAGGCTGGCTGCCGCATCAACCATCTCATGCTTTTGATGATGTCTCGACTCCAGTATTGGATAGGGCGTTGGTGATTGTCATTCCATCTCATAGCCTCGAAAGTGTGTAGTTCCCAATCCCCAAGTGCCTGATCATCTGGCATGCTAGCCACGAGCTTCTGGACGCCATCCCCATTTTTGAAGCTTGGGAAACGCAGAGCGGTGTTTTCTTCATTCAACACGTTGTCATAGTACGTCTTCATGCCCTTCTTCTTGATCCCACACTGGATATATTTCTACTCTTCACGCGTCGCAAACGTGTAGTTGGGATTGTTTTGTAGGTTGGTCTCAAGGCAGCCCTAAGCGTTACGTTCCGATGGCTCAGCGATGTAATCGATCAGCGGAGCGCCAGCACCGGGGTATATTTCCGTCTGCGGCAGAGGTGGCGCTGGTTGAGACTCCGAGACTGCGATGTTTTCAACGTGTTCGAGGTAGGGAAACGCGTCCAAGTCTTCGACTGAATCTTTATTAGCGTTGAATTCACGACGCTGAGCGGGTTCAATGCGTCGGGGCACGCTGTGAATAGTCAGATTCATCTGGCGTGCAACTTGAAGGTGTTCAGGGTGGTGTAATTTGATATATTTAAGTCACCAGCTGTCTGAGGTGAACTTCTTTTTCAGCATGAAAATTCGGGGCAACGGAAAGGGGTCTTCGCTGGCATTGTCGACGACACGCGAGGAATGGAGTTTACACTGTAGACAGGGACGAAAGTTGGTGCCGGGCCTGAGCGGCCTCGTGTGCAAGCTCTTGATACTTTCAGCTAACTCATTCAGCCTCACCACCATCACAAGGAGGTTCCTTACACGCCAGGAGTTGCAAAAATGCTGCATGCGCGATGTCCCATAATACTATGAATAAAATAAAACCAATAAAATAAAACCAATACAAAACCCATAAATAAAATAAACCTTGAGCGATCCAAAAACCTCGCGACGCGTGTAATAATCAATGGCTGAGCTAGATCGATTAGAACAAATGAAACGAACAAGACAAGAACCTGACCCTAACCTGAACGCAACAACCATCGCCTCCTCTGCAACGCGAGGACTGATTCACTCCTCGCCTACTGGGCCATCCGGGCGCGCCTCAGGGAGAGGGACATCGGGGAGAGGGACATCGGGGAGAGAGACATCAGTGAGAGGGACATCGGGGAGACTGTTCCCACCTGCCGATGCATTCAGCGGGTGCTGATCCACATCCACATCCGAGGTGTTTCTGGCTGCCTCAGCTTCTCGCACAGCTGGCACCGCCGGCCGAGGTTTTTCCGGTGTCACAAGCCCCAAATGCTCCAGCCCACTGAGGGGATGAGTCTGAGCAGTTCATGGTCGTGGGGCAGGCGCCGGAGGTCGTGGCCGTGGGGTATGCCCACCCATCTCCTTGCTTCTCTCAGGTCGCACAATTTGCTGATCATCTACCATGGTATCTACATTGTTAGCCGATGTATTTATTATCTCCCCTGGCCAATCGTCCGAGGTTCTTTGGCATCATCCTGATCCTTATCCTCCTCCTCCTCCTCCTCCTCCTCCTCCTCCTCCTCCTCCTCCTCCTCATCTTCCTTCTCTTCATCTTCCTCCTCTTCATCTTCCTCCACTTCATCATCACTATCCCTTTCCGTATCCACATCGCCGTCTAAATCAACGCTGTCCGGCGCATCTACATCATCCTCCATGCGCATATCCAGATCAGAATCATGTTCTGAGTCATATTCGCCGTCCAACTCGGTAGAGTCAGTATCATCATCTGAGGAATCTGACACCGCGGGCGATGCTTCCGGCTCGAAACATTCTTGCTCTAGTTAGCCCTCCGTGTCCAAGTCTGCCTCTGACATTTCCTTCTGCAACTGCGAAGCAACGGCACGAGAAATATCATCTCCCCCTGGGGTTTGTTTAACAATACCTCTCCCTTTACCGTTTCCCTTCCCCTTCCCCTTCCCTTTCCCCTTCCCATTCATTGTTCCCTTCACTTCCCCGGTCCCTTTCTCACCGGCCTGCGTGTCCTCCTAACCCTTGCCGTCGTCATTGTCATTGTCCACGCCATGACGGCTTCGTCCACCGCTCAGCGCTCCGGGATCCACCCAGTTCTCATCATGATCATCCTCGTCAATTATCTTATCCCAATTCATTGGTCTAATGGCCAGGAAGTTGCCTGGCTTGTACTGCCGGCAGCTTGGCAGCTCAATCTTTGCCCTGAGATCATCGCTACCGTACCAAGAGAAATGCTCACCGGTGCGTTGAACCTTTCCCGAGCTGGTTGTCTGCGGATTGGAGCGATCGACTTGATCCCTGAAAGCACGGGGGTTGTCCCACCGCCAATTGTTCATTTGGCAGCGGGTTTTGTCAAACATTTGCCCAACATATTGTTGTACGGTGTCCGGTGTCCTGAATCTCTCTATTGACTAAAACTCACTGACTCTCGCTAAGTCTAATTGACACGTACACAAGAACTACAGTGCATGCGGCTCCGCCGCTCTCAACCCTAAACCAACCCATGTGATGACCACACTCAAATCTGTCCCCACATATATGAGCGGAAGGCTACCCACCACTCCCGAAAACGTGAACTCCTGCTCCTGCGGTGTGGCCACATTAGCTGGAATTGTGAAAAGTGGCGAGTCGTGACTGGATCAAGAAAGATTATATCATAAAAGAGGTCCCAGGCCCTCTCATCGTTGACGCCACAAACATTGTATATCCGTATGAGTCCACGGATGTGTTCCGAGATGAATCCCTTCATACTGTCCCGATCCAATGACAGGCGTCGATTTATAACCGATGTCGGCATTCCTACCCTAGCAGTTGCCTTCCCCTTCCCTTTGTGGCTGCCCTTTGGTGCCATCGCTGGGAGTTGAAAATGAACTTTCTACATCCGAGGCGTTAGCATTATGATACAGTTGAACGTGGCAAAAGGAAGCCCAGAGTGAATGTACGAAGTTGAGTAGGTTATCTGGTGTGGTTTGGAACGAGAGGAGTTATTTTGTGCATGTCGCGTGATGTCGAAATAGTTCAGGATGCTGGCAGTGTGTTCAACACGGGAAGAAAAGAGAATGGAGGTGTAGGCGGGAAGAAAAGAGAATGGAGGTGTAGGCGGGAAGAGAAGAGAATGGAGGTGTAGGCGGGAAAAAGGGATATATATACTCGAGTTCCTGCGATTTGATTCATGTCCTGCGTGTTGTTGGTTAATGAACACAAAACGGCCCAGCGTTCATCTTGCACAACCACCAAGCACCTCATGAATGAGGAGCCTCGAGACGAGATTTAGTACTCGCGGTGATGATAGTTTGCGACGACGGGCATTTCTTTGGCATCACATACCACTTTTACCGCTCAGACCTCGTGCATCTCGGAGCAAACTGAGTAGTTCTCAATTTGTCCCAACTGTGCAACCATCCCACACAGCTACCAATGCCTAGTGGTGGAACAAGCACACGCAACTCATGTCATAGGATAGAGAATACATCATTGTTCGCTTTGCGATGCTTTTACCTCTGCCAGAGGAAGATTTCCAACTGGAAGCTGAAGGTATACACAATGGATAGTTCGAAGTATTGTGCCAAGAACGAGTGCAATACGATGATAAGCGCACCAAGAAGGCATAAACACCCTTCAGGCACTGCAAATAGACCTTCAGACGTTGCTGTAACAGTGAATATCAATGCTGAGTTTAATCTGAGTTGAACTGAGTTTAATCTGATGGCAGTTAACCCCATGATTGAATGATTTTGAAGGGATCTCGTCCCAAAGTATTGTCAGGGTTTAGAGTCTAGCGTGGTCTACACTGCGCCTCCCTTTTTTGTCGAATCCCTCCATGGTCGCTCAAATAGGAGTCTACCTCGCCTGCCGTTGCATATGCATGCAGAGGAGATTATTCCTACACTCTTAACGTTGACCATCCATAACGGATGATGCCTTCCCAAAGCACTCACCCTGTCACGTCTCCGGTCGTACAAAATATTCCAAGTCTTGCTAATCGTCGGAATCAACAAATGGTTGGGCCTTCAGCGAATTCTCAACATTCACCTGCTAAGAGACGCGTTTCCGTACCGGCTGGCAAGAGGGATTCCTCTCAAGGACGGAGTTCCATAGCCTCGACAATCCAAGGTCAGAACTCCACCCCCTCATCTTCGCGGAACAATTCTCGCTTTGCAGATATCACCCCGTCTACTACACAGCGACGGTCGATAATTACTCCAACCGCCACACCAGGTACAAGCAGTCGTAACACACCAGCACCCGGCGGAACCTCACAGACAGACTCAACGCGTCGCATTGTATCCAGCCTCGCATCCGGCATTACTAGCACTCCCACTCCTCTCAGTGGTCTTGAAAACCTGCCTACCCCCACGCCTAATCCAGAAGCCCACGCGATCATTACAAATCCACTGCGAACGCAAGCTACAGAAAGGAATCAGAGACAGAGGCAGTGGCAATTGTAAACACAGGCGGTGTCTACACCACGATCAATGGTCTCCGGCAGTCGCAGCATTCATCGATTTGGTCACTCCGACATGGTGCATCTTGTATTTGCAATGGGCAGACACCTGGAGCTCTACATGTGGAACAGACGCCCATTTATGAGTGCAAGCGACTTGGAGACGGTCAGTTATGCAACGCGACGCGATGTGAAAGCATTAGCTGAAGCCCCACACTGGTAGATAATAGAGACGTACTGGAACACCGCAATGCAGCAAAACAACATTTGCTCCATAGCATTTGAAGCACGCACAAAGGAGATCCTGAGAGAGGTATGCTGAAGCAATGGCTCACGTTGGATATTACACGCTCAAACAGGTACCAGGTTCACGCACAAGTCAATAAGGTTAAATCCCATTTCATTCAATCTGCAAAGGACAATATGGCAGAGCTGTATGATCTCCACCGCTTTGAATCCAACGCAGAGTGTTTGGAATTCATTGATTACCATCTAGCAGACAATAAGTATGTTTTTCCTTTAGCAGAGCGTGTGGAAGGTGGTGTATGCGGTCCAAATCCAATGCAGAGAGTGTCGAAAGCTGCTAACGAATGGCCAGCATCCACTTAACTTCCTGGCGGAAGCTATCCCGCAGTTTATCTACATCAAATTTTATCATCGGGCGAATAACTGCGGTAAGTATGCTGATGGATTTTATAATTCCCTGATTGACAACATGGACGGTCATATACCCTCGCCACTGATCATGTTTACCTGCACCGTGTTACGTCATGCTCTCCTGGAGTGGCAAAAGAACAAAGGCATTCATCCGAAAGCGTCCAAGTCAAAGTTGAAAGCGGACAGACCTGATCGCTCGAACTACTTCAATTACAAGAATGACGGTGGTAAGAACGCTTCCTGCTGCGCTGCAACGGGTCGCAAGTTGTTAACCTCGCCTGGCGTTGCAGACACATATGCATTCTTGATGAATACCTGGAACACAATACCGGAGAGCTACCAAGAGAGGGTGTATAACAACACTCTTGCTACAGTCAAGCGTCAGATCCGACAGGCAGAGAACCCAATGCCTGCCGTGGTGATCAGCGTGGAAGCAGCATGTGTTGACAATGCTATTCTTCTTGATTATTTGACCTCCTAAGTGGTGCTTGAGGAGCCTGCGATCAGAAGCACTGACCCGAACATCCAGATAGACGACAATTGCACGGACGACCAACTTCATTTCGGGATGCCAGGGGGCAGCGGGGATTACGAAGATGAAGGTGACGAAAGTGATGTGTGCGATGCCATCCCCACCGCCAGCCGGCGATGACGGCCTGCGACTGAACTGGAGAGGTTTCACCTGGGAACCAGTGATGTCGACAAGTATGAGGGCGAGGATGGCGATGATGCGTATGCGGATGAGGAGGAAGAAGCCTTCCAAGCCGATGATGGATCAACGCAGGATGTGGAGGACTGAGGGCATAGTAGGTTTGACCCGGGAACAAGTGATGGCAACAGGTATGACTGCGAGGATGGCGACGATGCGGATGCGGATGAGGAGGAATAAGCCTTGCAAGCTGATGATGGATCAACGCAGAATGTCGAGGACTAAGGGCATAGTACCAGAGAGTGTGAAGATTAGACTGTATATTTCAGACGTGTAAAATACGATAATGGCGAAGCAAATGCAACGGCTAGCGATGTATCTGAAGCGAAGACTGTACTGCAATATGACAAAATCTCAAAGCTAAACATACCTGGGGCGAGTGCGGCATCCGATATAGGGGACAGGTACAATGTGGCTATCGGCCGAAGAAAGGCATAAACATTGCCAGGCGTTGTGTAAACGGCTACAGCATAACTGCAGCCCCTGCAAAGAGTGTAACACACGTGTCGTTCTGATGGTGCGTATACCAGGCGCAAAGTAATGCAGGTAAGTATGCAACGCGACCCGTCCCCTGTGCGACGGGAAGCTTGTAATTCTTCGTCAGAGGGTACGAGGTTCCGTCAGAGCTGTCAGAGCCGTCTGGAACACCCAGGTGTTTCAGACGGAAACTAGCGTTGTTGCTGATGATTGTGCGGACTGTGCGAACCGATGCCTTAGTCGACCGTGGATGTTTCCCATCCTGGGCAGCTATAAATTGGTCACATGTCCCGCAATGTTTACCAGCTGCCCATTGTACCATTAGTTGACAGCCGTCTGCCTCAGTATGGATATACTCACATCCTATCGCATGCTTCTTCTTATTCTTGCTACTGCCAGTGTTACGGACCATTTTTAAATGTGCATCCTGGGTCACAATTTCGGTGGCTGGATAGGCAGCATGGCGGTGGACTGACTGGTGTCTGTGTTATAGGTATGTCCCAGCAAGCGCCGCATTTGATGAAATGCCTGTCAGACAGCTCAATTCAGATCCGCTCTCACATTGCTGTGGTGTATGTATAGCCATGATTTGCTGGTGTGGACAAGGAGAGGAAGATGATAACTAAAAGAAGTGGGAAGTCCTGAGGAATGAATAGTTAGCTTCAAGTTAAAATGGAATGAGTAACTGGCAACTTGAACAATCTACTCAAGCTGAATCCTGCTGCATATAGCCCCAGGTTCCAGCGGTTTCCAACCATCCGGCGATTTGCTGTATGTCGGTCCAGTGTTGTGAGCTTGTTCACAGGGATCAATAGACATGAATGATAGCTGAAGAAACAGGTTTGTCAGATATAAGCAGGAAATTCTTCGATGGAAAGGATGACGGGTGATGTTTGTCACAAGAAATCCTGGTGATCGTACATGAAACAGATTCTAAAAATCTATTCATGTTCCACAGTTGGCATATCTATTTCCAATTCGGTGACGGTCAACACGCAGATTAGGCTTTGTCCAAGTTGATCAAATGTACCAACGTTGACATAAAAGATTCAGCTTGCCTCCATATTGTCTATATCTTGCAACATCCATCATCTCACCCAACTACAAAGTCAACACGAAATACAATGGAATACACTCAGAAATTCATCTTTTTGGCTCCACTAGCCAGCGAAGACAGGAAATTCACAAAGCATTCCAAGTGACGACATCATCATCAAGCGAATGAAGGCAAGAGAGGCATTGAACCAGAAGGGTTCCGAGCCCTGGAGGCATACCGGAGCTTCCGATGCAAAATGAAGCTTGAGGTGGAGAAGACACTGGAAACGCACTTTTGAAGCAACAAACAGAATGAGCAATGGATAAATGATTATATGGAACGAGAAACTGCTGTGGCAAAAAAGCCAGTCGAAGACGCAGAGACAGCAACCATACAGCAGCAGCAAGATATGAACAATGCCGGAAACATGGGATTGACAACCAGAAAGCCCGAAACAACAATTGAGGAGATGCTGAATGCGATCGGAGACAGTCTGAGCGATCTTGCCAGTTACGATGATGAGGAGGATGTAGAAGATGAAGAAGAAGAAGAAGAAGAAGATACAGAGCTGGGCAAGCTGATCAAAGAGGCTGAACCCGGCTGGGTGATGGGCACAATCTCCAACGCAATACAGCAACGCATGCAGAGGAATAAGCAAAAGCAGATGGAGCTCGACGAATTGACACAACCAGGATTGGGGCACACTCACGCCTACTTCGGTGGAAGACAAATGAAGTACAGGTTGGCCCAATTGAAGATTGCGGCAGTTGTTAAGCCGCGAGCGGACGATGTTGGAACCGCACCTGCACAGACAACTATTGGACAGCTTATTGAACCTCGTGATATCATCCCCAGAATATCGCAAATGCTGCAAGGGACTTCTCACCCAGGAAGTAGTCATAGGATGCTAGATTCTGAGGAGCCACAGTTTCACAAGCACAGAGCGTCTCTACTGCCCTGCGCGGCGCCTGGTTTGTCACCAAGTAGGACAGTGACGCGTGTTGGACATGTAAGCTTTTACCTCTGCATATTGCCTTCCTAGCTAATTACCATACAGAAATCGGATGCGGATGAAGAAATGGTGACAGGTCCCATGTCACCAGAGGAATTCATAGGCATATTGCTTTTTTTGCCAATCTATCTGTTTCAGAGGCAATTCATGTACCTATTTTGCTATGTGTCAGCATTGTCTTCCTTTCAGGGTCAAAATTGTGAGACTACTGAATTCATGAGAGCATGTGCAACAGTCGTACGCCCCACGCGAACGATCTACACTCCAAATCAGCTTGATAGAGAACCAGAATATTTCAAATCTACTTGTAAGTTACTCAAAAGTGCGAAAGCAAAAACTAAATTATAGACAAAATTGACAAACAAAATTGAAGTCAGTGATGTCATACGAGTGATAGAAGGAGCGGTCAGTGTGCAATATGAGCCTATATGATTGCCAACAGTCATTCTCCATTAATCAATACATTGAACTGCATAACGCTCCGCTCAGACCTTGTGCACATAGTGGAGATTGTGAAGATTGCTCATGGTAGGTCATGGACATTGAGGAGATGGAGCGGGATGAGGAACGGCGAAGAACTCGGGCTATAGTAATCAAAAACTAGTGAAACGATCTACATGCAATATATTACAAGCCAAAAGTGCTGAAGTGAGATAGGGCTACATCATCCATCGCTCGGATAACCAGTAGAGTGGTGGATCAGAAATTGACAGGCTATGAAGCATTTGGATGCAAATGATTATGCCTAGACATGATATATTCGTTGTCAGTAAAGGCTATATGAAATTCTGAATTCAATTATTGAGCATCCAACGACTGGTTGTTAGTCTTACATGATCGGCAATCAAAGGGTTGCATAGTCACATCTTCCCAAACTGAAATTATTGGTCATCTTTATTGGTAAACAGGAAAGCGACATGCTCATTGCCCAATCCTAAAAATGAGTGTTAACACAGTGTCAACTATTTTTGGTCTTTCATCTTTGACAATCCAAGGGCTGTTCAACAACATTAACCCATGATCAATGTACTGGCCACCTGTATGGGCAAAAAAGCTACTGACAACATCGCTGCCACTTCCTAAAACTGTGCATCAATCGCACGTCAACAATTTTTGGTCTTGGAAGTTCATTAATTGAAATGTTACTTGGTCGCTGTTACTCATAACTGATATATTGGCAGCCTTTATAGCGAAAAGATAAAGCGACATGGTCACTGCTCCATTCTGAAAATGAGCATCAATGGAGTGTCAATGATTTTTGGTGTTGTAAGTCTGGTAATTTAAAATTGATCTGGTTGCTGTTATGCATAACTGACCAATTGGCAGTCTCTGTGGACAAAAGAGATAGCGACACGGTCACTGCTCAATTCGGAAACTGAGCGTCAACGGAGCATCAACGGAAAGTTAACGGAGCGGCAACAGAGCGTCGACAATTTTCGGATTTCCAAATTAGGTAATCATGGCACCGCGCGGATATTCGAGCCAATAATAGAACCATTGACCGCCATAATAGTCAAAAATACAATATATAAAAGGAAAAACACAGATTCCAAAATAATCGAAATTGCAAACTGCAAAACATGCAAAAAATGATTGCAGGAAGTCGAATAAATGATTTAGATAAGATACTATTATCATCCAGCAAAAACAAGAGCATTTCATGAATCTACAGATGGACCCGCTGGACAACCCACTGAGAACCCACCCAAATCAGACAGGTCATGAAACTTCCTTCAAAATGTATCCGAATTGTCAGTTCGGGTTGATTGGCAACCCAGGTAACGGTTCGGTTCCAACCCAGGCCCGGACCTGACGCGACGGTCCGGAACCCTTGCTAACACAACCGACAAGTTGCACAATCGATCAGTACTGCTCAGGGTGAGCTTTCAGTGGATCCGGTGCATGGGGAAACTCTACCTTCAGTGGCAGGTTGTGAAATGCCATGCCGACGCTATTTGTACTGGGCCGAGATCCATTGAGGTAATAAATTATGGAGAAGTGATGAGAAGAGAAGAAATAGAAGACAGGAATGCCCAATTGATAACTTTCCTCCAGTCCTGAATTCCGAAACTCCATTGACCCATTACCTCTGCCCCCGAGCCTCGTACCTCAATTGCTCCATATCTCCACTCCACATCTCATACAACATCGGACCTGCCATCCAGTATTGCACTCGTAGCACATATCTTGGCATAGGTCTTGGATGGAATCATCTCAGTGGTACTGCTTCAGCTCATGACTTCGCATCGATGGGGGCTTGCACTGCGGGTATTGGTTGTAGCCATTGATCGTGTACCTCAATTACGTTGTATCTAGTCCTGTCTCATTCATTGACATCTAACATTTAAGCCTCTCTAATTGTTATACTTACCAAGTTGAAGCGAGCTAGTGCTGTGTGAGCTCTGTGCGGTGCTTCGGCACGCTCTGTAGGGCATATCTTGCAGCCGACAGTCATTGGTAGTTGACATTGACTCATTGATGCTGCCTGACTAGGTAATCGTCGTTGGAAGTCTGCTTCCGTGACCATCCCGTCCACTTCATGGTTGCGCTCTCCATAGGTGGCTTCAGTGGATTCTGTGTTCACTTCGTAGACTTGCCTCTCGGAGTACTTGTGAATTGTTGGTAGGGGTTCTTTGTAGACTTGTCGGGGCATGTCTCCGCAGACTTGTCGGTCGACTTCTTGGTAGACTTGTGAGTGCGTGACTCTACAGGCCGCCTCCTGGTGGTATTTTGACTAGTTGATAGGACTTGAGTGATCGGATACGGCTATCTCTCCCGGTTTGAAAGTTCATTGCTCCGTCAACGTCTTCTCCATCAGATTGATTGGCGATTACCATGGTTGCTCGGATGCAGTGGATCATCACTCTCCGAATTGAGATTTGGATTCATTGGGGATTCGATATGCAATTTAGTTCCGACTATCTGCCTTCAGCTTAGGTCGTCCTTCTGCATTGTCCGCTGTCCAGTCACTACCCTGACTTGCTCTGCCTGTTGACTTGCGGTCGTATGAGGCGTCCCAATGCACTCAATCTCGACGGGATTGCAATGGCGCCTTGTCGTGAGTTTGGGCAATAATGTTCGCATTCGCTCCTGGCCTCTTCATAGCCGTCAGTTCTCATGTGACCCGCTGGTGGCCATTTGAGGGTGGTAGAATCCGGCAATTTCATCAGGCGTGGTTGGTGTATCATTGATCCAGATCGAATACGTAAACTTCAGATCTGTGATCAACCTCACGGTAAATTTAGTGCACCTCTGCTCTCGGAAAGCCGCTTTGTACAATGTGTCTGCAGTTTTCGGCATCTCTTGATGCGGTATTCAGAAGGGTCTCGGTGGACCGCTTCTTGGTGAAAGTCATTTGGTTGTGAGCTTCTGTGCATTCTTGGTCGACATCCCTGTGGCCATCTCTGTAGGTAGCTTCGGTAGACTATCCGTTTGTTTCTCGGTAGTTTGTTTGTTTGTAATCATTTTGCATTCACCCCGAAGGGGTGCCCAGCTAAGTTACCACAAGCCGACCACTGGTGGTCATGGCATTTAATTAACATATTTTTATACCCCTGTCCATCGGAAACTTCCTGTCCATCCATCGGCTAAACTATGGCCAAACTAGCTCACACAGCACCTACTTCTGACTCAGGCAAAGTCGTTTCCTCCCACTTCCCACTACCCGGTGGAGGGCACAAGGACATTGAATCTCCACCTTGCCCACCCCCATTACTTAATCTCTTCGTATGCTTGACCTATGGTGAGTTTGACACTGGGAGCTCGGTTTCGTGCGACATCGACCTGCACTTTACAGGGAGTCCGTTTCCGATCGGCTGCATCGGTGCAGTGGGGGGAGTGGCGGGATTCGAACCTCTACAATGCAGTATAGTGTTGGCAAGACCATACCACTACACTACAGGTCCACTCCCGGTTTCTCGGTAGTCAGTTGGTAGGTCTCTGGAATTGAAGTTTAGCATTCCGCTTGGTTTAGCATTGGGCGATAGGTTTTGATCGTTTGACACGCCATTTGGTATGCGTGTCGGTCAGTGGCTTTGTATGGTAACGCTCCTGGTAATCCTCTCGACCTCCATGTGAAGTCCTGCCACAGTGATATCCATCGCTGTGAGATCTGGGTGATCATGGCTTGGTAGTTATCTTGACTGTCCCTCGTCATGCCACTTGGTAAGGTATTCAGTATGATTGGTGGTCATATTCAATCTTGTTTGGGACCAATTGGGTAGCCATATTGAAGTTGTTTGGTATCTTGTCTGGCATGGATTAGGCTTTTTTGACTAGTCATCTCTCTTGTGCATTTACAGGTCTACTGGACGTCCGTTGAATGCTAGGTGAACTTATCATCTTAGGTCTTGGGGTGTGCTCAGTGGCTCGCCTCGGGGGAGCTTCTTAATTCATGTGTAGGTGTGTTTGCCATCACTTGACTCCATGAACTTGTCGTTGATCTCTAAGTAGAATAGTCGATTCATCTGTAGGTGTGCTTGCCATCACTTGACTCGGTTGACTTATCGTTATTCTGGCATGTCATTCCTGCACTTGCTGGAACATAATTGTTTGTGGTAGCAGTTGTTTCAGATTCCGCTACAGTTATCCTCCACTTCTGAAAGTCGTTGCTCCACTGGCGACGAATCTTGGATGGCTTCATGGGGAACACCAATTGGAATGCCTTGATTCGGGGTTAATTCCGAAGTCGATTTGTAATGGTCAATTGTCATACTAGCTGTGATGCTCAGGATCGCTGAGTCAGAGTGGGGATCTGATTCAGCAGTATGTTCGGTAATGTAATTCCAAAACATTTATGGCATTGTGTTTGGTATTCTAACCGGTGTTGGATTTGGCATTGTAACCTCTTGAATTGTAGTCTGGATTGTACTGAGTATGGCAAGGCCATCAGTACCAATATCTGGTTCTCTGAATTCAATTGCTAGTCTCGTAGGTTGTCATCGAATTTATCTATATTGGATAGGGTTGATTTCCACATAACTTTCTGTATGTCGCCATAGTTAAAGATTGATTGTCATCCATCTCCGAGCATTTCCTGGATGGGCGTATTGGGGCTCATCAGTCCATTTCGCATAATCTCAATGATTGCTTCTGCAGGGACATCACCTCTTGTATCTGGGAGACTGTCTTGCGCCAGGCTTCCAAATGCTTCGTAAGTCTTCGATGTTCTTAGGTGCACTCTTTGCTCTCAATGGTCATTTGTCTTGCGGGATGTCTCTGAACTGCTGACATGCACGTATTTGTATGGCTCGGAGTCTGCTCCATCCATGTTAGCCGAAAGATACAAAGAAAGGATCAAAGTGGTGAAAGAGACTATCCAGGATGCCATGTCAATAACAGTTCGCCCAAAAAGAAGCCAAGCCACGCCATCTGGTCACTCCCTTCGGGTCTCGGCGAACCGGTATCAGTCATTCCGGCATCTCCTCAGAGGGGCTCTTCTGCCGCAAATAATGCCACCGCTCCCTGCTCATCATGTCCAGTGCTTGGCTCTTTATTCACACCTGGTGGATCCAGAGTGATGCCTTCGAAAGTCACTTCCAGCAGCCTTATGCATTCCCCAATCTGTAGGGTAAATGGTATGACAACTTCATTGCTACCTACAGGATTGTGAAAGGTGGTTGCCCCGAGTGTCTGCATACCCGGACCATGCCCCAGAAGCTGGTCTTGACAATATGGTCATCATTATCGGCTTCTGAGTTCTTGCATGCCACTGCCTTGGTCATTGTTTTCATTTCCTCCGCTCCACTCGCACTGGGTGATTGCAGGGGGTCAATCGAGCGCAGTATCTGTCAGGATTTGGTTTGTGGAGCCATGGTAAGCCACGTACTAAATTATGTGCACGTAATGCCATGACCAGCATACCTGATTTGTCCACTGGTGAGAGATAGTCCAAGTACTGGACTGTGATCCGTGTCTTCTTCCGGCTGTCTTTTACATGTTGCATCACTTCTCTGGTCATGCTGAGGGCGGTGATTTGTACCGCCTGATGTGATTTCCCGAGTCCTTTGAGAAACCTCGGTGTCATAATGATGCAGGTTGCACTGCAGTCAATATGAGCCCGCACGCATTGCATCTTGCCATTTCTGTCTCGTATTTGAATTCCACGAACTATGTGTGCTGAATCTTGTGATTCAGTGCCGCATAGATATTGACTTTACATTCTTGCCCTGGGGCTCCCAAGGACGACAGATGATTCTAGTGAGATCTGGTTGGGTTGAACTTCATCCAGAGTCGCAAATAGTGCCTGTGCTGCCAACTGTAGTTCTTTGCTGGCTGAGTGTTGAAAAATTGTTGGGACTCAATTTGTTGATTGCCGCCTTTGTCACTAATGGAATTGCAGTCGAAGTTCATTCATATGGTAGGGATCTTTGATTATCCATGCTACTTGTGCTGTGAGGTCATTACAGTCATCGTAGTCAGTCTGCGGAATTGTGTCGGTCTTTGACCATGAATGCATTCACGCTGCACAATGTGTCACCGAGATATGTTCACTTCAATCGTGTAATGGCAGTCATGATTAGGTTCTCGGCAATGGCACCAGACGTGTCCAGGGCCGGGTAAGCGCAACCTTATATAGACGACTCGCGATCTCTCTGGGATCGCTAGCGATAATCTTACCTAACAACTACTCTATAATATTACCACATCCACGTGTGCAACCGTATCTTCTCATATACTCTCATACGCGGCCATATACGGATATACGGCCTTACACTATTATCGCTCTTAATCATTTCGATACGTTTCGCTCACGGGATCTCGCGATTTACCCCTTTCGATGCGTCGCCACGAAATAACGCGTTTTATCACAAAACATGCCTCCAAAGAAGTTTACCAGAACTCAATTGCGCATCACTGACATCCATGAGAGTGATGACACTCTGCAGGCAGCGGCATCGACAGCCGAACGCACTACTCCAACGGTCTTACCGGAGGCCGAGATTGACGATGACGATGACCTCTACGAT
>Ga0307512_10003332_pt1 | contig 18846 bp, 15 predicted proteins | sample 14_EM_MG_FD_200267 | JGI IMG/M metagenome (GOLD analysis project Ga0307512, IMG submission 200267) | Populus trichocarpa ectomycorrhiza microbial communities from riparian zone in the Pacific Northwest, United States - 14_EM | ecosystem: Host-associated > Plants > Roots > Unclassified | place... | reverse complement strand
GCGCGTGCCCAGCCGGGTGCCATGCCGTACCGGGGCAGGTAGCGGGGGACCAGGTTGAGCAGGCCGGCCATCGCCGAGGCGCCGGCGAACCAGAGGATCGCGATCGTCGAGATGTCGTAGGCGGTGCCGAAAGCGCTGCCCAGATTCTCGTGCGCGAGGTACGCCAGCGCGCGGCCGTTGGCGGGGCCGCCGGGCTCGAACGCCTGCTGCGGGATCAGCACGGTGGCCACGAAACTGCTGCTGATCAGGAACGCGCTCATGATCACGGCGGCGCTGGTGAGCAGCCGCTTGGCGCCCTTGATCCGGGCCGGCAGGTCACCCTTGATGTGCGGCATCACGGCCACGCCGGTCTCGAAGCCGGACAGCCCGAGGGCCAGTTTCGGGAAGACGAGCAGGGCGATGCCGACCATCAGCAGCGGATTGCCGTGCTGGGCGGTGAGCGCGGTGCTCCAGTCGCCGATCCGGCCGGCGTGGGTGATCACCTCGACCAGGCCGTCGCCGATCACCACCACGTTCAGGACGAGATACACCCCGACCAGGCCGACGGCGATGCCGATGGCCTCGGTGAAGCCCTTCAGGAAGACGGCTCCGAGCAGGGCGACCAGCACCAGCGTGACGATCACCTCGTGACCGCGGAAGCTGTCCGGCCAGAACGGGTTCTCGTCGACGTGGGCGGTGGCGTCGGCCGCCGACAGGGTGATGGTGATGATGAAATCGGTCGCGGCGAAGCCGAGCAGGACCAGGACGAAGAGCTTGCCCTTCCAGAACGAGAGCAGCTTGACCAGCATCGCGATCGAGCCCTCGCCGTTCGGGCTGTCGGCGGCGACGCGGCGATAGACGGGCAGGGCGCCGAGCAGGGTGACCAGGACCAGCACCAGGGTGGCGATCGGGGAGAGGGCGCCGGCGGCCAGCGCGGCGATGCCCGGCTGGTAGCCGAGGGTGGAGAAATAGTCGACGCCGGTCAGGCACATGACCTGCCACCACGAGTGCGGCTTGGCGCCGGCGTCCGCGTGCGGCCCCTGGTGCTGCAGCGTGCGGTCGTTCAGCCCCTTCAGCAGCCAGTCCCGGGTCCGGTCGCGGGCATCGATTGTCACGTCAACAAGTATTTCCGCGGGTGGCGGCCCGGCGAGGTCCTGATCGCGCTAAGAACTCGTCAAGAATTCGGCGCCGGGCGCTCTAGTTGACCAGCTCCTCGACGAACCGCACCGCCACCGTCGCGGCGCGGCTGACGTTCGGCGCGCCCGTGCTCGCGTACAGGCCCTCGATGATCAGCCAGATCCGGTCGGCCAGCTCGCAGGTGTCGGCCCGGCCGAGCCGTGCGGTCAGGTCGTCCACCTGGGCCCGGGTGTCCTTCAGGTAGCGGCGGGCGATCCGGGCCGGGGCGTCGTCGTCCGCCGGGAACTCGGTCAGGTAGTTGCGGAACGCGCAGCCCCGGAAGGCGCGCCGGCGCACCCGGCCGGCGATCTCGGCGGTGAGCGCCACGAGCGCCGCGCCGGGATCGTCCCCGGCCGCGCCGAGTGCCCGGCGGGCGTCGGCGTCCCGGCCGGAGCGTGCCTGCTCGAGATACGCGGCGACCAGGTCGGATTTGCTGGGGAAGTGGCCGTACAGCAGGTTTTTGCCGCAGCCGGCGGCGTCGATCACCTGGGCCATCCCGACGGCGCGCACGCCCTCGGTGTAGAACAGCCGGGCCGCCGTCGCGAGGATGCGTTCCCGCGTGCCCGGTGCCGCAATGCGTGCCATGTGGCCAGAATAACGGACCGTTCGGTCCGTCCGGCATTGACGGCCCCGGGTCCGGCGGCGCAACATCGGACCGGTCGGTCCGAATAGTTGGAGGTGCCCCATGCGCGATGCGGTGATCGTCGAGGCGGTCCGGACGCCGGTGGCGAAGGGCAAGCCCGGCGGGGCGTACGCGGAGATCCATCCTGTCGATCTGCACGCGCACGCCCTGCGCAGCCTGCTCGAACGGGTGCCCGGGCTGGACCCGGCCGAGGTCGACGACGTCGTCGGCGGCACGGTCGGCCAGGTGGGGGAGCAGAGCACCAACAACACCCGGTTCGCCGCGCTGGCCGCCGGCTTCCCCGAGTCGGTGCCCGGCGTGACCGTCGACCGGCAGTGCGGCAGCAGCCAGCAGGCGCTCAGCTTCGCCGCCCAGGGCGTGGTCGCGGGCGGTTACGACATCGCCATCGCCTCCGGCGTCGAGTCGATGAGCCGCGTGCCGATCGGCAGCTCGGCCGTGGTGAACGGGGTCCCCGCCGACATCGGCGGCCGGGCCGTCGCGCAGCGCTTCGGCGGCCTCATCCCGCAGGGGGTGAGCGCCGAGTTGGTCGCCCGCAAGTGGGGCCTGAGCCGCACCCAGCTGGACGAGTTCTCGGCCGTCAGCCACCAGCGGGCCGCGGCGGCCTGGCGGGCCGGCCACTTCGCCGCCCAGATCGCCCCGGTGAAGAGCGCCGAGCTGGCCATCGACGAGACCATCCGGCCGGCCACGACGGTCGAGGTGCTGGCCGGCCTGCGCCCGGCGTTCGCGAACGAAGCCTGGAGCCGGCGGTTCGGCGAGATCGACTGGAAGGTCACCGCCGGCAACTCCAGCCCGGTCAACGACGGCTCGGCCGCCCTGCTGATCACCACCAGCGAGATCGCCCGGGCCCGCGGCTGGCGTCCACGGGCCCGGATCCACACCGCGACGGTCGTCGGCGACGACCCGGTCTACATGCTCACCGGCATCATCCCGGCCACCGCCAAGGTGCTCGCCCGGGCCGGCCTGAGCCTGGGCGACATCGACGCGTTCGAGGTCAACGAGGCGTTCGCGTCGGTGGTCCTGGCCTGGCTCGCCGAGACCGGCGCCGACCCGGCAAAGGTCAATGTGGACGGTGGCGCGATCGCGATCGGCCACCCGCTGGGCGCGAGCGGCGCCCGGCTGGCCACCACCCTGCTCGGCGTCCTGGAGCGCACCGGCGGCCGGTACGGCCTGCAGACCATGTGCGAGGCGGGCGGCACGGCGAACGCCACCATCATCGAGCGCCTCTAGCGGCGAGCAGATCGGCGGTTGCCGCGGCGAGGCGGCGGGCGTCGTCCGGGTCGAGGGACGCGAGGTCGAGCGGCACCGGCTTGCCACGGTCGTCGGCGGTCAGCGGTGCCTGCGGCGGGCTCTCGATCCACTCGACGATCGGGCGCACCGACTCCTCGACCGGCCGGGCCGCGACCCGCGCCGCCACCCGCATCGCCGCACGCAGCGGCGCGGGGAGCGGGGTGGCGTCGCCGCTCCTGGTGAAGCCCGGGTGGTAGAGGACATAGCGGGCCCGCGAGCCCGCGCTGGCCGCGAAGTCGACGCCGAGCAGGTCGTTGGCGCGGCCCGCCTGCAGCTGGGCGTCGATCATCCGGTACCGGCCGGCGAGTTGCAGGTCGCTCCAGCGGATCGCGCCCTTGGTGACGCCGACCCCGGCCACGTTGAAGATCACCGGCGTGGCCGCGCGGTCCAGCGCCTCGCGCAGGCCGTGGCTGAACAGATAGCGGCTGAGGTAGTACAGCGCGAAGGTCTGCTCGAGCCCCTCGGCGGTCACCGTCCGGCGCGGCGCCAACCGGTTCGCGAACAGCGCGAGCGCGTCGACCACCGGCCAGCGTTCCCGGATCGTCGCGACGACCCGCCGGTTCTCGGCGATCGAGCTGAGGTCGGCGCGCAGGAAGTGCACGCCGGCCGGCAACGCGCGTCCCTTCGCCGCGTTGCTGCCGAGCGCGACGACCTCGTCGCCGCGCTCCAGCCGGGCCCGCACCAGGGCCCGTCCCATCCCGTCGGTCCCGCCCGTGACGACCGTGACTCGCACCCGTGGCCTCCTGCCTATCCTCGGTGGTGTGTGCCGCCATCGTCGGCGCGGAGCACGTACGTCGGAAAGAAGGCAGTTTGATGTCCGGTGCGAACACCGATGTGCCTGTCCTGGTCCGCACGCCGCTGCCCAGCCCGGTGCCCGCGGCCGAGCACGAGCTGTGCCCGGTCACCGACCTGCTGCGCCGGGTGGGCGACAAATGGTCGGTGCTCGTGCTGACGTTGCTCGGGCAGCGGATGCACCGCTTCAACGAGTTGCACCGCGGCATCGAGGGGATCAGCCAGCGCATGCTCACCCGCACCCTGCGCGGCCTGGAGACCGACGGGCTGGTCCGGCGTACGGTGCACCCGACCGTCCCGCCGAGCGTCGAGTACCGCCTCACCCCACTCGGGCTGAGCCTGCTGACGCCGCTCTCCGCGCTCGCCGAGTGGGCGGTCGAGCACGAGCCGGAGGTGGCCGCGGCCCGATCCGGCGCCGCGGTCAGCTGAAGTCCGATCAGCTGAAATCTGGGCGGTGCTCGAGCGCCCACTGCCGGAACGTGCGGGCGGGGTGCCCGGTGCAGCGCTCGACCCCGTTCGTCACCGGCGCCGGCCGCCCCACCGCCCCCGCCGCGACCGACAGCAGGTGCCGCAGGACCGGCTCGGGCAGCCACGGCTCCCGCCGGCCCAGCGCCTCCTCGGCGGTGAGCTCGTCGACCGCGATGCTCCGGCCGAGAACCTCCGCGAGGACGGCGACGATGTCCCGCTGGCGCAGCGACTGCGGCCCGGTCAGGGTCAGGCTGCGGCCCGGGTACGCCCGCCCGGTGAGCAGCTCGGCGGCCACCTCGGCGACGTCGTCCTCGTGGGTCGGCGTGAACTGGGCGTCCGGATAGGCCAGGGCCACCCGCGCGTGCTCCCGGATCGACGCGCCCCAGTCCCGCCGGGCGTTGGTGGTGAGCCAGCCCGGATAGAGCACGGTGTGTGGCAGACCGGAGTCCGTCAACGATTGCTCGACCGCGACATGGGCTTGCCGGATCGGATTGTCCGGCGGTCCCTCGTACACGTCGGGGGAGGAGAGCAGGACCACGTACTCGACGCCGGCCTCCCGGGCGGCCCGCAGGAACGCGTCCTGCGGCCCGCGCGTGGGGTAGAGGAACATCGCCGTCACGTCCTTGAGCGCCGGGCCCGCGTTCCCCGGATCGGTGATGTCCAGTTGCACGTCGGCCCGGCCGGGCTCGCGCGCCGAGCCGCGCGCCGCGGAACCGAGCCGGGCCAGCAGCCGGCCGCCGATGTTGCCCCGCGCGCCGGTGACGAGAATCGTCATAGAATGCCTCCACAGGCAAAGTATCTTTGCTAGCAAAGGTAAATCTGGGGAGTCCGGGTGTCAACCGTCGACGATGCGACGCGGGATCTGTTGCTGCTCATGCCACGGCTCGTCGGCCGGGCCAAGCGGCTGCCGGTCCCGCCGGAGTTCCAGTCGATGGCGCTCGGGCCGCGGCACCTGTCGCTGCTGGCGTTGCTGCTCTTCGACGGCCCGCTGACCGTCAACGAGCTGGCCGAGCGCCTGCGGGTCGCGCCGACGACGGTGAGCCTGATGATCGGCGAGCTGAGCCGCAAGGGCGTCCTCGAACGGCGCGAGGACGACAACGACCGGCGCCGGCGGATCGTGACCATCGCCACGGCGAAACGGCCGGCGATCGAGGACTGGCTCGGCCACGGCGCGGGGGCATGGCGCGCGGCCCTGGAGCCGCTGACGCCCGCCCAACGAGCGCTTTTCGTCGAGACACTGCGGGCGTACGAGCGCGCCGTCGAATCGCCTCCAGCAACTTGACATCGGGTTCTCACCGAATTCTCACCCGGAAAGGGCAACGTTTCCTGCTGCGGCGACCGTCATGGGATAGAGGTCCACCGCCCGGGACGAGGAGAAGACGTTGCCGAGAGCCACCAAACGCCGCGCGCCGGTCTGGGCCCGCTGGTGCGTCGCGCTCGGCACGATCCTGGTGGTCGCGGCGGGCGGATCGGTCGTCGCCACCAAGATCCTGCTGAGCACGGCGGCCGGCACGGTCAGCCAGCAGAACCTGCTCGGCACGGTCCGCACCGACACCGCGCGCAAGCACGCGACGGTCACGGGCGCGAAGAACATCCTGCTGGTGGGCCTGGACACCCGGCCCAGCAACCCGAACATGCTGAGCCGCTCCGACTCGATCATCATCCTGCACATCTCGGCGAACCACGACGACGGCTATCTCATCTCGCTCCCGCGCGACAGCTACGTGAAGATCCCGGCCTACAACAACGGCAAGGTGCCCTACGCGGGCGGCCGCAACAAGATCAACGCCGCTTTCGCGTACGGGAGCCGGGGCCTGACCGGTGCGGCGGCCCAGGCGCACGGCTTCGAGCTGCTGGCGCTGACCGTCAAACAGCTGACCGGCATCACCCCGGACGCCGGGGCGATCATCGACTTCCAGGGCTTCAAGCAGGTCGTCGACGTGCTCGGCAAGGTCTGCATGTACGTCGACGAGGACACCACGTCGATTCACATCGGGCACACCCCGTCGGGCAAGACCGCGGCGCCGTACGTGACCCACCCCGACGGCACGATCGCGTACAAGGTCAAGGGCGTGACCCCGAACTTCTACGCCAAGGGCAACCACTGCTTCACGCCCACCGAGGCGCTCGACTTCGTCCGCCAGCGCGACCTGCTGGCGAACAAGGACTACGACTACGGCCGGCAGCGGCACCAGCAGCAGTTCCTGAAGGCCGTCCTGCAGCAGGCGGTGCACGACGGACTGGACTCGCCGACCAAGCTGCCCGGCCTGCTGACGGCGCTCGGCAAGACGATGACCGTGGACGACGGCGGGGTTTCGCTCGAGGACTGGGTGTTCGCGATGCGCGGCATCAACCCCGACGACCTGGTGACGATCAAGACCAACGACGGCAAGTTCAACAGCCGCTCGGTGCCGGGCGTGGGCAGCGTCGAGATCCTCAGCGACAACAGCATGCAGTTGCTGCGCGCGGCAAAGACCGACCAGATGCCGGCGTTCCTGCAGGCCCACCCGGACTGGGTCACGACCAACTGACCCACACCGCAGGTGTACGGCGAATCTCAAGCACTCCGGTCATAAATGGTGGCGCGTAATTCAATTCTCTGGCTCGTCAAGCCCTCGCCGCGCTTGTTCGGCGCCGGCGAAGCGAATATCGGGCAGCATGGCCATATATCCGCATTACACCATTCGATCCGGTGATTTGCCCCCTCTTTAGCGGATCACCAACCATCGCACCCCAGCCCCGATCCGCACACCCGCCCCTTGATCAACCCGCCGTTTTGGCTGCCAGGAGGCCATTTTGAAAGAAGGTGTGCCCTCCGGGCCTGATCGCGGTCCCTCACTATTCCTGATAATGCGCCAGCCCCTACGGTCCTCGACTTATTGGAGGGGATATTTCGGGCGTTTCGATCCGAGGGAATGGCTGTTTGTAAGGTTTCGGGATGGTGGGCCGTCGACCAATTTGTGCGCAACCCTCCCTTGGGGCAACGCGTAATTCGGCGCGGTGATCCGTCAAGAGGCAAACCTGCGGCTCGAAAGCCGCAATACGGACGGCCAGCTTTCGCCACCACGCCCGGCATGTGCTTTTCGTGGGCATCGAACATGCGCGGTGTGGGGCTTGGTGACCCAGAGAATTGAATTGCGCGCCACGCTCCCCATGAGGCGAAATCCGACCAATATCGATAAATATTGACACGGTTAAGTCATGATAAAGACGATTTATCCAAATTAGACGTCCTCTTGTTGGTCGGCCCGCCGAAGTGGTCGAGGTGGTCGGGTCGTGTCGGTGGATGTCACGTTCCATGAGGATGGCGGTCGACGTGGTGAGACGACTACGGCAACCCAGTGGGCGCCGCGGAGCCGCGGCGGGTGGGTGTTGGTGGGTTGCGCCGAGTGAGTGCCGTTGAGGCGCACCGGGTGGGTGTTGGTGGGTTGCGCCGGGTGGGTGCCGCTGAGTCGTGGGTGCTGGTGAGCCGTGCTGGGTGGGGCGGCGGGTAGTGGTCAGGCTGGTGCTTCCGCGAGGTCGGGGGTTGCCGGGACGGTGGCCGGGCGGGCGCCGAACTCCGCGGTCAGCGCGGCCGTCGCCACCGGCACCAGGTCCAGCCAGGAGCGCATCCTCAACTCCCGGGCCCGCCAGATCGGGTGGAACTTCTCGGTGAAGCGGTACAACGAGCGCAGCTCGATCCACCGGTCCAGCGCCCGCAGCGGCACCTGCGCCAGCCGGGCCGCGCAGCTATCCCCGGCGTACACCCGGCGCATTCCGGCGAAGTTCAGCGACACCTCGCCGGTGCCGTGCGCGCGGGCGTAGTCCACGGTTTCGGCGATTAGCCGTTCGACCACGCCGTTCGGCGCGTCCCGGCGGCGGGGCGCCACGTCCAGTGACAGGATTGGGCCGCCAGCCACCCAGGCGAAGCGCGCGAACGCCTGCGGTTCGCCGGTCGCGTCGTACGCCACCGCCATCAGCACGTCGGATCGGGGCACCAGGATCCGGTCCAGGTTCATCGCGAAGCCGCGTTCCAGCCGGCCGCGCAGCCAGTCCCGCAGGATCGGGGCCAGCCGTGGCACCAGGGCCGGAGCCAGCGCGCCGATCTCCACCCGTACGCCCGCGTTGTCTGCTCGGCGCACCGCCTGCCGCACGTTGCGCATCCGCCGGGTGGTCAGCGAGAACGTCGCCACCTGGAGGATCGCCTCGGCGCCGATCTCGATGCCTTGGCGCACACCGGCCCGGCGCCACAACTCGCTGTCCGAGGCCACCGCGCCCAGCACCGCCGGCCGCCAGCCGCGCACCGCGCACAACCGCGCGAACGCCTCGACCGCGGCCGCCGCCGAGCCGGCCGCGCCGACCGGGTCGCCGCCGGCCAGCGCCACCCCGAAGCGCACCCGGTAGCCGATCACCGCGTCGCCGTCGGCGCTGAACACGTAGCTCTTGTCGGCCCGGGTCGCGAACGGCGCCAGGCTGCCCGAGTCGGGGTGCCGCACCAGTGCCCGGACCCGTTCGCGCTCGCCCCGGTCGCCCGGCGGCGGCGCGACCCAGGAGGCCAGCGCCAGCGCCAGCGCGACGAGCACCGCAGCGAAAACCGTGACGACGAAGAGCTGGGTGGACCGGTCGGGCGCGTTCGGCAGCAGCGGCAGCGCCTGGTGCGCGGCCTGCCGCACCGGCTCGCCGTGCCGGGCGGCCTCCCAGAAGCCGCGGGCCAGCACGAAGCCGACCGCGATCGCCGCGGCCACGCTCGCCGCGCGCAGCCGGTGCGGGTCGGGCCGCACGATGTAGCTGCTCGGATAGGCGAGCAGCAGGCTAGCCACCGCGGCTAGCACGGCCACCCGCTCGAGGTGCACCGGCGGGATCAGCGCGGCGACCGCGACCAGCGCGACCGCCGTCTGCTGGGCCAGCCGGCGCCGCCCGGCGAGCCCGCGCGCCAGCACGACCAGCAGCGCGACCAGCGCGACCCGATCGACCGCCGGCGCCCCGCCACCGAGCACCGGCCCGGGAGCCGCGACGGTGAGCGCGCCGACGATCAGCAGCCCACCCGCCGCCGTCGCCCCCCACGATCTCACCGTTTCATCATTGCTCGCCGGCCGGTTGTTGTCCGCCCGGATAATCCGGTGCCGGAGTGATGTTTCCGGCGTGTTGACAGGCGATGTCGCGGGCACAAATATAAGCCCATGAATCCCGGGAGCGCTCCCAAGGTCATCGCCATGCTCGGCGCCACGGTGCTGCTGGTCGGGGTCGGGGCGGCGCCCGCCCGCGCCGACGAGGTCGAGCAGGTCGTCAACGGCTCCTTCGCCGCCGGCACCGCCCCGTGGTGGTCCTCGGCCGGCGTCCCGATCTCGCTCATCGACGGGCAGGCCTGCGTCGACGTGCCGGGCGGCACCACCAACCGGTGGGACGTCTCGGTCGGCCAGAACGACATCCACTTGATCGCGGGGGAGTCCTACCGGTTCAGTTTCGTCGCCTCGGGCACCCCCGACGGCCACGTGGTCCGGGCCATCGTCGGCGGCTCGGCGGCGCCCTACGACACCTACTTCGAGTCGTCGCCGACGCTGACCGCCGCGGGCGGGACCGAGTCGAACACGTTCACCGCGGCCGTGGACACCGACCAGGCGCAGGTCGCGTTCCAGGTCGGCGGCAGTGCGGACCCCTGGCACTTCTGCCTCGACGACGTCTCGCTGCTCGGCGGCGTCCCGCCGGTGGTGTACGAGCCCGACACCGGCCCGCGCGTGCGCGTCAACCAGGTCGGCTACCTGCCGCAGGGCCCGAAGATCGGCACCCTGGTCACCGCCGCGACCGCGCCGGTGCCGTGGCAGCTCAAGAACGGCCAGGGTGCCACGGTCGCCCAGGGCCGCAGCATGCCCCGCGGCGACGACGTGTCCTCGGGCCAGAACGTGCAGACCATCGACTTCTCCGGGTACCGGGTCAAGGGCGGCGGCTACACCCTGGTCGCCGACGGCGAGACGAGCCGGCCGTTCGCCATCGGCTCGAGCGCGTACGCGGACCTGAGCGCGGACGCGCTGAAGTTCTACTACACCCAGCGCAGCGGCATCGAGATCCTCGACTCCCTGCGCCCCGGCTACGCCCGCCCCGCCGGGCACGTCGACGTCGCCCCCAACCTCGGCGACGGCAACGTGCCCTGCCAGGCGAGCGTCTGCGACTACACGCTCGACGTCCGCGGCGGCTGGTACGACGCCGGCGACCACGGCAAGTACGTGGTCAACGGCGGCATCGCGACCTGGGAACTGCTCAGCGAGTTCGAGCGCTCCCGGTCGGCGCGGAAGGTGTCGCTGGCCATCCCGGAGAGCGGCAACCAGATCCCGGACCTGCTCGACGAGGCGCGCTGGGAGCTGGACTTCCTGCTCAGCATGCAGGTGCCGAGCGGCGAACCGCTCGCCGGCATGGTGCACCACAAGATCCATGACGCCGCTTGGACCGGCCTGCCCCTGCTGCCCCACCTCGACCCGCAACCGCGCGAACTGCACCCGGTCTCCACCGCGGCGACGCTCAACCTCGCCGCCGTCGCCGCCCAGGCGGCCCGCGTCTACCGGCCCTACGACAAGGCCTTCGCGGTCGAGGCGCTGCAGGCCGCGCGGAAGGCGTACACGGCGGCCCTGGCCAACCCGGCCCGGTACGCGTCGCCCTCGGACGGCACCGGCGGCGGCGCCTACGACGACGCGAACGTGACCGACGAGTTCTACTGGGCGGCCGCGGAGTTGTATCTGACCACCGGCGAGAAGCAGTACGCCGACGCCGTGCTCGCCTCCCCGCTGCACACCGCCGACGTCTTCGGCCCCGGCGCGTTCGACTGGGCCGGCACCGCCGCGGCCGGGCGCCTCGACCTGGCCCTGGTGCCCAGCAAGCTGCCCGGCCGCGGCGCCGTCCGGGCCTCGGTGACCGCCGGCGCGGACAAGTACCTGGCCGTCCAGCGCGCCCAGGCCTACCAGATCCCGTACGCCCCGCCGGACAACTCGTGGGTCTGGGGCTCGAACAGCGTGGTGCTCAACAACATGGTCGTGCTCGCCTCGGCCTACGACATCACCGGCCGCGTCAAGTACCGCGACGGGGTGCTCGAGGGCATCGACTACGTGCTGGGCCGCAACGCGCTGAACCAGTCCTACGTCACCGGATACGGCACGGTCAGCTCGCACAACCAGCACAGCCGCTGGTACGCCCACGAACTGGACCCGGCCCTGCCGAACCCGCCGAAGGGCACCCTCGCCGGCGGCCCCAACTCGGCGCTGCAGGACCCCTACGCCCAGGGCAAGCTCGCCGGCTGCGTCGCCCAGTTCTGCTACATCGACGACATCCAGTCGTATTCGACCAACGAGGAAGCGATCAACTGGAACTCGGCGCTGGCCCGGGTGGCGTCCTTCGTGGCCGATCAGGGCTGACGGCGGCGGCTAGCCGAGCAGTTCGAGCAGGCGGTCGACCTCGGCGGCGGTGTTGTAGTGGGAGATGCTGGCCCGCACGGCACCGCCGCCCCGGAAGTACTCGTAGGCGTAATAGTCGCCGGAGGAGACGCACACCCCGCGATCGCCCAGCGCCCGCGCCGTCTCGCCCGGCGCCTGTCCGTCCACCCGGAAGGAGACCGTCGGGCACCGCTGCTCGCTCGCGGGCAGCGGCACCGCCACCCCCGCCAGACCCTTCAAGAGCCGATCCAAGAGCGTTTTCTCGTACGCCGCGGCAGCGCTCATCCCCGCGAGCACGCGCGCCCGGCGATCGCCAGACGCGTCCGGGTCCAGCGTCGCCAGGTGGTCGACCGCGGCCGTGACCCCGGCGAGCAACTCGAAGCTGAGCGTGCCGAACTCGAACCGGTCCGGCGCGTAGTCCGGGGACGGGATCAGCTTGGCCGGCGCCAGCGGCTCCCAGGTCGCGGGGTCGGCGACCACGGCCGCGATGTGCGGGCCCGCCCACTTGTACGCGCTTGTGGTGTAGAAGTCCGCGCCCAGCGCCACGACGTCCACGGGCAGGTGCGCGGTGGCGTGCACACCGTCGACGTACACCCGGGCCCCGGCCGCGTGCGCGCGGTCGGCGATCTCCCGGACCCGGGGGACGGTGCCGATCGCGTTGCTCGCCCCGGTGACCGCCACCAGCTTCGTGCGCGCGCCGATCAGCTCGGCGTACTGCCCGGCCGGCAGGTCCCCGGTCACCGGGTCGAACTCGGCCCACCGCACCGTCGCCCCGGCCGCCGCCGCGGCCTGGATCCACGGTCGTACGTTGGCGTCGTGGTCCAGCCGGGAGACCACCACCTCGTCGCCCGGCTGCCAGCCGGCGCCGAGGGTCCGCGCGACCAGATAGGTCAGCGCGGTGGCGCTGGGCCCGAAGACCACCCCGTCGGCCGTGCCGCCGACCAGATCCGCGACCGCCTGCCGGGCGGCGGCCACGATCGCGCCGGAGCGGCGGGCCGGCTCGAACGCGGTGCCCCGGTTGGACACGGCGGTGCGCAGCGTGCCGGCCACCGCCTCGGCGACCGGCGCCGCCACCAGCGTCCCGCCCGCGCCGTCGAAGTGCGCGAACCCCTCGGCGAGGGCGGGATAGGCGGCGCGTACCCGGTCGATGTCGTATGCCATGAACCCAAGATCTCACGACCGGGGCGCCGGCGTCGTCAGGCTCCCGGCGAGCCCGCGACGGCCCGGGTGGCGGCGTTGAGCCGGTTCCAGGTGTTGATCGCCGCGATCGAGATCACCAGGGCGGCGAGTTGCCGCTCGTCGTAGTGCTCCGCGGCCTCGGCCCAGATGTCGTCCGGCACCGCGTCGGCCTGGTCGGCGATCCGGGTCGTGGCCTCGGTCAGCGCGAGCGCGGCCCGCTCGGCGTCGGTGAAGTAGGGCGCGTCGCGCCAGCCCGCGACCGTGAAGAGCCGCTCGTCGGTCTCGCCGGCCTTGCGCATGTCCGTCGCGTGCATCTCGAGGCAGACGGCGCACCCGTTGATCTGGCTGGCCCGCAGCTGGATGAGGTTGCGGGTGGACTCGGGCAGGGTGTCGGCGGTGGCGTTCGACAGGGCGAGCATCGCCTTCATCGCGGCGGGGAAGACCATTACCGGGTGCTTGATGCGTGCCTGCATGACTGTGCTCCTTGGTGTCACATCGGTGCGTTCTCGTTGGTCATGGGTGTGACCCGACACGACGGAGGAATGTGACATGGTTCCGGAGGAAGTCGCCGAGGATGCCCTCGGCCAGGTTTTCGAGCAGCACCGGCCCCGGCTGGTCGCCATGGCACACCGGATCCTCGGGTCGCGCGCCGAGGCCGAGGACGCGGTGCAGGAGACCTGGCTGCGACTGTCCCGGTCGTCCGCCGAGCCTGCCGTGGCCGGCATCGACAACCTGGGCGGCTGGCTGACCACGGTCGCGGCGCGGGTCTGCCTGAACATGCTGCGGTCGCGGCGGCACGAACCCTTCGACGTCGAGCTGATCGCCCCGGACGACCCCGAGCGGGAGGCGGTGCTCGCCGACGAGATCGGGCTCGCGATGCTGGTGGTGCTGGCGGCGCTGACGCCCGCCGAACGGCTCGCGTTCGTGCTGCACGACATGTTCGCGGTGCCGTTCGAGGAGATCGCCCGGGTCCTGGGCCGCACGCCGGCCGCCACCCGGCAGTTGGCCAGCCGGGCCCGCCGGCGGGTGCAGGACACCGAGGCGCCGGCCGCCGACCTGGCGGTGCAGCGGGTCGCGGTGGACGCGTTCTTCGCCGCGGCCCGGGGCGGGGACTTCGAGCGGCTCGTGGCCGTCCTCGACCCGGACATCGTGCTGCGCTCGGACGTCGCCGGCGTGGTGCAGGGCGCGGCCGCGGTGGCCCGCAACGCCATCATGTTCGCGGACCCGTCGGCCCAGCTGCGACCCGCCGTCGTCAACGGCGTCGCCGGCGTCGTCGTCGTACGGGACGGCCAGCCGTTCTCCGTCCTGCGCTTCACCGTCGTCGACGGCCGGATCACGGCCATCGACGTGGTGACGTCCGCCGACCGGCTACGCCGGATCGGGCTCGGGTGACCTTCCTATTGGGCGACCTTGAACAGATCGTTGAGCTGGGTGTTCAGTCCGGTCATCGAGCTGACCGGGGAGCTGCCGATGTAGACCGAGTCCAGCCGGGGCTGCATCAGCGCCGTGATGTCCGCGGCGTTCGTGGTCACCGGGAAGAGGAACGTCGTGCCCTGCTTCACCTGGTCGGTGAACGGCGTGACGTCCAGGTTGCGCTTGTCCTTGTTGTACGCGATCGCCAGGTCGGTCGCCGCCGGCCGGGCGGGGAAGACCACCCCGGACTCGCCGATGATGTCCTGGCACTGCTCGCCGGAGAGGAACTTCACCCACTTCGCGGCGTTCTCCGGCTGCTTGGACAGGGTGGTGATGGAGTCGGCCAGGCCGTTGAACATCGAGGCCCGCTTGCCGGACGGGCCGATCGGCGTGGGGGCCAGGCCGATGTTCAGCTTCTTGCCGTTGGCGTCGGTCAGGTTGGTGAACGTGGAGATCATCCACGAGCCGCTGAGCGCCAGCGCCGCGATCCCGGACTGGATCTGCTTGTCCGGGCCGACCGCGTTGTTGCCGCCGATCTCCGCGAACGACGGCATGTAGCCCTTCTGCGCCAGGCCGAAGTACCACTTCAGGGTGTCCTGGAAGGCGGGCTGGTCGAGGTTGAAGTGGCTGCCCCACGGGTTCTTGTCGGTGGGTTGCCAGCCCGCGCTGCCGGTGAACGCGGACCACTGGGTCTGCCCCCAGCCGCCCCCGCCGGAACCGTCGGAGCCCAGCCCGTACGTCTTGACGTCGGTCTTGTCGAAGCCGGGCTGGTCGCCGCGGACGCCCTTGTTGTCGATGCTCAGGTGCGCGATCAGCTTCTCGAACGTGCCGCCGTCCTGCGGGTTCCAGGACAGGTCCTGCAGCTGGGCCGGGTCGACGCCGGCCGCCTTGAGCGCGTCCCCGCTGTAGAACATGGCGATGGTGTCCCAGTCCTTCGGCGTGCCGTACCGCTTGCCGTCCTGGCCTTTCCACAACTGCGCCAGGCCCTGCTGGTAGTCGCCGTCCTGCACGTCGCTGGTCGGGCCGAGGTCGTCCAGCGGCCGGAGCACCTTGAGGTCGACGAACTGGGCGTACTTGGCCAGGTGATCGGTGAAGACGTCGGGGGCCGTGTCGGCGATGAAGCCCGCGGTCAGCTTGGACCAGTAGACATCCCAGCCGTACTGCGAGATGTGGATTTTCAGACCGGGGTTCTGCTGCTGGAACGCGTCGGCGCATTTCTGGTAGCCGGGCTGCTGTCCGGAGTCCCAGAGCCAGTACTCGATGGTGCCGACCGAACCGCCGCTGCCGCCGCCACCGCCGTATCCGCAGCCGGCCAGCAGCACGAGCGAGGCCGCGAGGGCCGACGCTTTCTTGAGAACGGACATCACAGCCTCCTCACTTGATTCCGCTGAAGCCGATGGAGTTGACGATCCGCTTGGCGAAGAACAGGAACAGCACCAGCATCGGCAGCGCGGCGACCAGGGTGGCCGCCATCAGGCCGGACCAGTCCGGGCCGGTCTGCGGCGTCTGCGACTTGAAGACGCCGAGCGCGACCGTGAGCACCCGCGACCGGTCGGTGTAGCTGACCATCAGCGGCCAGAAGTAGTCGTTCCAGGAGGTGATGTAGGTCAGGATCGACAGCGTCGCGATCGGCGCGCTCGACATGGGCAGGATCAGCCGGAAGAACACCCGGGTCTTCGAGGCGCCCTCGACCAGCGCCGCCTCCTCCACCTCGCGGGAGATGCCGAGGAAGAACTGGCGGAGGAAGAAGACCGCGAACGGGGTCATCAGCATGCTCGGCAGGGAGATCCCGAGCAGCGTGTCGACCAGGCCCAACTGCTTGATCAGGACGAAGTTGGGCAGCAGCGTGAAGATGGTCGGGATCATCAGCCCGGCCAGGAAGAAGGCGAACCACTTCTCCCGGTGCCGCCACTGCAGCCGGGCGAAGGCGTACGCGGCCATCGCCGAGAAGAAGACCTGGCCCGCGGTGATCAGGCTGGAGACGACCACCGAGTTGATCAGGTAGTGCCAGAAGCTGATCGGCTGCCCGGCACCGCCGGCGTCGATCGCCTCCTGCCCGGTCTGCAGGCCGAAGACCCGCTCGAAGCCGCCCCACGAGGGCTGCACCGGCAGCAGGCTGTCGGACCCGGCGTAAAGGGCGTTATTGCTGGACAGGGCGGTGCGCAGCATCCAGTAGAAGGGGAACAGGCTGGCCACGATCACCAGGACCATGAAGACCCAGGCGAGCGTACGACCGTACGGGAAGCCCGGTTTTTCCGGCGTGACCTCGACGGGCGGGGTGCTGACTTCGGTGGTCAGGGTTGTCATCTCGGTCCCCTCCTCAGCTCAGGTCCGACGACTCGGCCCGGGTGAGCCGGTACTGGATGAACGTGATGACCACGAGCACGAACAGCAGCGCCACCGACATGGCCGAGGCGTAGCCGAACTGGAAGCGCCCGAACGCGACGTCGTAGATGTAGTACTGCAGCACCCGGGACGAGTCGACCGGCCCGCCGCGGGTGGCGATGGCGACGGTGTCGAAGACTTGGAACGAGCCGACCACGGTGATGATCAGGACCAGCGCGATGATCGGGCGCAGCAGCGGAACGGTGATGCTGCGGAACATCCGCAGCTCGCTCGCGCCGTCCACCCGGCCGGCCTCGTACATCGTCTCGGGGATGGTCTGCAGCCCGGCGAAGATGAGCAGGGCGGTGTAGCCGACGTGCCGCCAGACGTTGATCAGCGCGATCGTCGGGATGACCCAGGCGTCGGAGGACAGGAACGCGATCCGGTCCAGCCCGATCGCGTCGATGATCTTGTTACCGATCCCGAGCTGGTAGTCGAGGATCCACAGGAACACCATCGCGGCCACCACATTGGACACCAGGTACGGCGTCAGCACGATGCCGCGCAGCCAGGTCTTCTTGGTCAGCCGCTGCATCATCACGGCGATGATCAGGGCGAAGATGGTCTGCACCGCGATGTTGATGACCACGTAGTAGATCGTGACCCGCAGCGCGTTCCAGAAGACCGGGTCCTGCGCCATCCGGATGTAGTTGTCCAGGCCGTTGAACTCCGGCGGAGTGAGCAGGTTGAACTTGGTGAAGCTGAGGTAGATGCCGCGCAGGGTCGGCCAGACCATGAAGACCAGGAAGCCGATCAGTGCGGGGAGGATGAACAGCAGCGCGAGCCGCGTGTCGTCGCGTTTGCGGGGGGAGGGCGTCGGTTCAGCGCCGGTCTTGGCCGGCTTGGTCGTGGTGCTTGTGGACATGTCGTCTCCTTCGCCGGGAACTGCGTCGGTGCAGCCGTCGGCCGCCCGCGGGTCCAGGGGGCGCCCGGCGCTTCGGGTCGTGCCTCAGTCGGTTACCTCCATCGCGTCGGCGCGGTAGAGCACCGCCTGGTCGGGATTGACCCGCGGGCACGCCAGCCCCACGTGTTCGAGCGTGGCGCCGGTGAAGATCTCGCCCTCCCACTCGGCGCCCCACCAGCGCGGCGGCCGCAGCCCGGCGGGCACCGACCCGCCGGGCACGGGGCGCACCCGGTAGTGCCGGGCCGGGTCGAGGCCGCGGAAGCGCAGCCGCACGGCCTGCTCGGGGTAGAGGCTGTCGGTGACCACCATGGCGAAGATCGCCGTCGACCGGTCGGGGGCGATCACGCCGTGCACCAGCAAGTCGTCGCCGTAGCCGTCCATCCGGACCAGGTCGCCGCTCAGCAGCAGCTCGCGCTGCTCCTGGTAGAAGACGATCCATGCGCCGAGCTCGGCGATCTCCTCGGCGCTGGCCCGGGCCAGGTCCCACTCGATGCCCAGGTGGCCGAAGAGCGCGGTGGCCGCGCGGAAGCCGAGATCGTGCCGGCGCCCGGTGGTGTGCGAGCGGCCGGAGGCGATGTGCGCGCCCATGAACTCCGGCGGGACCAGCTGCGTGCTCCAGCGCAGCATCCGCTGCCGGTCGTGCGGGTCGATGTTGTCCGAGACCCAGATCCGATCCGTACGCTCCAGCACGCCCAGATCGACCCGGGCGCCGCCGGACGAGCACGACTCGATCTCGAGGCCGGGATGCGCCGCGCGGATCTCGTCGAGCAGCCGGTAGAACGCCAGCGTCTGGGCGTGCACGCCGGGCCGCCCGCCGTGCGTCTGATCGCCGGCCTCGATCAGGTCCCGGTTGTGGTCCCACTTGATGTAGCCGATGTCGTACTCGTCGAGCACCGCGAGCAGTTGCGCCTTGACGTGCTCGTAGGCGGCCGGGATGCCGAGGTTGAGCACCTGCTGGTGGCGGGACTCGATCGGCCACGCCGGGCGCGCCGACATGATCCACTCGGGATGCGCGCGGGCCAGGTCGGAGTCCGGGTTGACCATCTCGGGCTCGAACCACAGCCCGAACTGCATGCCCAGCTTGCGGACCCGGTCGACCAGCGGGTGCAGGCCGCGCGGCCAGACGTCGGGGGAGACCACCCAGTCGCCGAGCCCGGCCCGGTCGTCGCGCCGGGCGCCGAACCAGCCGTCGTCCAGCACGTACCGCTCGATCCCGAGGGCGG
>Ga0307512_10003331_pt1 | contig 18848 bp, 23 predicted proteins | sample 14_EM_MG_FD_200267 | JGI IMG/M metagenome (GOLD analysis project Ga0307512, IMG submission 200267) | Populus trichocarpa ectomycorrhiza microbial communities from riparian zone in the Pacific Northwest, United States - 14_EM | ecosystem: Host-associated > Plants > Roots > Unclassified | place... | reverse complement strand
ACCTTCGGGGGCCACCCTCCGCCCCCAAGCCCGCTGTGGTCCATCCGGGTGCAAATGGGGGCGGCTTTAGGGGTTATGGGTTGGGGATAAGTTGCGTGGGGGCCGGGGTTGGTCGCGGTGGGTCGGTTGCGGTGGTTGGTTGCGGTGGGGTTGCGGTGGTTGGTTGCGGTGGGTTGGTTGCGGTGGGGTTGTTGTGGGGCTGGTTATAGTTGCTCCGCTAGTGACCGGCCCGGTGGGTGGGTTCGGCCGACCTTCCGGGGGGAATGGGCGGCGGACGGTTCAGCTCGGGGGCGGGTTTTGTCGGGACGGCAGGGGTCCGGACGCCGGGGGAGAGGGAGTCGCGATGTCGCAGCAGCCTGCGCCCGTCGCGCCTGCGGTTGTCTCCAATCGGATCTGGACGATTCCCAATATGATCAGCTTTGTCCGGCTGCTTGGGGTTCCGCTTTTTCTTTATCTGCTGCTTGGGCCGCATGCCGACGTGGCCGCTGTGGTTGTGCTTGCTCTGGGTGGTACCACCGACTGGGTCGATGGGTATGTGGCCCGGCGGACGAACACCGTGAGCCGGCTTGGCGAGCTGCTTGATCCGTTCGCGGACCGGCTTTATATCCTCGCGACGCTGATTGGGTTTACCGTGCGCGGCGTTGTGCCGTGGTGGCTGACCACCGCGCTGCTGCTGCGGGAGGCGGTGCTTGCGGTGGCGCTGTTGGTGCTTCGCCGGCATTCGTACGGGCCGCCGCCGGTGCACTACGTGGGGAAGACTGGCACGTTTGTGCTGCTCTTCGCGTTTCCGGTGATTTTGCTGGCCAAGGCGGTTCCGTCGATTGATCCGGTGGCCGGGCCGATCGGCTGGGGGCTGGCCTGGTGGGCGCTGGGGTTGTACTGGGCGGCGGCGGCGCTTTATCTGGCTCAGACCCGCCAACTGCTGCGCGCCGACAAGGCCGCGGCCGCTTTGGCCCCGGCGGGGCCTGGATTCTCCGGGCCGTCTGAAGGAACTGGTGCTGGTGGCGGCAAAGCGCTGGCTGAGGGGCCGGGCGCTGGTGGCGGCAACACCGGGCTGGGGGACACGCCCTCCGGGCTGGGGGACACGCCCTCCGGGACGGTAGGCGGCTTGGCCCCGAAGGGGCCCGGATTCTCCACGCCGTCCGAAGGACCAGGCGTCGGTAGCGGCACAGACTCGTCCGGGACGGTAGGCGGATGACCTCGGCCGAGGGCGGCGCCGAGCGTCGGACTTACACCCCGGACTTTCTTACCGAGCTGTTCCGCAATCCGCTGGACCCCGGGTATGCCGACGCCGCCGCGCGTAAAGCTCGTGGTGAGGGTCCGACCGGAGCGCGCCAGCGGGTGCTTACCGGGGTGACTGCGCTGACTCTGGTCGCGCTCGGGTTTCTGCTGGTGATCGCCTACCAGCAGACCGTGGCCGACGAGCCGGAGGCGACGAAGGCCCGCGACACGCTCATCCAGCAGGTGCAGAACCGCCGCTCCGACACGGACAAGCTGCAGGCCCGCGCCGACCAGCTCGGTAACGAGGTGGCCCAGCTGCGCCAGTCCGAGCTGGGCGGGGCGGCCGTGGCCCGGCTGCGCGACCTGGAGGCGGAGACCGGGCTGGCACCGGTGCGCGGCTCGGGCGCGAAGATCACCCTGGGCGATGGACCCACCCCGATCAACCCGGTCACCGGCAACCGGTCCACCGAGGCCCGGGTGCGCGATAGTGACCTGCAACTGGCGGCGAACGCGCTCTGGGCGGCCGGCGCCGAGGCGATCTCGGTGAACGGCCAGCGGCTCACCGCGACCTCGACGATCCGGCAGGCCGGCGAGGCGATCCTGGTCGACTTCCAGCCGGTCACCTCGCCGTACACGATCATGGCGATCGGGCCGGACAAGCTGGCCGAGGCGTTCCGGGACGGCTATGCGGGCAAGTTCTTCAAAGAGCTGGTCTCCCGGTACGGCATGTCGTTCGACGCTACCTCGGCCAAGGACATGACCCTGGACGCCGCGACCGAGCTGAAGCTGCGCGTCGCCGTGGTGAACACCCCGCCGCCGGCGAGCGGCTCACCCTCTGCCGGTTCGGGTTCCGCCGAGCCGGGCGGTTCCCCGTCGAATTCCCCGTCGAAAGGCGGCCGATGATCGCCGTACTCGCCCTGGTCGCTGGAGTCGTCCTCGGCATCGTGTTCCACCCGAGCGTGCCGCCGGCCCTGCAGCCGTACCTGCCGATCGCGGTGGTGGCCGCGCTGGACGCGGTGTTCGGCGGCGTGCGGGCCAAGCTGGACGGGATCTTCGACGACCGGCAGTTCGTCGTCTCGTTCATCGCCAACGTCGTGGTCGCGGCACTGATCGTCTATCTGGGCGACCAGCTCGGGGTGGGCGGCCAGCTGTCGACCGGCGTGGTGGTGGTGCTGGGCGTGCGGATCTTCGGCAATGTGGCGGCCATCCGACGGCACCTCTTCCGGGCCTGAGCCGATGACTGACGCCGACAAGCCAGTGCCGGACCAGCCAATGCCGGACAAGTCAATGCCCGGCCAGGCCGCGTCTGACCAGGCCGTGCAGGGTGAGCCTGTATCTGAGCAGCCCGTGCGGGGTGAGCGCGAGTCGGGTGGGCCTGTGCCGGGCGAGCGCCTGCCCGACCGGCCCGTAGCCGACGATGAGTTGCCCTCGGCGGGGCGGCCGATGGCCGGCAAGCCTGGGGCCGGCGACGGCCCTACTGTGCGGCTGAACCGCTCGGCTTTCGATCCGCCGACGGGTCCGATCGCGGTTCCGGGCCGCCCGCCCGCCGACGACAGCGACGATGACGAGCCGACCGTGATCACGCCGCCGGGCGCCGACTCGCTCGAGTCCGGACCCGCCGAGGCGGCGGGTGACAGCCTCGCGGCTGAGACCGGCGGCCGGGCCGTTCACCCTGGCGAGGGGGGCGCCGCTGACGGTCGCGAGTCGGATGTTGGGCGGCCTGACTCGGGACAGTCCGATTCTGGACAGCCTCAGGCGTACCGCGAGGCAGCGGATCCGGACGGGTCCGGTGGCGAGCCGGGGCAGCCGCCCGAATGGCCCGCCTATCCGGGTGCCGGCCAGGCCTCGCCGGCTGTCGACCACAGCTGGCGGAGCGAGTGGCCCCGGCCCACGGAGTGGCCGCCGCAGCAGGCGGCGGGTGACGCGGCCGAGCTTGGTGCCGGCCACCCGGACGACGAGCCGACCGTGGACTGGGCCGATCTTGACCGCCAGTCCGTCACGGACGAACCGGTCCGGGGCTGGGCCGAGCTAGGCCACCAGCCCGACGACGACGGATCGGCCGTCGAGCCGCGTCGGCCGCCCGTCGACGAGCTAGGCGGCGAGACAGTGCGGTTGCAGGCGATGCCGGTCGAACCCGGGCGCAGCGCGTCCCAGGAGAGCGAGTCGAGCCGGGACCGCGACGCGCCCGAACGCGTGGACGGTGAATCCACCGATCAGGTGACCCCGGCGGAGGGCCCCGTACCCAAGCGGGCTCCGGACCCGGACGGACCGCTGCCCGGCGGCGGGGTGAATGCCGTGCGGGCGTCCTGGCGCAAGCTCTCCTCGGCGTCCGCGCTGATCTGGGTGTTGCTGGCGTTGTTCGGCTTCACGCTGGTGGTGCAGTTGCGCAGCAACGACACCGACCAGGGGCTGGCCACCGCGCGCCAGGAGGACCTGGTCCGGATCCTGTCCGACCTCGAGGCCCGGGACACCCGGCTGTCCGCCGAGATCAACACTCTGGAGCAGAGCCAGCGGCAGCTCACCTCCGGCGTCGCGGGCCGGCAGGCCGCGCTGGCCGAGGCGGACAAGCGCGCCGACGAACTGGGCCTGCTCGCCGGCACGCTGCCGGGGCGCGGGCCGGGGCTGCGGATCATCATCGACCCGAAGGCCGGCGCGGTGAAGGGCTCGGCCGTGCTCAACGCCGTGCAGGAGTTGCGCGGCGCCGGCGGGGAGGTCATGGAGCTGGACGGGGCGAACGGTGCCAAGGTGCGGATCGTGGCCTCCACCTACTTCATCGACGCGAGCGGGGGCGGGATCGTCGCCGACAACGTGCGGCTGACGGCGCCGTACACGCTCTGGGTGATCGGGCAGCCGCAGACCATGCAGACCGCCCTGCAGATCCCCGGTGGGGTGGTGGCGTCGGTGGAGTCGGCCGGCGGTAGCGTGGCAATGGATCAGCGCTCCCTGATCGAGGTGACCGCGTTGCGTAAGGCCACCGACCTGCAGTACGCGCGTCCGGTCTCCTGACTTGGCGCGGGAGAGCGGTTTTCGGGTTTGCGACTACGGAGGAACGTGTGATTCCTGAGGACCTGCGATACACGGCCGAGCACGAGTGGGTGGCCGGCGATGGCAGCGCGCCCGTGCGGGTGGGCATCACCCACTACGCGCAGGACGCGCTCGGCGACATCGTGTTCGTGCAGTTGCCCGAGGAAGGCACCAAGGTGCACGCGGGCGATTCCCTCGGCGAGATCGAGTCGACCAAGAGCGTCTCCGAGATCTACGCGCCGATCTCGGGCACCGTGGTGGCGCGCAACGCCACCCTGGGCGACGAGCCGGAATTGATCAATGCCGAGCCGTACGCGGCGGGCTGGCTCGTGGAAATCGCCCCGGATGATCCGACGGCGCTGGACGAACTGCTCGACGCCGCCGCATACCAGGCATTGACCGAGAGCTGACCTCGTTCCCACACACTCCGCGCGTCTGGTTGCCGCGTATTTGAGCGCTGACTAGGCTCGCCTGGCACACATAGAGAACTGCTATTTTCGCAACCAATAGTCGTCCGTCCCGGGCCCTTCCGGGCAGCGGCGGGGGTGCCGCGCTCCGGGCGTTCGTGTCCGGTCTGGTTCACCCCGTGTCGTCGGGCGGCGACCGAACAGATCCGTGAGGTGGTCCGATGACGCGCCCAGACGACGAGTTTCCCCCACTCGACGTCACGTCCACGCTGAACCTCGGCGCCCTCGACGAGGTGCTCGAGGGTCCCGATGCCGACGTGGTGCCCAGCCGGATGTCCGGTTCGCTGCCTCCCGGCATGGCGCTTCTGGTCGTGCGCCGCGGCCCGAACGCGGGGGCGCGGTTCCTGCTGGACCACGACGTGACGACCAGTGGCCGGCACCCCGACAGCGACATCTTCCTAGACGACGTGACTGTGTCGCGCCGGCACGCCGAGTTTCACCGTGACGGCGGGACGTTCACGGTGCGCGACGTCGGCTCGCTGAACGGTACGTATGTGAACCGGGAGCGGGTCGAGTCCGCGACGCTGAGCAACGGCGACGAGGTGCAGATCGGCAAGTTCCGCCTGGTGTTCATCGCCGGCCCCCGGCCGGAGGGTGAGGGTAGCGGGGCGTGAACCCGTCGGGGGCGGCCGCGCGCGACCCGGGCTCTCGTGCCCAGGGCGCGCGGGACCATGCGCTGATGAGCATCGGGGAGGTGCTGGCCCATCTGCGCACGGAGTTCCCCGACACCACGATCTCGAAGCTGCGGTTCCTCGAGGCGGAGGGGCTGGTGGACCCGCAGCGCACCGCCTCCGGCTACCGCAAGTACTCGTGGAACGACGTCAACCGGCTGCGTTTCGTGCTGACCGCCCAGCGAGATCAGTATCTGCCGTTGCGGGTGATCCGCGAGCAGTTGGAGCAGCTCGAGCAGGGCGACTCGTTCGCGCCGCAGCGGCCGTCGCTGGTCGCCGTCGGGCCCGCGGGGGATGTCCCGGTCGTCGACACAGGTGACACCCGGGTGCCCCGGGCCGACCTGGTCGAGCGCACCGGCGTGACCGACGACCTGCTCACCGAGCTGGAAAAGCTGGGCCTGGTCACGTCGCGCCCGCCGGGCTGGTACGACGGCGACGCCGTGGTGATCGTCGAGGCCGTCGTGGGGTTGACCCGGCACGGGCTCGAGCTGCGCCATCTGCGGGCGTTCCGGGCCGGCGCCGACCGCGAGGTCGGGCTGTTCACCCAGCTGCTCGCGCCGCTGGTGCGCCAGCACGATCCGGCGGCCAAGGCGCGGGCCGCCGAGACCGCCCGCGAGTTGCAGGCGCTGTCCCAGCGGCTGCACGCGGCGCTGGTGCGCGCGGGCCTCAAAGGCGAACTGGGGCGCTAGAAGAGCGCTCATTTGGGTACGCGGGGAGAAACGGGCACCCAATCCAGGCGTGTACCGTGCAGGAGAGAGGCGGGCCGCCGTTTCGGGCGGTCTGCGACGGGGCGGCGACGAATGCGACACGGAGGCGTGCGGTGCGCGAGCTGAGCGTGGTCGGGGTTCGGGTGGAGCTGCCCAGCAACCAGCCGATCGTCCTGCTCAGGGAGGTCGACGGGGATCGGTATCTGCCGATTTGGATCGGCGCGGTGGAGGCGACCGCCATCGCGTACGAACAGCAGGGCGTGAAGCCCGCCCGGCCGTTGACCCATGACCTGCTGCGGGACATCCTCGCGGCGCTGCAAGCGCCGCTGAAGGCCGTGGAGATCACGGAGCTGAAAGAGAACGTCTTCTACGCCGACCTGTTGATCGGTGACAACCTGCGGGTTTCCGCCCGGCCGAGCGACTCGATCGCCCTGGCGCTGCGGGTGGGTGCGCCGATCCGGTGCGCCGACCAGGTGCTGACGGAGGCGGGCATCGTGATCCCGGACGAGCAGGAGGACGAGGTCGAGAAGTTCCGCGAGTTCCTCGACCAGGTCCGCCCGGAGGACTTCGCAGGCTGACCCCCGGCCGCCGGTTTCTACATCGACGGTCACCAAAGGTCCGGTCGTCCATACGCGGCGTGTCGCGGCATTACCTACCTGTTTCGCAGAGGCTTGCGATATAGGCTCGTGAAGTCCAGGTGAAGCGGCACCGCGCAGCGGGGAGGTAGTCGCGTGCACGAACCGGGTGTTGATACCGAGGGTGCCTTCGTCGGCGAGGACGGGTCGGTCGGCTATCGAGGGGTGACGGCGTGTCACGCGTGTGGCATCAGTTACCGCCAGCTTGACTACTGGGCGCGCACCACGCTGGTCGTGCCGAGCATCCGGGACGCGTCGGGTTCGGGCACCCAGCGGCTCTACTCGTTCCGTGACCTGGTGGTTCTCAAGGTCGTCAAGCGCCTGCTCGACGCCGGCGTCTCATTGCAGAACATCCGCCGGGCCATCGAAACTCTGCGCTCGCGCGGCGTGGAGGATCTGGCCGGCATCACTTTGATCTCCGACGGCACCACCGTGTACGAGTGCCGTTCGCCCGAGGAGGTCGTCGACCTGCTGCAGGGCGGCCAGGGCGTGTTCGGCATCGCCATCGGCGGGGCCTTCAAGGAGATCCAGGGCTCGCTGTCGCACCTGCCCGCCGAGCCCGCCGCGCAGGCGCAGCCGGTCGGCACCGGGGTGCCGGAGCCGGCCGCGGGCGACGAGCTCGCCGCCCGCCGGGCAAAGCGCCGCGCGGGCTGAGGCAGCGCCCGCCGGCTTGCCGGATCGGCAACTAAGTTTGCGCTGCGGCGGCACCAGGCCGAGGCTGGGCGGATGAGCGAACAACAGTTCTGGGACGACCGCTATCGCGAGGATTCGCATATCTGGAGCGGCAACCCCAACGTCGTACTCGTGCGGGAAGTCGCCGATCTGCCGCCGGGCACGGCCCTCGACCTCGGCTGCGGCGAAGGGGCCGACGCGGTCTGGCTCGCCGGGCGCGGCTGGCAGGTGACCGCCGTCGACATCTCCGAGGTGGCGCTCGACCGGGCCCGGGCGCGCGCCGCCGAGGCCGGCCTGGGCGACCGGATCGACTGGCAGCGGCACGACCTCGGCGCGTCCTTCCCGGCCGGAACCTTCGACCTGGTCTCCGCCCAGTTCCTGCACTCGCGCGGAGACCTGCCCCGGGAGAAGGTCCTGCGGGCCGCCGCGACCGCCGTCAACCGGGGCGGGGTGCTGCTGATCGAGGGTCACGCGGACTTCGGCCCCTTCGGACACCGGGCCCAGGACCACGGCGATATCCGCTTTCCGACGCCCGCCGAGGTGATCGCCGACCTCGAGTTGCCGGCGGGGGAGTGGGAGGTGCTGCTCAGCGAGGCGCACGAGCGGAACCAGGACGGTCCGGACGGCAAACCGAGCGTGCGTACGGACACCACGGTCAAGGTGCGCCGGCTGCCGTAGCCGGCGTCCCCGGCGGAACTGGCCGAACCGGTCCGAGCTTCTGACCGACCGGCAGACCTGGACGGCGGCCGGACTCTGCGACGATCGCATGGTCCACTTCGGATCCGACCCAAGGACTGCGGTTCGTGAAGCTCGGTCTGGCTCTGCCTCAGTTCGGTCCGCTCGCCGTCGCCAACCGCATCGCCGCCTTCGCCGCGGCGGCCGAGGAGCTGGGCTACGACTCGCTCTGGGTGGGCGACCGGATGCTCACCCCGCTGCAGCCCAGCGACCCCTATCCGGGACGCCAGCAGCCGTATCCGGCGGAGTTCACCACCGGGCTCGACCCGCTGGTCACCCTCACCGCGGCGGCGACCGCGACCTCGACGGTACGGCTGGGCACCTGCACCCTGAACGCGCCGTGGCACAACGCGGTGCTGCTCGGCCGGTCGCTGACCTCGCTCGACCAGCTCAGCGGCGGCCGGCTCGACGTCGGGATCGGGCTGGGCTGGATGCGCGACGAGTACGAGACCGCCGGCGTCGACTGGCCGACCCGCGGCGCGCGCCTGGACGAGATGCTGACCGTGTGGCGTCTCATGTGGACGGAGAATCCGGTGCGCCACGACGGCAGGTTCTTCACGGTGCCGGCCTCGGCGATGGATCTCAAGCCGGTGCAGCCGGGCGGCCCGCCGCTGCTGTTCGGCGCGTTCACCCCGGCCGGGATGGCCCGGATCGGCCGCTCCGGCGCGGGCTGGCTGGCGGTGCCGGGGCTGGCGCCGGCGTACGCGGGGGAGCTGTGGGCGGCCGCGTGCCGGGCGGCGGAGGCGGCCGGTCGTGATCCGGGCGGGCTGCGCCGGGTGATGCGGATCAACAACCCGCCCGGCGGTACGGCGGCCACCGCCCGGGGCAGCGTCGACGCCGCCGCCGAGGCGGGCTTCGACGAGGTGTTCGTCGACGTGACGTACTCCACCGGCGGCATCGACGAGGCCCTGGAGGTCGCGGCGGCCCTGCGCTAGCGCCTTTGGCAGCCACGCTGCGACCACGACGTGCCGGCGGGGCTGGGATAATACGGCGCGCGCCGAAGGGTCGGGCACATAGGTTCGGGCGATGCCAACCAAGCAAAGCACGGCGGTCGTCGCGGCCGGGGTCACCGTCGTTCTCTGGGCGTCCGCGTTCGTCTCCATCCGCAGCGCCGGCGCGGCGTATTCGCCGGGCGCGCTGGCCCTCGGCCGGCTGATCGCCGGCGCGCTCGTGCTGGGCGTCATCGCCACGATCCGCCGGATCGGCTGGCCGCCGCGCGCCGCCTGGCCCGGCATCCTGGTCTCCGGCGTGCTCTGGTTCGGCGGCTACATGGTGGTGCTCAACTGGGGTGAGCGCGAGGTCGACGCCGGCACGGCCGCGATGGTCGTCAACATCGGGCCGATCCTGATCGCGCTGCTCAGCGCCCGGCTGCTGCGCGAGGGACTGCCCCGGCCGCTGCTGGCCGGGCTCGTGGTGTCGTTCGCGGGGGCGGTCGTGGTCGGCGTCTCGATGTCCGGCGGCGGCCGGTCCTCGGTGCTGGGCGTGCTGCTCTGCGTGCTCGCGGCCGTCGCGTACGCCTGCGGGGTGGTCGCCCAGAAACCGGCGCTGCGGCACGCGAGCGCGTTGCAGGTCACCACGTACGGATGCCTGGTGGGTTTGATCGGCTGTCTGCCGTTTGCCGGGGTGCTCGTCACCGAGGTGGCCGACGCGCCACTGAGCGCCACCCTCAACGTGGTCTACCTCGGCGTCTTCCCGACCGCCCTGGCGTTCACCACCTGGGCGTATGCGCTGGCCCGCACGAGCGCGGGGCGGATGGGCGCGACCACCTACGTGGTGCCGGCGCTGGTCGTGCTGATGTCCTGGCTGTTTCTCGGTGAGGTGCCGGGCTGGCTCACCCTGGCCGGCGGCGCGCTGTGCCTGGCCGGCGTGGCGGTGTCCCGAGCCGGGTCAGGACCAGCGCCAGCGGTGCCCAGCCGGATCGACCCCGACGCGTCACCGCGTACGCGCGCAGCCTGATCTCCGGATCGGCCGGCGGCAGCAACCGCACCCCCGGCAGCGCCGGCTCGTCCGCGGGCAGCAGCGCCACCCCCAGCCCGGCCACGATCAGCTCCTGCACCAGGTCGAGGCTGTCCACCCGGTGCACGATCCGCGGCTCGAAGCCGGCCAGCGCCGCGACCGTGCGCACCACGTCCTCGTCGGCGGTGTTGCGCGAGTTGACGATCCAGTCGTGCCCGTGGAACCCGGCGAACTCGTTCACCGTGACCGCCGCCGGGACGGCGAGGCTCCACGGCACGGACCAAAGCGGCCGCGCCTCCAGCGACGGGTCGAAGGCGGCCGGCGCCAGGTTGTAGTCGTAGGTCAGGGCGAGGTCGACGTCGTCCGTCGCGAGCAGCGCGAACGCCTCGAACGGCTCGTGCTCGTGGATCAGGATCCGGACCCGCGGGTGGCCGGCGGCCAGCTCCGCGACGATCGGCAGCAGCGTCCGGCGCACCGCGGTGGCGAAGCCGGCCACCCGCACCGCGCCGGCGGGCTCCGCGCCGGGATCCAGATCCAGCCGGGCGGCGTCGACGGCGGCCAGGATCGTCACCGCGTGCTCGGCCAGCCGCCGCCCGGCCGGGGTCAGCCGCACGCGGCGCCCGTCCGGCTCGATCAGCGCGGTGCCGGCCTCCTTGGCCAGCAGGGCGATCTGCTGGGACACGGTCGAGGTGGTGACGCCCATCTCGGCGGACACCGCGTGCATCGACCCGAGCCGGGACAGCTCGAGCAGCAGCCGCAGCCGGCGGGTATCCATCCGGCTATTGTTCGAGATTGCCGAACGGTATGTCCAGCATTCTCACGTGGACGCGAACGATTCCGCGACGTGTACTGGGCGGATGAATTCGCGTGTGGGTGCTTCGCAGGCCGTGGCGGCGATGGTGCTGGTGCAGCTCGGACTCGCCGTCTCGGTCGAGCTGCTGGACAGCATCGGGGCCGAGGGCGCCGCCTGGCTCCGGCTCGCCTGGGCCGGGGTGCTGCTGTTCGTGCTGGTCCGGCCGAGGTTCTGGCGGTTCACCCGGTCGGCGCTGTGGGCCTGCGTGGCGCTCGGCGTGGTCACCGCGGCGATCACGATGCTGTTCATGGCCGCGATCGCCCGGCTGCCGCTGGGCACGGCCAGCGCGCTGGAGTTCCTCGGCCCGCTGGGCGTGGCGGTGGCCCGCGGCCGGCGCGCCACCCGGATCTTCCCGGTGCTGGCGGCCGCGGGGGTGGTGCTGCTGACCGAGCCGTGGCACGGCGGGGCCGACCCGGTGGGGGTGGCCTATGCGCTCGCCGCGGCCGGCTGCTGGGCCGCGTACATCTTGCTTACCCAGCGGGTGGGTGATGAGGTCGCGGGGCTGTCCGGGCTGGCGGTCTCGATGCCGGTGGCCGCCCTGGTCGCGACGGTGGTCGCCGGGCCCGCGGTGATCGGCGCGATGAGCTGGCAGGTGCTGCTCGGCGGGGCCGCTCTCGCGGTGTTGCTGCCGGTGATCCCGTTCAGCCTGGAGCTGTCCGCGTTGCGCCGGCTGAGCACGGCGGCGTTCGGCACGCTGATGAGCCTGGAGCCGGCGTTCGCCCTGGTCGTCGGGCTGTTGGTGTTGCATCAGGTGCCGGGGGTGCTGCCGGTTGTCGGGATCGGTTTTGTGGTCGCGGCCGGGGTCGGGGCGGCCCGCACGGGTGGGCGTCCCGAGTCGCTTGCGGAGCCCGGTTTGCCGGCAGCGCCGCCGGTGGCCGTGGCGGGATCGGAGCGGCCTGCGCGGGCGTGCGGCTAGGCGAGGGTGCCGAGTTGTTCGCCGAGGCCGGTTCGCAGGTAGCGCAGGCGGCGGCCGTCGCGGGCGCCGGCGATCAGGCCGGCGTCGCGCAGCGTGGTGAGATGGTGCGACGCGGTCGCGGCCGCCAGGCCTAGCGTGGCGGCCACCTCGCCTGTGCTGTGCGGCACCGCGAGCAAGGTGAGCACCGCGGCCCGGGTCGGCCCGAGCAGGGCGGACAGGGCCGCGCCCGGCTCCCGGACCGGCCGGTCCCAGAGCGCGGCGGCGCCGCGCGGCGGATAGAACAGCGCCCGCCCGAGCGGGCTTTCGGCCATCGTGAATATCTTCGGCCCCGCGAAGCCCGACGGGAACAGCGTCAGCGGAAAGCCGTCCAGGCCGCAGTCGTCGATCGGGCCGCCGCGCGGCCCGATCTGCAGGCTCGCGCCGTCCCAGGACAGCGTCGGATGCAGGCCCTCGACCAGCGCCCGCGGCCCGTGCTCGGTCGCGGCGCGGGCCCGCTGGGCGATCTCGCTCTCGGCCGCCGCGCGCAGCCCCGGCCACCACGGCGCCAAAGCGATCTCGAAGTACCGGCGGATCTCCTGGGTCAGCACCCGCAGGCCGCCGAGAGGATCGGTGGCGAACCGCCGGATCTGCGGCGGCGCCTCATGCCCGGACCAGCACCGCAGTACGTCGGGAACGACCTGGTCGAGCGGCGTCTCGAGGATCCGGCTCAGTTCGTCGCGCAGCAGCGGCCGGGGCTGGGCCGGCACCGCGGTGAGGAAGTCGGGAATCCAGTGGACCGGCCCGGCGACCAGGGCCAGGAACGTGTCCAGCCGCGCCGCCGCGACCCGGGGGCGGACCTGCGCGCGCCAGGCGCCGTACATCGGATAGATGGTGGGCCTGGTCAGCGCGGACGCGCTGGTCACCACCTCGACCATCGGCGAGTGCGCGAACCGCACGCCGGCCAGGTCGGCGGCGGCGAACTCCAGCCGGATCATTCGACCATTCGAGCACGATCGAACGGTTCGCGGCCACCCCGGCGATCCCCGTACGTTTCCGGCATGCGATACACCTCCCTGGGGCGCAGCGGCCTGGCCGTGAGCCGGCTCTGCCTCGGCACGATGAACTTCGCCTGGCAGATCGGCGAGCAGGACAGCCACGCGATCCTCGACCGGAGCCTGGCCGCGGGCATCAACTTCGTCGACACCGCCAATATGTACGGCGCGGAGACCGGCGACGGGCGCAGCGAACAGTTCATCGGCAGCTGGTTCGCCCGCACCGGGGCCCGCGACAAAATCGTGCTGGCGACCAAGGTGTACGCCCCGATGAGCGACTGGCCCAACGACGGCGGCCTGTCGGCCCGGCACATCATCGCGTCCTGCGAGGCGTCGCTGCGCCGGCTGCGCACCGACTGGATCGACCTGTTCCAGATGCATCACGTGCAGCGCAGCACGCCGTGGGCGGAGATCTGGCAGGCGATGGAGACGCTCGTGCTGCAAGGCAAGATCCGCTACGCCGGATCGTCCAACTTCGCCGGCTGGCACCTGGCCGCCGCCCAGGCCGCCGCGGACCGGCGGAACTTCTTCGGGCTGGTCTCCGAGCAGTGCAAGTACAACCTGCTGACCCGGCATGTCGAGTTGGAGGTGCTGCCCGCCGCGATCGAGCTGGGCATCGGCATCCTGCCGTACTCTCCGCTGCATTTCGGGGCCTTGAGCGGCGCGCTGCGCAAGCAACGCGCGGGCCTGGCCGGCCGCACGGCCCTGCACGCGAGCGAACGGGTGGAACCGCACCGCGCGGCCCTGGAACGCTTCGAGAAGTTCTGCGCCGACCTGGGCGAGGAGCCGACGACGGTCGCCCTGGCCTGGCTGCTGGCCCAGCCCGGGGTCACCGCGCCGGTGCTCGGCCCGCGCACCGCCGAGCAACTGGACCTGCCGTTGCGCGCCGTCGACTTCGAGCTGCCTACCGGGGCGGCGGCAGCGCTCGACGAGATTTTTCCACCGATCGGGAACGGGGGGCCGGGCCCTGAGGCATGGGCGTGGTGACTCGCCCCCTCAGGGCCCGGTAGGGCTCACGTCCAGCCGCGCCGCAACTTGTCGACGGGGAACGGGCCGAACTTGCGCGGGTCGTATCGCGGTTCGATGTGCTCGACGTAGTAGCCGGGGCCGCTCGGCTGCTCGACCACCTCCGCGACGACGGTGTGCGGATGGCAGGCCAGGTGCGGGGAATCCGAGAGCGTCGTGATCACGGTGACTTTCGATCCGACGCCGAACTCGTGTTCGGGGCGGCTCACTGCCGGCCGCCGCGCAGCAGGTCGGCCTGGCCTTGGCGCATCCGCACGACCGGGCAGGGCCACGCTTCGAGGCCGCAGCGGCAGATTGCGCGCCAGGGCCGCAACCACGGGCGCCGCTTGCCGTGCCGGACGTGTTGCGTGGCCATGCCGCTCGCCTCCATCGTCGCCGTTGGGGTGAAGGCGACGAGCGCCCGCCCCCTCCGCACACGATCGTCATCGCCCGATCACGGCGGGGCTAGGTGTTGGGTGTCCCACGGGTGTCCCCGGACGTTAGGGACACTCCAGGGACAGACCCCACTTGCGGGCGAGGCTGCCGACCCGGGCGGACAGTTTCACCGACCGCGACGTCGCCGCGATCGCCTGAGCCTCGTGCAGCGCCGCCGTCGCCGCGCCCAGATCCCCGGCCCGGGCCTGTGCCTCGACGAGGTGACAGATGTAGACCCCGGCCCATTCCGCGCGCCGCGCGTCCGGGGCTAGCCCGTCCAGCCCGCCGGTGAGCATGTCGATCGCCTGCCTGTTTCGGAGTTCGCTGCCGTCGCCGAGATGCTTGTAGACGATGCCGCGCTGGATCACGAAGAAGTCGGGCGTGTGGAAGTACACCCACGGCGGTGCCTCGCCCGCCTCTGCGGCCAGCTCAGCCGCCTCGCTGATCTTTGCGATGGCGGGCTGCTCCTCGCCGGCGATCGCCCGGGCGCGGGCCTCCTGCCCGGCGGAGTAGGCACGCTGCCCGGCATACACGCCCGGGTCGCGCTGCGCGGCCTCGGACAGGCCGATCATCGAACCGATCTGCCCGGCGCCTTCGGCGAGGTAGGCCTTGAAGGACAGAAGCGTGGCGATCATGTCGCGGTCGTCGGCCTCGGTGGCCCACTCCAGCGCCTGCGCGAACGCCCCCCGCGCCTTGCCGCGGTTTCCGGTCGCGGCGTGCAGCCAGCCCGCGAACTGCGCCCACTGCGATCCGACGTCGAGGATTCGCTTGCGCAGTACCTCATCGCGTGCGTCGCCGACGAGCGCCTCGATCGTGGCGACTTGCGCGTCGGCGGGGCTGAGCACGGTGGCGGATCCGACGGCGTCGTCGAGGCGCCGTTGGGCGGCGAGCAGCACCGCCAGGTCGTCGATCACGGCGGCGTCGGTGCGGCGCGGGTACCGGGCGGCATATGCGAGCCGGTCGTCGTCGATCTCGACCTCGACTGCGGTGACAAGCGCGGCGAGGCGTCCACCGGCGTCGAGCGCGTCGTCGAGGTCGCGCGTGAGTTCGGGTGTCGGCTGCGCTCCGCCGGCTTCCAGCCGCTGCAGTTGGGAGCCGCTGGAGTAGGCGCGTTTGGCCAGCTCGCGGAGGGAGAGGCCGCGCTGCTCGCGGATGCCGCGCAAGGTGGCGGGGAAGGCAGGGTCGACGACAAACCGGCTCACGCGCGGCTCCGTGGTAGCGGACAGGATGGCAGCAGGTCGCTACAACCGGCCGCCCTGCACACGGTACTGCTCGCTCGGCGCCGGCCGGCCGGGCAGTACCGGGATCGGCCAGGCCGGGTCGGCGCGCCACGACGACCAGTCCTCGGCGAGCGGGCCGCCCCGCGATTCGACCAGCGCGACCGCACGTTCCCGGGCCGCCTCGATCTGGCGGATCTCGTCGTCCCCGACCACGCCGAGCCGGCACAGCTCCGCATACTCGTCCTCGTCCTTCCACCACCACGAGCTCAGGTCCGGCGCCGCCTCGAGGTCGATCATGACGTCGAAGGTGTCCACTCCGGACCGGGTCCGTACCAGCGGCCGCTCGAAGTTGATGTACCAGTTCAGCGGCGTGCCGGCGAGATCGAAGAAGCGGTGCACGCTGAACCACTCGTCCACGCCGAACCAGCTCAGCCGGCCGGTGTCCTGCCACACCCAGTCGTCCAACTCCCAGCTGCGGGCCGCCAGATTGGGCAACGCCCGCTTGCGGAAGCCGTCGTCGCCGGTGCGCAGCCAGTCGGTCCAGGTGCGCGGCGCGCGGGCGGCGATGCCGGGCCAGTGCGCGAGCAACAGCTCGTCCCCGGTGTCGTGCAGCACCCGGTGCGGCGCGGCCGAGAAGACCTGACCGTCCAGTACGTCGCGTCGTGTCGCCGTCGCGCCCTCGGCAAACCTCGAGATCAACATTGCGCCGATCCTGCCAGGCCCGGGCAAGGCCCCTACAGCACCTTGGTGACCTGCTCCGCCTCGATGCGGGCGTCCAGATTCGACCGGTCCAGGTTGGCGCAGAGGACCACGGACGCGCCCACCGACAGCGGCGCGAGCAGCCAGACCACGGGCTGCTCGGTGGCGCTCGCGTCGATCAGCACGCGGTCGCCGCGGCCGATGCCGTGGTTCTGCGCGACCGAGGTCGCGATGCTGCCCAACTGCCGGAACGTGGTGCCTTCCGGGCTGGCCGCGGCGCCGTCGTCGAACACGTGCACCGGCGGCCGGACCCCCAGGTAGGGCCGGACCGCGGCGGTGAAGGACCGGTAGCCGTCCGGCGTGTCGCCCAGCACGAACTGGTGCCGCCCCTTCGGCAGCTCCTCGAGCCAGCTGCGCACCCGCGACCCCGCGACGAACGTCACGTCGTACGTCTCCTGCGGTGTCTGCAGCCCGGCCGTCGCCCAGATCTGGTATGACACCTCGAGCCCGGCCGACCAGGCGCCCAGCAGGGCCACCGCGGTCTGCCAGTGCGGCTGCAACAACGCGGCCGCCCGGTCGCCGGGGCCCAGCGCGCACCCCTCGACCAGCAGCGCCGCCGTCGCGGCCGCCCAGTCGCCGACCTCGGCGGCGGTCAGCCCGACGTGCTCGCCGGTGCGGTCGTCGTAGTACGTGAGCAAAGCCGGCGGTGCGGAGACGACGAGGTTGTCCATAGGTCTGCTGTTCCTCCCAGTCGGAACCACGGCCCTGGCGAACGGGGCGACGGTCCCACAGCGGCTCGATGTCTCTTCGTACAACAGCCGGGAGCCGCAGAAGTGATGGATCGCCTCAGGACCAGGTTTCCAGTGGCTCGTCGATCTGGTCGCCGGCCAGGAACGGGCCGAGCAACTCGGGGAGCCGGCCCGGGTAGAAACGATCCTGGCTGGCGACCACCGCGGGCACCGGCAGCCAGCCGAAATCGTAGTAGTCCTCGGCCTCGAAGCCCACCCGGGCGGTGCCGTCGACCCGCGGGGCCACGACCGGCAGCCGGACCACGACGATCAGCTCGTTGTTGATCCGGCGCTCGCCGCGATAGCGGAAGGTCGCCCGCCGGCGCCAGTTCGGGGGACCGACCTGGTCGTTCGTGATCGCCAGGCCGGCCTCCTCGGCCAGCTCCCGGACGATCGCCTCGCGATGGGTCTCACCCGGGTCCAGGCCACCGCCGGGCAGCTCCCACCAGGTGCCGAGCTCCGGCGCGGTCGGGTCGCGGGTGCGAAACAGCAGCACGCTCTGCTCGGCGTCGAGCACCACGGCTCGTACGACATCGCGTTCGATGGGCGGCAGCGCGTGCATGCTCACATCCGGGCTCTCAGCACGTCGAACTCGCAGCCCGGCGAGGACGGGTCGAAACCGTGCCCGACCAGCCAGCGGATCGCCAGCAGGCTGCGCAACGACCACCACGCGCGGATCACATCGGGGTCGACGTCGGTGCCGTAGCCGGCGACGACGTCGCCAAGGTGTTCCTCGTGTCCGAGCGTCAAGGTGGCGAGATCGAACAGGGCATCGTCCCGGCTCGCCTCGGACCAGTCGATCACGCCGGTGACCTTGTCACCCTCGACGAACACGTGGGTGATCTGCAGGTCGCCATGGGTGAACACCGGTGTCCACGGCCGGAGCGCGGCCTCGGCCACCCGGCGATTGCGCTTTACCAGGTCGGCGGGGAGGATGCCGTCCGCGACGAGCCACTCGCATTCACGGTCGAGGTCCGCCGCTATTTTGTCGACGCTGCGACCGGGCCAGGGCGGCAGCGGCGCGTCGTGCAGCATGCGTACGGCGGCACCGGCCGCGGCCCACGCCGCCGGCGACGCGGTCGACGGCTCGCCGAGGCGGCCGAGTGCCGTCCCGGGGAGGGCGGCGAGCGCGAGCACGTGGGGCTTTCGCCAGCGGATCTGCGGAGTCGGGATCGGCGCCATAGCAATCGCCTCGACCTCGACGTCGATGCGCCGCTGATCAGAGTCGACCTTCAGGAACGTGTCGCCCACGCGTAGGGTCGCGCGCTCGCTGTGGGCGACGACGACCTTGACCTCATCCACGTCGGCCATTGTCGCGGGGGGCGACCACCGACGTCACCGGGTTTATCCCGCGAGGCGGGTCAGGCCGCCGCGAACCCCTCGAACCGGCGCAGGTCGCGGGCCTCCTTGGCGTACAGGGCCAGCTCGTGCACCGTGCGCGGGCCGGCGACCCCGTCGACGGTCAGGCCGACGTGCGCCTGGAAGTGGCGGACGGCGGTGTCGAGATCGCCGTGCGCCATCCCGAGATCGTCGAACAGCGCGCGCAGCGACTCGGGGTCGGCGGCCGGCGGGGCCTCGTCGTTCCAGCCGATCAGACCGCCGACGGCCGTGCCGACAACTCTGAGAACTCCTCGTGCGGACATCGCATACCTCCTCGGACGTCGATGTATCCAGGATCTAGACGTTTCCTGTGCGAGACATCTGCCTGGGGTCTCTACGTCCTGTGGATGGCTGCGACTTTCGGCCGACCGGGAAAGCCCCCCAAAAGCCGACCGGGAAAACCCCTAGACCGGCGCGCTGGAGGCGCGGATGA
>Ga0307512_10003330_pt1 | contig 18848 bp, 18 predicted proteins | sample 14_EM_MG_FD_200267 | JGI IMG/M metagenome (GOLD analysis project Ga0307512, IMG submission 200267) | Populus trichocarpa ectomycorrhiza microbial communities from riparian zone in the Pacific Northwest, United States - 14_EM | ecosystem: Host-associated > Plants > Roots > Unclassified | place... | reverse complement strand
ACCGTACCCCCCTTCGAGGCCCCCGTGATCCTCACCTCGGCGCCGAGGTCCTCTATCTTTTCGGTAACTCTCATCCAAACTCGCTACGCCACGCCACGCTCAATTCCTCTCCACCGGCCCGTCCTTGTCATTCCACACGTCCAATCCCCCAGAAACGACTGATCGAAACAACAAACTTCTCCCCCAAATCCATCTCAAGATCTCAAGATCCCAGATCTCGCAACCCCCCCGTTATCAGCCTTTTCCCTTCCCACACACTCTTTTCCTCGCCTCTTCCCTCCCCCTTCCCTCCCGGCCGGTCGGCCTCCCCTCTCTCTCTCTTTCTCTCTTCCCAGACAGACGACCTCCCATTTCACCCCCCTTACTGTTGACTCGTCCCCCCCAATTGCTTTCCACTCTGGTCCTAGTATCCCATCTTTTTTAATTGACCCACCTAAACCTTACTAGGTTTACGGGGCCCAAAAGGTCAAAACCCAGTTTTTTAGAGTGACCATTTCATATGTTTTCCACGCGGTTTCTCACGCCTCCCCTCGCGACCGCGATCCATCTTCCTGAGGTCCACACATGTCGCACTTGCAAATTCACTCGCGCTTGGGACCTCCTGACTCAGCGAGCCCTCCCTCAAAAGTGACGCAATCTCCCTCCGTTTAGATTCCGATCATCTCTTCTTTTTTGCTTTGCCCGCCGTCGCCGCCCGCCCGTCATTTCTCGTCATAGCCCCCTCCTTTTCCTTCCTCCCGTCTGTCTATCTCTTATCCTTCCTTCGTTCCGTCCGCTCCCCCCGTTGACGTGTCTGGTATCTTGACGGAGACGAGCTCACGTAAGAAAGAAGGAGCGATAGACAAAAAAAAATCAGACAAAAGAGAAACTGAAAGCAACGCCGAAGTCATATAGTCAATTTGGCACCAGTGACCAGACACAATGAATTCCGGTGTAAAGTAGTCCTCCCTTTTTCTTTTTGTAGTGTAATGTAAATGGTAATCCAAAAGTCTCTAAATAGTCGTCGTATCGCTAGTCAAGGCATGCAATGTGGTATAAGGAAATGTGTAAATGCGCAACTCACAAATAATATGAATGAATGAATGAATGCAACAGGCGGATATGGGAGGAATCAATGTTACATACGAAAGCAGTAAAAACGAGTGTTTATGTGTATGCATCAATGGAGGAAAGGAAAGTAAGGAACGGGGGGAGAGAAATTAACCTCCATGAGGAAAAAACATCGTGCATATACCCGGTACAATCAAGCGCAGGGATCATCTGCAGCATGATTAATGACTATATGCACGAGTCCCATTCCAACAGCTTATTGTAGGATTGAAGAAGATCAATAGAAGCGGTCGTTGAGGCGGTAGAGCATACAAGACACCTCCCATCTAGCTGTCACCATCATGGTGCAGGGTAATGCTCGAAAAGGCGCCAAATAGGTCGCCCCCCGAAGTGGGCTCCAGGCCGTCGGGCGTACCTGGCGTTTGCGCGCCAAGTTGGGTTGTGTTCTGTTGGTTCTCGAGGTGGAGAGACGTAGATTCCTCCATTCGGCGGAAGTTTACAGTGTCTACTCCATTTGAAGACGAAGGGATGATCTGAATAAACATCGGAAAACACGGAGGTCAGTGCCCGATCAGCGATTCAGTCAAGGAATTGAGCGTGAAAAAGGAATAGAAAAAAGGCCACCTGCTACCAGAGTGGCCAGAAGCTCGGGCCACATGTAGTGTGTAAATCGGTATGCAACCGTCATCAACCGAGAACTCACCGGTGGCTCCGTGTTCCTCAACAATCCCCAATTGATCTTGTTGAACCACTTATGCTGCTTCACCTCGCTCGCGCCAGTCTTACTCCCGAGACGGGCGTTTTCTTCTTTGTCTAGTAACCGCGATATGACATCTCTACCCGCACTGTAACAACATACAGTCGCGTTGGTTGATGGAACTGTCAGTCGAGCAATGTAATTCACTTACGGAGATGTTTTTGGCAGTTCTCTGAAGTGTACCGGGTTGCCAATAATGTTGTTGAAAGTGTCTGTGCGCTCGCGACCTTTGAAGGGCGTCGTGGCGTACTACGCGATACAATGAATAATGATCACTGAAAAGGAACTAGCACTCACGATCATCTCGTAAATGAGGATCCCCAGTGTCCACCAGTCCACTGCAGAGGTGTGACCAGAGTTTCGGATAACCTCAGGGGCGATATATTCTGGGCGCGACAAAGAGGTATCATGAGATGGATTGAAGAGTGAAAGTGCGACAGTAACTAACCTTCGGTCCCTACAAATGAATTGGTCCGGAAATTAGCCGTGCATGATTTTGTGTCAACCAGAGGGAGCTGATAGGCAAAAAAAAATGAGCATCCGCATGGCCATAAAGGATGAATGTGTCGATAATCACCCCATTGAGTTCTGACTGGTGAATCGTAGCAGGTCTCCCCCCAATGACGCCAGAATGTTTCGCAAGGTCAAAATCGGACAGCATGATGTGCCCAGAATGGTGCAACAAAATATCTAGAGGTGGCAAGAACCTACCATCAATTATGTTGTTCATATAAACGAATGTGACGTACTTTCGGGCTTAAGGTCACGATAGATGAAACCCATGAGGTGCAAGTATTCCAACGCAGCCACCACCTCAGCCGCGTAGAATCGTGCGGCATCTTCTGGAAGGCATTTCCCTGGTCGGCTTTGAAGCGCTCTGAAAAATTCACCTCCCATGCAGTACTCCATACAATGGTATAGGTAATCGTCCGACTGGAACGAATGGTGGAGAGTTACTATGAATGGGTGATTGGCGGTAGCCAGGATCTCCTGTTCGGTCAAGGCGCGCTTGATCTTTTTCCGTTGAATCATCTCCTTCTTGGAGAGTACTGTTATACGCCTTCAGGATAAGAATAGTGAGCGTTGGCGAAGTCACATACCTTTCATGGCATAGAGTTTTCCCGTCTTCTTCTCGCGCACGAGGAAAACTTTTCCAACATCACCCCTACCAAGTAGCTTGATCTTCTGGAAGCTCGATGGACCAACTTCAACCTTATTATTGGAAAGAAAAGTAACGGGGTGAGAAGTGCGTCATCAGGAGAAACAGACAAAAGCACTCACAGACTTGACCTTGATTGAATTGCTCGAGTATGTCCGACGGAAGGCCGCTTTATTTACCTCACGAACCGATGACTCATTTTCAGAGACTTTGGGCAAGGCGGGTGTACTGACGGCACGGGGGGCACGGTTTGAGGATGACGCAGACGACACTGTCTCAATTGAGCTGGAGCCGTCCCCGGAGGTAGGATGAAATGTCGAGATTCCACCCTTTGGGGTCACTGCAGGTGACATCACTGCCGGGGCCAAAAGGCCATTTTTTGTCACCACAGACGATTGGCGTGAACCAAGGTTAAAGAGTCCCTTGGCGTTTGGTGCAGACGCCACACGCCTGATAAGGCGCGACGCAGTAGCGCTCATTGAACGGGAACTACGAGGACGTTGCCCAGACGGAAGTGGAGGATCAGGAAAGTAACAGCCGGGCACTGCTACTGTCGCCGTCGCTGGAGGACTACGTCGCTCACGAGCCATCAACTGTTGTTTTTCTCGTTTTGGTCTCGAAGGGTGCTTCGCGTCAAACGACGCGTCGGGGGAAGGCGAGACGAGCACAGAGGCGGCAACGTGGTCTGGTGGTGTCGTTGGAACTTTTTCATTGTTGGAATCAGTGGAATTATTAGACGAATTAGACGAGTCGCGTTGAGACGGGGGGACGAGCGAGGCGGGGGTCAGTAGTAGGTTAGGAGTTGGCGGACTTGGCGAGGAAAAATTGGTGTCGAGAGTCAAAGAGGAGCTAATCCCGTTGGGGGAGGACTTCCTGGATGACTGGCTTCCGATACGGAACATTGACTTCCACGGGCTGGTTGGTGTGGACGAACCACTACGGGTTACCCGTAGATTATCGGTTGATCTTGAGTGCGAAAAGAGACCGCGAGTTTGTAAGGTTGGAGTGGGCATGAGGAGTGTATGGAAGGTTAGAGCTAAACTGACAGGTCGGGAGAGGCGGAGGCGAAGGTCGTGGACCGATTGGGGGGGAGAAAGGGAGCGGGAGTCGTGAGCAAGAGCGGGAACAGGCGACCACTTCCAAGCATTTCTCATGACCATATTTGGTAAGTCAATAACAGGCCTTTCACCGGCATCACCCTAAAAATCATTTCTTATGTAATTCGCTGTCACCGTGCCACAACTGCGGCCTTTCTCAGTCACCTGAGCGTGAGGGCCTGGAGACAAGTTCTGGCACTGTACGGAATCTCTTCTTTCCCTCTCCCCCGGGTTCGGATGCAATACTGTACTGTCCAGATGTGCTCCCGAGTAGCAATGTAACCATTAACCCCCAATTCCCCCATCGAACTGTTAGGTGCAGGGAGTATGCCCGGTGATCTTGAGTTGCACTTTTGTCCAACATCCAACTTTCACGGCAACACTAGTCCGACATTTGTACGGCACTGTCCCTACCAAAAATAACATAAAATAAAGCCGCGGTTACAGTATCGTCGACGCATGAATCAGAAATGTCGATATGGCGCTGATTTGAAGGATGAGTCTGAGGCAGTTACGAGCTGGAAATACACACATCGCGTAAAAGTCTTGAATCATCGAGACGGTCAAAGCGCCTGTGCATTGGCCTTGGCCCGTTCCAGTGGTGTTCCCATGAAGGCTGAGGATCGGCGGTCACGGTTGGTTGTCGTATCATCCAAGAAGCCGAAGGATCTCCCTTTTTTTTGGTAGTAAATCGTGCCACAGCCTTTCCGGGGGATTCGTGCCTACGAAGGTAAAACCGCTGTGGTTGGATGCAGGACGGGGGCGTCGCGAGCGAATCTTGCGCCAATGTGAATGCCGTCAAGTGTTTCCACTGTCCAAGCTGAGAAATGGACCTGCCTCGGTCAGGGGACCATTGCTGAAAGGAGAAAGACGCGGATGCGCATATATACATTTTCAAACCTGCTGATTTTCGCGCGGGCGTAACCACTCCGGCGTGGACGGACACGGACGGCGCTGGGTTGCCAATGGTCACTTTTACGCCAGACTTTGGCGACTCGTGCAATCGAACAGCAGTGAGTGAAACATTTGGACCATGGCAAGGCAGCGAGCGTGCTGGACAGAGCTGTAGGTCAGATCATGAGGACACGCCCTGCATGCACGAAATCGACGTGTAATGAAAGGGTGCAAACCCCGAAGTCTACGGACCATGACGTTGAAAATGACACTCCTTTGGGGGGTAGAGGGACGTGCCCATTGTCCACGGGAAGCGCACAATCGACCCACCCGCGTGAGCCAGCTCAGCAGTTCCTCAGCGGTGTGACGCGAATGTCGGAGCCGTGTTCTCGAAAGAAAAATATAAGTTACGGATGGATCTTTCCCTCCGGACTTCATCTATCGAAATACAGGAGTTTTCAGACGTGAGCGTCTCCCTGTTCGTACTAAAACCCCCCTCCCCTTTCCCATGCGATATTACTGCCCGACCTCTCCCCAAAGTTGAGCACCATCGATGGCCTCTAGAGTCTCAACTCCCTCGGAATCGAGCCCATTACTATCATCTCCTCGCAATCGCCTAGCGAACGATGCGCTTGAACGCGCGCCAGTTTCAGACTCCCCGGACCCGGACGTCTTTCGCGTGTCGAGGATAGACCTTATTTGGATTCTCGCAGGGTTATGGAGCGCCATCTTCTTAGGTGCTCTGGACGGTAAGTAAAGTGGCACTGCTTCTCAGTCAGCGATGAATTGTTTATAGGGACAATCGTTGCCACGCTCATGACTCCCATTGGCAATTACTTTAATAAGTCTAATCAAGCCTCTTATATCGGGACATCTTATTTGCTCTCCGTGTGTTGCTTCACCCCACTATACGGTTCGTGCACCCACGTCAAGTCAGATTGGTCCGAGTCTGGATAAATTGTTCAATGTGTAGGCCGGCTCTCGGATATCCTCGGTCGACGCGGGGCGATGCTCTTGGGCTTGTCACTGTTCGGTTCGTCGAGACCACGAATGTAGATTTGGATGAATAATAATCTTCGGATTTGGATTAAAAGGAACCGGTACCATTAGCTGCGGGTTCGCCCCCTCGATGGAAGCCCTCATCGCTGCCAGAGCCGTGGCAGGCATGGGTGGCGGGGGGTTAGTACCCGCCCTTTTGGATACGTTGCACGGAACGTTGACTTGTGAGCTCTTTTTAGGATCATGACAGGTAATGGCAACATTTATCCATGAAATTTACTTGTTACCAATAAGCCGATCGTGCAGTTTCGAGCGTGGTCGTGACAGACTTGATACCATTGTATGTTCCTGCCAATGACGGGTTTACGCCATGCTAAACTTCCATCTAAGAAAGCAGCGGGGGTTATACCAAGGAATGGCGAATATGTAAGACGAATTACCTTGTCCTCTTCGGCCGGATGATGGATTTTGGCAGCTTGTTTGGACTCGGAGCAGGGATCGGTGGGCCCTTGGGTGGATGGATTAATGACGCTTTCGGATGGTACGCTGAACGGAGTTGATAGCTGAAGGCAGACTGAATGACACATTCGCGCAGGCGGTACGCCTTTTTGTTCCAGGTCAGTCTCACGTTCAATTACAGAGACAGTATCAGCCAATCAGTTGATTCGTCAGACTCCCGTCTTGGCCTTCTCGTTTATCCTTGTCATGTGCAAGGTCTCAATCCCACTTCCCCAAGATGTGAAAAGTCAACCCTTATACCTAAAAGTCCGCCGTATGGATTTCGCAGGTTCCGCTACACTTGCGGCCACCGTCGGGTGTTTCCTGCTGGCCTGTACCTTCAAATCCACCGAGTCACTTCCATTTTCACATCCCATGGTCTATGGCCTGTTCATTGCGAGCGCTGCTTCTGGAGTTTTGTTTGTTATCGTGGAGGCTTACTGGTCTCCTTATCCTGTCATGCCATTATATTTTGTCACACAGCGAACTCCACTTGCCGTATCACTTTCCAACCTTTTCGGTAGTATGGCTGCTTTTTCTATGGTGCGTCCTCCCCAACTTTATCCTGGCTATGATTGACTTATCGGGTTCAGATCTACAATGTGCCTTTGGTGTGTTTTGTCTGGTGTGGTCAATATGAAGCGGCTCTGACTGTGGCTAGTATTTCTCCACCGTTCGTCTGAACTCGTCAGTAGATGCAGGTAAGACCACGGTCAATCAGCGCAGGCAAATTTGATCCATAAATCTCTGAAGGTCTTCATCTCCTGCCTCACTCGGTTAGCTGTTTTGTTTGTAGGCAAGTGAGGACGTGTTTTAACTGAGTTTCAGGTCGCTATCTCTACGGGGAGTGTATTTGCCGGCTGGTCAGCCACTTCCAACGATTTTATTTTTCAATGCGTCCCCTCATACATCTGCACTCCTTAGGATCATGCGGCGGACAGGAAGGCTGTACACACTCACACTGCTGTCTGCGATGTGCCCCCTCTACGCTAGTACCATGGTCATGATGTGGAATGACAACTCGTCAAGTTGGCATCTTTGGAGTGACTTGATTCCCCAAGGATTCGGGATGGCGAGTGTGATCACGACAACTCTCATCGTAGGACATTCGCCGAGTGTGTTTAGATAGCCGTGCTGATTCCTCACAGGCTCTCATCTCATGTGTATCCAAAACGGATGTAGCAGTGGCTACCGGCCGTAAGTGAGGTGCTTTTGTCATTGCTGATCTAATTGGTCGTCTTTCCAGTGACATACCTCTTCCGCACCACTGGACAGGTGCTTGGGGTCAGCCTTAGTGGTACATTACTACAAGGAGTTCTCCTTTCCAAGCTGCGGCAACGCATACACGGGCCCAATGCAGAAGAGGTATGCATCAAAACCCCTCTCTATCTTGGACTCCAGATGACTTATCAGATCAAATAATTAGCTCATTTCACGCATAAGGTGAAGCTTGGCTCATTTATGAATACAGAGACTCTAAACATCGTAAAGGCATTCCACCGATGTAATTCGAGAGTTGGACCCGATTCTGAGAAAATCGGCCATAGACTCCTACGCAGACGCTCTGCGTGTAGTCTTTATCTGTCAGGTGGCATTGAGCTTCCTGACCTTCCTTTCTTGCATCGCCATCCAAGAGAATCCGTTACCGTAAGTGATTCTTTGCGCGTTTCTCGGTGTCTCTCATCATTTCCGTAGCGGGACTCTCGAAGAACAAGAATCACAATATCAGAGGAACCTTTCTCAGCGACGACGGAGAACGTCCGATGCGTAGAATATGCGTCATTGAGCGTGAAGATCGGCAGGCCTTCCCCCCGCCTCCGTCGCCAGACCACCCTTCAGTGACCCTGGCTTTGAGGGTTTCACGAATTTTACTCTCGTCAAGGTGCTTCGTGTGTGCACCTAATCGGACAAAGGAGAAGAAAGGAAATAAGAATAAAATTTATACCCCCCCCCCCCAGCCCTCTTCGTTCTGGACGTCTCTTTCATTTTCTTTCCAGCGACCCTCTACTTTGCATGGACATGCTGGTTTGTCCGATTACCACGGGAATACAAAGGATGACGATGTCGATAGATGCATGACGAACGTACACTCTACGCCGCATTTGTTAAATGGAACACCCCTTCTGATTTCCAGTTACAAATCAAGGGAGATGGTTTATGGGGTCGCCTTTAGTAAACGTTTTCGCCTGCTAAGGGGCCCATGCACCAGTTAAAACCGAATCTGGTTCCCCTTGGGAAGAGGAAGACGATTTGTATGTTTTCGGATTCTTTTTTTTTTTTTTCAAAGCCAGAGACGGCTCCCATCCCCATTGTGTTGCGTCATAGCCGACTGTACTCCGCCACTTTCCGACGTCTCCCGAATCTTGCAAATGGTGGTACGGTAATACGCTGTCAACGGGAGGTTCGACTTGATTTGAAAATGTCCGGGGTCAGTTTCATCCATCAAATTCCCAGGAGTCTGGATTAAGTATATATACATGTGACGAAAGCACAACAGCTCAGTAAGAATCAATAAGACCTAGTCAACACCGACAGAGAAGGAGTTTCTCGTAAAGAGAGTGGGTCACTCGGAAGGCTCCCAGAGTGACCACAAGGGAAGAAGCATGCAAAAATCACCAGGATCATCGCGACGACCGATAGGGCCATGCACCTATGTCGATGCCTGCTGGTCAGGAGCAATATCTACCATACGCAACTCGGGCAGGCCGTGGTCCCGTCTCCATTTATTGGAAATATTCAATGTGCTTGGGTCCACCAAGAACCTGTATTTGACCGACGGAATCCACGATTAGACCAACGAGACAAAACGCGGGTAGATAAAGTCGACGAACCCATAACGCCGGAGCCACGTCTCGCCAATTTCCCAGTTGGTATGCGCCAGGACGTCGTCTCCATGTATGGTGACTGCCGACGAAAAGTCATGCAGACAGTCGACGAGATTGAAGCGGCCTGTGAGATGCCTGTTCAGCACAAACACTTGTTCATGGGGCGAGTAAAGGAGATGGACATGCCTCGGAGTAAGATCAGCCGGTCGCGGAGGTCTGGGTGGGGAATGCGATCAATAACACTTTCTATAACATCCATCAGAGACTCAGAAAACAAAATCAAGAGTGAGCTCATGTTACCGTGGGGAACGGTCCTGACAAAGCAGTCAATCTACTTCCATGTGATGGAGATGAAGGACAGCGTACCTCTGGACAAGCGTCGGACGAAGAGAGGCAGGGAGGCAATATGAGCTGTTTCTCTTGTAATTTTCCAGATGATATCTGGAGATCCAGGAGTGATGAGTAAGCTCAGCGGCAGGAAGTGGATACAACGAACGAGATAAGCTTCTGGGCCTCGACATTTTTAGGGTCGATGGCTTCCAATTCATCGAGTGAGCCCACACTAGGTCGAGACTGCTGTTGGATAGTCGGAGTGGATGGATTATTGACAAAGGGCATAGAGTTGATCGTGGTGGAATCTACCCCCATGTTAAGAGGGGTGACATATGATCCCTGGTAGCCCCCATTCGATTGAGGTACTTGGGATGACGGCGTTGCGTAGGAGGAAGGGGACGAGGGACCAGGCATTAACATTGGCGAGCCATTGGGGCCGCGTATGAGGTCCGAGAAAAGACTGGCCTCTGGTGGAGACCGGCTATTATACAAGTTGCTGTTAGACGTGACTGGGTTCATTGGTACCAAGACCGGGAAGGCATCTGTGGGACGCTCGTTATCGTCGCGGTCGCTAGGGCGGCGTGCTCTCTTGGAGTTGTTGGTGGTGTCGTCCTCAGAGGGGCGCTTCAGGGAGGTGGCTTGGGTCGAGGTCGGGGCTGAGGAAGAAGAGACGGTTTGACCGTCTCGCTTTCGTCGCTGATAGCTCTCATACGCGGTATCGGTTTCAGATTTGTTGATGAACTTGTCAAAGTCTTGCATCGACCATCCAAGCTTAGGAAGCAAACCGCCGGCGCCATCGCCGATGAATTCACTCAGGTTGCGTAAAAAGCCTCGGAGGAGTTGATTCTCGGCCATGAGATCTTTGGATAAGACAACGGTTATGCAAAGGATGGATGGATGAAAGATTTGTGGCGTACCCTTGAGGATATTCCGCATCTCGCTGAGGGCCTCATCCTTTCCACCAGAAAGAATCTCGACTCTTGCCTCAAGATCGCGGATCTAATTATCGAGAAGGATAAGAGGGTGACTCGATACTGGAGAGGGGAGGGGGCATTACGCGTTGTTGCTTGCGCAAGCGGAATTCGCGTTGCGCAATTCTGTTCTGGTCACGGCGTGCGGCCTGCGAACTGTGCAGTGTCAGAAGATGCACGTAAGCATATTGACCATTTGGCTCACTTGGGGTTTTTCTTCCTCCCAGGCTTACCCGCTGGAGCGTCATCGAGATGATGAGGTTCTTGTGGTGACTCGACGTCGGACTGTTGAGAGACGGCAGGTGAGGGAGATCCTCATGCGGCAAGGATAAGGGGAAAGAGTCACGTCAAAGTCACCGAGGGAGTGGCTGCGTTCTCTGGTTCTGTTTGAATCTGTCATAGGAACAACGCGATTGTGGGATAGTAGGGGGACGGGATATGATATTTTTCCTGCGAGAAAGAAGTCGCTGGTAGTCGTCCTCCGTCGCGCTCGACAGACGCCGCCGAGGCAATATGAGGTTCACACCACTCGATGGCGCACACACGAATCCGTCGGCATCGTCCCGGCTATTCCGGTCCGACGGAAACCGTCTTTTGTTCGATTCGATTCGAGGAGGACACTGGCAACTACATATATAAGTCGTACTACGTGTGGTGCTACCGTGCTTCAAATTGAACCACTGTGACGAACCATTGAGGATCAAGACAATAATAGCAAAGGGACGTTCGAACTCACTTCGTTTTGTTCTTTTCTTGTACATGATACGGTGTCCGCATTCCCTACACCGGATGGGCTCTCGAGGTTTGATTTCATTTTTGGCACCGCAATCTTCGATACATTAAAAATACAGTAACAAGGCTTGTTCCAACGTGCTTCTCACCGGCACACAAATATTCCATCTCCTGCCTCGGAGGGGGAAGAAAGGCCGCGTTGTTGGCAGAGCCTGGTTGATTCATTGTAGTGGTTTAATGAAGAAGGGAAAGAAGACGATCTGTCACGGGTCGTAACGCGCACGCGCTGTGGCCTGATGATGCCGGTGCCGCGGACACCATCGCGACCACACAGTGGGCCTGCGGCCTGCAATCCCGTATGGCAATACCTTACGACCAGATCAATTCCTCGCATCACTTTCCATCAATCATCCCATATTGTCCCGTCTCCTCCTCTCGACGTATCGCAACACCCCACTCAGTAACGGGCGCGGTCTCCACTAAACCGAAAGCACTCACGGCTAATTGTTTGTTCTGAGACAATGCCTACAGTAGTGCAGTCACGGTAGTGCCTATCGACAATGTCTCTTTGTTACCGTAACCCTGTTCCCAGTTGCAAAGCGTATCATCCAGTTGTCCATTGAATGTGCCGTGGCTGAGCGTCGTAACAGCCGAAGGCACCGAAAGACAAAAATAAAGCCACCATACAAAAAGCGAGCCCCGAGAAAAGCGCACATGGCAAACAGGTCCAGCTGTCTCCTTGCCGACCGCAGTGATGACGAACGAGACAGACCATCCTCAGGAAAGTAATTACAGTGTTCCAAACCCCGGGCTGTTGCAAACTGAGGTATCACAGCCACCTGCGCAACCTGCTATGTTACGCAAGTATCCTGACGACTAGCACCGCTCCCGCCCACCCGTTTCTAGGGTATTCCATACATGTTATATACCTCCCCATTTTCACCGATCAATGCCCTCAGTTGCCCTGCTGCGACTACCCTTCAGCTATACGCTGCATCTCACTCCATGTCCTCCCTGCCGTCGTTTGTCGAACTCATGTCCTCTCTCGGACTCGAAGACGGGGCATCATCTCGCCCTCGCACCACTCCTACCTTCCTTCGCCCTCGTTCACATTCCAACGCATCATCATCCTCTTCCGACATTGACGACGAGCCTGAAGCTCCTCGCCAACAATACGCCACCACTGGCACATACCTATTCGTCCCCGCCGACCATGATCGGCGGGATTATACCAGCTTTGTGGATATAGACGCCCCTCGGGTCTCTCGCCATGGCAAAGGCAGATACTCTCCTTATTCTATTGACTCTGTACGCACACACCCTTGTCAATCCTCAGTATTTACCTCACCTCCCTAATTTCTATCGTATGACAGGTCCCACGTAAAGCAAGCCTACCCTCATTATTTGACGCAGGAAAAGCCAAGAGAGTACGTCTCACGTCCCACGTCAACGTCAACCGTTTCCATAATGATTTGAATATTGATCTCGCAACAGGCGCCCTCCACCTCGCCACTACCCTCTCCCCGTTCCCGCGCTTCTCGGGGGCCAAGATCCTCTCCTAACGGCAGGTCGTCGAGGCGTGGGAGCGAGACGTGGTTACACGACACAGACTTCCACGCGAGCACCCCTATTTCGACGTATTTGCGTCGCAAGTCGCCCCAGATGTCGCCGACATCGGGGTCGTTTCCCCGGTCGGCATTTGACGAGCCATTGGCCCCGGTTGCTATCCCGGCACTTCCTGCTCTGCTTTCGTCATTTGTATTCCCGCAGCCCGCAGCGCAACCACCATCTCCAAGTGGTAACTCGGAACCTCAAGCCCTTGTGGGAAATGGCACCGCCGACGCCAATTAACTACAGGATCACATTTACCCATATCGGACTCGCCTTTTTAGTTACATCTTAGGACAATTGCTCTCCATTCCACACTCCCTTATTTTTTCTGGCAGCGACAGACATACGTGTTGATCACCTACACACGTTCCTTACTGGTCAGAACTTCCCACCGACCCTCGCATCGAGTTTGTACAATCATTAACTGCGTGTACCACTATGGCCTATCCTTGTTGTCCCTTTCGGGCACATCTATTTCTTATAATCGATGGAATCACGACCAACGTGTCGACTACATTTGCTTCCATCTAATCGTGCATATCCTCCTCTGGTCCCGGACACTCTGCCTGCATCTCGTCGGAACTCTTATATTGTGTGCCACACCAGAAGCAGTAGTGGTATTCTGCGCGCAGATATCGCAAAACGCGGTCTAGGCGTTCGACGGGCTTGTGTAACAAAAAGACAGTTAACGAGAGAGACAAAAAGGAAGAGCGAAAGGTTGGTTCGGCGTTCGGCGGGAAGGGAAGGTGGGTGTGCTCACATCGAGTCGCAAGAACTGCGCAGCATCCTCGATCGTCCTCGGCGGCAAAGACGCCGGAATGTCAGAAGAATCCGCTGTCTTCGGCAGATCAACTTCGTCGTCGCCAAGGGGTCGAAGCGCGTCGGCCCGCATCTGCGTACGCAGCTGTTCCTCCTTGGAGCGCTGGCTTCCGCCCCATTCGGTGGCGGCAGCGGCCGCCGTCTCGACCATGGCATCCACGAGGCCGTCCGGGAACGCGTCCGGATTGGTCGGATCGAGCCAAAGCACGTTGAACTGCGCAAGAGAAAGAGAAAAAAAAAAAAAGAAAGAAACACGCGAATTTCAGCCGGCAATCGTACACTTTTCAGCGCCCACCCACACCCACCCCCCTCTTTTTCCCACGGAAGACGACAAAGGGAAAGAGGGAGGGGGGAGAGAGGACGCATATCCAAAAAAGAAAAATAAAGAGGAATCTTTTATTTACCTCCTTGCCTGCGCGTTCGTCCAAGGTCACGCAGGTTCGCTGGGCAGGGCCAAGTCGTGTCTCTGCGCGCCGTTGCTCGAATTCGCGCCGGGATCGGTCCCTGAAGGATTCCTTGTCTGCCTCTTCCGCAGCCCTGGCAACCTTTGCCAGACGTTCAAGCTCCGTTGGCGACGGCGCACGCTTACCGAGGCCGATACCTTTCTTCCCTATCATTAATTGTGCATGCGGCACCAGAATCAGTAAACCGTTGTGACGGGAGAGGAACAGACGGGAAGAGGTGTCCCAATAGAACTCGTGCAGGAGACTTAACGTGCCTGACCATTCGTTGAGGGGGAGAGGGTTCACCAATTGTCTCTCGTGTTTCTGCGGTTGGACGACCGAAGTCTCCCAGTTTGGGTTGTCCTCAGGTTGTGGGGTTGTGTCGCGTATGCTGGCTGTGCCTTCAACATCGGCGGGCACACCAAGGGCTTGTCCCGGTTTGAAGCCCATTTTCATCATCATAGAGAGTGCTTTGTTTTCTGGACCACGACCCGAAGCCTTGTCATCTTCTGCACGCTCGAATAGACTCTTGGAGAGCCCCTCCTCGCGTGATTCGAGCTCGACTTCTCTCTTGCTTTTGGTTCTGTTTTGTTGGCTCTTGAGACGGGACTCGCGTAATGCTTCCTTGCGTTTTTCACTGTAAGTTTTCGGTTTGTGGAGCTCGGCGACAGTAAGAAATTTGTCGGAGAGGTAATCGTCGTCGCCATCATCAGCCATCGGTGAGACGTGATGCACGCGTGATGGATCAAGACAAGGTGCCGTTGTATGTGTACGAGACGATGACCCCCAAACATGACTTCGAAGACGGCACTAGACCGAGTAGTTTTCTCAAACTGACAGAACACGCATAAAACGAAAACAAATAGCGTGCCAAAAAAACAAACAACGGTCAGCACGTAGTTTGAACAACCTTCCATCCAGGGAGAAGTTAAGGGCGTTGAGAACATTGGGGTCATAAGTCATGAAGTTTAGGGAGCTGAAGAACACTTGAGGGCCATTACTCAGCCACGATGGCAACCTCAGAAGTACCCTCCTCATCAGCAACTGCCTCCTCCTTAGCTTCTTTGGCGCGGGCATTGACGGCGATCTTAACAGCGATGGGCCTCCCGTCAACCTCCTTACCCTCGAGAGCCTCGATCGCCTTCGTCTGCTCGGCCTCATCACCGACATCGACAAAACCGTAGCCCTTACTCTTACGACCATAGGGCCTGCGAACGATGCGAGCAGAGATAACCTTGATGCCGGCCTCGGTGAACAGGTCGGTGAGTGCGGCGTCGTCGATGTTGAAACCGAGATTGGCAACGAAAAGAACCGTCTTGGAGGGCTCGCCGGTGGGCTCTTCACCCTTAGCACGGCGGGGGTGTCGCGCCCGCCTCTTGCGGACAGGCTCACCACCCTCCGAAGCGGTAGCTGCAGGCTCAGCCTCGCCATCGGTGGCCGAGGTCTTTGTCTTTGGCTTCTTCTAATCGAAAATAGATTGATGAGAGACAAATACCCCAAATGATGGTGCATACGGAACTCACTGCGGTCTTTTTCTTCTTTTTCTTGGGTTTGGGGGCTTCGCCCTCGGCAGGAGCGGCGTCCTCCTCTGCCTTGGCTTCGCCATTAGCCTCGGCTTCAGTCACCTCGCCCGGGACGGCCCTATAGCCACGCCTGCCTGGGCGTCTGCGAAAATTCCTATCTCTCCTCGCACTTTCTTTCTGATCAGCCGGCTTCGCGATTTCGACAATGATCTGGCGGCCATCGAGTTCGTTTTTGTCGAGAACGTCGACGGCCTTCTGGGCTGCTTCGGCTGTGGAGAGCGCAACAAACCCATAGCCCGCAGACCTATATCCGCGCATTATCACCTGGGCGGAGATACTGAAGCAGTGGAGGGATGCCGTTAGTATTGACATTACGGACATGCTATGCACGAGGCAGAGAAAAAAGATGGAAGAAAAAAAACGTACATGTCATTCTGAACGGGCTCGAAAAACGCCTTCAGCCCTTCATCCGTGGTGGAATACGCAAGATTTCCGATGAAGACCTGTATGAAGGGAATGAATAAGGTGGAGCGCAAGCAAGACAGTTTAGCAAATCACCTTGAAAGAAGGAGCTTCGTCGGTCTGCGTAGCCGGAGGCACGCCTTGCTCAGTGATGGGGGCGGCGGGGGCATCAGACATTTTTATTGAATCAACGGCAGGGGTGGGGCTTAGGAGATTGGTTGAGGATGGATGGACGATGACGATGATGAACCGGCTGTACTGTTGTCAAAGTTAAAGAAAGAAAAGAAAAAAAAAAAATTCAAAAAAGAAGCGCCGCGCCCTTATCGTTTTATTCATTTGCTCTCTTGGCGGTTTCCAATTAACTAGCCCAAAACAGGGAACTCCGCCACCACCGCAATATATCGCGTTGCCTGGTCGATTATGTAAGCGACAGCTCGCGTCATGAATAAAAGTACAACGTCGGCCTGTCCGTCGTGAACCAACTCCCTTCTCCTTCCGCCTCCTTCACTGGCCAAACGGCCTGTCACATTCCTTTATCCTCGCCTCTCCTTCACCTTGCCATGGCTCCATCTAATTTTCTTCGCCTTTTCACCGTCTTTTCACTTGCGATCCTCAACATCTCGTTTGATGCCCTCCCTGTGAATGCTCTTGCCGTAGAGCGTGGCCATGTGGCTCGTGGTGTCAACCATGCACACGCTGGCATCGCGAAGAAGCGTGGCGACTCCAAACAGTGCAAGCCCCGTCCGGTCACCAGCACGCCTGCTTATATCCCGTCATCTTCACCCACGACATCTCACCATTCCGCCGCTGACGGCCACCTGGCCTCACCCGTACCAATTTCTGAACCCTCTACACACAAGACTACCACTACATCTTCTTCACCCATGCCTTCTGTTACGCCCTCTTCCAGTAGTTCTTATAGTGGATCTAAGGTTGCTCTTGCTTGGTCCAATAATGAACAGTCTTCCCTTGGCAATTTCATTTCTCCTCACACAGTGCTGTGCGTCACCTATCCGTCTACTTTTGCGCTTCCTTGTTCAAATGACTTTTTCAGCATCTACAATTGGGCGGTGGAACAATATGTTGACATTAAACTGTCCAAATTCCCTCAATTGGAATTTGTCCCTACGATTCATGGCAGGGGTGACATTTCCAAGATCCATCTTTTAACGAAGGGATATGCCAAAAGAGTCAAAACCTTCAACGAGTAAGTTCTTTCTAGACTTCACAAACTGATCACCATGGCTGACATGTTCAGGCCCGAGCAACCATCCCAAGCCAATATGAGCCCCCAAGAAGCTCATGGTCTCTGGACAGCGCACATTGAACAACTCACTCAGTTGGGTTATGAACTTATTGCCCCTTCGGTCACAACTGGTTCGGCCGGCTTCAAATGGTTGTCGGATTTTATGGGACTCTGCAAGACATGCAGTGTTCGTTTCATGCTGATTGTCTTTGTCTGGTCCTGACGAACAGTCGTAGATCTCTACCGTTGACGTCCATTACTACGGCCTAAGTGGGCAGGATTTCATAGATCTTGTCAATAAGTTCCATAGTACTTTTGGGAAGCCTATTTGGGTCTCGGAATATGGCTGTGTGGTTGGTCTCGTCCATTTTGCGTTGTTGTGAATACTGTTGATTGAACTTATTGCAGGATTATTCCGGCACTAACAAGGAATGCACCCAGGGCGTATTTAACGAATTCTTCCAGACGACCCGGTCTTTCTTGGAGGGCGCCGAGTTTGTCAAGATGTATGCCTTGTTTGGTGAGATGTCTATCCCAGGACCAACGAAATTGCACCACTGAAGTGCTTTGCAGGGATGTTCCGTACGGATGAGTTGCCGAACGGCGTCGACAAAGTCAACAGCATGATAACGTGTCCGGATCCCGGTAACCTCTCGACGTGCAAACCCAACTCGCTTGGGTATCAGTACCTTAATCCTTGAACCTACGCACGCCCGTCTCTTCCCGCTCTAAACGGCGGGTTTGCTTGGATTCGGATATAACTAACATGAATACCCCTAAGCGCTTGGAGCTGGTCTGCTAGCAGTCTCCGAGTGTCTTTTCTTTATCCCCTTTGCCCGCCGGGAGCGTGTTGCCTCGTGATGTAGTACGGGATACTGCTATGATACGAATTTCTGAGTTGTTTAGAACATTTTTAAGCTAGAATATTACAAGTTGGAATGTTACCAGGATTTTGACTTTGTCCCATGTCCCTTGAACTGAACCTGGTCATTCGCTCAATGGTCAGACACATCCCACCAACTATCAAGCAGTTGTTGACTCTTCGGAACCTGGGTGCCTTTGTTGGTCCTTCAACCTCTTGGTTGGATCACCTGTTCAATAAGACGTATACAAATGCGCGCATGAAAGGGGCCGGGACTGGTTGGCTAGTACTTACGGTACATGCCTATGACTTCCTGTACACCATCATCTCCCTCACTGTGGACCAGACTTGTACGCTGTTGACAGCAAACATTCCTTCGTCTGTCGGCCATCTCTATCGCTTCGTAACACGTTCCGAGACGAACGCTCAGGACCATGTGCGCAAAGCAGCCCTTATGCGAGAAGCTGCACTGAAGAGCGCCATCTTTGTCGGCGTTCCTCGTGTAAGGCCACTCATATCTCACCTTCCGTCATTCTCACCCTTTTTTTTTTTTTTTTTTTGCCCACC
>Ga0307512_10003329_pt1 | contig 18851 bp, 17 predicted proteins | sample 14_EM_MG_FD_200267 | JGI IMG/M metagenome (GOLD analysis project Ga0307512, IMG submission 200267) | Populus trichocarpa ectomycorrhiza microbial communities from riparian zone in the Pacific Northwest, United States - 14_EM | ecosystem: Host-associated > Plants > Roots > Unclassified | place... | reverse complement strand
GCCATTGCGGAGGGCGCCCGGTACGCGTGGAGCCGCAAGGAGCTGCTCGGCACCTACGCCGTCGACCTGGCCGCGATGTTCCTGGCGATGCCGCTCGCCGTGCTGCCGTTCCTCGCCGACGAGCTGAACGCGAACTGGGCCCTGGGCCTGATGTACGCGACGGTCCCCGCCGGATCCATGCTGGTGAGCCTGACCAGCGGCTGGACCTCGCGGGTGCACCGGCACGGGCGGATGGTGGTGCTGTCGGCCGCGCTGTGGGGCCTGGCGATCGCGGCCGCCGGTGTCGTGGGCAACGTATGGCTGGTGCTGCTGTTCCTGACCGTGGCCGGCGGCTGCGACATGGTCAGCGGGATCTTCCGCGGGGCCATGTGGAACCAGACGATCCCGGACGAGCTGCGCGGCCGGCTCGCCGGGATCGAGCTGCTGTCGTACTCGGTCGGGCCGACCGTCGGCCAGGTCAGGTCCGGCGGTTTCGCCGCGTGGTGGGGGGTGCGGGCGTCCGTCTGGTCGGGCGGGCTGCTGTGCGCGGGTGCGGTGGGGCTGCTGGCGCTGTGCCTGCCGAAACTGATGACGTACGACGTGCGCACGAACGAGCACGCCCTTCGGCTGCGCGACCGGCGGACGGCGGCCGCACCCGCCCAGGCGCGGGCGCAGGCCTGATCGGTATCAGTCGTCGTCAGCGGTTCCGGCCGGGGCGTCGTGCCACTTGGGGTCGTTCTCCCACTCGAGGTTGCGTTCGCGGGCCGTCGCCATCGCGTGCTCGGCCTCCTGACGGGAGGCGTACGGCCCGAAACGGTCCTTGGCGGGGCACTCCGGCCCCTCCTCGACCTTCTTGTGCTCCAGGCAGTAGTACCACTCGCCCGGCTTCCCGACCGTCCGCTTCTTGAACAGGGCCATGACCGGCTCCTTTCGCCACGGACATGTTCCCCCATGCCCGCTGGTTAGACTCGCTGGCATGTCTGGCCAGTCGCTGCTCGTACCAGGGGAGCTGTCTCCCACCCGTTCCGTACCCGGAAACATCCGCCGTCCCGAGTACGTCGGCAAGCCCGCGCCGACGCCGTACACCGGCCCGGAGGTGCAGACGCCCGAGACGATCGAGGCGATGCGCCTCGCCGGCCGGATCGCCGCGCGGGCGATGGCGGAGGCCGCGAAGCTGATCGCGCCCGGGGTCACCACCGACGAACTGGACAAGGTGGCGCACGACTACATGTGCGACCACGGCGCCTATCCCTCCACGCTCGGCTACCGCGGCTTCCCCAAGTCGCTGTGCACCTCGGTCAACGAGGTGATCTGCCACGGCATTCCGGACTCGACCGTGCTGCGCGACGGCGACATCGTCAACCTGGACGTGACGGCGTACATCGGCGGGGTGCACGGCGACAACAACGCGACGTACCTGGTCGGGGACGTCGACGAGGGGTCGCGGCTGCTGGTGGAGCGGACCCGCGAGTCCCTCGCCCGCGCGATCAAGGCGGTCAGGCCGGGCCGCCAGATCAACATCATCGGCCGCGTCATCGAGTCGTACGCCAAGCGTTTCGGCTACGGCGTGGTGCGCGACTTCACCGGCCACGGCATCAACTCGTCCTTCCACTCGGGCCTGATCATCCCCCACTACGACAGCCCGCACGCGACGACGGTCATCCAGCCCGGGATGACCTTCACGATCGAGCCGATGCTGACGCTCGGGACGTACGAGTACGACATGTGGGACGACGGGTGGACGGTCGTCACGAAGGACCGCAGGCGGACGGCGCAGTTCGAGCACACGCTGGTGGTGACGGAGACGGGGGCGGAGATCCTCACGCTGCCGTAGCGGCGGCGCGGCGCACCCGAAGACCCGCCCCGAGCCGGGGCGGGTCTTTTCTTGTACGCTTTTACCGACAGGGTGTCGGCAAACCTGGATCCGACTATTGACTTAGGTAAGCCTTACCTTACAGGATGTGCCGTATGGACTCCTTCTCGACCGTCATCCGCACCGCCTCCCACGAGCAGCATGTGGAGGCGGAGACCTCGACGTTCATGAGTGACCTCCTGGGCGGGCGGCTGGGCGTGGACGCCTACGCGCGCTACACCGAGCAACTGTGGTTCGTGTACGAGGCGTTGGAGACCGGGACCGAGCGGCTGGCGTCCGACCCGGTGGCCGGGCCCTTCATCCGGCCGGAGCTGTTCCGGCTGGGCGCGCTGGAGCGGGACCTAGCGCATCTGCGGGGTGCCGGGTGGCGGGCGGGGCTGTCCGCGCTGCCGGCGACCCAGGCGTACGCGGCGCGGGTGCGGGAGTGCGCCGAGCAGTGGCCCGGCGGCTACATCGCGCACCACTACACGCGCTACCTCGGCGACCTGTCCGGCGGGCAGATCATCCGGGGCAGGGCGGAGAAGACCTGGGGCTTCGAGCGCAAGGGCGACGGGGTCCGCTTCTACGTCTTCGAGGAGATCGGCAACCCGGCGGCGTTCAAGAGGGAGTACCGGGAACTGCTGGACGCGGTGCGGGCGGACGAGTTGGAGAGGCAGCGGGTCGTGGCCGAGTGCAAGCGGGCGTTCGCGTTGAACACCGCTGTGTTCCGGGCCCTGGGTGAGGAGTTCCGGCTCAGCGCCTGAGCCGGATCCACCGCAGACCTCCCCGCAGATGCGCGAGGTCCCGCACGGGGAAGGGCCGTCCGGCATTCGTCTCATGCGCGGCGCGGACTGCACAGGCCGGCAGGGCGTCGCAGGACAAGGACGGTCGGCGCGCAGGACGCCAGGCTGCGTGCCTACGGCCTGCGGCCGGCGCGGATGGCGGTGATGACGGCAGCGATGGTGCCGACCGAGAGCACAGCTGCGAAGCCGATCATTGTGGTCTTCAGCGGGGTGTGCTGGATCAGCAGGCTGAAGGCCACCGAGGGCAGGCCCGTGCCGAGGTAGGCGATGATGAAGAAGACAGCCAGGACGCCCGCGCGGGAGGCGGGGACGGCGGCGATGACGCTCTGCGTGACCGAGCCCTTGAACAGCAGGCCCGCGCCCCCGCCGGCCAGCCCGGCGGCGACCAGCACGAGCCAGAGGGCCGGCTGGTAGAGCGACAGCGCGGTCAATGCCAGGCCCACCGGGAACACGACGGTACCGGTCATCAGCTGCCTGGGCAGCGTGAGCCGGCCGAGCGCCAGCTGTGCGACGGCGGACGCGGCGAACGCGGTGAACGGGGTGAGGCCGATGGTGAACTGCGAAGTGATGCCCAGTTCGCCGCGCACGATGATGGCGCCGAGTGACGCGAACAGGCCCATGAGGGCGAAGGCGAAGAATCCTACGACGGATGCGGCGCCGAACGCCGCACGGTGGCCGGGGCGCAGCGCGAAGCGGACCGGACGGGTCCCCGTGGTGGCGTGGGGGGTGACGGTCTCCGGGGTCAGCAGCACCAGCATGCCGAGACCGCCCATGACGACGGCGAACACGGCGTAGGAGGTCACCAGCGGGGAGGAGACCCACTCGGAGAGGGCGCCCGCGACCAGCGGACCGAGCGCGAGGCCACCGAGGTTGGCGGCGGTCGAGATCAGCCCGGGGGCGGACGAGCCGGGCCGGTCCGGGTGGGCGGCACGGTAGAGGTCGGCGATGTAGGCGGTGGCGGTGGGCGCCATCAGGCCGACGCCGACGCCGGTGAGGAAGCGGCCGGTGATGAGCCCGGCCAGGCTCGGCCATACCGACATGACGACCGCGGCCACGATGCTGAGCAACAGCGCGGGCACGAGGACCTTGCGGCGCCCGATGCGGTCGGACAGGTGTCCCAGCGTCGGGAACGTCACAGCGGCGCCGACCACCATCGCGGCGAAGGCGATGGTCACGCTGGTCGGGCCGAAGTGGTCGCGGATCTGGTAGAGCGGCCAGAGCGGCGTGGGCAGGGTGCCGAACGCCATCAGGGCGCTGAAGGCGGCAGTCACCACCCACAGCCCGGCGGAGGGCGACAGGGCCGCCCGACGTCCGGCGGTGTGGTGGGCGTGCGGGATGGTCTCCGCGGTGGGCGCGGCGGACGGATGAGTGGTCACGGGTCCAAGCCTTTCGGCGCACCCCGCCGGGCCCCGGCCGGATGGTCAGGGGTGGGCCTGTCCGGGCGGAGGGCGGGGATGCAGTGGTGGTGTCTGCGGCTTCGTCGCCGCGGGGGCGTGCCCGGCCCGCACCGGGCCGGGGGCTTCAGGGGGTCAGGCGCGTTCGGGGAACGGGCCGCGGCGCACGCCCTCGGGGTGCTCCGGGCCACGGGGAATGACGGGGAGGAGCAGGTAGGAGGGCTCGTCGCCGCCGGAGACAAGGGTCGTCACGCCCCCGAAGACGTCGGTCGGCCGGTCATCGGGGTCGTTGTGCAGAAAGATGGCGTGCCCCTTCATCTCCACGCCCAACGACGTGGGCCAGGGGCCGTCGCCTGGGAACTCGAAGTCACGGCCCTGGACGGTCACGGCGAGGCGGTGGCCGGCCGGGACGACAACCGAGGTCGGCCAGATCTCGATGTCCAGCGGGACGGCTTCCCCCGGGGTCAGCGGGTCGAGGTGGTCGTGCGGGTGCCAGGGGCGGTGGGCCAGGGTCTGCTCGGCGTCGACGGCTCGGTGCGAGGCGCGCAGCCAGCCGTGGGCGACCACGCCGGCCGGGTCGAGTGCGCTGACGAAGCGGATGTCGCGGCCCTCCGGGTCGAGGACTCGTATGGTGAGGAAGAGGTCGGCGTCGGTGGTACTGGAGGCGGCCACCAGCCGCGCCGCCGCCGGGCCGGTGATCTCGGTCGGCTCGGTGAAGGGCTCGGTGGTGAAGGTCAGCCCCTCACCCAGGGCCTCGAAGTCGGCCGTGCTCCGGCAGGCGGGGGCCTCGGTGGCCAGCGAGCCGTCATCGGCGTGCAAGTAGAACTTCGTCCACTCGGTGCGTGCCAGCGGCCATTCCTGCTCGGCGCGCAGTTCGAAACTGCCGTCCACGTGGCGGACGTTGAGTTCCACGGGCGGCTGCCGGTCCCAGCCGGTGTCCTCGCCCTTCAGGAAGTGGCCGAAGAACCTCTTCTGCAGGTCCAGGCCGCGCGCGGTGGAGAACTCGGTGACGTGGCCGAGGCCATGAACCTCCAGCCACTTCTGCTCCGAGGACGCCTGCGCCCAGCCCTCGAAGCCGCCGCGGCTGTGCAGGCCGTGCGCCCAGTTGGCGGCCGACAGCAGCGGAACGGTGATCTTCGGCAGGTCCGCCGAACGCTCGGCGTAGAACTCGTCGTTGAGCGGGTGGGCCAACAGGTCGGCGGTCGAGTCCCGGCGGTTGGCGGCCAGTTGCTCGTCGGTCAGGGTCTCGGGGCCGGCGATCGTCTCGCCGGTGTTGGGGTTGCGCGGGCCGCGGTCGCCGACGCCGTGCTGAGCGACGCGCACCTGGCCGGGATACCACTTGGACACGAACTCGTTGAGCAGACCCGCGTGGTGGGTGAACTCGCGGTAGTAGTCGCTCGCGCCCTCCCAGGGGATGATCGCGGCGAGGTGCGGCGGCCGTTGGGCCGCAACGAGCCACTGGCTGATCGCGTAGTAGGAGACGCCGAGCAGGCCGACCTTGCCGTTGCTCCAGGACTGGGTGCCCGCCCACTCGACACAGGCCGCGTGGTCGCGGATCTCGCGCGGCGAGAAGATGTCCATGAAGCCGGGTGAGCGGCCCGCTCCGCGCGAGTCGACCCGGACCACCGCATAGCCGTCGGGCACCCAGCGTTCGGGGTCGACGGTCTCCCAGTTCTGATACGCGTTCGTGGAGCCTTCCAGGATCTCCGGGTACTCCTGGACGAGCAGCTCCCACATCGTCGAGAAGCCCTCCTGGAACGCCATCCCCTTGGCGTACGGGCCGTGGTTCATGATCACCGGGCACTCTCCCCCGGCCACGGGACGGAAGACGTCGGCACGCAGCACCACGCCGTCCTCCATGGTGATCGGCACGTCCCAGTCGATGCGCATACCGTCCCGGATCTCGGCCTTGTGCTGGGCCATGACACCCACCCTCGCTCCCGTGTACGTGACCCGATCAACGGGTCGGCCGTTTTTGGAGTGTTCCCTCCATACAATTCGCCCCCAAGAATGGAATGTCAACTACAAAAATTGCGGCGCCAACCCAAGCGCGCTGCTGCCACCAGACGGGTAGGCAGACCGATTTCCGGCATCCACCGACGAAGAGGAATCAGGCGACCCCATAGCCCCGGCGCCAACTGAACTCGGAACCCAGAGCAGGCGTTCCACGACACACCACCGCACGAATACGGCATCACTGCAGCTCACGGCGTTGATCTGCGGGCCGGAACACAGGAGCGCGACGGCCTCGGGGACCAGACCGTGGGCAAACTTTGTAGCGTCCGCTCCAAGCAGTGCTACGCTGGTTTCATGGCAGCAGTACCCGTTGGGACACCGGCAACCGGTCAGCGACTCACCCGCAAGGGGCAGGAGACACACCGTCGCATCGTCTCCGAGGCCGCTGCCCTGATGTACGAGCACGGCGTCGCATCCACGAGTATCGAGGACGTGCAGACCGCCGCGGGCGTGAGCGCCTCGCAGATCTACTACTACTTCGGCGACAAGCACGGCCTCGTCCGCGCAGTCATCAACCACCAGTGCGAAAACGTGCTCGGGGTACAGAGGCCACTGCTCACCAACCTCGACAGCATCGAGGCCCTGGAGGCATGGCGCGACGTCATCGTGAGCATCCACCGGGACGGGCGCAACCAGCAAGGCTGTCCGATGGGCAGCCTGTCCAGCGAGCTGTCCCGGTCCGCCCCGGAGTCGCGGGCCGACCTGCTGGCCGGGTTCAACCAGTGGGAAGAGGCGCTGGCGAACGGCCTGCGCGCGATGCGGGAACGCGGCGAACTGCCCGCCCGGGTCGACCCCGAACGCTTCGCCCTCGCGCTGCTCGCCGCCGTCCAGGGCGGACTCGTGCTCACCCAGGCCCGCCGCGACACCGTCGCACTCGAAGCGTCCCTCGGCACCCTGATCGACTGCCTGCGCGGCCACACCGACCACTGACCCAGGTGCGGGTGACGCGGTCGGCAGAACCGCGTATCGACACAGCCCCGCGCCCCTTCAGACGCTGCCGGACCGCAGCGGACTCCACCACCCGACCTGTCAGCGTTCCGGCTGGCGCTCCAGGAAGACCCGCCCCCCGACCTCCACCCATCCGCCCGGCTGCGGAGCCGTGAGGATCTGCGAGCCTGCACCCTGTGTGATGTTGAGGGCCCGGCCCAGGCGGTCGGTGAGGAGCAGGGCTGCCGCGCCCGTTGCCTCGTCCTCGTCGATGCCGTCGTCGCGGCCGGGGAAGCCCCGCGCCCGGACCCGCCCCCCGGGCTCGTCCTCCCAGGCCCAGGCGTAGATCCACTCCCCCTTCGGCGGGACGGGCAGGGCGTCGACCTCGGCGGCGGAGTCGTACTGGCGCAGCGTGCGCGGCGGGGCCCAGTCCGCCCGCGCCTCGATCCAGCTGAACTCCCCGTCCTGGCGGGCGCCGACCACCCCGGCCGGCGTGACCAGTTCGGGGACGTCCAGGAGCCAGGCCGTGCCGACGCAGGGGTGACCGGCGAAGGGCAGCCGCAGGGTCGGGGTGTAGATGTCGACGACTCCGCGCTCGGGGTCGTCGACGAACACGGTCTCGCTGAACCCGAGCTTCCCGGCGAACGCCTGCCGCTCGCCCGGGTCCGGCAGCACCGAGCCCTCGCGGACGACGCCGAGCTCGTTGCCGTAGCCGCCGTTCGGGCCGCAGAAGACGCGGAGTACGTCGAAGTGAGTCACGGGGGCATTCAAACATCGCCAGGGCGGCGAGAGCGTTCCAAAGCCCGATGGCCGCGTACGGCGGGAAGGGGACGCGGCGGGGGGTGTCCGCCCGCAGCGGCCGGCGTCAAACGCCGGGTACAGCCCCAAGAAACAGCACCGCCGGACCGAGGACGGACACCCCCCGCCGCGGCCCCGATCCACATCCCACGAGCAGGCGCTACGCGCACCCCCACCGGAAGCCGCACATGCGTCGCAGACATTCCGCCTCAGCGCAACTCAGCCGTTCGCCGCCTACGCACCGCGAACACCACGCCCGCACCGGCCGCCACGGTCACGGCGGCCGCCGTGCCCAGCGCGGTCACCGGGACGTCCGAACCGGTCGACGCCAGCGCGCCGGAGACGCCGCCGGTCGTGGAGCCGGTGCCGCCGCTCGTCGAGCCGGTCGTGCCAGCCGTGTCCGTGGCCGTAGAGCCGCCGGACGGGTCCGACTCGCCCCCGTCGGAGGGGAGTCGGGCGTCGGCACTGAGGGCCACCGACAGGTCGACGGGGTCGAGTTCGGTGCCCGCCTGGTAGTAGCCGCTGAAGGCCTTCGCGCCGGCCTCGGTGAGGGTCGCGGTGACGTCGTTCACCGTGATGACGTCGTCCGTCGCGGTCAGGCCGGACGACTTCGCCTTCAGCTCGGCCAGGACCACGTCCTCGGACTTCTTGCCGAGGCTGGTGACGTCCGCGGTCAGCTCGCCGGAGCCGTCGTCGAGGGTGGCCCGCAGGTCGGCGAGGGTGAGGTCGAGGCCGTAACTGCCGCTGTCCTCATGGCCCTTGAAGTTCACCGCTCCCTCGAAGGAGGCGGAGAGAGAGTCGGCGTCGTAAGCGCCCCTCCCACCGGTGAAGGTGAAGGGACCGTTGCCGGCCGCCTGGGTCGCACCGCCGGACGTCGTGATCTTTCCGTTGGCCACGCTGCCCACGACGTACGTACGGAATGACTCCTTCACGCCCCAGCCGAGCCGCCCGTCGGCTATCTCCCCCTTGGTCGCGGCCTCGGAGGCGGACGTGGAGGGCGACGGGCTCGTGCTGTCGGACGTCGTGGCGGACACCGACGGGGACGCGCTCCGGGAAGGCGAGGCGCTCGGCGTGGGCGAGGTCGACGTGGAGGGGCCCGGCGACTCGGACGTCGTCTTCTGCGCCACCGTCAGCGGGTCGCCCGCCGCGTTCTCGTAGCTCGCGCTGCCGAGGACGTCCGCGGCCTGCTTCGTCAGGGTGGTCGCCATGTCCGTCATCTCGCGCGTGACGGTGACCTTGGCGAGCGGCACGTCGTCCGTCGTGGTGCCGTTCTTCGTCACGTCGGCGGTGAGCTCGGCGTCCGCGCTGTCGAACTTCACGTCGGACAGGGTGAGTTCGAAGCCGTGCAGCTTCGACTCGATCTTCAGGCTGCCCTCGAACGCGAGGTCCAGGGTGTGCGCGGTGGAGTCGTAGGAGCCCGTTCCCTCGACGAAGGTGAACACCCCGTTGTCCGCGGCCTGCGTCGCGCCGTCCGCGGGCGTGAAGCTGCCCTGCGCGAACCCGGTCACGTAGGTGCGGTACGACTGCTTGATGCCCCAGGTCAACTCATAGCCGCTGAGCGGCACTTCGGCCGCCGAGGCGGTGTTCGCGGCGAGCGCGGTGGCGCCGAGGGCGGCCGCCGTGGCCACGGCGGCGGCGAGGGCGGTGGAGCGGCGTCGTCTGACGGGCATGGATGGTCTCCTCGGTGGTGGTGCCACGCCAAGTGGCGGGCGCGGCAAGGGGGTTGAACGTTCTCGTCGGGGTTCAGTCCTCTTCGGAGGTGGCCGGCTCGACGGCCAGGCGGGTGCGGCGCCCGCGGACGACCGCGTAGGCCGCCGCCGCCAGCAGCAGCGAACCGTCCGAGAGGGCGACGGGCAGGGTGGGGAAGCCGTCGCTGCCGTCGAAGGTGCCGGCCACCGGTTGCGTGGACGTCTGCTTCGGCGTCGCGCTAGGTGCGGGTGTGCTGCCGAGGTCGGGGAGGGCCGGGAGTTCGGCATCGTCGTTGAGGGCGACGGCGAGGGACACCGGATCCATCTCGGTGCCCGCCCGGTACATCCCGCCGAAGGCCTTCGCGCCGGCGGCGGTGAGCCGCGCGGGCGCCTCGGTCACCTTCGCCAGGCCGTCGGCGGCCTTCAGGCCCTTCGCGGTGAAGGTGACCAGCGGGACCTTCTTCCCGGTGAAGTCCGGGCCGGCCACATCGACGTACAGGCTGCCCCTGCCGTCCGCGACGGCGGCCCGTACGGCGCTCAGCTTCAGATCGAGGCCGTGCGCGCCGGCGAAACGGACCGCACCCTTGAGGGAGGCGTCGAGCGCGCCGTCCTTGTACGTTCCCTCCCCGCCGGGGAAGCGGAAGAGGGCGCCGCCGTCCTCGGCTCCGGAGGACAGGGTCCACCTGCCCTTGGCCATGTCGCCGGTGACGTACTCGCGGAAGGTGCGGCGCACCCCCCAGTCGACGGCGCCGTCCGCGAGCTCTCCGCCCGAAGTCTCCTTCTTCTCCGGCGACTTCGATGTCCTGGGCGTGCCCGACGGCTCCGGTGTCGCCGTCGCGGCCGGTACGTCCGCCTCCAGGCTCACCGGGTCCAGCGCGGTACCGGCCGGGTAGTAGCCGGCGAAGGACTTCGCCCCCTGCGCGGTGAGGGTGGCGGGGAGGTTGTCGAGGACGACGGCCGTGCCGCCGCCCTTCATGTCGATCCCGCCGAGGGAGAGGGAGGCGAAGGGCACCTGAGTGGACGTCGTGACCGTCCCGGTGCCCTTCGCCTTGCTGGTGACGTCCACGTAGAGGGTGCCCGTGGACCCGGAGATGCTCACCGTCGGACGGCTGAGGGTGAGGTCGAGCTGGTACGTGCCGGTATCCGTCCGGTGGCCCACGAAGTGGACGCCGCCGGAGAACGAGGCGCGGAAGGCGCCCGTGTCGCCGTCGTAGCCGCCGGTCGCCGAGTGGAAACGGAAGCCGCTCGCACCGACCGTCGCCGCACCCCCCGTCAGGGAGTAACTCCCCTTGGCGATGGGCCCTGTGACATAGCTCTGGAAGGAGGACCTGACGCCCCAGTCGAGCCGGCCGCCCTGCACCGCGCGGCTCGCGGCATGTGCGGCGGCGACCGGGAGCAGGGCGCCCAGGACCGCCGTACACAACACGGTGACCAGGGCACGAAGGCGCGCGGGCATGTCGACCTGGCCGTCGTGGAGGCGATGGCCGCCACCGAAGTCACCGCCTTCGCCGCCCGCCCGTTCTCGGCGCTCAGCGGCGGCGAGCGGGCGCGGGTCGCGCTCGCCCGCGTCCTCGCCCAGCGCGCACCCCTGCTGCTGCTCGACGAACCCACCGCCGCCCTCGACCTCAGACATCAGGAGTCGGTGCTGCGGCTGTGCCGGGAAAGGGCGCGTCAAGGGGACGCGGTCGTGGTCGTGTTGCACGATCTGGGGCTCGCCGCCGCCTGCGCGCACCGGATCGCGATCCTGTGCGCCGGTCGTGTCGCGGCCGAGGGACCACCCGCCGAGGTGTTCACCGAGGCGCTGCTCTCCGAGGTCTACGACCAGCCTGTGGAGGTGCTTCCGCACCCCGTGACCGGAGCTCTCCTGATCACCCCGAAGCGAAATCTTTGAATTTCCTTTGACCCTCCCTTGGGGTCCGTTTTTGGCCACCGTGATCGGTCCGTGCTCGTACGCCGTCCATGAGAGCTGAATCACCGCATGGGTGGGTATCACGCAGGCAAGCCTTAGATAAGTTAGGCGAGCCTCACCATCCCTGCGTGAGTCCCGACACGCGTTTTTTCGCCAGTACTTGAGCCTCTTGGAGCCCGGATGCGAGCCGCCAGACTCTCCGTCGTCACTGCCGTTGCCACCGCGGCGGCCCTGACCGCCGTCACGGGGTGCACGGAGAAGAGCAAGGGTGACCAAGACGCCGCGGTCCAGGTGACCGCCGCCGACTCCAAGTGCGACACGTCCGCCAAGTCGGTGCCGGCCGGCCAGGTCACGCTGAAGATCGAGAACAAGGGCTCCAGGGCGACCGAGGTCGAGATCCTCTTCCCGGACGACCGGATCGTGTCGGAGAAGGAGAACATCGGGCCGGGCACCAAGTACACGCTGACGGCCGAGGTCAAGGCGGGCTCGTACGAGATCGCCTGCCGTCCTGGCATGAAGGGCCACGGCGTCCGGCAGAAGCTCGCCGTGACCGGCGGCTCGGTCGCCAAGCGGGACCCCAAGCTGGACAAGGCCGTTGCCGACTACCGTGAATACGCGCAGGAGCAGGCCGACGCGACGATCCCGAAGGTGGAGACGTTCACCAAGGCCGTCAAGGCCGGTGACATAGCGGCCGCCGAGAAGGCCTTCGCCCCCTCCCGTGTCGGCTGGGAGCGCACCGAGCCGATCGCCGAGTCCTTCGGGGACATCGATCCCAAGACCGACACCCGCGCCGACGGCCTGGAGAAGGGCCAGAAGTGGACCGGCTGGCACGCGCTGGAGAAGGCGCTCTGGCAGGACAAGAAGATCGGCGCCGCGCAGAAGACCCTCGCCGACCAGCTGCTCACCGATCTCAAGGACTGGCAGAAGCGGGTCGGCAAGGCCGAGATCACCCCGACCTCCATGGCCAACGGCGCCAAGGAGCTGCTCGACGAGGTCGCCACCGGCAAGGTCACCGGCGAGGAGGACCGCTACTCGCACACCGACCTGTCCGACTTCAAGGCCAACGTCGAGGGCGCGCAGAAGGCGTACGAGTTGCTCAAGCCGGTCGCGCAGCAGAACGACAAGGCGCTGACCACCGAGCTCGACAAGCAGTTCGCGGCGCTGAACACGCTGCTCGACAAGTACCGCACGGACAAGACCTCGGACGGCTTTGTGTCGTACGACAAGGTCACCAAGGACCAGCGCAAGGAGCTCTCGGACGCGGTCAACGCGCTCGCGGAGCCGCTGTCCAAGCTCGCCGCCGCCGTCGTGAAGTAGGGGACGAACGACCATGACGGACACCCAGGAAGCCACCACCGCGGAAGCCGGCAACGAGAAGGCTCCGTCCCGGCGTTCGCTGATCGGCTGGGGCGGGGCCGGGCTCGCGCTCGGCGCCGCCGCGGCCGGCGGCGGGGTCGCGATGACCCGCGTCGGAAACGACGTGGATCCGACCGCCGCCGAGACCGGCGCCGCGGTCGCCTTCCACGGCGCCAACCAGGCGGGCATCGCCACGCCGGTGCAGGACAGGCTGCACTTCGCCTCGTTCGACGTGCAGACGGACGACCGCGCCGAGTTCGTACAGATGCTGAAGGACTGGACCGAGGCCGCACGCCGGATGACCGCCGGGAAGGCGGTCGGCGAGGGCGCCTACGGCGGTCTCGCCGAGGCCCCGCCGGACGACACCGGTGAGGCGCTGGGCCTCAGGCCCTCGCGGCTGACGCTGACGATCGGCTTCGGTCCGTCCCTGTTCGAGAAGTACGGCGACACGTTCGGGATCAAGGACCAGCGGCCCGCGGCCCTGGTCGACCTCCCGCAGTTCGCCGGCGAGAACCTCGACAAGACCCGCACCGGCGGCGACCTGTGCATCCAGGCCTGCGCGGACGATCCGCAGGTCGCCGTGCACGCGATCCGCAACCTGGCCCGCATCGGCTTCGGCAAGGTCAACATCCGCTGGTCGCAGCTCGGCTTCGGCAAGACGTCGTCCACCACCCCGGACGCGCAGACCCCACGCAACCTGATGGGCTTCAAGGACGGCACCCGCAACATCGCGGGCACCGAGACGGACCGGCTGAAGAAGTTCGTGTGGGTCGGCGAACAGGACGCCGACGACAAGTCGGCCTGGATGACCGGGGGCTCGTATCTCGTCGCCCGGCGTATCCGGATGCACATCGAGACCTGGGACCGCACCTCGCTGCAGGAGCAGGAGGACATCTTCGGCCGCGACAAGGGCGAGGGCGCGCCGGTCGGCAAGGCCAAGGAGCATGACAAGCCGTTCCTGAAGGCGATGAAGCCCGACGCGCACGTCCGGCTCGCGCACCCCGACTCCAACCACGGGATCACGATCCTGCGCCGGGGCTACTCCTTCACCGACGGCACCGACGGTCTTGGCCGGCTGGAGGCGGGCCTGTTCTTCCTGGCCTACCAGCGTGACGTGCGCAAGGGGTTCATCCCGCTGCAGCGCAACCTGTCGGCCACCGACGCTCTCAACGAGTACATCCAGCACGTGGGTTCGGCGGTGTTCGCCGTTCCGCCGGGTGTCCGCGACAAGGACGACTGGTGGGGCAGCACGCTGTTCTCCAAGGAGGCCTGACCCGTGTTCTCCAACTATCTGATCGGTCTGCGCGAGGGCCTGGAAGCCAGCCTGGTCGTCTGCATCCTGATCGCCTACCTGGTCAAGACGGACCGCAGGGACGCCCTGAAGCCGATCTGGATCGGCATCGCCGTCGCCGTGCTCATCGCGATGGGTTTCGGCTGCGCGCTCGAATTCGGCTCCCAGGAGCTGACGTTCCAGGCGCAGGAGGCGCTCGGCGGCTCGCTGTCGATCGTCGCAGTCGTCCTGGTCACATGGATGGTGTTCTGGATGCGGCGCACCGCCCGGCATCTGAAGTCCGAGCTGCACGGCAAGCTGGACGCGGCCCTGGCGATGGGCACCGGCGCGCTGGTCGCCACCGCGTTCCTCGCCGTCGGCCGCGAGGGCCTGGAGACCGCCCTGTTCGTGTGGGCGTCGGTGCACGCGGCCAGTGACGGCACCCCGCGCCCGCTGGTCGGCGTCGCGCTCGGTCTCGCGACCGCGGTCCTGCTGGGCTGGCTGTTCTACCGGGGCGCGTTGAAGATCAACCTCGCGAAGTTCTTCACCTGGACCGGCGCCATGCTGGTCGTGGTCGCGGCCGGCGTACTGGCCTACGGCTTCCACGACCTCCAGGAGGCCGACTGGATCCCCGGCCTGACGAACCTGGCCTTCGACATCAGCGGCACCATCCCGCCCGACAGCTGGTACGGCACGCTGCTGAAGGGCGTGTTCAACTTCCAGCCGGACCCGACCGTCCTCCAGATCACGGTGTGGCTGCTGTACCTGATCCCGACGCTCGCGCTGTTCTTCGCCCCGGTAGGGTTCGCCTCCGGGAAGGGGAAGGTGAAGGCACCTGATGAGCAGGGATCGCGGCCCTCGAAGGCTCCGCAGGCTTGACCGGAGCGCACTGATTGCGGTCTCGGTGACCGCTTTGTCGCTGACGGCGAGCGGTTGTGTGGTGGTGCACGGGGAGCGCGAGGTGCTCCCCTCCTCCACCCGCGCCGAGGCGGCGAAGGCACTCCAGCAGTTCACCACCGCATACAACAAAGCGGACAAGGCATACGACAGTTCGCTCGACGCCGACCGTGTCACCGGCGCCCTGGGCGACATCGACGCGGCCCGCCTCAAGGCCGGCCGTGCGAACAACCCGGCGGGCAATCCGGCGTACACGCCGCTCAAGTTCTCCGACGTGACGTACACGATCCCCAAGAAGGCGGGCTGGCCGCGCTGGTTCGTGGCCGACGCGGCCGCCAACAAGGCCGGCAACTCGCGCTGGGTGCTGGTCTTCCAGCGGGGCGGCCTGGACGAGCAGTGGCAGGTGTCGTACCTGACGCTGGTGGCGCCCGGCGAGATGCCGAAGTTCAAGAAGGACGCGGACGGCTGGGCCGAGGCCGTTCCCGCGAACTCGGCGGAACTGGCCGTCAGGCCCGCGGACTTGAGCAAGGACTACACGACCTACCTGAAGAGCGGCGGGGACTCCTTCGCGGACGGCGCGAACACCAGCGAGTGGCGTGCGAAGCGCAAGAAGACCGCCAAGCTGCCGGGGCGGGTCACGCAGTACATCGACGAGCCGCTGACCAGCGGGGACTATGCGCCGCTGGCGCTGCGGACGGCGGACGGCGCGGCGCTGGTGTTCTTCACCACCCGCTACTACGCGAAGGAGACGGCCTACACCGGTACGTCGCTCCCCACCCCCACCAAGGACGTGCTCGCCCTGACGAAGGGCGAGATCAAGCAGTCGCTCACCATGGAGCTGATGTCCAACCAGGTGGCCCTGGACCCGGCGAAGGGTTCGGGCAAGCAGCAGATCGGCGTGCTGGGGCGGATCGAGGGGCTCACGTCGGCGGAGGGGTCGTAGAACCCCCCTGAACCCGCCGGCCGGTGCCGGTGCAGACCTGCCGGTTCAGGCCTGCCGGTTCAGGCCTACCGGCGCAGGGGCCAGGCCGCGCTCACGTGGTCGGGCTCCTCGCCGGCGTAGCGGGCGCAGGCGTCCGTGAGGGTCTCGAGCAGGCTCAGCGGGTCCGGCAGGGGGTGCTCCGGTCCGCGTACCCAGTGCACGGCCTGGCCGTCGTCGCCGGGCAGCCGGGCGGGCGGTACCAGGACGTAGGAACCACGGCAGTGCCAGCGCAGTCCGGGGTGCTCGTCGGCCGTCTCGGGGTGGCAGTCCAGCTCACAGGGCCACCACTCGTCCTCGTCCTCGGGGGTGCCGCGGGTGAGGGTGAAGAAGAGGAGCCGGCCGTCGTCGCTCTCGGCGACCGGGCCGACCTCGATACCGGAGGCGAGCAGCCGCTCCAGCGCTTCCCGGCCCGCCTCCAGCGGCAGGTCGAGGACGTCGTGCACCATGCCGGTCGCGGTGATGAAGTTGGCCTGCGGCTGATTGCGGGCCCAGCGCTCGATCTGCGCGCGGTCGGTGGTCGACTGGGTCTGCCAGGCGAAGGACACCGGGTGCCGGGCCGGGGTGGGGCAGCCGACGCGGTCGCAGGAGCAGCGGTAGCCGGGGGCGGGATAGGCGGCGGGGGCGAGCGGCAGTCCCGCTCCGGCGGCGGCGAGCAGCAGGGCCTCACGGCCGCGGCCATCGGCGCCGGCCTCCTTCGGGCGGCGTCCGCGCAGCCATTGGGAGAGCCTGCCCTGCCGGCCGGTGCGGCCACCGAACTCCGCGCTCATCTATCCCCTTGCCTTGCTGTCGTGCGGAACAGCATGCCCTATGGTCCCACCACCCCGCGCTCCGGGGTACCAGAAGGGACATCCGGGGTACGTGGGGCAAGTCCGTTCAGTGCGTAGTCGACGAGGGTGTCCGTGTAGTCGTAGGAGATCGGGCCCGTGTACTGGAGCCAGCGCTGGGCGAGGGGGGAGACAAAGAGTTCCAGGGCGATGCGCGGGTCGACCTCGGGGCGGATTTCACCGGACTCCTGTGCGGAGCGCAGCCGGTCGGCGTACAGCTGGAGCGAGGGTTCGAGGAGCTTGGCCACGGACTCCCGGCCGAGCTGCTCGTTGACCACGCCCTCGGCCGCCAGGGCACGGGAGGGCGCCTCGAATCTCGGGTCCTTCAGCTGGTCGACGGTGAGCCGCAGCACGGCCTTGAGGTCGGCGGCGAGGTCGCCGGTGTCCGGGATGACGTAGGGCTCCTGGCCCGCCTCCCGTGCGGCCTGCGCACTGAGGTCCAGGAACGCCTCCAACAGGACGTCCGCCTTCGACCCCCACCACCGGTAGATCGTCTGCTTGCCCACGCCGGCCCGTGCGGCGATGCCCTCGATGGTCGTCTTCGGGTAGCCGATCTCACCGACCAGCGCGAGGGCCGCGTCGTAGATCGCGCGACGGGACTTCTCGCTGCGGCGGGCGGAGTCCGGGGCGGGCTTCTTGACCATGGGTCGACCGTATCCGCTCGTGCCGCTACGACTCCGAGGTGTACGGCGGCCAGGCGTCCCCCCAGTCCACGTCCCGCGCCGCCTTGTACAGGTCGCCGTGGCGTTTGGTGACCGTCGTGCGGCGCAGCTGTTCGTCGGTCTCGCACAGGTCGAGGAGGACCTGGCCCTTGCGGATCTGGGGTTTGCGGACGACGCGTGCGGGAGCCGGGACCACCGGGAAGCGTGCGGCGGCGACATAGCTGAACTTCTCGTCCTCGTACGGCAGGGAGCCGCCCTTGACCTGGCGGTGCAGGGAGGAGCGGCTGACCCTGGTCGAGAAGTGGCACCAGTCCGCGCCGGGCACGATCGGGCAGGCGGCGCTGTGCGGGCACGGCGCGGCGACGTGGAAGCCGGCGGCGATCAGACGGTCGCGGGCCTCGATGACGCGGGCGTAGCCGGCGGGGGTGCCGGCCTCGACGATCACGACGGCCCGGGCGGCGGACGCCGCGGCCTCGACGAGCGAGGCACGGTCGGAGGCGGTCAGCTCGTTGAGGACGTAGGAGACCGTGACGAGGTCGGTGTCGTCGAGGGTGAGCGCGGCGCCGATCCGGGAGCGCCGCCAACCTGCTTGTCTCAGCGCCGGGTTGGCGGCGGCGATCTCCCGGCCGAGGGCGAGGGCGGGTTCGGCCCAGTCGAGGACGGTGACGCTGCGCTCGCCGGACCAGGTGGCGCTGACGGCCCAGGTTGCGGCACCCGTGCCGCCGCCGACATCCACATGGCTGCCGGGCACCCAGTCGGGCACGGCCTCGGCGAACGCCTCCAGCGCCGACCGCACCGCCTCGAAGGTCGCGGGCATGCGGTACGCGGCGTATGCGGCGACGTCGGCGCGGTCGCGGAGGATGGGGGCGTCGGTGGGGGTGGCCCCGCGGTAGTTGGCGATGAGCCGGTCGACGGCCTGCGCGGCCTGCTTGGGCGGGAGCCCGTCGAGGAGGGCGGCGAGGCTGCTGCGCAGGGCGTCCGCAGGGGATACGGGGTCGTTCACCCGGCGATTCTATGTACCCGGCGTTCCCGTCACCGTCTACTGGGGCTGCCGCCCCCAGGCCCCCGCTTCGGCCTGAACGGCCTCGTCCTCAAACTCCCCCGGAGGGGGTGCCCCCAGACGGGCTGAGATACACCGCCCTCGCCAGATGAGTGGCCGCCGCTGCCCTGGGCCCGCTGTTCGGGTCCCGCCTTCTCGGATGCACCGTATTCGCCAGCAGTACGAGAAACGTGTCCGTCGCCGGGTCCACCACCAGCGACGTCCCCGTGAACCCGGTGTGCCCCGCCGCTCCCCGCCCCGCCAGTTCCCCCATGAACCACGGCTGGTCCACGGCGAACCCCAGCCCCGGCCGGGTCAGCAGCAGTTCCACGAGGTCGGAGCCGAGGATGCGGGCGGGGCCGTAGGAGCCGCCGGCGAGCAGGGTGCGGCAGAACACGGCCAGATCCCGCGCGCTCGAGAACATGCCCGCGTGGCCCGCGATGCCGCCGAGCGCC
>Ga0307512_10003328_pt1 | contig 18859 bp, 20 predicted proteins | sample 14_EM_MG_FD_200267 | JGI IMG/M metagenome (GOLD analysis project Ga0307512, IMG submission 200267) | Populus trichocarpa ectomycorrhiza microbial communities from riparian zone in the Pacific Northwest, United States - 14_EM | ecosystem: Host-associated > Plants > Roots > Unclassified | place... | reverse complement strand
CGCGGCCGCCGTGCAGGGTCATCCGGACCTCGCCGGTGACGTACTTCTGCGTGTCCGCGATGAACGCGTCCAGGGCGTGCTTGAGCGGCGAGAACCAGAGGCCGTCGTAGACGAGCTCGCCCCACCGCTGGTCGACGCTCTTCTTGAAGCGGGCCACGTCGCGCTCGACGGTGACATTCTCGAGCTCCTGGTGCGCGGTGATCAGCGCGATCGCGCCGGGTGCTTCGTACACCTCGCGGCTCTTGATGCCCACGAGCCGGTCCTCGACCATGTCGAGCCGGCCGATGCCCTGCGCGCCGGCCCGCCTGTTCAGCTCGGCGATGGCCTGCAGCGGGGTGACCGTCTCGCCGTCGATCGCGACCGGGTTGCCCTGCTCGAAGGTGATCACCACCTCGTCGGCGTCGCGCGGCTCGGCCGGGTCGGCCGTGTAGCTGTAGATGTCCTCGATCGGGCCGTTCCAGATGTCCTCGAGGAAGCCGGTCTCGACCGCGCGGCCCCAGAGGTTCTGGTCGATCGAGTACGGCGACTTGGCCGAGACCTCGATCGGCAGGCCCTTCTCCTCGGCGAGGGCGATCGCCTTGTCCCGGGTCCAGGCGAAGTCCCGGGCCGGGGCGATGACCCTGAGGCTGGGGTCGAGCGCGCCGATGCCCACCTCGAAGCGGACCTGGTCGTTGCCCTTGCCGGTGCAGCCGTGCGACACGATGGTGCCGCCGTACCGCTTGGCGGCCTCGACCAGGTGCCGCACGATCAGCGGCCGGGACAGCGCCGAGACCAGCGGGTAGCGGTCCATGTAGAGGGCGTTGGCCCGCAGCGCCGGCAGGCAGAAGTCGGCCGCGAACTCGTCGCGGGCGTCCACCACGACGCTCTCGGCCGCGCCGCAGTCGAGCGCGCGCTGCCGGATGATCTCCATGTCCTCGCCGCCCTGGCCGACGTCGAGGGCGACGGCGATCACCTCACCGCCGGTCTGCTCGGCGAGGTAGGGAATAGCCACGGAGGTGTCGAGACCCCCGGAGAAGGCGAGAACGACCCGCTCGGTCACGGGGTGCTCCTTTCCAGATTGTCCAATGGTTGGCCGGCCCATTCGGCGAGCTTGTCGGCCAGAGCCTTGCCGCCGGTCACGTCGCGGGCCACGACGAGAATGGTGTCGTCGCCGGCGATGGTGCCGACGACATCGGTGAGCCCGGAGCGGTCCAGCGCGCTCGCGAGGAACTGAGCCGCCCCGGGCGGGGTTCGCAGCACCGCGATGTTGCCGCTGGCGTCCACCCCGGTGAGCAGTTCGCGCAGCAGCCGGAGCAGCCGCGCGGGTCCTTGTTCGGCTTCGCGCAGGGGGCGCTTGCCGTCCTCGGGGATCAAATACGATCCGCTGACCTTAACGGCGCCGAGCTCCTCGAGGTCGCGCGACAACGTCGCCTGGGTGACCTGGATGCCGGCACCGGCGAGCAACTCGGCGAGTTCGGTCTGCGAGCGCACCGTCCCCGTCCGGATCATCTCGACGATTCGCGCGTGCCGCCCCGCCCGGGTCACCGGCCCGGTCATGAGCGTTCCACGACCCAGGCGAGCAGCGCCTTCTGCGCGTGCAGCCGGTTTTCGGCCTGGTCGAAGACGGCGCTCTGCGGGCCGTCCAGCACCTCGTCGGTGATCTCCTCGCCGCGGTGCGCGGGCAGGCAGTGCAGGACGATGGCGTCGGCCGCGGCCGCGGCCACCAGCGCCTTGTTGATCTGATAGGGCCAGAACGGGGTGAGCCGGTCCTTGCCGTCGTCCTGCTGCCCCATCGACGTCCAGGTGTCGGTGGCGACGACGTGCACGCCGTCGACGGCCTCGAACGGGTCGCGCATCACGTCGACGGAGCCGCCGGTCCACGCGGCGATCTCGGCCGCCCGCGAGACCACGGCCGGCAGCGGGTCGAAGCCGGACGGCCCGGCGACCCGCACGTGCATCCCGGCGGTGGCACCCGCGAGCAGGTAGGAGTGCGCCATGTTGTTGCCGGCGTCGCCGACGTACGCGAGCTTCTTGCCCTTGGTCGTGCCCAGCCGCTCCCGGACGGTCAGCAGGTCGGCGAGCAACTGGCAGGGGTGGTAGCCGTCGGTCAGCGCGTTGACCACCGGGACCCGCGAGTCGGAGGCCAGCTCGGCGAGTCGCTCGTCGCCGAAGGTCCGCATGACGATCGCGCTGACGTACCGCGACACCACCCGGCCCGCATCGATCAGGGACTCGCCCCGGCCGAAGTGCGTGTTCTGGGTGTCGACGATGATCGGGTTGCCGCCGAGCTCGGCGATGCCGGCCTCGAACGACATCCGGGTCCGCAGGCTCTGCTTGTCGAACAGCACAGCCACCGACTGGGGACCGGCCAGCGACCGGTAGAGGTAGCGGTCGACCTTCATCTCGGCGGCGAGGTCGAGGACCGTGCTCTGCTCCTCGGGCGTGAGGTCGTCGTCGCGCAGGAAGTGCCGGGTCATGACGCCGCGTCCAGCTGTGCCGAGGAAAGGATCGTCGACAGCGCCGCGACGAACGCGTCGGCCTGCTCGGTGCTGAGGATCAGCGGCGGCGCGAGCCGGATGACGCCGGGCTGGATCGGGTTGACGAGGAAGCCCGCGTCCCGCAGCGACGACGCCAGCGCCGCCGAGACCGGCTGGGTGAGGACGATGCCGAGCAGCAGCCCGGCGCCCCGGACGCCGGCCACGAGCGGATGGTTGAGACCCTCGACGCCGCGGCGGATCTGCTCGCCCACCCGCTTAACGTTGTCGAGCAGGCCCTCGCTCGCGATCGTCCGGATCACGGCCAGGGCGGCGGCGCAGCTGACCGGGTTACCGCCGAAGGTGGTGCCGTGCGAGCCGGGGCCGAACAACTCGGCGGCGGCCCCGAACGCGATGCACGCGCCGATCGGCAGGCCACCACCGAGACCCTTGGCCAGGGTGACCACATCGGGCTCGACGCCGTCGGCCTGATGCGCGAACCAGTGCCCGGTGCGGCCCACGCCGGTCTGCACCTCGTCCAGCACCAGCAGGGCGCCGGCCGCCGTGCAGATCTCCCGGGCCGCGGTGAGATAGCCGGGCGGCGCGGGCACGACACCGTTCTCACCCTGGATCGGCTCGAGGATGACCATGGCCGTCTCGGCGGTGACGGCCGCGCGCAGGGCCTCGGTGTCGCCGTACTCGACGTGGGTGACCTCGCCGGGCAGCGGCCGGAACGGGTCGGCCTTGGCGGGCTGGCCGGTCAGGGCCAGCGCGCCCATCGTGCGGCCGTGGAAGCCGCCCTTGGTGGACACGACGTGGCTGCGGCCGGTGAGCCGGGACAGCTTGAACGCGGCCTCGTTGGCCTCGGCGCCGGAGTTGCAGAACAGCACCCGGCCCGGGCGGCCGGCGAGGGCGAGCAGCAACTCGGCGAGGGCGACCGGCGGCTCGGCCACGTAGAGGTTGGAGACGTGGCCGAGGGTGGCGATCTGCTGGGAGACGGCGGCGACGATCGCCGGGTGGGCATGGCCCAAGGCGTTGACGGCGATGCCGCCGAGCAGGTCGACGTATTCCTTGCCGGTCTCGTCGACCACGACGGCCCCGGACCCGCGCACGAGGCCGAGCGGCGGGGTGCCGTAGTTGTCCATCATGGACTGCGTCCAGCGGTCAACGAGTGAGCTCATGACGGAACCACCATGGTGCCGAATCCCTCCGAGGTGAAAACTTCGAGCAGAGTGGAGTGTGCGACCCGGCCGTCGACCACGTGCGCGGCGGGGACGCCGCCCTGCACGGCCCGCAGGCAGGCCTCCATCTTGGGTGCCATGCCGGACTCGAGCCGGGGCAGCAGCTTTTCCAGGTCGTCGGCGGCGATCTCGCTGGTCAGCGACGACCTGTCCGGCCAGTTGGTGTAGAGGCCCGGGACGTCTGTCAGCACGACCAGCTTGCGGGCGCCGAGCGCGACCGCGAGCGCGGACGCGGCGGTGTCGGCGTTGACGTTGTGCACCACACCGTCGGCGTCGGGCGCGACCGAGGCGACGACCGGGATCCGGCCGGCGGCGATCAGGTCGTCGACCGCCGAGGTGTCCACCTTGTCGACGTCGCCGACCTGGCCGATGTCCACCGGCTCGCCGTCGACGATCGCCGGCCTGCGCACCGCGGTGAACAGCCGGGCGTCCTCGCCGGAGAGGCCGACGGCGAACGGCCCGTGCTCGTTGATCAGCCCGACCAGCTCCCGGCCGACCTGCCCGACCAGCACCATCCGGACGACCTCCATCGCCGCGGGCGTGGTGACCCGCAGGCCGCCGCGGAACTCGCTCTCGATGCCGAGCTTGGACAGCATCGCGGAGATCTGCGGGCCGCCGCCGTGCACGACGACCGGCTTGATCCCGGCGTACCGGAGGAAGACCATGTCCGCCGCGAACGCCCGCTGCAGCGCCGGATCGATCATCGCGTTGCCGCCGTATTTGATCACGACCGTGGTGCCGTGGAACCGCTCCAGCCAGGGCAGGGACTCGATGAGGACGGCGGCCTTGTCGTGCGGCGTCATGACGAATACGCCGAGTTCTCGTGCACGTACGCGTGGGAGAGGTCGGTGGTCCAGATCGTCGCGGTCATCTCGCCCTCGTGCAGGTGCACCTGGATGGTGGCGTCGCGGCCGCTGAGGTCCACCTTGGACCGGTCGTCGGCGGCGGCACCGGCCCGGCACACCCACACGCCGTTCACGGCCACGTCGATCCGGTCGCTCGTGAACGCCGCGCCGGTGGTGCCGACCGCCGCGAGGATGCGTCCCCAGTTCGGGTCGTTGCCGAACAGCGCCGTCTTTACCAGGTTGTTGCGGGCGATCACCCGGCCGACCTCGACGGCGTCGGCCTCGCTGGCCGCGCCGAGCACCTCGATGGCGATGTGCTTGGTGGCGCCCTCGGCATCGGCGATCAGCTGCTGGGCCAGGTCGTGGCAGAGCTCGGTGACCGCGGCGGTCAGCTCCTGCTGGGTCGGCTGGACGTCGGAGGCGCCGCTGGCCAGCAGCAAGACCGTGTCGTTAGTGGACATGCAGCCGTCGGCGTCGATCCGGTCGAAGGTCAACCGGGTGGCCTCGCGCAGCGCCTCGTCGAGGGCGTCGTGGCCGGCCACCGCGTCGGTGGTCAGCACGACCAGCATGGTGGCCAGGGCCGGGGCGAGCATCCCGGCGCCCTTGGCCATCCCGCCGACCGACCAGCCCGCCCCCTCGACCACGGCGTTCTTCGCCACCGTGTCGGTGGTCATGATCGCCTCGGCCGCGCCGGCGCCGCCGTCGGCCGCGAGGGCCTTGACCGCCGCGTTCACCCCCGGCAGCAGCTTGTCCATCGGCAGCAACTCGCCGATCAGGCCGGTCGAGCAGACCGCGACGTCGCCCGGGCCGATCAGCAGCGGCTTGGGCGCGCCACGCAGCACGGCCGCGGTGTGCTCGGCGGTGGCGTGGGTGTCCCGGAAGCCCTGCGTGCCAGTGCAGGCGTTGGCGCCGCCCGAATTGAGCACGACGGCCCGCACGATGCCGCCCTTGAGCACCTGCTGGCTCCACATGACGGGCGCGGCCTTGACCCGGTTGGCGGTGAAGACGCCGGCGGCGACGGCGTCCGGGCCGTCGTTGACGACCAGGGCGACATCGGGACCGCCGCTCGTCTTGAGGCCGGCGGCGACGCCGCTGGCCCGGAAGCCCTTGGGGTGGGTGACGCTCACGGTGCGACTCCGAACGCGGAAAGGCCCGCCGTCTCCGGCAAGCCGAGCATGAGGTTGGCGCACTGCACGGCTTGACCGGCGGCACCCTTGCCGAGGTTGTCCAGCGCGCTCACGACAATGATCCGCCCGGAGTCGGTGTCCGTCGTCACCTGCAGGTGGCAGGAATTAGATCCGGCGGTCGCCGCGGTATGCGGCCACCGGCCCTCGGGCAGCAGATGCACGAACGGCTCGTCCTGATAGGCCGCCGCCAGCGCGGCCCGCGCGTCGCCGGACCCCTTGACGGTCACGGTGGCGAGGATGCCCCGGGGCATCGGCGCGAGCACCGGGGTCATCGACAGCGACGTCGCGCCGGTGGCCTGCTTGATCTCGGGGACGTGCTGGTGGGCGCCGACCTTGTAGGGGGTCAGGTCGCCCATCACCTCGCTGCCGAGCAGGTTGACCTTGGCGGAGCGGCCCGCGCCGGAGGTGCCCGAGGCGGCGACCACGACGACGTCCTCGCTCGAGGCGACCCCGGCGGCGATCAGCGGCGCGAGCGCCAGGGTGATCGTGGCCGCATAACAGCCGGTGTTGGCGACCCGGTCGGACGTCGCGATCAGCTCGCGCTGGCCGGGCAGCTCGGGCAGGCCGTAGGTCCAGGTGCCGGCGTGCGGGCCGCCGTAATAGCGGGCCCAGGCCGCGGCGTCCCGGAGCCGGAAATCCGCGCCCAGGTCGACGATCTTGACGCTGGCGGGCAACTGGGCGGCCAGGGCCGCCGACTGCCCGTGCGGCAGAGCGAGAAAGACCAGGTCAGCGTCGCCCAAGGTGGCCGCGTCGGTGGTGCCGAGCGACACCTGCAGACCCACAAGCTGCGGGTGCACGTCGGACAACGGCGTGCCGGCCTGCGAGTGTGCCGTGGCGGCCACGAGGTCGAGCTCGGGGTGCCCGGCGATCAGGCGCAGCAGCTCGCCCCCGGCATAGCCACTCGCACCGGCGACCGCGACCCGGATTCCCATACCAACCTCCGCATTAATATGCAGAAGACCGTATCAACACTCGGTCGGGCATCGCAAGCCGGTTTACCGCACGAGTGACCCCGACCTCATCGCCGTGGTTCGAGTCTCCCGCCCCGGTACGACAAAACCCGATACGACAGAACCCCGGTACGACAGAACCCTCGCCGGGAGACACCACGGTGGACAAACGACGACATTGGTCACCGAGCCGACAAGCGGCTCCGGGGGTTGTCCCGTGGTAACCCGAGAGGTGTCTAGGTTCGGCCTGTGGACCCCTCGCTGAAGGACCTCACCGCCCAGATCGACGACGCCACCTCCCTCCTGCTGAGCACGGCCGTCCGGCTGACCGACGACCAGGTCCGGCAGCCGTCGCTGCTGCCGGGCTGGAGCCGGGGACACGTGCTCACCCACCTCGCCCGCGGCGGCGACGCCCTGCGCAACCTGCTGGACGGCGTCCGGACCGGCACCCCGCGCCCCGCGTACGCGAGCCAGGAAGCCCGCGCCGCGGACATCGAGGCGGGCTCCGGGCGCACCGCCGCGGAGCTGACCGCCGACCTCCGCGAGTCGGCCGCGGCGTGGCGGGCCGCCGTGGACGCGATGCCCGACGACGCCTGGACTGAGCAGGTCAGCATCCCCGGCCCCAAGACGATTCCGGCCAGCCAGGTGGTGATCCGGCGGCTGGTCGAGATCGAGCTGCACCACGTCGATCTCGACGCCGGCTACCGGCCGTCGGACTGGCCGACCACGTTCAACCAGCTCGAGCTGGTCGAGCCGATGCGCGGCCAGCGCGCCGACCGCCTGGTGTGAGCAGGCCCACTCCAAGCGGGCCACCTACTCCAGGCGGGCCACCTACTCCAAGTGGGCCGCCGATCCGAGTGGACCACCCGGGCCGGCGGTCAAAGGCGCTGGTAACCGGGCGGCAAACCGGGTAGACCGTACGCATGGCCGATAAGACCTTGATCCTTGTCCGGGAGACCGCGCTCGCCTATGCCGAGGCGGTGCGCAACACGCAGCGCTTCTTCGACCGCCTCGAGGACACTTCAGATCCCGCCGTCCTCGTCGAATACGCCACCCTCGTCGAACGGGAGAAGGAAGCCGCCGAGGACCGCCTGGACGCGATCGAGGCGGCCGGCTTCGAGGTGCCGAGCATCGACGAGAGCGATCCCGACGTCTGACCGGTTGCCCCGGTCACACCATTGGTTCCGGAACCGCAGCGGGGTTCCGGAACCGGTTCCGGGCTGTCAGACTTCCGGTCACTGACACGTTTAACCACCGGAGGCTGTGCGTGACCGGAGACTATCCCTATCGGGATCCGTCGCTGAGCTTCGACGATCGAGTCGCCGACCTGCTGGGCCGGATGACGCTGCCCGAGAAGGTCGGTCAGATGCTGCAGCTCGACTCCCGTGGCGACCTCAAGGAGATCGTGACGCAGAAGCTGGCCGGCTCGATCCTGCACACCTCCCCGGCCCGGCTGGTCGAGGCGTTCGGCCTGGTCGACGAGACCCGGCTCGGCATCCCGCTGATCACGGCCGAGGACTGCATCCACGGGCACGGCTTCTGGCCGGGCGCCACGGTCTTCCCGACCCAGCTGGCGATGGCTTCGACCTGGGACGCCGACCTGCTCGAACGGGTCGCCCGGGTGACCGCCGTGGAGGTCTCGGCGACCGGCGTGCACTGGACCTTCTCCCCCGTCCTGTGCATCGCGCGGGACCTGCGCTGGGGCCGGATCGACGAGACGTTCGGCGAGGATCCGTATCTGATCGGCGAGCTCGGCGCCGCCATGGTCCGCGGCTATCAGGGCGACGGCCTGGCCGACCCCACCGCGATCCTGGCCACCGCGAAACACTTCGCCGGCTACTCCGAGACGCAGGGCGGCCGGGACGCCAGCGAGGCCGACATCAGCCGGCGCAAGCTGCGATCCTGGTTTCTGCCCCCGTTCGAGCGGGTGGCCCGCGCCGGCGTGCGGGTGTTCATGCTGGGCTACCAGTCGATGGACGGCGTGCCGATCACCGCGAACAAATGGCTGCTCAACGACGTACTGAAGAAGGAATGGGGTTTTGCCGGCACGCTGGTCACCGACTGGGACAACGTCGGCCGGATGGTCTGGGAGCAGCGGGTCTGCGCCGACCTCAGCCAGGCCTCCGCCCTCGCGGTCCAGGCCGGCAACGACCTGGTGATGACCACCCCGGGCTTCTTCGAGGGCGCCCAGGCCGCGGTCGCCGACGGCCTCCTGACGGAGGCGGAGATCGATTCCGCCGTACGCCGGATCCTGCGGTTGAAGTTTGAACTTGGACTGTTCGAAAATCCGCGTGGCCCCGACGAGCACCGCCAAGCCGCCGTGATCGGCAGCGCGGAGCACGCCGGCCTCAACCTCGAGGTGGCCCGCCGATCGCTGGTCCTGCTGCGCAACGACGGCGTGCTGCCGCTGCCCGAAACGGCCGGCACCAGGATCGCGGTGATCGGGCCGAACGCGGACGACCCGCAGTCGCAGCTCGGCGACTGGGCCGGCAACTCGGGCCAGGTCGACTGGATGCCGGACGGGCAGCCCCGCGAGCTGACCGAGACGGTCCTCGACGGATTCCGCGCGGTCGTGCCCGCCGACTGGACGATCACCTACGCCCGCGGCGCCGACATCGAGGTGCTGGCGAACGACCCGGCGGGCCCGTTCTTCCCCGACGGCCAGCCCCGGCCGCCGATCTCGGTGCCGGCCCCGGCCGACCCGGCGCTGATCGCCGAGGCGGTCGCCGCGGCCGAGGCAGCCGACTGCGCGATCGTGGTGCTCGGCGACACGGTCGCGCTGACCGGCGAGGGCTGCTCGACGGCCACGCTGGAGCTGCAGGGCGGGCAGTTGGCGCTGCTGGACGCACTGGCCACAACGGACACTCCGGTGGTGCTGGTGCTGATCAATTCCAAGCCGGCCGCGCTGAGCCCCGCAGCCCTGGGCTGCGCGGCCATCCTGCAGGCGTTCAACCCCGGGATGCGCGGCGGCCGGGCGATCGCCGAACTGGTGCTCGGCCGGATCGAGCCGGCCGGCCGGCTGCCCATCTCGGTGGCCCGGCACGTCGGCCAGCAGCCGGTCTATTACAACCAGGTGCGCGGTCAGCACGGCACCCGATACGCCGATCTGACCCAGGATCCGCTGTTCGTCTTCGGCGAGGGTATGAGCTACACCACCATCGAGTACGCCGATCTGGCGATCGAGCGGCCCGCGGTGGGCGCGGACGAGATCGTGCGGGCCACCGTGCGACTGACCAACACCGGCTCGCGGCCCGGCGTCGAGACCGTCCAGGCGTACGTGAGCGACCTGGTCACCAGCGTCACCTGGGCGGCGCGGGAGCTGAAGGCGTACCGGCAGGTGACGGTGGCCCCGGGCGAGACGGTCACCGTCGCGCTCGAGGTGCCGGCGGCCGACTGCACCCTGGTCACCGCGGACGGCCGGCGAGTGGTCGAGCCCGGCGACTTCGAACTGCTCGTCGGCCCGAATTCCCGCGATCTGCTGGGTGTGGGATTCTCCATCACGTGCTGAGCCCGCCCGAGGACCTGTCGCCGGATTCCGTCGCCGTAGCGCTCGGGGTCGACGCCGCCGAGATGATCTACCGCCCGGTCGGCTTCGGCAGCCACCACTGGTCGGTCGGCACGCGCTGGTTCGTCACCGTCGACGACCTGGACGCCAAGCGGCGTACGGTCGGCGACTCCCGGGACGCGGCGTTCGACCGGCTGGAGCAGGCGCTGGGCGCCGCCCGGGACCTGCGCGCCGAGTTCGTGGTGGCGCCGGCCGGGCCGCTGGTCCGGCTCGGCCGGTACGCCGCCGCGCGGTATCCGTTCGTGGCCGGGGAGAGCTTCAGCTTCGGCAGGTATCGGGACGACGAACATCGGGCCGTGGTGCTCGCCATGCTGGTCGAGGTGCACGCCGCGGCCGGGGTCACGGCGCCGCGCGAGGACTCCGCGGTGCCGCATCGCGACGTGCTCGAGGCCACGCTCGGCGGGGCGGTGGTCGGATCGGCCGGCCCGTTCGAGCAGCGGGCCGCGGCCGTGGTCGCCGACCACGCGTACGCGATCCGTCGGCTGCTGGACCGGCACGACACGCTGGCCGTCGGCGTGGACCCGGAGCGGGCGGTGCTGACCCACGGCGAGCCGCATCCGGGGAACACGATGCGCACGCCGGACGGCTGGCGGCTGATCGACTGGGACACCGCGATGCTCGCCCCGCCGGAGCGGGACCTGTGGATGCTGGGCGGCGACCTGACCGCGTATCCGGGGCAGGTGCTGCCGGAACTGCTGGAGATGTACCGGCTGCGCTGGGATATCGCGGACTTGGCGGCGGGCGTGGACCGGTTTCGCCGACCGCACACCGGCGACGCCAACGACGAGGAATCGTTCGAGATCCTGCGTTCCATCGCGGGCGGCCTACCCACCTGAGGGCAGAACTCTTAGGTCGACGGGGTGATGAGTTCGTCGGCGATCCACTGTGCCACGTTGGCGGGATACGGCGTCGGCAGCCCGAGGACGATGTGCCCGAAGCCGGCGTCGATCGCCGCGCCGATCGTGTCCCGGGTGTTGCCGGGCTGATCGTAGGAGACCGGCAGATAGATCGAGCGAGTGATCGAGGCCGGGTCACGACCGATCTCGGCGCAGTAGCGGTCCAGCAAGGCGCTGCGGCGGACGACGTCGTCGAGGTCGCCACCGGGGATGTTCCACAGGTCGGCGTGCTCGGCGGCCACACGCAGCGTCGCGGCCGAGCGTCCACCGATCAGAATCGGCGGGTGCGGGCGCTGGACCGGCTTGGGGTTGCCGAACGCCCCGGTGAGCTGGACGTAGCTGCCGTCGAAGTCGAACGGCTCGGCCTCGGTCCACAGTCGACGGATGACTGTGCACGCCTCGGCGAGGCTCCCCACCGAGTGGGCGAAGTCGTGGAACGGCAGGCCGTGTGCTTCGTACTCGCGCCAAAACTGGGCATGGGTCTGCTCAGCGCCGGCGCCGCGCCGCGTCGAGCAGGGCGGGCGGCGTGTCGTACTTCTCGTGTGCTGCGAGGTCGACGCCGGGAGCGACGATCGTGTCGATCGCGTCGAGCACGTCTGCCGAGAGCACCGTGTCCGCGGCGGCCAGCTGAGAGTGCAAGTGGTCCATCGTGCGGGGGCCGATGATCGCGCTGGTCACGGCGGGATGCGCGGTGACGAAGCCGAGCGCGAGCTGGATCATGGTCAGGCCGGCCTCGGCGGCAACCTTGGCCAGCTGCTCGACGGCGTCGAGCCGGGCCCGGTTCGCGGGCAGCGCGGTGTCGAAACGTTGCGGCATGAACGCCGAGCGGCTGGTGGTGATCTCCCGGCCCGCGCGGATCGCGCCCGACAGCCAGCCCGAGGCCAACGGGCTCCACGCCAGCACGCCGAGTCCGTACTGCTCGGTCACCGGCAGGACGTGGGCCTCGATCCCGCGCTGCAGGATCGAGTAGCTGGGCTGCTCGGTGACGTAGCGGCTCAGGTGATTTTCCCGGGCGGCCCATTCGGCCTGCACGATGCGGTACGCGGGGTACGTCGAGGAGCCGAAGTAGCGGATCTTTCCCGCCCGCTGCAGGTCGGTCAGGGCCGACAGCGTCTCCTCGTCGCTGGTGGCCGGGTCCCAGCGGTGGATCTGGTAGAGATCGACATGGTCGACGCTCAGCCGGCGCAGGCTGTTGTCCAGCTCGGTCACCAGCCAGCGGCGGGAGCTGCCCCGGTGGTTGCGTTCGTCGCCCATCGGCATGCTCGCCTTGGTGGCCAGCACGATGTCGTCGCGGCGGCCGGCGACGGCCTTGCCGACCATCTCCTCCGACTCGCCCTGGCCGTACATGTCGGCGGTGTCGATGAGGTTGATCCCGCCCGCCAGGGCGGCGTCGACCATGGCGGTGACCCCGTCCTGGGTGGTGCGTCCCAGGCTTCCGAAGTTCATCGCGCCGAGCACGAGGGTGCTGACCTGCACACCGGTGCGGCCCAAGGTGCGGTATTGCATGACTGGTCCTCTCTGGCATGCTTGGCAAACGGAACATTGTTCCGCCAGGAACCATACGGAACGCGGTTCCGTTTGCCAAGGAGGTAACGGCGCAGTGGCCGAAAACGAGCCGCCCGCCCCGCGCAAGCGGGCCGACGCCCGGCGCAACGCGGAGACGCTGCTGGACGTGGCCGCCGCGGCGTTCATCGCTTCCGGCGTCGATGTGCCCGTGCGCGACATCGCCGCCAAGGCCGGCGTCGGCGTCGGCACGATCTACCGCCACTTCCCCACCCGGGCCGATCTCATCGTCGCCGTCTACCGGCACCAGGTTGAGGCCTGCGCCGAGGCCGGTCCGACGCTGCTGGCGAGCAGCAGCACACCGCACGCCGCCCTGGCCCGGTGGATCAACCTCTTCGTCGACTTCCTGGTCACCAAGCACGGCCTCGCCGAGGCGATGCAATCCGACCACGCCGCCTTCCAGACCCTGCACGCCTACTTTCTCGACCGCCTTGTGCCCGTGTGCGCCCAACTGCTCGACGCCGCCGCCGCGGCGGGCGAGATCCGCCCCGACATGGATGCCTACGAACTGCTGCGCGGCGTCGGCAATCTCTGCATCGGCGCGGAGAACAACCCCCGCTACAACGCACGTCGCATGGTCGAGCTCGTCATCGCGGGGCTGCGCGTCCACTAGGGAGAGTCCGCACTGCCGGTGATCTGACAGGCACTCGCTGGTGATATCGGCGGCGGCGCCTGGTAATCCTGAGTCATGGGGGATCACGCGGTCGTCTTGGGCGCCGGCATAGCGGGACTGCTCGTGGCCCGGGTGCTGGCCGACTCGTTCGAGCGGGTCACGGTCGTCGACCGGGACGAGTTGGACGGTGCGGTCGGTGTCCAGCCCCGGCGCGGGGCGCCGCAGGGGCGCCACGCGCATGCCATTCTCGCCGGCGGGCTGCGGGTCATCGAGGAGTTGCTGCCCGGTACGACCGACGACCTGGTCGCGGGTGGCGCGGCCCTCGGCGACGTGCTGGGCGACGTGCGGCTCTGCGCCAACGGGCACGCGCTCAAGCAGGCCCCGACCGGGCTGCCCGCGCTCGCGGTCAGCCGGCCCTATCTGGAGAGCTATCTGCGGTCCCGGCTCGCCGCGCTGCCGGCGATCACCCTGCGCGGCGGGCACGACGTGGTGGGTATCGAGGTGAACGACGCCCGGACCCGGGTGGTCGGCGCGCTTGTGCAGCGGCGCGCCCAGGGCAGCGGGGCGGAGTCGGTCGCCGCGGATCTGGTGGTCGACGCGACAGGCTTCGGCTCACGGACGCCGCGCTGGCTCGCCGAGTGGGGCTACGAGCCGCCGGCGCAGGAGCGGCTCGTCGTGAACATCGGCTACGCGTCCCGGCACTATCGCATCGGCCGCGAACGGCTCGGCGGCGACATGGCGATCATCATCGGACCCACTCGGGCGCACCCGCGCGGTGGCGTGATCCAAGTGCAGGAGCAGGGCCGCGCGATCGTCACGCTCTTCGGCATCCTCGGTGACCATCCACCGGTCGACGACGCCGGGTTCGAGGCGTTCGCCGAGACTCTGCCGCTGCCGTACGTGGCCGACGCGATCCGGGGCGCCACGGCGCTCGACGACGTGGTCCTCTACCGCCACCCCGGCAGCACCCGCCTGCGCTACGACCGGCTGCGCCGGTTCCCCGGCGGGCTGCTGGTGATCGGCGACGCGGTGTGCAGCTTCAACCCGATGTACGGGCAGGGCATGACCGTGGCGGCCCTCGAGGCGGCGAGGGCCCGCGACAGCTACGGTGACGCGCCGGGCTTCTTCCGGGCGATCCGGCCGCTGGTCGACGCGCCCTGGCAGGTCGCGACCGGCGGCGACCTGATGTTCCCCGCGGTCCAGGGCCCGCGACCGGTGCCGCTCCGGCTGATCAACCGGTATCTGTCCCGGCTGCACGCGGCGGCCACGCACGACGCGGTGCTGTCCGAGGCGTTCATCCGGGTCACCAACCTGATCGCGCCGCCACAGTCGTTGCTGCGCCCCGACCTGGCCATGCGCGTTCTGCGCGGCTGAATGCCATGATCCTGTGGTGGCCAACTATGCAGTCGCGCTCGTGGTCTTGGTTGATCCCTCCGGAGCTGTGCTGATGCAGCACCGCTATGGCGACGCTCAAGTCTCGCCGAACCAGTGGAGCCTGCCGGGCGGCCACCTCGAGCCCGGCGAGACCCCCGAGGAGGCGGCCCGCCGGGAACTGCTGGAGGAAACCGGCCTGACAGCGGGCGAGTTGCATCCACTGTGGAGCGGGCCGCGCCCGTACGAGGCCGGCTTTCCGCACACGGTGACGGTCCACGTGTTCCACGGCACGACCAGCGCCCGGCAGGAAGACGTGATCCTCGGCGAGGGGCGCGCCATGGTGTTCGTCCCGCGCGAGGAGGCCCTCGACCGGGAGTTGGCGGTCACCACAGCCCTGGTCCTGCCACTGGCCCTCAGCCGCGGCTGAGGAGCAGATAGCGTTCGTCGGTGATCGTCCTTCCCCAGAGAGCCGGATCGTCGAGCAGCTTGACGTCGGTCTCCCGGCGGTGCTCGCGGACGAGCGAGACGCATTCCGGCACGGACAGTCCGGCGCCGGTCGCCCACCTGCCCTCGATGAGGACCAGCCGGCCCTCGGGACGCAGCAAAGCGACCCATCGCGCCAGGGCTTTGCGGGGCTCCGGCAGCGCCCAGAGCACGTGCCGAGCCAGCACGACGTCGAAGGAAGCCGGCCGGAACGGCGGATGGGAGGCGTCGCCGTGGACAAATGCCGCGTCGACGCCATGCCCGGTCGCTTTCCGGCGGGCCACCTCGAGCATCCGAGCCGAGACGTCGAGGCCACGGACGCGGTGCCCGGCCTGAGCGAGGACGACCGAGAGGCTGCCGGTACCGCAGCCGAGATCAACGACCGACGCCGGCGCGGCGGGCAGCGCGGCGGTCAGCAGCGCGGCCCAGGCGTTGCTCACTTGCGGGTCGCGTAGGCCATGGTCGGCTTCGTCATCGAACGTTGCCGCCTGCCCGTCCCACATCTCACGCGTATCGACTCCCATGCCCAGAGCCTGCCATCCACCCCTGACAAAATGGCGGTGTCAGTGTGCGCGCGGCCGGATGCGGTCCAGCAGGCCGGCGATTCTCGGGTCGGACAGGGCCGCCGGTTGGTGGACCACGTGATAGGTGACCGAGGGCAGGTCGGTGACCGGCCGGGCGACCAGCCCGGGCGGGGCCGGCACGCAGCCGTTGACGATCGCCAGCCCCACGCCGAGGGTGACGAAGTGCGTGATCAGTGGCCAGCCCTCCGCCTCCACGGCGACCGTCCAGTCCACACCGGCGGCTCGCATGGCCTGCTCCAGCAGCACCCGGTGTGGCCGGTGCTGGGGCGGGACGACCAGGCTGGCACCGGCCAGGTCGCTCAGTGCCACCGATCCGCGCCGGGCCAGCCGATGGTCCTCCGGCACGAGCAGCACCTGCGGAAACGTCGCCAGTTCGACGGTGGTCAGGTCGTCGGGCAGCACGTCGAGCACACCCACCCCGAGGTGGGCCTGCCCGGTGCGTACGGTGGCCAGCATCTGCCGGTGGTCGCAGTTGATCAGGCGTAGCCGGGTCGGTTCCTCGGCCAGCACCGCCCGGATCGTGTCGCCGAGCAGATAGAGGTAGGCACCCTGACCCGCGGCGAGGACCACCGGCCGGCGGGCTTCGGCCCCGGCGAGCTCCGCCAGGAACTGGGCGAGTCGCTCGTCGTGCGCGCGGGCGAACCGGGCGACCGCCTCGCCGTCCACGGTGAGCACCAGACGCCGGCCACTGCGGTGATAGAGCGGCCGGCCCAGGGCCTGCGCCAGCTTGCGGATCTTCACGTGCAGGGCGGGCTGGGAGATGTGCAAGTCGGCGGCGGCGCGGGTGAAGTTGAGGTGATCGGCGAACACCACGAACGAGGCCAGCGCGTCGGCGGAGACCGCCCGCTCATCCATAGCTGGAAACTATAGCTGAGTCGGCATCGATAGTTCTGCTTTAGCCTTATGGCCGCCAGGCTGATCCACCAGGCTTTGCGCGGCGTCGTCGCGCACCGCTACCTCTTCGGGCCGCAACGCACCCCGCCACCCGCCTGGGTGCAGCACACTCCGACGTGGACGGCGGCGGAAGCTGCGATCGTACGCAGCCTGCATGGCAACCTTTCTTGTCGTTCGTGTTGTTGATTGGGCAGGAGGGGGCGGTGTGGACGACTTCGACGCGTATGTTGCGGTGGCCTGGCCACGGCTGCTGCGATCTGCCTGGCTGCTGACGGGCGACTGGCATCGAGCCGAGGATCTGGTGCAGACGGTGCTGGCCAGGGCGTACGGCCGGTGGCCGCGGTTGCGGGACGGGGCGCCCGACGCGTATCTGCGCACGATGCTGGCGACGACCTATCTGACCTGGTGGCGCCGCAAGGCCCGCAACGAGGTCCCGACCGACCCGCTGCCGGACGGCCCCGGCCGGGACGCGCACGGGCAGGTCGAGATGCAGGAGGCGATGCGGCGGGCGCTGGCCGTGCTTCCCCGGCAGCAGCGCGCCGTACTCATGCTGCGGTTTCATGCCGATCTCACCGAGGCCGACACCGCGCGGGCGCTGAACATCAGCGTCGGCACCGTCAAGTCCTACACCGCGCGGGCCTTGGCCACGCTGCGCGACGATGCGTCGCTGCGCGGGCTGCTCACCGAGGAGGCGCAGCGATGAGTACGGAACGCAAGCTCGCCGAGTTGCTCGACGCCGCGACCACCGACGTGCCCGCGGACCGCTTGGCGCCGCCGCTCGCGGCCATCCACGGCCGGGTCCGCCGCCGCCGCCGGATGCTCGGAGCGGTTACCGCGGCGGCCGTCGCGGCGGTGCTCGCCGGTGGCTATTCGTTCGGCCATCGGATGCTCGCCGAGCCGGCCCCGCAAGTGCCGGTCGGCCCCGCCACCTCACCCACCGCGGCGTCCGGGCCGGCGGTGTCCTGGGTCTCCGCGATGGTCGATCGCAACGACACCACGATCACCGTGTACGCCGGCGCGAGCGGATGCCAGGAGCTTGCTCAGCCGCGGGCCCGGGTCACCGCGCAGGACGCCGCCCAGGTCACGATCGAAGTGACCGGCCAGATCGTCCCGGCCGGTGACTGCGCCACCAGCGGCCAGGCCGTCGGGGTCGTCGCGACGCTGCCCGAGCCGCTGGGCGAGCGCGAGCTGGTGGACGCGGTAGGCCTGCGCTCGCACCCCACCTACTTCGAGCGGCACCTGCCCGACCTGCAGTCGGACGACCGGTGGTCGACCTTCATCGGCGGCTGGCAGTCCGACGATGTCGACTGGTACCAGGGGTACAACGGTCCGAACGGCAGCACGCTGGTCCTGCGGGCGCAGCCGTCCGAGTCGGTGCAGCAGCGTGCTCCCGTGGGCACGGTGGACTTCGGCCCGTACCAGGGCACCATCACCGGCAGCAGTGTGATGTGGACGGTGTGGTGGCAGGTGGGCGACACGACCTACTCCCTGCGACTCGAGGCGGTCGAGGGCGGATCACTCACGCTGACCCAGTTCAAACAGGAGCTCTCCCGATTGTGGACCTGACGCACTGTCACCTCGGCATGACAGCATGGCATTATCGCCCGGCCGTGTCGGCCGGGACCCCATGAACGGAGGAACACAGCGATGGCAGTCTCCGTGAACCTGGACGAGGTCCTCATCGAGGCCCACCGATCAAGCTCCGTGAACGACCTCGTCAACGCCCCGGTGTCGGCGCTGTCCGGCATCACCGAGGCCGATGCCGAGGGCTTGCGGCTGGCGTTCGGCATCAACACCATCGGCGACCTCGCCAACAACGCATTCGTCCGCGCGGCCGTCGCCATCGTCGAGATGGCAAAGGTCGCCCAATAGGCCCAACGATCGCGGGGCCGTCGTGCGGCGGCCTCCGCGTGGAACGTGGTCGTAATGGTTGCGGCCTACTCTCCGGGCATGGTGGAGGCGGCGCAGCTGCACGTTAAGAGTCTCGGTGAGTGTCGCATCGAGTCGCCGCTTGGTGCGCTCGTTGCTCGGCGGGGCACCACCGAACACTACGTCGACGAGTCTGATCGGGTGCTGCTCGACGATACCGTCGCGATGCTGGCGGCGCGGAACGGCGGCGAGTTGCCCTCGTTCGAGCCGGGTGGGCCGCGTCGGCGGATCTTCTTCGATCCGTCCAAGATCCGGGTCGGGATCGTCACCTGTGGCGGGCTT
>Ga0307512_10003327_pt1 | contig 18860 bp, 16 predicted proteins | sample 14_EM_MG_FD_200267 | JGI IMG/M metagenome (GOLD analysis project Ga0307512, IMG submission 200267) | Populus trichocarpa ectomycorrhiza microbial communities from riparian zone in the Pacific Northwest, United States - 14_EM | ecosystem: Host-associated > Plants > Roots > Unclassified | place... | reverse complement strand
TTCGAGGCCTTCCTCCAGTACGACCGGTTGCACCAGTGGGTGGCCGCCCGCGCGCCGGCCGCCTGGTTGCGCGCCGAATTGTTCACCTTGATGATCAACCACCTGCTCGTGGTGGTCGGCAACGACGGCCGGGTGCACCCGAGCCGGCGCCGGGCGTTCTTCCACCGGATAGCGACGCAATACCGCCGATACCGTCCGGCCGGGCACCTGCCGCCGGCCGGCGTGAAGGGGCTCAAGCAGCGTTTGGTCGCGCTCAACGCGTACCCGCTTTACGCTCTGTTGCGAGCCGCTTACCAGGCCCGGGGTCGCACCGATTGGACACCTGCGGTTCGTCCGGACCTTGCCTTGACGCCACAGGAGCCTCAGACAGTCCCCATACGGTGACGCGCTCGGGTCCCGACCGGACCGGCCGCCAATAGGGAAAGGCCCCGCGTGCTCCGCGCTGCCGTCGATACCGACCGTGACACCGTGCTCGCCTGGCGTAATCACCCCGACGTACGCGCCGTCAGCCTGACGACGCACGTCATCAAGCCGGACGAGCACGCCCGGTGGTGGGAGAACGCGCTTCCCGACCCGGCCCTGAAGATCCTCATATACGAGGACGACGGAGTGCCCGCAGGCGTAGTGATCTTCGACCTGCGTAAGAGCCCGGTGGTCTGGTCCTTCTATCTGGACGTCGCCGGGCTGGGTCAGCGGCTGCTGCCGGCCTGGATGCGCCTGGAGCAGGCCGCGGTGGAGCATGCGTTCGGCGAATTGGCTGTCGAACGGCTCGGCGGCGAAACCCTCGCCGCCAACAAGCAAGTACTGGCGCTGCACAAGCGCTTCGGGTTCCACGAGACCCGGCGATACCAACGACTCGTCGACGGCACGCCGCAGACGGTCGTTTGGACCGAAAGAGGAAAACTGTGATTGATATTGGGACTGGTCGGCGGCCGTACATCGTGGCCGAGATGTCCGGCAACCACAACGGCTCGCTCGACCGGGCGCTCGCGCTCGTCGACGCCGCAGCCGAGGCCGGCGCCGACGCCATCAAGATCCAGACGTACACCGCCGACACGATGACCGTTGACGTCAAGCACCCCCGGTTCCAGATCTCCCAAGGCCACGAGCTCTGGTCGAACGAGTACCTCTACCAGCTCTACGAGCGGGCTCACACGCCGTGGGATTGGCACGAGGCAATCTTCGCCAAGGCCCGCGATCGGGGCATCGCCGCCTTCTCCAGCCCGTTCGACCGGACCGCGGTCGAGCTGCTGGAAAAACTGGACACGCCGATGTACAAGATCGCCTCTTCGGAGATCACCGACCTGCCGCTGATCCGGCTCTGCGCCAGCACCGGCAAACCGGTGATCATCTCGACCGGCATGGCCACCCTGCGCGAGATCACCGCCGCGGTCGAGGCCGCGCAGGGTGCGGGAGCGCCCAAGATCATCGTTCTGTCCTGCACGGCGTCGTATCCGGCACCGCCCGAGTCGACAAACCTGCGACGCATCCCGGTGCTCGCCGAGGCGCTCCGGCTGCCGATCGGGCTCAGCGACCACACCCTCGGCATCGGCGTACCGATCGCCTCGGTGGCGTTCGGCGCCTGCCTGATCGAGAAGCACGTCACGCTGGACCGCACCGACGGCGGCGTGGACTCGGCGTTCTCGCTGGAGCCAAGCGAGTTGGCCAGCCTCGTCATCGAGTCCGAACGGGCCTGGCAGGCGCTCGGCGGCAGCACCATCGGGCCCACCGAGGCCGAACGGGAAGGGCTGCGGTTCCGCCGGTCGCTCTACGTAGTGGCCGACGTGCGGGCGGGTGACATCGTGACAGAGGCGAACGTACGCTCGATTCGCCCGACGGGTGGCCTGGAGCCGGACGCCATCGGCCTGGCCCTCGGCCGCACCTTCCGCCAGGACGCCGCCAAAGGCACACCGCTCACCTGGGACCTGATCTAACTAGAAGGGCTCGAACACACAGTGTGGCTCAACGCGAACAACAAGGAACTGCAGTGGTTCCTGGAGTCGTCGGTCGTCTACTGGGAGAAGAACCTCCCACGGCCAACCGACGACGCGGTCATCCTGGTGGAGGCATTCCACCAGGACATCCGGGTAAACCTGCGGAACTTGGCGTTCGCAAACGCGATTCGTCGGCTGCGGCCGGCCCGGATGATCGTCTTCACCGGCGTCGAGGACGCCTGGCGTAAAACGCTGTGGAGCGGTTTCGACGTCGGGATCGTTCGGCAGATCGCGGAGGCATTCGGGGCGTCGGAAACAATCGACGTCTGGGACCTGGTCCGGCGCAGCCCGGCCAAGCCCGTCGACGAGGTCGTCACCGAATACACCGATGCGACCTACTGCCGGCTGGCGAAGGTGCCACGCCTGCCCGCTGACTACGCAAGTCGGGCGGATTATCGGCAACGGTTGGCCTACGCGGCGGCGCTGAAGGCGTTCTACGAGGAGCAGTTCGCCCAGAACGTCGTCGCGCTGGTCACCAGCCACGTCGACTACGACCAGTGGGGACTGGCCGTCGAGGTGGCCCGGCGCCGGAACGTGCCGATCATCCACACGCAACAGACCGGCTGCATGAAGGCGTACGGGCTGTTCCCCGAGACCGACACGCACACCGGGACATTCCGCGAGGAACTGACCCGGCAGATCGGGGCCGCGTTCGAGACACAGGTGTGGTCGCGCCGCGACGAGCTACACGAAGCCGCCGAGCTGATCGCCTGGCGGGCAAAGGTCAACCTGGGTCGGCCGAGCTGGTGGCGTGGCGGCGCCACCGCCTCGGTCGACCTGAACAACCCGGCCGAGCGGGCCCGGCTGCGCAGCAGCGTCGTCTCCCGGCTCGGCTTCGACGCGAACCGGCCGATCGTCACGGTGTTCAACCACGCGGTCTCCGACGCGCTCGGCACCAACCGGGAACTGTTCCCGAGCCTCGCCGACTGGTTCAGCGACACGGCGGCCTACGCGGCCGAGCACACCGACGCCCAATGGCTGTTCCTCGAACACCCGAGCCAGGCGTTGTACGACTCGACCGGCTTCTTCGACAGCCTCGCCAAGCAATACAAGAAGTATCAGCACATGGCGTTCCGGCCGAGCGCCTCGCTGAGCAAGAACGCCCTCTGGAGCCTCACCGACCTGGGCGTCACCGTGCGCGGCAGCGTCAGCAACGAGTTGCCCGCCTACGGCATCCCGGTGATCCAGGCCGGCTGGTCGGAGTGGAGCTCCTGCGGTCTGTCCACAGTGGTCGACGACGCGGACGCCTACTGGAAGACCCTCGAGCAGAGCATCAACCAAATCCGCGACGGCGTCGAACTGGTAACCGAGGAACAGGTCCAGCGCGCCCGGCTATGGCTCTGGTTGTATCGCAGCGGCACCGACGTGGTCACCCCGCTCGTGCCGCAATGGGAGGTCTGGCCGGCCGACGTGCTGCTCAAGGTGCTCCGGGCAACCTTCCGGCACATCGAGAGCGACGCCGACCCGCTATTCGCGGCGGTCGAGCGGATGTGGACCCGGCAGGAGCCGATGCTCACCCGGACGGAATGGTCGGCGTGATCGGCGCCTGGTTCCAGACCGCGTACGACGAGCCCCGGGCCGTCCTCGACCTGCCCGTCGAGGTGGACAGCGGGCGAGACGACGCGCTCTGCATCGTCGATCAAGTGATCCGCGGCACCGGCATCGTCGGCCGGGTGACCGGCGAATTCGGTGCGGTGGCCCTGAAAATCCGCGGCACCGGCAAGCCCGTGCAGGTCCGAGTCGACATCCAGCTCGACGAAATCAGCACCCGCTGGTGGTCCGACCGGGTCCGCCCGCCACGGCACAATCCCGAACGCCCCCGCCTGGTGCTGGTCAGCGCGCAGGGTGAGATCCGCGGTGCCGCGGTGCTAGCCCGCCGGCAAGGATGGCGCGGGGCCGGCAGCGCGCTGGCCACGGTCGAGTTCGACATGGCCGCCGACGACCTCGACCGCGACGGCCTGCTCGTCGTCGAGCTGGCCGAAACCCGGCGCCCGTCGTGGTCCGACAACCGGGTCTCCGCGCGCTCCGCGCTGGGCCTAAGAATCGACAAGATTTCCGTACGCGAGGCCGGCGCACCAATCGTCACAGCGTTCACCCCGACGGGCTGCGACCTCGCCGTGCTCCAACCGGGCGGTCCCACATCGTTCCGGCTGGACGTCTCATCGGTGCCGCAAGCTCCGCCGGTGCCCCGCTCGCCGACGACGCCCCTGACTCGACGCCGACCGGCCCGGGCGGCGTTCAAGCTGAGCCGGATCGCCCGCCGCGCCGCGATCCGGGCCAGCGCCCAGGCCCTGCCCGAGCGTCCGGGAAGCGGACTCGGCGTGCTCGCGGCCGACCTGTGCAGCGGCGCGCCGGTTACGGTGGAGGTTGTGGGGCGGCGCTCCGGCAGCCTCGACGTGCGCCTCGCCGCCGTGCCCGAGGGTCCGGTCCTGATCGGGCTGGATGCCGCCCATCCCGGCCTCTCCTGCCGAATCGTGCCGACGCCATGACGGAGCTGTCCTTGCTAACTGTCCCGTTTGCGGTGGCGCTTGAGGCCGGGCCTGCCGTCACGGTCTTGGCTCCGCTTGCGGCCGGGCCTGCCGGCACGGTCCTGGCTCCGCTTACGGCCAGGCCTGCCGGCACGGTCCTGGCTCCGCTTGCCGCCGGGCCGGTCGTCGCTGTTGCGGGCGGGCTTCCGGCCGCGCGGATTGTTGCGGCTCGATGATTCATCGACCGGCGCTTACCGCGGACGCGGCGCGCAACCGGCGGGTCCTGCAGGAGGCGCTCGACACGGCGTCGCCCGGCAAGCTCGAATTGCCGCCCGGCGAGCACACAATCTCCGACGGTCTCCGCGTACCGGGCGGCTGGACGATTCGTGGCGCGTCGGTGATCGGCGCGAACGGGTCACCGCCCGCCAGTTGGCTGGTCTCGACCGGCACCACGGGCCACCCGGTGCTGCACGTGCTCGGCTCGGATGTCTCGATCAGCGACGTGGGCCTGAAACCGCCACCGGCCGACCCGGGCGAACACGGCGGCGACCGCGGCACGGCCATCACCATCGGGGAGTATCTCTACGCCGAGACTCCTCAGTGGATCCAGCGCGTCGACGTCCGGCGGGTGCACGTGTCACGCCCCCACGACCGCGCCGCCAACTGCATCGCCATCATGGGTGCGGTCCGGGACATCGCGCTGCACGACGTGACGGTCCGCGGCGGCTACACGGGCGTGGCCGTGCACTGGGGCGCGGTGGGAGCGGACGTCGCGTCAATCGTCGGGCCGACCTTCCACCCGCACCGGCTAAACATCACCGACCTGCGGGTACGCGACGCGATCGAGGGTTTCTACCTCAGCTCGGTGCACGACGTCCGAGTGCTCGGCAGTTGCCTGCGCGACGTGGAGATGGGCTTTCGCCTGCTGCCGGGCGACAACACAAACCGCTTCGTACCGGCCCCGTACGCCGACGCGTCCCCGTTGTCCGCCGACACATCTTCTGAGGTCGGCGCATCGTCCACCGGTATCGACGCGGCGACCGACGGCCGCGCGTCGTCCGCCGGGGATATCGGTGCCCGGATCGAGATCGCCGACGCCTGCGTGCGGTGGACCGGCCCGCGCTACGGGGTACGGGTCGCCGGTTGGGGCCGCAGCGAAGTAGACGGGCTGGTCAGCGTGCTCGCCTACACCGACGCGACGATCCGGGACTGCCATATCGTCGGGGCCGGCAGCGGCGACGCCTGGTCGCCCGTCCTGATCGAACAGGCGACCGGCGTGGAACTACGCGACATCCGGATCGAGACGAACCCACCCGCCGCCCCGAAGCCCTGCTGCCCGCTAGGCGTCAAGGCCTGACCGCCTACGTCTGTAGATAGGCCAGCACGGCGAGGACGCGGCGGTGCTGCTCGTCGTCCGGCGGCAGGTCGAGCTTGGTGAAGATGTTGCGGATGTGCTTCTCCACCGCGCCCTCGGTCACCACGATCTTGCGGGCGATCGCCGTGTTCGACCGGCCTTCGGCCATCAGGGCGAGAACCTCGCGCTCGCGGGGAGTCAGGTTACGCAGCGGGTCGTCACGCCGGCGCCGGACCAGCAGTTGGCCGACCACCTCGGGGTCGAGCACGGTCGCGCCGCCCGCGACCTGCTGCAGCCCGTCGAGGAAGTCGGCAACTTCGGAAACCCGGTCCTTCAGCAGATAGCCGACCGCGCCGGCCCGGTCGGCAAGCAAATCTTCCGCGTACGCGACTTCGACGTACTGGGAGAGGACCAAGACCGGGCTGCCGGGCACCAGGGTGCGCGCCTCGACGGCGGCTCGCAGGCCCTCGTCGGTGTGCGAGGGCGGCATCCGAACGTCCACGATGGACACATCAGGCTTGTGCTCGACGATCGCGGCGACCAGCGAAGGCCCGTCGCCGACCGCGGCGACGACCGTGTGGCCGTTCTCCTCGATCAGGCGTACCAGGCCTTCGCGTAACAGCACCGCGTCGTCCGCAATCACCACCCGCATGCGGCCATGGTGTCAGATCCGCCAGTTCAGAGTGGCAGTGCGGCCGTAAGCGTTGTCCCGGTGCCTTCGGTGCTTTCCACGGTCAGGATGCCGCCGGACGCCCGAACCCGGTCGTCGAGACCGGCCAGCCCGTGCCCCTTGGCCAGGCTCGCGCCGCCGACGCCGTCATCGGCAACCGTGATGAACAGGCTGCCCTCGTGCCGGTGCAGGTGGATCCGGCACTCGTTGGCATGGCTGTGCTTGGCGATGTTGGTCAGCGCCTCGGCCACCACAAAGTACGCGGTCGACTCGACGGCCGGGGTCAGCCGGGGGCTTGGTGACACATCCAGATCCACCGGGATCGGGCAGCGCCCGGCCAGCGCGGTCAGCGCCGCCTGCAGGCCCCGGTCGACCAGGATCGGCGGGGCGATGCCGCGGGACAGGGCGCGCAACTCGTCCAGCGTCTCCCGGGTCTGGGCGAGCGCTTCGGCAACCGTGGCGCGGGCGGCATCCGGGTCGCTGGTGAACTGCTGCTCGGCGCGGCCGAGGTCCATCGCCAGCCGGACCAGGCGCTGCTGGGGGCCGTCGTGGATGTCGCGTTCGAGCCGGCGCAGGGCGATCGCCTCGGCCGAGACGGCGGCGGCGGTCTGTGCCTGCGCCTCGGCAACCTGCTCGCGCAGCTGGTTGACCCCGCCGAGCAAGGCCCGGGCGAACTGCGCCTCAAGCAGCGCTGCGCCCCGCACGATCGGATAGAGGGTGAGCGCGAAGAAGACGCCCAAAGCCATGTTGAACAGGATCCGGGTGGAGGTGGCGTCGCCCAGGCCGAGCAGCTCGGGCAGATCGGTGTCACCCGGCCCACGCGGAATCGACCAGTCCCAGAGCGGGAAGGTGAGGCCGCCGATCGTGCCCGCCCACCAGGTGATGACCAATACGAACGCGACCGTACTGGGGATCCACCGGAAGACGGTGTGCAGGAGGTCAAGCCACGACTGACCGTCGGTGATCGGGGTGAGCACCCGCCGCCAGAAGCCCGCAGCGGTGGCCCGTTTGTAGCGCGGGTGCGGCAGCCCCCGGTCGAGCACCGGCTTGATCCGGCTGCGTTCGATCGTGGCGAAGCCCCGCGACAGCATCAGCGTCCCCATCAGGATCGGCAGCCCGATCCAGATGATCGCGGTGCCGAGGCCGAGGAAGAAGCCGGTCATCCCGAGCACCAGGGTGATCAACCCGAGCGGGAAGCCGAGAAGAACATACTGGGTGTCGCGGCCCAGCCGGCCGAGCAGGCTAGCGGCCAGCGGCGGTGCGGTGGTGGTCATGCCTTGACGCTAGGCGCCGAGCGCCTTCAAGCCGATCCGGCCACCCGCCCGGTCCAGGGTAGGGATAACCCCACCACGGGATCAACCGAAGCACTCCGACCTGCAAAAATGGCCACCTCGGCGGCACGATCGATACGGCAAAGGTCTGACTTTCGCGTCACACCGGCCAGACGGCGAGCCACAACCCGGCTAGCGTGCCGGTCATGACGTCGTCGCGTTTGTCATGCCGCACCCCACAGCCGGCGTGTGCCGCCCGGTGCAGGCGGTCATGAGAGCCGCACCAGGTGTCACGGTGACCGGAACGGCGCAGCAGCAAGCGTGGCAGCGCCGGGTGCTGCCGCCGGTCGAGGAGGTGCGCCCCGGCGTCTGGTCGATGCCGGTGCCGATCCCGGACAACCCCCTGCGCTACACCCTGTCGTACGCGTTCGTCGGCGATCAGGGCGTCGTCCTCGTCGACCCGGGCTGGGATTCCGCCGAGGGCCGGGCCGCCGTGACCGTGGGCCTGGCCAGCGCGGGCGCGGTGCTGCGAGACGTCTCCGGCGTAGTAGCGACGCACGTCCACCCGGACCATCACGGCCTCAGCGCCTGGCTGCAGGACGTGACCGGCGCCTGGGTCGCCATGCACCCGGCAGAGGCCAGCACGCTGCCCGCCCGGGTCTGGCACGCGTCGGCCGTGCTGCACGACCGGGCCTGGCTAGTCGACGCCGGGGTCCCCGACGCCATCGTCGACGAGTTGGTCGTCGACCCGGCCCGGGTTGCCGACCTGCTAACCATGGCCGAGCCCGACCGTTTCCTGGAGGATGGCGACCAGGTGCCGATCCCCGGCCGGAACGTACGCGCGGTCTGGACACCCGGGCACACCCCGGGCCACCTGTGCCTGCACGACGCCGAAGCCGGCCTGCTGCTCACCGGCGACCACCTGCTGCCCCGAATCACCCCCAACATCGGCATGCACCGCGGCAGCGTGCCAGACCCGCTGAACGACTACCTAACCTCGCTGGGCAAGCTCGACCGCTACACCGCCGAGGAGGCGCTGCCCGCACACGAGTACCGCTTCCGAAGCGTGCCCGACCGGGCGGCCGACCTGATCGCCCACCACCACGAACGCTCGGCCGAGGTGATAGCCGCCGTGGCCCGCCTACAAGCGCCCACCGCGTGGACAATCGCGACGGAACTGACCTGGTCACGAGGCTGGTCGGAACTGCAGGGCCTACTGCGCCGCTTCGCCCTAGCCGAAACATTGGCGCACCTGCACTACCTAGCCGGCCAGGGCGCACTGGCAAGCGAAGCATCAACCCCAATCCGCTGGCGGCAGACCGTAACAGCCCCCTCCTGAACGAGAGGGGCGCCCCTCACCGCCCCGGGTTACAGGTCGAACTCGCCGCTGCGGACACCACTGGTGAATGCAGCCCACTCCTGCGGGGTGAAGGCGAGGAAGCCGCCGTCGGGGTTCTTGCTGTCGCGGACACACACGACACCTTGGATCGTCGCGACCTCGACACAGTTGCCGTTCGTTCCCGACCGGGACGACTTACGCCAACGTGCTTTGGATAGATCGAGCGCGGCCATACCGCACCTCCTTGGCTGATTGCTACCACACGTTCACGGTTTTAGTAATCGTGGCCGCCGACTCGTCCATGATGCGCGGGCCGGGTCAGTCGCGGGCGCGGGATGCGCGGGGTGCCGCCGAGCGTGGTGGTGCCGTGCGCATCCGGTCGCGGACCCGGCCCAAGATGTCGGTGATCGCGGCCACGTCCTTGCGGGTCAGTGACGCCATCATCAGCTGTTGGACCACCTCGACGTGGCCTGGCATCACCGTGTTCAGCAGGTCGCGGCCCGCCGGGGTCAGGGCGACCTCCACGCTGCGTTCGTCGGCGGCTCCCGGCGTTCGGGTGATCAGCTCGCGTTTCTCCAGTTGCGCCGCCTGGTAGGTCAGGCCGCTGCGGCTGTAGACCAGGCCGTCCGCTAGATCCGTCATGCGTAGCCGGCCCGTCGGCGAGGCGTTCAATCGGGCCAGGATCTGGAATTGCGGGTTGCTCAGGTTGCCGTCGAGGCGCAGCTGCTGTTCCACCGCGTGTTGCAGGAGGCTGCTGACCTCCATCAGGGCGAAATAGGCCGCCAACTGTTCGGGGTCCAACGGCGTGGCATCCATCACGGGATCATCCTAGGCGAAAGCCATTACTTCGAGTTCGAAGCATGCTATGTTCGGTCGGTGCTTCGAGTTCGAAGCACAAATTACAGGAGGAAAGCATGAAGGCAGTACGGTTCCACGAGTTCGGCGGCCCGGAGACCCTGCGTTACGAGGAGGTCGAGCGGCCCACCGTGGGCGCCGGCCAGGTGCTCGTCAAGGTCGTCGGCACCTCGTTCAATCCGGTCGACGCCAGTTTCCGGGCCGGGTTCCTGCGCGAGGCCGTGCCGATCGAGCTTCCGCACATCCCGGGTGTCGACCTGGCCGGCACGGTTGTCGAGGGCGCGGGTTTCGCGGTCGGCGAGGCGGTCATCGGGTTCCTGCCGATGACCGAGAACGGCGCGAGCGCCGAATACGCCCTGGCCCCGGCCGAGATCCTGGCGAAGGCGCCGGCGAGCATCCCGCTGGCCGACGCCGCCGCGATCCCGGTGGGCACGCTCACCGCCTGGCAGGCGATCTTCGAGCACGCCGGCTTGCGGGCCGGCCAGCGCATCCTGATCAACGGCGCCGGCGGTGCGGTCGGCGGATACGCGGTCCAGTTCGCCAGGCAGGCCGGGGCGCACGTCATCGCGACCGCCAGCCCGCGCAGCATCGAGGCGGTCCGCTTGGCCGGCGCCCACGAGATTGTCGACTACACCACCACGGCAGTTTCCCCGGAGCCTGTCGACGCCGTGCTCAATCTGACCCGCGCCGACGAGGCGTCGATGGCCGCGCTGGTCGCTCTCATCAAGCCGGGCGGTGTGCTGGTCTCCACCGGCTCGCCCGCCAAAGAGGATCAAGACCGCCAGGTCAAAACCATCAGCATGTACGTACGCAGCGACGCGAAGCAGCTCACAGAGATCGTCGAGCAGGTGGACGCCGGCACCCTGCGGCTCGACATCGGCGCCCGCTACCCGCTAGCCAAGCTCGCGCAAGTCCACGAGCAGAGCGCGGCGGGTGTGCTCCGCGGCAAGACGGTCATCGAAATCTGAGGCTCCGGCGACATTGGCGGCCGGCGTTGTGGCCGGGCAATTCACCCGCGTACGAAAAGGACGCTCTTTCGGTTCAACAATCGACGCGGATCTCGTCGGCAGATTTTCCGGATACCACTGTGTGAGTGCTGTGGACCGAACGCGCATTTCTGTGCCACGGCTGTGCGAATTATTTCGTACCTTGTCCGTATGCGGCAGCCGGCGCGCGACGTCCACAGCCCGCCCGCTCGACCGTAGACAGTCAACAACAGGCCCCTGAGCTGGTAAAACTCCCAAGAATCGGAACTACATTCCGGAGTCAAAAGGTTACCGGAGGCATAGCCGCGACATATGTACTTGACAGCAAAGATTCATGTTCTACACAGCATCGGAATCGAAGGTAATGGCCCAACACCCCCGGCTTTCCGGAACCGGAATTGTCGAAGGTCATTCTCGAAAGGATTCCGATGAACATACGTTCGCTGCGCAACGGTGCCATTGTGGTGGCCACGCTGGGCGCGCTGACCGGTCTCGGCACGATGGTGGCGTCGGCCAGCACCCGCACCGACGCCGCCGCGACCGGCGGTAACGTGGCCGCACCGGCCGGCAACGCAGCCGAACAGCGCGGCGACGAACCCGGCCGCGACGCCGACCCCAACGAGTCGCCGTCCCCCTTCGACCCGAGCCCGAGCCCGTCCACCGACCAGAACGTGGGGGCCACCGACAACTGCGTGGCGGTCCGGGTGATCAACGCTCAGCAGTCCGGCGACGCCCAGCTCTGCACCACCGTGCAGCGCACCGGGCAGCGCATCGACCGGGTCCGGGTGAGCCTGGACGCACCGGACGGCGCCTGCCGCGACAGTGTCACCCTGCGGCTCACCACCGGCCAAAACGGCCGCGCCCTGACCGACACCGCCTCCTGCGCCGGCAACAACCCGGCAACCGCGACTTTCACCCCCGACCAGCAGGTGACCGACGGGTCGCTGATCTGCGGCGAACTCGTGGCAGACAACCGGTTCGAGGCCGCACAGGCATGCGTCAGGATCGCGGCCTGACCTAAGTCTCAACACCCCTGAGCCCCAACAGTCCATTTTGCACAGCGATCCACCGACCGGCGGTCGCGCCCGGGCCCCCCAATTACCGGGCGCGACCGCCATTTCCTACCGCGCTAGCGAACCTCGTAGATGGTTACCGGGCCGGACACCAGGCGAGCTGTCGTCAGGGACGCGAGTTTCGGCGATACCGCGCCGGCCCGGGTGTCCGCGAGCAGCCAGCGTACGTTGTATTCGCGGCGAAGCTGTTCCAGGTCCGCCGGGGCGGCGTTGGCGAACAGCCGCTGGTTGAGCGTGAACAGGGCCTGGTCCGGCGCCGGCTGGAGCGGATACTTGAGGCCGTTCACGCCGTTCGCGGCCACGGTGGCATCCGAGTAGGCCCAGCTTTCGACGACCGTGCGCCGGCCGCCAAGCCCGGCGACCCAAAATGCCCGGGCGTCACAGGGTTTGGGTCGTCCGACCGGCAGGCAGTGCACGTTGGTGGCGACGACGTCATCGTTGCCCGCGTGCGCGTCCAACCAGAGCGCGGCCCGCATCTCGGCCGTCGTGGTCGACCGCGCCGACACCGGCGCAACGACGGAGTCGCCCCGCCGGATCGCGGCGGACCAGTCGGAAACGCCGGAGGCGATGCTGCCGCCCAATGTGGCCGCGATCAGCGCCACGGCTATCCGCCGCACCCACGCCGCCGCGGGACGGCGCCCGCGGTCACCGGTTGGGGGCCGCAGCCGCCGGACGACGTACGCCACCACCATTGCCACCAGTGTCGCGACGGTGGCACCGGCGATCGCCCAGAGGATCGGCAGGTACAGCGCCCACGTCCACGCCCCGAGGGTCTTTGCCGGCCGGGCTAGTTGGGGCATCGCGAACACCCACAACGCGCCGGCCGAAAACCCGAGGACCGGCACCGGCCACCACCGCACATGGTCGGCGAGGAACCGGACAGTCAGCAGGACGCCGAAGGGGATCGCGCCGAGCATGAAGTAGATCTGGCTAGCCGAGGGGTGCCAGCACAGCCAGGCCGCGCCCACGCCGGCGGCGATCATGCCGCCCAGCAGCCACACCATCGGGTCGGAGCGACCGGGCCGGCCGAGCAGAGCGGTAAGACCGAGCAGCCGTGCCGTCTGAATCAGCAGCCACCAGGCGATCACCCCGAAGATGAACCAGCGTCCGGCCGCGTCGGCCTGCGCGACGCCGCCCGGCAGCAGGCCGCCCTTGGCGATGCCATCCTGTGCCCCCAGCGTTTCGGAGTACGGCTGCATCCAGCGCAGGACGCTGAGCGGCTGCACCCCGAGCGTGCCTGCTCCGCCGCCCGCGAAGAGCCGCAACCCGACCAGTACCGCGACCACGGTCGCGCCCAGCAGCCCGAGAACCGGCCACGGGATCCGCCGCCGTTGCAGGCCGACGACGAGCGTGGCGGCCGCTAGCCCCGCCACGAACGGCGGCAGCGAGCTCTCCTTCGCCCCCGCGCAGGCCAGTGCCAGCGGGAAAACCAGAAGCCAGGCCGTGCGCAGCGGGCGCCCGCGCAACACGTCCGCCGCGATCGCCACCAGCAGCGCGAGCAACGGCATGGAGTACGTCAAGGAGGGGCTCGCGTAGGAGATGGCGCTGCCGCCGTAGCCGTACGTCGGTGAGCCCAAAGCCAGGGGCAACGATGCGAAGGCCCCGGCCGCGGCCAGTGGCCCGGCCCACCAACGACCGGTGAGGTCGCGGCCGAGGACGGCGACGACGAGCACCGCGATCGCGGCGATGGGCACCGCCCAGAGCCGCAACAGCACCGTTGTCGGGGCGATCCCGGTAATCATGCTGGCGGAGGCCATGTCCGCATCGGACAGATAGTGGTAGCGGAGGGTGTCACCGGCGAGTTGTGGCACCTGGAACGGCAGCGACCGGGTCATCTCGTGTACGAGCGCGAGGTGATACATCAGGTCCTGGTAGTAGACGACGGTCGTCGGCGGCAGCGGGTTGCTCACCCAGGACGACGCGCCCCAGCAGACCAGGGCGACCATCGTGCCGGCGATCAGCCAGGACCAGCGCAGGGGCAACGGCCGCGGGTCGGTGACGCGCCAATATCGGCGTAGTCGGGGCACGGCCACGAACACTGCGATGATCACCAGCGGCCAGTACCGCAGGAACGCTTGGCCGCCCGTGGCCGCGGCCAGCAGCCAGCCCACGAGTTGCAGCAGCAGGCCGGTGGCCGCGCCGAGCCCGATGTCCTCGGGCAGGTTTCCGCGGCTGCCCCGGATCGCCCGGTGCACGAGCGTCCCCGGCAGGGCGACCCCGACCACCAGGTAAACCGCGTAGAGCGCGATTTCCCGGGCCGGGGTGTCGGTGGCGTGCAACGCGGCGGCGAACGCGACCGCGGGCACCGACCAAGGCAAGACGGCGAGCAGGGCCCGGCCTCGGCGGCTCGAGGCGGGCGGCACTCCCGCCGGGGCCGGCCGGACCAGCACGTCGGTCATCGTGCGGCGGCGGGCGTGCGCTGGGCCGGGATACGCTCCTCCGCCGTGACGACCGTCTCGGCCGAGTCGAATCCGATGTGGAATGTTGGGCGGTTCTGCACGGTCCGGTAGATCCGGCTGACGTACTCGCCGAGCAGGCCGAGGCAGATCAGCTGGACCGAGGCCAGGAGCAGGACCGCGAGGAACAGTGAGGTCCAGCCGGGGATGACCGTGCCGTTCGCCCAGACCACGACGCCGAAGACCATCAGGCCGAGGCACGCGACGAAGGCGGTCACCCCGAGCCAGGTGGCGAGTCGCAACGGGGCCGCCGAGAAGTTCGCGGCGGAATCCCAGGCCAGCGCGACCATCTTGCGCACCGGATACTTGGTCTCGCCGGCCGCGCGCCGCTCCCGGGCGTAGGCGACCGTGCCCGAGGCGAAGCCGAGCGACGGCACCAGCAGCCGATAGACCGGGGTGCGCTCGGGCAGCCGGGTCAGCACGTCGACCGCTTCGCGGCTGAGCAGCCGGAAGTCGCCGGCCTGCGACGGCATCTCGCCGCCGACGATGCGCCGCATCAACCGGTAGTACGCGCCGGCGGTGAGCCGTTTGAAGGCCGTGTCGGTGCTGCGGTCGGAGCGGACGCCGTACACCACATCGAGGCCTTGTTCCCGGGCGAGCCGCAGCATTTCGACGATGGTCTCGGGCGGGTCCTGCAGGTCGGCGTCGATGCTGACCACCCAGTCGCCGCGGGCGCGCTGCAGGCCCGCGGTCAGCGCCGCCTGGTGGCCGCTGTTTCGGCGCAGCTTGACCAGGCGCAGCTCGGGCCACTCGCGAGCCTGCTCGAAGAGCAGCGTGGCCGTCTTGTCGGCGCTGCCATCGTCGACAGCGACGACCTCGTACGGCAGCGCAAGCCCGTCGAGCACCGGCCTCAGCCGGTCCACGAAGATCGGTATCACCGCTTCCTCGTTGTACATCGGCACAACGACGGAGAGCACAGGGCTAGGCATCAGCTGAATTCCTACGTCTGCACGGTGGTGAGGCGGGTGAACTCGGACGGTAGGTCGTAGCCGTCCCAGATGGAGCTGAAGGTCAGGGCCTGCCCGAACGGCACGATCCGGTCGACGCCACGGCCGCCGAGGGCTTCGGCGAACGCGCGTACCTGCTCGGGGGCGAAGCCGAAGTGGCTGAACGTCTGGTCCTGGCGATTCATCGCCGGCACGAGTTCGAGCAGCGAGGCGACCGAGGCGAACGGGAACGCGCCGGCCCCGATCCAGCGGCGCGGCGCGGACTCGACGCCGGCCAGCGTGAGGGCGGTGATCTCGTTGGCCGGGAAGAGCAGCGCGGTAGCGGCGCCCGTGGCCGCCAACTGGTAGGCGTTGACCCTCTTCTCCACCGCCATGGACGCGTCGACGAGCCAGCCCCGGTGCTCGACGACCTCGGCGAGCGCCTCGAGGAACTCCCCGGCCACGCCGTCCGGGTCCGCGCCGACCAGGAAGACCGTGCGCGGCGAAGAACAAGCCGCCTGGTCGAACCAGTACGCGTCGTTGGCGAAGCCGGTGACCGCGGCCTTGCGGGCGGCCGGATCGGCGGCCCGCCAGCCGGGCACCGACAACGCGGCCCAGGAGGTGCGGTCCGGAAAGGTCAGGTCGCGGCCGGAGGGCCGGAGCGGGAACTTGCGGATGGCCGAGACGGCCGCATCGCCGCCCCAGATCACCCGCAGGTCACACCAGGCGCTGAGCGCCCCAGTGACCGCGTCGTCCCGCCCGTAGGTGACCATCCGCTGGGTGCGGCCGATCACCGGGTCGGCGTCGGCCAGGGTCTCGTTCAGCGCGGCGAGCACGGTGTCGGCCGCGGTCGCCGAACGCTCCGAGACGCGCACGACGTTGTGGTTGCCGGCCAGCGCGGACAGCGCCCACGAGTACACGAAGATCGTGTCCACATTGGCCGGCGGCACGTGGAAGACGTTGCCGCGCGGGAAGACGTACGCGTCCTCGCGGCGCATCCGCTCGACCGCGCGGGACAGCTCGGCCGGGCGCAGGAAGTAGCCGAGCGAGCCCAGCTCGGGATGCCGGCGGGCGACCGCCGGGGCGAGCAGCTTGCGGGCGAACCGGGACAGGAAATCCACGACCCGCGGGTCGCCCACGGCCAGCCGCTCGTCCGACGGCGCGGTCAGCTCGCCGGGCGCGCCGAATCGAAACCTCACGCGGCCCCCTGATAGGTGTCGGAACAACCGCGGGCCTCGGCGCGGGGCAGCCGGCCGAGCACGGAGAAGCGTTTGCCGGGCCAGTCGCCGTCGTCCACGCCGTGCACCACGCCCAGGTCCTCGGTCAGCAGGACATGCCCCGGATACGAGGTGGGCAGCGTGCTCACCACCTCGAGCAGCCCCGGCTGGCCAGGCGGGAGCTCCGCCCAGGTTAGCGGGTCACGGACCACCACATCGGCGAAATCCGGGCAGTACAGCGAGCCGCCGGACGGCCCCTCCAGGAAGATGGTGCCGATCTGCTCGACCATGCCGTAGAAGTTGTGGCTCTTCGTCAGGCCGACGTCGGCGGCCAGGCGCCGGCGGAACTCCTCCGGCGAGACGGCCTGGTCGACCAGTTTCTTCCAGCCGCCCGAGTGGATCAGGATGCCGTTGCTCAGATCGAGCCCGTTCTCCTTGGCAACCTCGTAGAGGTGCAGCCAGACCAGGTAGGTGAAGCCGAAGATCAGGAACGGATCGCCGCCGTGCTTGGCCAGGAAGTCCTGCAGCGCGGCGAGATCGGGCGCGCCGGACTCGTCGAGCGCCCACACGTGGTCGCGGCCGAAGGTGGCCATGCCCAGCACGCCGGCGCCCCGGGCGCTGAACGATCGGCGGTCCTTCAGCAGCGACTTCGTGTCGACCAGGATCATCGGCAGCCGCTTCGGCCCGAGCACGGTCTGCAACGTCGCGCCCAGCTGCCGGGTCTGGGTGGCCGCCGCCGCCTTGTCCAGGTAGATCCGGCTGACCTCGCCGGTCGTACCGCTGGAGGTGAGCACCTTGAAGACCTCGTCGTCCGGAATGGACTTGAGCTCGAGGTTTTTGAACAGCCGCACCGGCAGCCAGGGCAGCTCGGCGATCGACTGGGCCGCGACGAAGCCCGAGGCCGACAGGATCCGCGCGTAGGGGGCGCAGTTGGCCCGGTGGTGATCGACCAGCGTCACGAGCTCTTTGAGCAGCAGCTGCTCCTTGGCCGCCTGCGGAAGCGTGAAGACGCTCACAGCGTGGCCTCCAGCGCCCGATAGTCGATCTTGCCGGTCGGCATCAGCGGCAACGCTTCCACGCCGCGCACATCGATCCCGGTGAAGTGGGTGTCCAGGAACGACGCCAGTTCCTTGCGGATCACCTGGGCGTTCTCGGCGTCGGCGCCCTCGACGAAGATGTGCACCTTGTCGTCGCCGGCGACCGCGGCCACCAGACCATGCGACGCCAACGCGCGCTCCACATCGTCGAGATTGACGCGTACGCCGAAGACCTTGCCCATGCGTTTCAGCCGTCCCGTGATGAACAGGAAGCCGTCGTCGTCGAGGTGGCCCAGGTCCCCGGTGCGCAGGACGCCGCCCAGGTCGTCGCCGCGGGCCAGGTCGGCGGCGGTTTCCGCGTACCCCAGCATGGTGTTGGGTCCGTGGTAGAGGACCTCGCCGTCCTCGATCGAGAACGCGCCGCCGGGCACCGGGAGCCCGACCGAGCCGAGCTTGTCGGCGATCCGGTCGCTCGGCAGCACGGCCATCCGCGCGGTGGCCTCGGTCTGGCCGTACATGACGTAGAGCCGACCGCCGACCTTGGCCATCCGCTCCGCGAAGTCGGCGACCAACTCGGTACGCAACCGGCCGCCCGCCTGGGTGAGGGTGCGCAGCGTCGGATACTTCGCCGGGTCGAAGCGCAGCCGGCGGAGCATCTCGTATTGATAAGGCACGGCCGCGAGCGTGGTGACGCCGTGATCGTTGACCGCGTTCCAGAAGTCGCGTTGCAGCAGCCCGGTGCGCTCGAGCACGACGGTCGCCCCGGCCAGCAGATGGCTGTTGAGCACCGAGAGCCCGAACGTGTAGAACAGCGGCAGGGTGGTCATGGTGACATCACTCGCGGTGATGCCCAGGGCCGCGACGATCGCCTCGGCGTTGCACCGCACCGCCGCGTGGGACAGCCGGACCAGCTTCGGGTTGCCCGTCGAGCCGCTCGTGGTCAGCAGCATGCCCAGGTCGGGATGCACCTCGGCGGCCGGAGTCTCGCGGACCCAGGTCTCCGGCTCCGCCAGGTAGCCGTCCGGCGGCGCGGTTGACACGCCCGTGACCAGCGCCGGCTCGAAGCGCTCGATGAGGTCGAGCAGCACCGTGCGATCCAGATCCGGGTCGAGCAGGCCGATCGGCCGGCCGGCCCGCAGCGCCCCCAGGTAGCGGGCGATCGCGGGGATCTCGCTCGGCAGCAGGGCGAACACCAGGCCCGGCGGCTGAGCGTC
>Ga0307512_10003325_pt1 | contig 18867 bp, 13 predicted proteins | sample 14_EM_MG_FD_200267 | JGI IMG/M metagenome (GOLD analysis project Ga0307512, IMG submission 200267) | Populus trichocarpa ectomycorrhiza microbial communities from riparian zone in the Pacific Northwest, United States - 14_EM | ecosystem: Host-associated > Plants > Roots > Unclassified | place... | reverse complement strand
AAGTACAAGTACGGCTGAATGCCATCAGCTCGTACCAGAGTCAACAGTCATCTCCGGCCATACGAGACATCACCGTCTCCGGCCATACAAGACATCTCCGTCTCCGGCCATACAAGACATCTCCGTCCCCGGCCATACAAGACATCTCCGTCCCCGGCCATACGAGACATCTCCGTCTCTGGCCATACGAGACATCTCCGGCTGAGACCTGTATATGCAATACTTTGAGCTACAGTGGCTATGGTTTCTGTGGTGTTGGTGCGGAGGAGGAGTTGGTGTTGCCTAGAGCGCCGTATTCGGTTGCGGAGGTGGTGGCGTATTTATATGCAGCGAAGATAAGAGAAGAGTTTAGCAGGTTATCGGTGTTGAGAAGAAGGGAGAGGGATCGGGCGGTGCAGCGGTGGGGTAAGAGAGTTGGGTTGCGGTGGGCGGTGGGTCAGGATGGGCATGCGAGGGTGAGCGTGGATGTGAAGGAGCTGGAGGGGGGATTAAAGCGCGGCAGAAGTGGCGTCGCTGAGGATACACTGAGTCGCCTGGGTATTCTTGCATTGTGGTATGCATAGATGGGATGGGACGACATTCCGTACAAGAATTATACTACACTCCTCGGTGCATCCGTACAACGGCCATCCCCTCTTCCTTCTCTACAGGAACCGGAACACAGCGGGTGCTGGTTCTCACAGTATATACGGTGAGTGGAGGGACACACGCTAAAATGACCGCGCCTCATTGTGGTACAACGGTTACATTCCTGACGTGCGGCTTCCGATCTCAATTGGTCGCTCGCGTCGGAAATAAGTAGTTTCCATTGCCAAATCGCTGAGCTTTTGATACAGTAGTGAAGGTGAGATAATACTTAATGTAATGAACTCGTCTCCCAGAAGGCTCAGTACGAGTTTGCGGCTCGTACGATCGGGTAAGGGTTAGGACTGCTTGACGACTTTGCTAGGCATCCATATCGAAATTCCAACCCTTGAGGTTGTGCTACGTTAGAGCCTGCAGCTGTAGGCCGTATTACCCATGTTAAACAACTTTAGCCTCACTGCGGGGTTTAACCATTATCTGTGGTAGACTATTACAATCCGTGTGGCTCTCCTATGACATCCGGGGCAATTCAATGAGACAGCAGACACTTGAAATATCAAGACCGACTCTCCGCGCATTCGTGGCTATATAAAGTAAGCTTTATGTGCTTGCTCACAGATTCTTTTATCAGCGAAAGGCAGTGCTGTCTGAACACCAGGAGGGCCGAGGAGGGCCGAGGGTGAATGGGAAGTGATAACATTCTGTATTGAAGGTGATATCCGTGATTCGACAGCATTCGGAAGGTTGTGAGATACAACCAACATAAGCGCTCACGAATGGGCACAGCATAGGTATCATTAATCCCGATTTAATTCCCTCGAAAGATAGTTACGTAGCTGCTGCGAACAAATAATCGACCACAACCAACCACTCATTTCCCCGCTCTCCCCCTGCTCACGTCGAACCAGGAAGGGACGCCCTTAGACTCCCGGAGCCCTCATAAACAGCTCCGTCTCAGCCGCCCGACGCCGAGTGAGCCCCGCAAGGACTGACGCGCGAGCTTTATTCCACTTTCTCAATTCTTTGTCAACAGTGAGCATTGGGGTCTTTCCCCGGCATTTAATGTCATACCTTCAGAAGCGACAACATTTGGATTCTCCCCATTATTAATCCTCCTCAACAGCGCTGAGCTCCGAAAATTGCCATTCCCCACATTAAACGTAAAACTAACCAGCGCGCCACTATTCCCCTTAGCGCGCTTCCAGTCTTCTCTGGCGTCAAGACTTACTACTGGTTATCGTTTAGCGTAACAGAGTCGTTGATACTCTCGAATACGCACTTTGCGAATTGCTGCAAGTCGGAGTTCAGGAGGTTGGTGGCGGTGGCTTTGGTCAGTGGGAAGGGGTAGGGGACGTCGGCACCATTTGGTTGGCGGCAGCGGTGGCCGTATCCGACAGTTGGGAGGCCGATTGGGTCCGGAGAGGGACTTGGGACGAAGCTTTCGAATTCTTTGATTAGGTTGACAGTGGCAGTGTTGACAGTTGGGGGAGTGCGCGGTTCTGAGGATGTCTGTGGGGGAACCAATGGGGACAGGGATGAAGGACTAGTTGTGCCAGCGTTGGTGGTGAGCTTCATTGTGGTAGATAGATAGAGTGAATTGTGTGGATTGATGAAGGTGCGAGTTGACTGAGGCGAGAATAGGCGATGGTGCTGTTTGGCGAAAGGAGGTACGGTTGTTCGGATGGGACAAGTTATTTTATACTCGATTGTCTCTCCGAGATTGTTGTTTTGTTCTTGAGGGTGAGGCAGCCGTGAGATCGGAATGCAACAGTTTGAGCAACAACTAAAGATTCCTACCCTATGGTCGTAATTAAAACTGCTCATACGAACGGGTTAACCAACAAGAAACGCAGTGAGTGGTGCCTTCGTTGTCCACGAAGTGCTGCATTATGCTTCTTCTCACGATATCCTGCCATGACGTCATCCCCAACAGCAAACGCCTGATACAGGCAACCGCAAAACAAAGCGGCTTAATCCAGGCAAACGTGAAGTGAGGCAGCCCACGTCGCAGTTCGGAGGGCTTCTACGCTATCGAGGCCGCATCGCACACCGCTTAGTGTCTGAGACCCGCCACCGACACTGCGGCTTAAGGATATATTGGTGATTTCGGTATTTCTTTTAGTGGATATCGCAAACGGTGACAGACGTGGCAGACGAGATTGGTTGAGTATGATCTCATCTGTTCACTCTTAGGCAGCAGCGTGGTGCGAGCGAGTGATTGGATAAGACACCAATGTCATTTGACGGGATGGTTACACCAAGAAATAGAGTTTGAAACGACAATTCGTCTCGTCTAAATCTAGCGACGATCATATATTACTCCCCTCATTGATAATCCCTCAGGACGACCTGACTCTGACATTATCATATAGTATCGCTCATATATTAATATTTATCTAACCGGATTCTTTAGTAAATGGCTACAGATGTCATACAACTTATTCTGGAACTTTTGAAACACTCAAATCTGCATCTTAGGAAGGCCATAGTGCGTTTCTAACAGCCGTACGGCTCTTAACGTACTGTCAGTAGCTACAGTAAAGGAAAGCATGAACTAGAGGGTGTGCGAAGGAATGGGGTGAACTGGAAGCTGTGGGCTTGACGATCTCAAGTTATTGAGAGTAATTTCTGAAATGATTTTGAACGCTATAACACATGCAGTCGTTGCCGTAATGTCACGTAGGCACAATTGGTTTGTCACATTATTCCTTGAATTTTTGTACTCCGGTGAACTCGGTTACGATGATCACCAACAAGGTCCTCCTGAATATCAGTTTCGGCATATACCGGTGGAAACCAACTCAATGCATGTGTATAGACTGCTTTTTCCACTCGGTAGTAATGCATATTGGATACAATTATGTTCGTCTATAGTCCTATAGCTAACTGCTACCACCGAGCAAAGGAAGAATTGGTTCCTTTAATACCATTCCAGCCGGCCATGCCTAATGTTTTGAGGTTCTTTCTGCAATTGTTTTGTGCCCCGAAGGGATACTCCGGACTACGTTATCTTCCGCTATCTAATCTCATCCATCATAATCTAATCGCATCGATCATCTCGCTGGACATCCTCGTGCTCCATTTCTCTCCGGATCACTACATTCATATGTGTCGGATAACAGTCTCCGACCCACGCGCGACTGCTCAACATCCACATACTTATAAACCCTAAAGTATGATCCGTTTGCGGCAGCTGCCAGAGTTTAATCGACACAGACAGGCTATATAAGCGATTAGGATTACTATTCTCATGTTAGCTTTTAGATTGTCCCGACAACCATGAATTACTGTAACACGAGACTCTGCCCCTATCTACAGTAGTGGCTCTTTACTTCTGCTTGTTGAAGTGCTTGGTTGAGCCACTTAAATGATCTTATAGCCTCACGAGTCATGAATTTTCATACAGTAGTATAAATTCAACAAAATTGAGCTAAAACGAAAAATCACCTCAAAGTGAAGAAATAGCCCATATCCACGGAAACTATTGGCAGACAGCATATATATAGAACCCTCAAACAGGGAACCCCGGAGTCTTGCATCATGAAAGTATTTATTCAAAAGCCCTCTTCCGAAGTTCACAATTTTGGGTAGTTTCATGGATGTATAGTGCAGCGCTGTGTAGGCATAGCAGTTCTACCACCGGTTGGGCATTTGACAGTGGAATAAGTCGAGAAAACTCTGGACATCATGCTACTTTAAGCAAACGCGATCACAAACTTTTTGGTACTGACATTTAGAAACAAAATTTTTGGGTGACTGAGAATTACCCGAAATGGAGATGATTTGTAGAATTACTGTCTCAAGTATGTAATGCACTCCGGTTGCATCCTGCTCATGTCGGCTTCAGAATTCGAGGGATGAAGTAGGTGGAAATGAGCTGGTTCCAGCATGTGATTGTTCCCCGGATGCCTTGCTTTGAATCTACTAAGTACTCTAATCATACCGGGTGGAGGGTTAGGAGGCATTGAGCAGTAATTGGACGTGTGGTAGCGGGCGAGTAGTGGCGAAGTGATCTCCGAAGTGATCTCGGTGGTAGCGGGCGAGTAGTGGCGAAGTGATCTCGTTCAACACATTGGAAGAGGGTAGCGGTATGTAGCGGTATTTCCAGTATAGGGAGCGACCATGGTGTCCAGGTTGCGAACGAGAGCGGTAGTTGAGCAGTTGACCAAAACGTACCGTACACAGATTACCGAGTGCAGAGTGTCCAGCTTGTCCAGCCTCTATTCAATATTGAGAAATTCTGGGTAAGTGAAGTCAGAGTAAAGCTAGAGGCCATGTACTGCCTACCGTTCGGTAACTTGTGGGTCGTTCTGGGGGCTGGAACATACGGGCACCCGTGTTTGCAAGGCATTGTTATATACAGTGGTCAAACGCACGACGGACGGGGCCATGACGGTTGTGAGTGATAATAAATATAACTTGTCGGCGACTGTTGTTGCGAGGCCGCTAATTGGAGTTGATGTCCAAAATTTTCCTATATTCTGGCGATCGATCATGTTGGGGCAAGTATCTAAACAAACGGTCTAAATGGTAGGAAGTTGACATTAAAGGGCCTTGCACACTAAATCTGAATATTGACATTAGGCATCCATAGCTTTACCACAGCTGCCCTGCAGCAAGTACTATGCAATTAGTTCGCAATTTAGCGGCTAACTCGATTCACAATACGATGAGAGACCTAACACTACCCCCACTATTTTCAGAGTTCTAACATAAAAAACGGCTCGCTCGGCGAGTGGAATGATTCTCCAAGCCATACGCGCGGAGCGGTTCTTACAATAGTGACATTCATCTGCCTACCCCAGGCGAACCAGGACCGTTCATCACCACAGTTCTGAAAATAAGTGTCAACGGCGGGCTTAAATGTATATCAGACCCACACATGTTGGACCAACAGGCATTGTACAAGGCACATTTTTCTATTCGCGTCTGCATCTCAAATCCAACCTTCGCGCCCGGAATGTTCCCTTAGGAAAATCGATAGTTGGAATGTAGCGGATCTCGCCGAAATACTCCTAAGTAAGTCAATGAACACACCCCCACATACACATACGTGTGCGCATTTGCGGGGCAGTGCAAACGGCGGATGTTCTGCTGTAACCATTACTCTCAGTCTCTACCGAACACAGTACAAAAGCCTTAACCGCTGGAGCTACTTAGTTTAGTGCAACACTCGCCACAAATGACGGAAAAAGTGTCGGCGGGCGACTGGGCCAAAGCCAATTCGGTGCTACAGCGCAGGTATTAGAAACAATTAGACAAGTGTCGGGTACGGGTACTTGTTTTTAGAGCTATTGTAGCATAGTGTCTTAATGTGTAGGTGGGTGCTATTTCGTGCTCACTAGAATTTGGGGATGGGGCGCCGCCGAACCTGAATTTGCCAGCATGGATTACCCCGCGTTTTGTGATCGGCTCGTGCCAACAGTTGTGAAACGGCTGGGTGATCCTACAGGAGAGGATATCCACTAATCCCAAGTCCGTCTGCTGAGTTGATCTTGAACTCATTGTCAAACAATTCCAAAGAACGACCCAAAAGAAGCAACTCAATAAAAGGAACGAGAAAAGCCAAAACATGCGAGAAATTGAAGGTCAGTCGCATCTGGCGCCACACAAACTCTCAGTGGCTTCCCCGACCCTACCGCCGAAACAAACACCGTTACAGTGACCACGGTTCTATCGATGGTAAACGGTTGGGATGGAGAATATAACCGGCGAACCCATCCAATATCTTACAGGGCTAAGAGGCTGTACGCAGGGGTCCCGAATACGAAGTCCGCCGACTGAAAGCCCAGCCTTTCGCCTTATCGTGGGGTGGTACTGTCTAGGTGTGGCTAGGTGTTCCCATTGCAATGCGGGGTTTTCGCTGCAGAGAACCAACACTTGATGGGTCCAGTAGCCTAGGGAACACACACGGTAGTGATCGATCAACCGATATTACTGGCGTCCCCCACACTATGTAAAGATGAATCAGATAACAAAAACATGCATCCAGACATGCTCACCGAGGTAGATAGATGTGCTCAGACTGACTTGATGCGTTGGCACTGTACACCGTTCAGATACCCCGCTTAAGTGCTGTACCCAGTCCAGATAGTCATTGCTTTGCGATCTGCGGGACAAAAGTAATACCACAACACTGTTCTATTGTAAAGTCGAGCATATTCGACTATGTGGAGCATAATTTTTCTCAGTGATGCATGGAAGGGTTAAACAAGAACAAGTTTTCTAGAACATCCCCTGGATATTTCCATGCAGTCAAAGCGATATGCAGGCCCAGTACCACGGCTATTATTTTGTGTGGAAGGCTTGATCAGCATGTGGTACCTTGAAAGATGTCAATCCTGAGAAAAAACCTCCTCTCGGAAATTGACATGCAGCAGCAGCCGCAAAAAGAAAAAAAAAAGAATCTTTAAACGACTGTGGGATACTAAGTAGACTCAAATGTTTCAACCATGTCGACAGAGTGAATATCCATCTTTCGGTATGGTATCGCACTCTGGCTACTTTGACTAGCTCTTACTCCGGGTCGCGAATTGACTGCAATAGTGAGCCATGTTGTACCTCCACATCCCGTCACATACACGCTACCGGACCCTATCCAAGGCTTGCTCGACGGCAATCGGGCTTGGACTAGGCAAACATGCAGAAGCGGCGGTGACGCCCCGCCCGAGCGCTTGTAACCTGTTGGAAAGAATATGACGATGCAATGAAATACACACGAGCCTTCGCAAAGGCCTATGTAGTTATACTACTGTTTAGGCTGGGCATTAGTGACTTCGTTTCCAGGATGTTTATGTATGTCCATGGTGACGTGCAATCTGGCATCCCCTGTCCAAGAACCGAGAAATCCCATTTGGACCTAATCCATATCCGGAAGAAGCAGTAGAGACGCAGTTGACGGGAGGGGGTGATATCGTAGCCTACGTGGCTCCAGGTCTGCCAATCATCCCGTCCCACGGTCTCCTAGTTGAACGTAAGTGGTATATGGATATCCCGCATAATCGGAAGACCGGTCGACCCTCCAATCCTGGACCGCGGTACCTCGGATCCACTAGTAGGGACCGAAAGTCGTGTCCACTCGCAACCTTAGCACCTAGTACCCTTCCCAAATCGTAGGCCGATCATTGTCCCGTTCGACTACCACCCAGCGTTGGAAAGCGACGATTTCGATTGATTGTTGCCAGGTTTGAGACAGTCAAGGAGCCATGCCAGTCGAGAAACTAAATTACTAGTCTATGTTCACCATTATCAATCCTCAGGCAGCGGACAGAATTGCCGATTTCTGTCATCATTAGGTGATGGGTCTGCCTATGATCACTCACCTCGTACAGTTATATATCATCCCATTCTTAACCCAGGGGTTTTGACTCATTTCGCTCGATTGCTGCATTGACCACTCTGCTTTTGACTATCCTCAGAGTATTAGCATTGTTCTCAGTATACCAACACTTTGATTCCCACTCCCGAAACTATTCATCATCTGCTATTAGGGCAACGTGACGGTCATTGGAACCTGTACGGTGCATCGCATACTTTCTTCCAACACACTTGATTGAAGTATCCGTTACCAAAGCGTCCATCAGCAACAACAGCACCTGTGAAGATCACCGGCAATCCCCTCAGATATAACACCGAAGATGAGTTCCGTACAGAAAATACCGTCTCCGAGGGAAGTGACGCACGCCGCCGCCTCCGGTCACGCTCAGCTTTTCTCAAAACAAGGCGTCCCTGAGCGTTGTTCCAGCTACACGGCAGCTGCTGGCCGGAATAACTCCTCTTCACCTTCGAACCAACTTGCCCGTTCGGGCGGTCAGAATTGCGAAACGTCACCACCAACAGTTAGTGACGAGGTGCTAGAAAACAGCAGCCTCTGGGTGTCAACCCACACGCCACCGAGATTCGAGGGACCTCACTATTGGGACCACCATACTACGACAAACCTACCACCGCCCGTCGCTCTCAATCCACCGACCCGAGTCAACTGCTATGCCATCAGAGTCACATCCTTGGATACCGCATATGTTGGAGAGCCACGAAACAATAGAAATGATCAATCCTTTGAATTCCGCATTATTGATCATCATAAAAGCTTCACGCAAGAGCCCAGTTATAACTCCGACTTGTTAGATTGTGCCGCTGAGGTACAACCTATCACCCATGACTCGATATTCGATCTCCCGGACGTGCGTGCCAGATTTGTTGACTGTAACCTAACCGGTGGATCATATTGGCATAAAGAGACCAGTAGCATCACCGATGGTGTGGCTGAGATCAGATCAACAGTCCGAAGCGTCCTTGCACGAGCAGATGAAGTCGGGCTATCGCCAGGTAACTAGTCATCGCTGCCGTTATGTGCTTTTCCCCATGGCCACGTTGCGCTACTGGGCTTTAACTCTCGATCCAGATCTGTATATAGAGAGAACCACTCCTCACTGTTATTTCCTGATCTATTCCGTAGTTTTTCTTTCTGGTTGAGTACTGTCAGACGGTCTTCCTTACGGGTAATTGTCGACTGAGGCTCTGCGTATGTTATGTTATGCATTAGGTTCCAGCCATATCCGGTTATGAGTGTTCATTGTATTTGCGTATGCGCATGCGAGGGCTTAGTGATGGCGCAGAGATATGTCATCGATTGTATTTTTCGTTAACTGTTGAACATCGTTCCATCGTTTTTTCTTTTGTCTTTATTCCTGTTCTTGGGGTTTCTGCTCTGTTAGTTCTTGTGTTGTGAGTGCTGGGTATCAATATTATTCAATGTTTAAGAATACCGCTCACCAGTCCTGACCAGTAAATTGACATACCACCGTACTTTGCCTTGTCTCCATTGTATAAACCAGTTAGTGAGCTATAGAGCTAATCCATAACATGATGTTCATCCCTTTATAAGTGGTGACTCTAGCAGTGCTCTGCCAAAACTTTCAATACCACTAGCATTCGAGACGGTTAACATTTGAAGCTAAATAAGCATGTATTGACTGAGACTGAAATATAGTACTCATGGTGTGTGATGCAAACGCCACATCAAAAATGTAAGCTAGCGGTAGCGGATAGCAGCTATTATCCAATAAAAAGCTACTATCTCGTGGCGCACTCGAATTAGCGCCTCAAAATGAGCAGCCTATAGTCCAAATGAGTAAGTTCGGAACACCCGTGATAACCTTTACCATATGGAGCAGCCACTGAGAAGCAACACGTTGATTTGATCAGATATTAGCAGCAGAACGTCCTCACAATTTAACCCTTTGCAAGAAGTCTCCTCCGATCATTTTTACTATGGCACTGGCCAAATTAAGCATGTCTTATCCAACTCACCAATACGAGCTGAGATGCTGTTGTCAATTGTGACCTGTACCTAGAACCGTTCCTGCACGGATATAATGAGAATCCAAGTCGGCTTCAACCATTGTTCCTGGGCAGATAGGTAGCGATGAAAGTAGGCGGCAAAGCGTGCGAGCGAAAATGAGCCGGGATGGAATAATATATCTGTGAGCGACCAGGACTATGAGGTATGTTACCGAGCTGCAAACGAAGGTCCGGTGTGGCCTTGAGCTTTGCTATTCTCTCTTTCCTATGGTTTTGATATACTGGCCTGGATATCCAGTGATGCGTAATATATCGTTGACTAGTACGGTATTCTTGGTGCGAACGAATACGATATTGTCTCCGAGCTAACCAGTACAGATCTACCATTCAGCCGGGATATGTTAATCAGATTTCCCGAGCTATACCATGTCGCGGTATCACAAGGAACTTTTCCGTTGTGTAGTAGCCGGTCGTCCATATTTTGGTCGTCGCGGGTGGAATCAGTAATCTAGTGTACAAGTGAACTCGCGTGTGGAAACCACACGGTACCCTTGAAAAATAAGTTTTCATACTTCTGCTGGTTCTCTTTCAAACTTCCGGCTCCTTCGGGCATGTTGTTGCTCACAAGCTCGTCATATTCCGGCCGGGTAAAATTTCGTAACTGTGTCCTCGGGTGTTATAAAGTAGGGATGGAGTATCTGATACCCATAACAAGAATTCAGTAACCTCATTCAATCCTCAGGTAAAACCGTGGGTACCCGAAGTCATCGTCAGCTCTATCATCAACAAACACCTTGGAAAGTACTCATCACCGCGTGTACCCTCGATACGCCTCCGTTAAGCACCACCGATTTCATCACTGTCGATCACCCATTTACTTATCTTGGTTTTCCAGGTCAAGTCGTCTTAAAATCTAGAGACAAGATGCTCCTTAGACAGAATCATTGCGGAGTCAGTAATCAGACGACTCACCAGTCTGTAGTTACAACCTTAGCACGAATCAAGAGACATTCATTTCCAGGCCGAACCTACCGCAACCATTGACTGATGGCAAGGTAAATCTTCGTACCTCAAGAAGCGCGTATTCCTAAGGGCCAATACCGATAACCCAAGAGTTCAGTTGAGGTCTTATGAAAATCATCGTTCATGAATTCACCTCGTGTATGAGATTAGTGTGGATCGCTCTGAGATGCATCCAACTGAAAATTTTTTCGAGGCATCGCACTTGAAGGCCTACGCAAGAGGCGGGGGGGTAGTTTTGTGCTGACTCTTCAACGCCAGCAGGTAGCAATTGCATCAATAGAATCCTGGCAGGGAAGCGGTTAGCGCCACCGATGCAGCGCCAACACGACAGACTATTTCTGCCCAATGACAGCGTAAATATCTATTTACTTTCCAAAAGTCAACTATGACGTGTTTTCCATGCTGTTTTCAGAGTGTCAAAATTCGTTGGCATCCTGGTAATTTGCTTTTAGAAGCGCTCCAAGTACACTGTTCCTGAAGTCTCGACCAGGCCAGGATGTAAGGCCAGCGCCAGTGAGTGGCCACATTTTTCTGCAATCGTATTTGCTCATGCAAGGGAGGGGTCCCACTCATATGGCGCATCAGTTAGACTGCAATGTATCCACAGCGCCGCAGACTGGGGAGAATGCGGTGGGTGTAGCCGAGCACGTTATATTGTGGATTTAAATCAGTATCGGCGTGACTTGTTGTTATGGGTTTGGCCGCATCATCGCTGTCGCGAGGAAATTCAACAGATGAATGAGATACTTGGTTTAGAATATAAGATTTAATGACCTGCAGACAGCAGACCACCTAAACGGACAACACATTCTACAAATATTACTGTGGACATCTGACAGGCTATGTCAAGGTGCTTTCCGCAAACAGCACTCCAAATATATCGGGTAGGCTAGACATCTTCTAGCTAAGCCCCACCAGTATACTGTCATCGGCGGCGTGGTCATAGGGATCTCTAATCTTGCTTGTGGTATATTTTATTAATCTATTGAATTCCAGCGGTTTGGCCTTCAACTGTGGGGTCCTTCGGGCAAGGACAATTCAATAGCGGGGTGTGTTCAGATGCTTGGAAAGAGGGGTAAGATACATTTAGTGGAAAATAGAGAAAGGGTTATTAGTTTGAGGTAAACTCAAACGTATTTATGTGGGGCGGTATTCTGAAGAGCAAAATGTGGGAGATATGGGATAAGGAGATGGGCAGTATTGAGGGTGCTGAAGTCTTAACCATGTCCCAGGTGGTAACTGCAGGGGTTACAAATGCAAGCTATGGCGTTCCCGGCGAAGTTAAAACTATTTCAAACGGTGTTCTTTAAATTAAATTAGTACTCTACAGCAAACTAAATTTAAAGACTTATTATTGCTTTACACAACCACATCCCCATGACTGGTGCAACCCGGAAGTGGTCGGTATATATAGCAAAAGCTAACGGCAAGAACACCAGAAATCGAGAAAATGAAACTTTGTTCAACGAAGGTCCGGTTAACGCTCTGTATGTTGTGTGAACAACACCTCACCGACCTGGTGCGGTCCCTTCCAAGGGGTTGCTGTTTGGTCGGCATCACCTTGACTAAAAGCAGTCAGTTACAATAATGTAAACGCCCTAGTTACCCATCGAATTCTATATTATATATGTAGCTACTGCTTTATAAAGTCAGAAGCAACTTGTACCATATGTAACTGGAGTTTGTCGGTATGGTCTCCTGTTTCGTATACAAGGGCTGTGCTCCGCGGCAGGCAGACACCTGAAATTTTGTTGCGTTGAAATATGCATTGTTACACAACTATTAGAAGAGAGATTAGTGCTAGTTAAGTGCCAATGGATATGGGTCGGTGAACAGATAGATAAGTAGAGAGCGAAGAAGAAGAGGAAGAGGAAGAGGAAGAGGAAGAGGGAGAGGGAGAGGGAGAGGGAGAGGGAGAGAGACGGGCACACAGACCGAGAGGCGGTCTCAGCCACACTGAAGAAGTCTAGAAGTGGCGCAACGCCGGATCACTCGATCTTATCGTATCGATCGTTTATCGGCTTAGGAGCTCTTGATTACATAAAAAATCTGCCAGCTCCCCCAGAATGTTTTTACCCTCAAAATTTCGAGCATAGACCTGACCAAGCTAAACATATAGCAAAACACCCAGCTGGTAGAGCATAAAGCATCCAACTACTTTCTATATATCTTGAATCTTTCTCACTTTCTCTTCTTTCTTAGCCTCGATCAGGCGTTGAGTTCTGGGCGGATAAATATACCTAATTGGGTTAGCTTGTAGTATACATCTATCTATTATCTTATCTCTATCATCACTTTTCATTTTTTTGTAACCAATTAGATGCATCTATCCGCCCAGAACACAACGCCTGATCGAGGCTACTTCTTTTTGTACCATAGTCCATACACGTGGTTCTCCCCTCGATATTCATAACATCTGCGTTGTCATGTAAAACGGGTGATTAATCATAATGCCGGAGGGTTTCACACTTACTGTCGATCCTCAGCACAACCCCGGTTCTCAGTTATTTCGCCAAAGGTGTGGGCCAATCGAAGCTGTTAGAGGCGATATAGTGTTGCATCAGGTTGACTAGGCTTGATTCTAGGTTTGAGCATTCAAAGGTTGCCGCCAAAGAGATACCATACATCAGACACGCTTTCCAACCCCACTGGTTTACACTTGCTTCAGGAAATACCTCCAACCAAGATCTCAACCACTTTTTGCAAAAGAAACTACCGACTACCGACATTATATATTCGTGCTAAGAGTTACCCACCCAATCACACGATATACACGTGCACCACCCAACAGGGATGGCAACTGTCCGTCCCGTCCGTCTGATGGCTCGCCCTGGCCCGGATTACAAATTTCTGGGAGTCTTCGTCTTCGACTAGGGGTTTTAGTCTTCTGAAAAGACCGCCAATCTATAGGGTTCTACAGATGACATGAGCCGGAGACATTTTACAGATCTGATACACGGTCACTGCTACAGGGGCTGATGCCTCCTGTATATATCTCGAGTCTTTCTCCTTCCCTCTTCTATCTACTATACCACAGTCTATGCACAATGTTCTCCCCTTCCATATCGTAACATAGAGCCCTGCAGGCCGTCGAGTGGCTCCTCAGTGATTACGAGTGATGGAATGGTGATGCGAGCTGTTGAAATAGTGATGCTAGAGAAGCTTGATTGTATATTATCTGAGAGTGCCACAACGCCATATATATATGAGTACAAGTGTGAATGCGTGCGTACGCATCTATGTATAGACCCTTCAGGCCGACAGCAATCTCCGGTCATACGAGGCTCACCTCCGGCCATACGAGACTCACCTCCGGCCATACGAGACTCATCTCCGGCCATAAGAAGACAGAGACCTATCATGCAATACGAGCGATGAAGTGATGACCGAGTGACGACCATATTATGGGTGCAACAACCAAAAGATTGCGCGCTATCTCCCTGGAACATAGTATTGTAGTATAGTACACCCTACCGCATAATTAGAGCCACCAAACCCTCCCACTGGAACAAGCTGTCACTTAGCAGATATCTACAGTCTCACCAGCGCTGCCCTAGGGCGACGAATGCAGTGCCCCAGATTTGACTGCATGCTAGTCCCCCAAATGACTACAGTCCGGACAGACTGTTGCCATCCCTACATCCCAGGTGTACGAAAGGCGTTAATTCACACTATGGAATCGTAGGGTGTATTTATACAGCCTTCACCTCTTGCTAAACCAGAACCTGATATCTAGCAATCAACTGCAAGCTTTGCGGCCCCAATTGCCAATCTGGTACACTCACCGGTGGTGACTCTACCCTCCAGCCTATGCGATAGTAGTGTTATGCACGCGACTTCGAAGCTTCCCGAGATCAAATTCACCAGCTCAATTTGACAGGACGTCTCGTGTTCCCAAGAGTCCAAGACTTTACTGCAAAAAGTTGGTCCCAGACGTCTCGTGCACAACACTACTGTGATAGTACAGCTGTTCTGGCTGACTATGCGTTGTTAGCTTCCATAGTCTAAAGAACGTAATAAAGTTACTTACCCATGGAGATTTCTACGGTATAACTTCACAGGTTATACGTCAGAGCATATGCCCTCTTCTGAAAGCCACGCAAGATGTTTATACTTATGCAGCCACCCTTAAACTGCCGCTAGCAGAGGTTCTGCAGAGGATGGGTTAAAGAGAGTATTATACTAGTGTAGTTGCGGTTCCTGTTACCAGTTCCATTGGCAATTAGATGTCGGACAACCGCCATCTTGGCATCGTCGCAAATCAATAGATGTTACAATAAGTGAATCAAGTGAGGCGATACAATGTCCCGAGATGAATGTATTAATGGGAGCTATCGCATTATGAGCTGTAACTGGCTTCCTGGGGTAGGCGAACATGTGAAAGAGCATGATTATTACGCAACATACAACATTGCCGAAGCATATACCACTGCACCTGGTTTTTGTTAAGCCACTAGCCACCTGGTGCGGGAGAGAAGAGTGTACAGCGTTGCGGCAGGGATATTTGCGAACTTGATCACAGCGCTCGGCAAGAATGACTGCTGTGTAAGTGTTGAGTTCACTCCATAACAACATCATTAATTTTCAACCTAAAAGAATAGCGACCTTAAGTAGCTTTCTCTAAGGTAACACCCAGTCAGGTGGAAATTAATTTGTTGTGGTGAAGAGTAATTGGGGTTATCCCAACCGCCTTTTGTGTTCTTGCCAAGTGCCCACCCCCTCACCCACCAAAATAACTAATGATGACAGCTTTTGTTACACAATCACAGCAAATCTATTTTTGTTGAAGAATGGTTCTAAAGTTCTTGTAGCTCTAGGGCAGTACTTTTGCTGCTATAACATAAAATGGTGTTGGACTTCGGCTGCCATAGATTTCCGGTATGGATGACCCCGCAGTAGAGATAGTTTGTACTGCTTCAAAGCTTCAAAGCTCAATCGTCGACGCAGACGCTTAAACTAGGGTTAGTGGCCTAAAGTTGATAAGACGAATATCTCACATTTAACAACCCGCTAGATTGTAAATATAGGAAACGAGGAAGCTAGAGATTATAAAGGGTTAGGAAAGTCCTGTGAGAGACCAGAATGGGTGAAGAACGAACTCTAAGTCTCGAACGCAAGACGTGGAACCATTGGAAATGTTGGAGAATCATTAGTTCAAGCGATACCATAGTATTCCAAGATCTACGAAGCTTCATACTTAGTTCATCAATCGAAATGCAACCAGTAGTTTATTCTCTTTCACGAGTTATGCAACCACTTCCGCTACTCTGTCTACAAAACTTCTGATTACCCCAGATACTTCATTCACCATAGTAATACCTCCAGCAATATTGTGAAAATGCATTGGAAGTGCCCTGCATAAGTGTTGGAACAGCTACATCTCCAAACCCCGAGTCGGCAGTAAGTAGTTGTAGCAGAGATTAAATCCACCGTCGGCAGGCGGTGTACTGGTTGAAGTTGCGATGCAATCGATCCCGTCCAGTCTTTCCCTACGAGGATGACTATTTAAAACAGATCTGGCGTATCGGTGAAGAGAGTCTTCCCCAGTAATGCTTTTATTGGTGCTAACTATAGTACAATGTATCTGCGTGATATGAATCGACGTGTCAGCCTCGAGAAGACGCAGATCCCTTCCGGCTTCAAATTGCACTAATCAGCGTAGGAGCCTCCGATCCATGGCACACAAACTGGTGTGGCTTGCGTGTAAATCTCCTTGCCAAGCCAAGATGTTGCGAATTTCAGCAGCCAAAGGAATGATGTGCATGTGAAATCAACCCCGACGACATCCTATACAACGTCTGCGACGATGTTCCATGGGAAAACCTCGTCAAAGCTGGCGCATACAAAGCCCTAATCGGCGGCCAGCTCACCATCACTGCCCGGGACCTACACTTCCGCAAACAATACGACTGGGTAAACCCACAATATTTTGCGTAAACCCGGACAACGACCCCCGTCTCTTCACACACGGGAACTCACCCCTCCTCGACCCAACGTTCCTTAAAAAGAACGCCGTCATAATCGAGCTCGGGGACACAGAAAAGATGTTCGGAACCGGCGAACCAAACATCAAATCTATCGGCTATCACAGCTCGCCATCATGTAACATAGACATAAACAATGTAATTAATAATTAAATTATACACAAAACTTGACAAAACAACCGTGACATTCCGCCCCAACAAAGTTGAACACGGCCCTACCGACGCCTAACGCCAGTAACAAACTTCCAAACCGTGACATTCCGCCCCAACAAAGTTGAACGCGGCCCTACTAACGCCTAACGCCAGTAACAAAATTCAAAACCCCGACACTCCGCCCCAACAAAGTTGAATAAGCGGAGTGACGCAAAAGTCTGTGTCGTTTCGGGGCCGGACCCAGAGGGTACCCCCGGCGCCCTTCACTCCTAGACTTTTGCTATGTCTGCAAAGAGAAACGCCGGTGGGTGGGTGATGTATTTCCAAAACTTTACTTCTTACGTTTATACACCCCTCTTCTACCACGCACCCGATCAGTCGTCAACATATGCTTCGTCGACGACGATTGCCCCTTCAACTTCCTCAAAACCAAACTCCGCATAACCACCATACCCTTCAAAAACCCCCCCAACAGAATGAAGTCGCCTCTCTCTCCTTCTCTCTTCTCTCTATACCTTAAGTCTATTCATACGGTTCTCCCCTTCCATATTTTCAACACACTTCACTACTTTACTATTGAGTGATACATAATGACTCTCTTCTGGACCGTATGATTTTGAGTAACAAAGCGAATACCACGACCAGAAGCTGAAACTTGAACTATAAAACGCGCGTATGTAATAGAGTAGCTACTCTCTATTTCTACTCCTGTGTCTACCATCAATAGAACTAACAATAAAATTCGGTACCGATATGCCTGTCCCCTAAAACTAATCTCCTATATATTACCTAATTTCCACTAAGATGCTTAGCAATGTAGTCTAATATCGATGTGTAGAGATACTATTTATTATTATTGAACGCTCGCACACTACATTATACTATCGTCATGGACATGATTGTACCAAGCTCCAACAAATAAACAAATCCGGGCGAACTAAGGATGATGAGAGCTAGTGCTTCCGACGGGAACCCTAGTGCTAACATCCCTAGCACACATGATGAACAAGTTTCGTGTGTTAAGCCGTACTCCTCTCTTCACGACATCTTTCGCGACAAATCGTAGTAGATATTAGTAAATGTTGTGGATCTGACCGAATGTGACGCACTAGTTGATGAAACGACATTAACAGATCTCTCGGTTATGTCTATCGGTTGTGAGTTCTCTCCAGGCCTTCAAGTAGGAGTCAGCGAAAACGAGCTGGTTTCAGGTCGTAATCGTGGATGTTCCCCCACAGCAGTGGTTGCAATCCACGCAAACATTCGAACTATGCGGGTATGCGCCGACTGGACCGTACCTAAAACGGTTTGGACACCGAGAGGACGATATGTGCTGGTGGTGCGGAGGCGGAGCAGTGCAGACGCGAGAGCATCTATTCCGCCACTGCAGCCGATGGAAAGACCAGCAGAAAGCGCTCTGGAAGGCGGTGGGGAAGGCCACAGGCTGGCAAGCGGGCAGATGCCGACATGTGCAGATTTCTGAGCTGTTTTCCATGGAGAAATGCGATCAAGCGGTGATGGACTTCCTGGCAGCTACTGACGTCGGGAAGTTCCCGCCCAAGTAAGCCGAGGAGCGCGGGCAGGAGGAGCGCGGGCCGGAGTAAGGGCGTTTGGCTCGGGGGTGGTCTCTCTTTTCGTTGGTCTCTTTTGTTCTTTTGTTCCTATTGATCCTTCTGCGGCTGCTGGATTTCTTGTCAAAGGGGACGATGGGTAGCAGGTGGGAGCTCCGCCATCTAGCCGGCTCGCTCGGAAGCGGAGGTGTTGTTTAGACTCTGTCATACTCTAATTAGAGTGAATACAGTATGAATAAAACAAAAAA
>Ga0307512_10003324_pt1 | contig 18868 bp, 26 predicted proteins | sample 14_EM_MG_FD_200267 | JGI IMG/M metagenome (GOLD analysis project Ga0307512, IMG submission 200267) | Populus trichocarpa ectomycorrhiza microbial communities from riparian zone in the Pacific Northwest, United States - 14_EM | ecosystem: Host-associated > Plants > Roots > Unclassified | place... | reverse complement strand
CTCTTGGTTCAGTATTTTGAATACCTTAAACCGGTTGACGAATCGGAGGGTTAGTTAGTCGTCCCAATGAAGGTATACGACCTAGTCTTGGGCTTGCCATGGCGAGAAACCCAGAAATCGACTGCAGCAACGGTCGATTGACAGCCCTGCGAGTGCCAAATGGGCCGCAATGGGCGAAGATTCCAGAAGCAGATCGCACAAGTCCTCTGCCGGAACGCGGTGAGGCACAAAAAAATCATAAGTCCCGCTACCGCATTCGATCATCTCTGAGCTAGTGAGGAAGTGGTCGAGGCGTTCGCCATATGACTTGGTGAATGTCAAGGGTTGCTGGGAGCATTGCTTGTAGGCATCACCATAGTTGAGAGAAACCCCAGGATGCTGAATGCGCGGGCAGGAGCAGCGGCGGTAGTTGTGGCAGAAGAGTGACACAGTGGCGGTGCTTAAATGACTGCTACCGGCTCGCCGAGACACGAAGGGAGAAACTGGACAACGGGGGTGGTGTATTGCGACGAACCGTCTGATCCAGCCAACCCGGGACCCCTACCCATCTCCACCCCGCCAAGCATGCTACAACGCAGAATGCAGAAAAGGCTAATGAGAATAGGAACAGACATAGTTAACGTGGAGATGTTAACAGATAATGGGGGTCGCATCCCAGCACAATATCAAGTTTCACAATATCAATATTTGTCGTATCCCCGTGAGATACAAGGACTAGGTGGACGTATGCAGCAAAGATACGGCAGCTCTCGCACCGCACCTTTCACGGCATCCAAAGTGAATTCGTGAGGAAGAGCGCCGTAGGAAGAGGGTGAGAGGAAATGACAGGGTACCCGGCCGTGAAGAACCACACAAATTGCGTGGATCTACGAAATCTCTGAAAGAGCCAGTGAGACCAAGAGCTGGGAAAGATAGAGTTCATCACCGGCTGCGGCAGCACCGATCTCATTTGCGAAGCAGAAGGACGGCGGACTGCAGCTGTGTGTGGACTACCGAGCTCTCAATCAAGCCCAGGTGAAGAACTAAAATCCTCTCCCACTGATCTCGGAGATGCTCGACAGGACCTGAGGAATGACTATCACCTAATCCAAATCAAGGAAGGCGACGAGTACAAAACCGCGTTTCGCACCCGGTACAGGCAGTTCGAGCACCCAGTCATGCCGTTCGGGTTCACGAACACACCAGCTACTATATTACCAAGCTACGACACCAATTAGAGGAGATAAGTCGTCGGCAGAGCAACGACCTTTAAAGAGAGGGATGACTATACAGGAACCGAAATCCTCATATACGATGACCCTACCGGAGGTGCCGGAATGAAGGACCAGAGTGCACTTAACAACAGAGAAGTCCAGCGGCACCCAGAGAGCGGGGATAAGCGTACCTGGCAAAGAATCAACATGCGCACCTAGCATCTGGAAGATGATAAGCCCACCTAGAGAATTCACGGCCAAAGCCCAAAGTCAGAGACAACGAGAACAGACCAAGCGAAGTCCGAAAAGGCGAAAAGCAAGTCGAAACACGAAGTAAGTCAACAATCAAAGCGAGTCAAAGAAAGGACAAAGCAAGTGGAAAAATCAGACGAAGCAAGCCAAGAGACAAGCGAAGTCGAAGACCTCTGAAATCCAGAGACGAAGGCTGCCAAAGGACGTGTCGGTCAACACAGATCACCAAAAGTCTACCGAAGTTCATAAATCTACCGAAGCACGACGGCAATCAACAAACGATTTGAGTCTAAGTCGTCGACGGAGCAACGAACTGCAAAAGGGGAGATGACCGTGTCAAAAAACCCGTCCTACCGACAAGCCAAAAGCCCACCGGGAGGCAGTCTACCGAGACACACACTGAGAATTCAACCGAGAAGTCAACAGAGAAGTCGACCGGTCAAGTCCTACCAACAAGTCCAAAGCCACCGGGATACAGTCTACCGAGACGCGCACCGAGAAGTCGACCGAGAAGTCTACCGAGAAGTCGACCGGTAAAGTCTACCAAGTCAACCAGCATCTGGAAGTCAATGCCACTTACCGATGACTACCGCTTGAGATATATTCGACGAAGCACTGCACGAAGGCTCAAGAGAGCGCAGGCACGCTTGGATTTGGTAAGTATAACCATCTTTAGAGAAGCTCACTTGTTAGATGTCCATTAATGCGACGCGACTACACGCGATACAATTGACCTATACGATTGACGGCTACGACCGATGCCGGCAGCGGAAGCTCCCATTGATGCCAAGTCACGAGCGGAACCTCTACCACCCTGACAATTCCGACAATGACCTACACCGAGATATACGAGCTACGGGAATGATGGTCGTTGGAGCATGGGTCATGAAGTGGAGATATGGAGGACGGGATCACTTTTGGATGTTTTCTTGTTTCTCTCTTCTCTTCTTCTCTTCGTTGGATCTCGGCCCGGTACAAATGGCGTCGCCATGGGTTTTACCACCAGCCAATGGAGGTGGAGTTTCCCCGTGCACCAGATCCGCCGAAAGGTCGCCATTGAGCTGTACCGATCGGTTGTGGGACTTATGGGTTCGTACGATTGCGTACGTAGGATGATTGTTTCATTCTTTGTTTCCCTTTCCTTTCCTTTCCTTTTCTCATGTACGGTTGATGCAGCCCAGGAGGTCTGCGCCTAAAATGAGGGATAATGTAACGGCGGCAGGTGACCCAGGTCCGGGTAACGGCCATTCTATATAGTCAGCTCGCCACGAGACTTAGATCTCTAGCGATAATCTTCCCTATACACCTATATTTACTATCACTCGAGTCCACGTTTGCAACGGTATACCATCATTACCATACGTATGCCTATAAGGCCGAACGCCAGCGTACGTGCCCTTACAGCTGGCTGGGATGAAGAGCAACAGAAGCCATCGTGCTACCATATGATGTGGGCGGGCTTCAAACCCGAACTACATCCAAAAATCAGGCCCTTTATCCAATGAGGAGGGGATGTTCGAGAGTATCGACGAGCTTTTCAATCGAGCAGCGGATGTCGAAACCAAACCTCAGAAATACGACAAATCACAACAACAAAGGCAATACGGAGAAACATCCTACAAAGGCAGCAGAAAACGCGGATACTGACAATCCATTTCAGAATGGAAGGATGCAGCGAAGGAAGCACCACAGCCCGATAAGGCGAAGCCGAGCGGCGGCGGAAAACGGTCCAATTTACCCCCAGCACATTGGGTATCATCGGAGGTCTATGAGAAGCGGAAGGCTAGCGGGAAATGCTCACGTTGCGCCGGTGATCACATGTCATTTAAGTGCCCGAGATACTCCCGTGCGACTTTCCCCGATAAACTCACTCCAGGAGATGGCAAAGATGGCGGAAACCGACATATCAAAAGGCAGGGATCTTTCGATACCCAGCGAGCAAAAAACTAACGTACCTCTCCCGGTACTTAGCTCGGCGGGGGAGGTTGGACGAGAGTGAGCTCGAGTTGGGAAGAGTGGGGTCGCAGGCGTTGATGGTTACTTTGGACGAGATACGACCTCACCGGATCGCACTAAAATCGAGGGTTATCCTGGAGAGCCTGAGAGCACAAATGTTAAGTCAATATCTATGCGGTACAGAAACACCTGATTCTGCTCACATAATCCACGAGATTCAGATATGAGATAAACAAGGCGAGATGCAATGCGTACGGGCTCTTATTGACTGCGGAGCTACTAGCATCTTTATAGCTCCAAGATTACTTAAGAAACTCGTGATATCACATGAAGCGGCACATATTACTACACTAGGCTTGGGTGGACAGATTATGCAACATGCGAAGGATGGCCGAAAGACGTCAATAACCGTTCAGTATATGGAGCATCTCGCCCCAGTTACAGAACCGGAAGTGCTAGTCGTACCGAAGCGAGCCTACGATCTAGTACTTAGACTACCGTGGTTCAGGGGCCGGAACCCGGAACTTGATTGGAACCTCCGCCGATTGACTGCCTTACGGCCACCTAACGGTCCTCAGGCTGCGCATATAATCAGTGGTGAGGACAAGGCTCCTCCGGAAGCTCACGAGAAGCTACTGGAACGTGACAAGGACACGCCTGCTCCAAATATTCAACTTCTTCGAGCTACCGCATCTGACGATGTCTTAGCTGGCGAGGAGGTCGTTGAGGCATTTGCCCTACGGATAGGGGAATGCACCGGTCTGCTGGGAGCGACTATGGAGATCACCACGTTGTCAGGTGAGAAGCCCAGGCGCTGGACGCGACGAGCAGGGAGCAGTGGTGGTAGTTGCGGCAGAATGGGGTCCACATGGGAATGCTGAATGACTGCTACCGGATGGCCAAGACACAAAGGGAGTTACTGGACGACGGGGCTTGGCTCCTTGTGAGCGAACCGCTAACGACAAGGTCTTCTGGATTACCCTTTTTTCGCTTCTCTATATCCCATCCCTGTAAATAAGGCATGGACTAACACTGCTAGATGGAGCGAAAATGGAAAGGATAGCCACAGACGATGGGGGCTTCATTCCCGCAGTGTACTCTGAATTCGTGTACGTTTTTAGTAAAGCCAAGGAGGAAACACTCGCGCCGCACCGTTCCATTGACCATGCGATCGACCTGGAACCAGGCTTCAAACTACTATATGGCCGAATCTACAATCTCTCAGAATTCGAACATAGAACGCTCAAAGCCTATCACGTGACGAACCTAGCCAATGGCTTCCTCCAGCGGTTATCATCCTCGGTGGCAGCACCGATCTGATTCGCCAAAAAAAAGGATGGAGGACTACGGCTTTGTGTGGATTACCGGACCCTCAACACGGGGACAATCAAGAACCGGTACCCCCTACCTTTGATATCGGAAATGCTCGACAGACTACGCGCAGCTCGGATTTTCACTGAACTCGACTGCCGGAACGCCTATCATCTCATCCGAATCAAGGGAGGTGACGAGTATAAAACTGCATTTCGAACCAGGTACGGCCAATTCGAATACCGAGTTATGCCCTTCGGCTTGACAAATGCACTGGCGGCGTTTCAGGCCTACATCGATGACTGACTACGGCCGTATATCGACGACTTCGCCGTGTGTTACCTGGACGACATACTCATCTACTCGACCAAAGAGAAGGAGCACGAAGATCACGTACGGAAAGTGCTACAAAGGCTACAGGAATTCGGTCTCTGTTGCAAGGCCGAGATGTGCCAATTCAGTGTCTCAGAAGTCGGTTTCCTCGGATTTATCATCAACTCCTACGCGATCGGCATGGAATCAGACCGCATATCCACCATCGAAGACTGGCCTACTCCGAAGTCGGTACGGGATGTACAGGTGCTGTTGGGATTCGCGAACTTCTACCAACGGTCCATCAGGAAATATGCAAAGGTTACGTTACCCCTGACGGAGCTACTAAAGGAGACAGTAACATCAAACACACCGCAAACCAGCCAGAAGTCAAATAAGCCTACTTAAAAATGGGAATGGACTCGTGAGGCCGAACTCGCATTTCAGAAGCTGAAGAGGGCCTTCACCAGAGCACCGATCGTCCAGCATTTCGACCCGGCAAAGCCGATCATTCTCCAGACCGATGCAAGTGGCTTTGCGATCGCCGGAATCTTTAATCAAGAAGACGGATCCGGAACCCTCAGACCGGTCAACTTCTACTATCGAAAATGCTCCCCTGCCGAACAGAATTATGACACATACCATCGGGAGAGCTTAGCCATCGTGGAGACTATGAAGCAATGGCGACACTATCTCGAGGGAGCAAATCATAAGGTCTTGATACGGTGCAAACACAAGAATCTCGAATACTTTCAAAAGTCAAAAGTGCTCTCCCGGAGACAGGCTTGCTGAGCGGGAATCCTCTCATCCTACGACTGTACTATCGAACACCTGGAGGGACAGAAGAACCCTGCCGACGGATCATCCAGACGACCTGATTACGAAGAAGGCTACGAAAGGCCCACTGTACGACTTTTGGCAACTTTGGCAGTACCTACCGTTGAACCGTACGATGACCTCCTACTGGCAATTATGGCAGCTCAGGCCTCCGACTCATTGGCAGCTGACGTGAAATGCAGAATCGTCGACACTCCAATGATCGGATACCCTGACCCGTCGAAAGCTGGTGGTCCTGATGGACCTACCGAGGAGCTATGGAAAGTCATCTCGGGAGCTCTGACCTATGAAGGGAGAATATACGTACCGGCGGACGCTTCGCTCCTCAACAATGTGATAAGTATTTTCCATGATAACCCCGAATCCGGTCATTTCGGAGCTCTTAGAACTGCTGAACTTGTATCTAGAGACTTCTACTGGCCCATGCTAGATGCTGCAATCCGAAAGTTCATTGCCTGTTGCGAAGTATGCCACAGAATCAAGGCTCCGCGCCATGCTCGCCACGGAGTCAACATGCCACTACCGCCACCTCTCCACCCTTGGGAAGGAATCACCATGGACTTCGTCACGGACCACCCTGAATCAACAAACTCGGGATTCACTGGCATCGCAGTAATCGTCGATTGACTGACAAAGATGGCGATCTACCTACCCTGTTGAAAGGATAGCGACTCACCGGGGTTGGCACGTATGTTTTTCGAGCACGTCATCTGCAAACATGGTGTACCAGATAAGATCATCACCAACCGCGGCACGCAATTCACCAGCCGATTTTGGACTCGAGTCTGCTCTCATCTAAGCATCAATCACCGACCCTCCACCGCATTCCATCCACAGACCGACGGCCAAATGGAACGCCAAAATCAGACCATGGAACAGTACCTCCGAGCCTTTTGCAACCAAGAACAGGATAATTGGGTCGAGCTCCTACCATTGCCGGAATTCGCGTACAACAACTCCATGCACGCTTCAACGAGAATGACCCCATTCTGGGCCCTTTACAATCGCAATCACCAGATGCAGTTTCAAGCACCGAAGCCGCCAGCATCGCACCTGAGGTCGGAGATCCAAGCGGATGCTGTGCTTAAAGGACTACAAGAGCCTCATCGAGTCCTCCGCGAAAACCTACTGGAAGCTCAAATGCGGCAATCTAAGTACGCCGGCAGCAAAGAAATCAACTTCAAAGTCGGGGATACAGTGTGGCTCTCAACCAAGCACCTCCGGACTACTAGGCCATCGAAGAAGCTCGATTACAAGCGCACTGGACCATACACGGTAAGTAGCATCATCAATAGGAATGCTTACAAATTAGAGTTGCCGAATACTATGCGCAACCACAACGTGTTCCACGTATCATTACTCGATCGATATGCACCGCCGGTTGCAGGCCAACCTCCATCAGAACCGCAACCGACAATTGTGGACGACGCCGGAGAGCAAGAATAGGCGGTTGAACGGTTTGTTGATGCTAAGCTGCGTTATCGGAAGCTTCACTACCTTGTTCAATGGGCGGGATATGTTTTCAACTATCAAAGAAAGGATATGCTAGTCTAGAAATAGTTATGATTAGTCACTTACGTACAATCTGGGAACCGGCGGAAAACCTCGAGAATGCCCAGGGGCTGGGCGACGATTTTCACCGAACACATCCGGAGAAGTTGTGGAGGAAATGAATTGAGTTTTGGCACTCGGAAACGCAGGAAATGGGTTGAGTTTCGGTACTCGGGGGCGGAGGAAAAGCATTAATTGGACGATCTCTTTTGCTTCTCTCTGCTTCATTTCTTCTCTTATTGGTCCGGCCCGGTACAAATGGCCTTGGCATGGGTTTTACCACCTTCTAATAACAGTCAAGTGGAGGTGGAGTTTCCCTGTGCGCCGGATCCGCAGAATTATCATGAGATTTGTTTTATATTTTGTTTCCATCCCTGTATGAAGATATGCAGTCCAGGAGGCCTGAGCATAGAGAGGGGGATGATGTAATGGCGAGGTCGTGTACTCGAGGTTAGGGTTGCAACGGCGAGCACGTAATGCGGCCGGGTAAGTGCAACCTTATCTCGACCGCTTGTGAGGACTTAGATCCTCCCCGATAATCTTACTACACTTCTAGACCTAAGATCACTCGAGGCCACGTGTGCAACCGTATCTCTCATATTACCACCCTGATCCCTACGCCGCCAGAGGCAGGCGTTTTTGCTCTTACACAGAATGGAGGCATCCTGGTAGACACGTGTCTCACGTTATTGTAAGCGAATTCGGCTAGAGGCAAGAGTTCAACCCAATTGTCCTGCTCGTAGTTGCAGAAGGCCCGGAGATACTGCCCCATCGTCTGGTTTTGACATGCGGTCTGCCCATCCGTCTGTGGATGGAAGGCTGTCCAGAGCCGAAGGTCAGTTCTCAAGTCAGCACATACTCGGTTCCAGAATCGGCTTGTAAACTGGGTGGCACGATCTTTGACTATGTTTTCCGGGATGCGGCGCATGCAGTTGACGTGTTCAAGGAAGAGCCGGGCCAATTCCAGGGAGTCGATATCGTTCCGCCAGGGTGAGTAGATTGCCAGCTGTGTCAGTCGGTCCACGATAACGAGAATCCCGGTGTAGACCGATGCCTTTGACTCTGGCAAGTCGGTGACGAAATCCATGGTGATGGCTTCCCATGGCCGGGATGATTAGTCCAAGGGCATGTTGATCCCGAGCCTGGCGTGCCAAGGAGCTTTCGTTCGGTGGCATAGTTCGCAGCCGCTGACATACTTACGTACACCCGAGTCCATTGCTGGCCAGTAGAAATACCTAGATACCAGCTCAGTAGTCTTAAGAGCTCCAAAATGACCGGACTCAGGGTTGTCATGGAATAGACTTATCACTTTTCCGGGTAGAGAATCCGTAGCTGAAACGTATAACCTCCCATGGGAAGTCAAGGCTCCCGCGACGACTTTCCAATGGCTTTCCTCGTTGGCGGTATATGTGCCTTGTTTCATTGGTCGGTTAATAAGCGTCGCCGAGACATCTGCAACCAAAGGGTCGGAAGCCTGGGCCGCAATAATTGCTGTCATGAGATTGTCGTATGGTTCCACTGAGGCGGTTGCCAATAGTCGTGCTACAAGCCTTTCGTAGCCGATCTCGTAGTCAGGATGTCTGGATGGGCCATCGGCCGGGTTCTTGCTGCCTTCCAGGTGTTCAATGACAAAGTCGTAAGCCGAAAGAACTTCCAACCACCTGGCTTGTCTTCTGGAGAGTACTTTGGATGCCTGGAAGTATTCGAGATTCTTGTGGTCGCACTGAATTAAAACGTTTTGATTGGCGCCCTCGATGTAGTGTCGTCACTGTTTCAGTGTTCCCACCATGGCCAATAGCTCCCGATCACAAGTGTCGTAACTCTGTTCGGCTGCTGAGCACCTTGGGGAGTAGAATTTGACAGACCTGAGAACCCCGAAACAGTCATAATGATTGAGAATGCTCGCAATCGTGAATCCACCCACGTCTGTTTGAAGGATGATCGGCTAGGCCGGATCGACATGCTAGAGGATCGGTGCCTCAGTGAAGGTCATTTTCAGTTTCTGGAACGCCAACTCGGGTTGCCACGTCCATGCCCATTTGACTTTCCCACTGTTTTCCGACTTCTGGCGTTGAGGTCTGCCTTCTGGTGGCTCGCCAGCCTTGTCTGCCTTATTTAGTAGTTCTGTAAGCGGAAGAGTCACCTTGGCATATTTCCGGATGAACCTTCGGTAGACGTTCGTGAATCCCACCAGCACCTGAACATCTCTCATTGACTTTGGTGTCGGCCAGTCCTCAATGTTGGAGATCCAGTCTGATTCCATGCCGAATCGATCAGGAGTGATCACAAACCCCATGAAGCCGACTTCCAAAACTCCGAATTGGCACTTCTTGGCTATGCAATAGAGGCCGAATTCCATAGATCGCTGCAGCACTTGGCGCACATGATCCTCGTGCACCTTCTGGTTTGTCGAATAGATGAATATGTCGTCAAGGTAGCATATGGCAAAGTCATCAATGTAGGGCCGTAGGCAATCATCAATATAAATCTGGAACTTTGCCAGTACGTTTGTTCGACCGAATGACGTGACGCGGTATTTGAATTGGCCGTAAAGTCTTCGAAAAGCAGTCTTGTATTCATCGCCTTCCTTGATCCGGATGAGGTTATATGCAGCGCGAAGGTCCAGCTTCGTAAATATCCGGGCCTCGCACACACGGTCAAGCATCGCGGAGATCACTGGAAGTGGATAGCGATTCTTCACCGTCGCCAGATTGAGCGTCTGGTAATTCACACAAAGCGTTAACTTTTCATCCCTCTTTTTTGCAAAGAGGATTGGCGCTGCCGCCGGCGATGATGATCACTGACTCAACCTGTTCCCTGGGTTTACCTCGATGTAGGTGTTTAATGTCCTCAACTTGAACTCCGATACATTGTAAATCCGCCCATATGGCAAGTTATAGCCGAGCTCCAAGTCAATTGCATGGTCAGTTGACCGAAGCGGTGGGAGTGTCTCCAGCTGTCCGTTGCTGAAAACCTCCATGCATTCTCCATATGTAGCCGGGATATGCCCTCCATCCTCTGTAGGCACCATCTTGGTCGTTGTGCCGGCTCCATCTGCGCACGTTGGTTCTCAATTCACAATCGATATTGAGCGGTAAGGAGGACTATCCAGGAGCCCGGATTTGAAATTGTTCGCCACAATAGGGCCAAGTCCCAGCGTCCGGTACTCCCTTCATGTCTCGGCGAGCCGGCAATGTTTACAGGAGTATACCCTTTGGAACAATTTCCTGACCGTTGCCGCCGCTGCTCCCTGCCCGCCCGTCCAGCGCCTGAGGCCTATCTCACTCACCATCAGTGATGCCTTCCACCGTCGCTCCCTGCAGCCCTGTAGAATCTCCCACTCTTAGCATCAATGTCCCGACAACCGGCTCACGGGCCAGTAGATTGTCAAAGGCAGTTCCTCCGAGTATTTGAATATCTCGGATGCCGCCACCTCCTTCGGAACACGCCTCCTCCCTAGCTATAGATCTCGGTACATTCCCGGGGCATTCCTGATGGTCTACCCCGTCCACTGCCACCACTTCCGGTCCTTCTGGGATTCGCAGGGCCAAAAGTCGACAGCTGTGCCAATCGACGTCAGGATTCCTGGACTGTAACCAAGGCAATCCCAAAAACAAGTCGTAAGCGCGCATAGGCACGACTAGCACCTCCCTGTCTTGAACCTGTGATAAGTGCTCCATATAGTGAACCGTGAATGCCGTTTTTCGACTTTCGCTCGCGGGAGCCATTACTTGGCCATTGAGGCCTAGAGTCGTGACTTATGCGCGTTCTTCCGCTAGACCAAGCCGTTTTCGCAGTCTCGGTGACATAAAGATCCTTGTCGCACCGCAATCGATGAGAGCTTGCACGCGTTGCATTTCCCCATTTCCATCTTGTATAAAAACCTCGTGAATAATATGGGACGTGCCCGGTCTGAACGTGCCGCATAAGTACTGATTTGACATGAGAGCTTTAGGGCACTCCAATATCACCCTTGACTTCGAAGCGATCCGATGCGGTTGTATGTTGCCCATTGTCGCCATCAAGGTCTGCATTGCCAACCTCTCCAACCCAAATTCCGCCTCGTTGAACCTCTCCCATCGGGCCGGATACCGAGAGCGGCCTATGAGTGTTTTGGTTGCTGATTGTCGAAGGACTTCTGTCGTTTGATTTGGTGTCCTCCGTCCCTGTGTGGAGCTGATGTATGGTCCTGCTGCGGTAGCTTACCTCGTCGTGAGTACTTAGGACTGAAGCTCTCCTCGTGGTTCGGAGATCGGCATTGTAGGCATTTGCCGGTAGTACATCAGCTTTCAAAGATTTCCGTTGAGACCCATGGTGCTGGTGGTAGGCCTGACGATTGTCCTCCGCCGCCTGATTTGCCGTGTCTAGTTGATCCCAATTGGTGGGATTTGCCGCCAGTGGTGTCGGCTGGCTCAGAGATAGATGGCCGGTAGCCTCATTTGCCGCCTTTGGAAGACAAGTCCGTTGGCTATTTCTGCTGCTGTTGTTGTTGCTGCTGCTGTTGCTGCTGCTGTGGCTTCTTGTTTTCGACATGTGTAACTTCCGAGGCCCCGGCCTTAGTGAAGAATTCGTCGAAGGTGTCCAATCTGCTGCAGGCGGGCAGCATCGGTCCAACTTTGGTCTTGAGAAAGTTACAGAGGCCTGCCCAGGCAATATCGTAGAGGACTTCTTCGTGCTTCCGTAGATTCCACCCAACCTGTCTCCAATTAGCTTGCAAACAATTCGCATAGGCTCTGAACGATTCTTCTGGAAGTTGTATGTATCCCTGCATCAGTGTGATCACCGCCACGCGTCGTCGGTCCTTATCCCGATAAACCTTGGCCATCTCTTGTGAAAAGAGGTCGAAGTCTTGTAGGCATGTGTCATGTTTCACAGATAAGTCGCCCGCCCATTCCGACTGGTCTGTCATTGCCGTCTGTCTAAGTGTCGGGTTTTGATGATTCCTCCAGGTGTCCAGAGGAGAGATCGCGTATTTGACGTGTTCGGGTCCACAGCATGGGAATAGGTGGCCGTGGGAGTTGAAATTCGAGCGTAACGCATCCAGAAATCAGTCCCGGTCTTTTGCACAGCCACAAAACCTTACGGGGTCAACCATCTTGTAGATATTCGGTCTTGTGCCTACGGTGCTTCGTTCAGTGCGTTCGGCGTATTCGGCAGCCCATTCATCACTTTCCGCAGCCATTCGTTCCCGTTCGGCCGCCATGCTCTCCCGTTCAAGTCTCTGTTCGGCTTTCCACTGGGTCTGATTTTCGAGCAGCGTTTCCAGCATCAACAGGTTTTGAGTTGCCACGTCCAGAAGATCCTGGTCAGTATTTTGGGAACGGAGATCACCACGATGGTTGTGGATCGGGCTATCATTGCGTCTTTGATCTCTGAGGTCATGGTAGAGGTCATCGCTATCGTGAATCTCAGCTTCCGGTAAGACCGTTGGAGTAGTGCGTTCGGCTGTCGATGCCGCTGCCTGCAGAGTGTCATCACTCTCATGGATGTCAGTGACGCGCAATTGAGTTCTGGTAAACTTCTTTGGAGGCATGTTATGTGATAAAACGCGTTATTTCGTGGCGACACATCGAAAGGGGTAAATTGCGAGATCCCGTGAGCGAAACGTATCAAATTGATCAAGAGCGATAATAGTGTAAGGCCGTATATCCGTATATGGCCGCGTATGAGAGTATATGAAAAGATATGGTTGCACACCTAGATGTGGTAATATAATAGAGTAGTTGATAAGTAAGATTATTGCTGGAGATCTCAGAGAGATCGCGAGTCATCTATATAAGGTTGCGGTTACCCGGCCCTGGACACGTCTCGTGACATTGCCGAGAACCTAAACATGACTGCCATTACATTCTGCCGTAACCTCTCCATGCACTGCTGGACTGTTTGTGTGATTTTGCCCATCAACCAGCCGGGTTCGTTGTATACGCTGAAGTTGCACTTCTGAGTCTCTTTACCATGGTCTTCTTCCCCATCCTCCCCATCGTCGGAACTTGCAAAATCACTCAGACTGTCTCCGGCGGCAGCCAGCATCTCCTTAAACGTCTTTGACGGCTGCCAGGATATCAATCCTGCGATTCCAGGTTCCGTCATATCGTCCTGCTCTTGTTGAACCGCTGCCTCTGTGTCTTCACCTCGCTTTCTTGCCCTAGCAGTTTCCCTGACAACATAATCCTCAAGACATTTCTGTTTCTCTTCATTACTTAAGAAGTCAGTTTCTCGTCATTTCTCCGCCGCAAGCTTCTTTTTGGATCTCAAGCTGGGCAATGCCTCAAGAGCTCGGATTCTCTCGGACTCCAAGCTGTTCGTGCCACCATTTGCTGGATGATGTGCTTGCGTTCACTGGTTTGTCGATTTAGCATATCTGCCAGCCAGACGTGGTGAACAGTTCTTTTCCGCAGCATTGACCATTGCCTTTTGGAGGACTTTGTTGTTGGGCGAGATGATGGATGTTGCATGTTATGGACAACATGTAGGTGAGCTGGGTCTTTAATGTCGAGGTTAGTACGTTTACTCATCTTATATACAGCAAAATCTCCCTCCTTAGTGTCAAGAAATCAGGAATAGTGACACTAACCGTACAATATGACATGATTGTTCTAGTCAGTCTCATGCAATATCCCAGGGATTATTTCAGACGAACATCAGCAGACATCCTTTCCCTGGAACCACATCATATTAATATCTAGCAATTCTGCGATTTCAGCGGTCATACACCGCAAGTGATCCCTGCTATCAAACAGATAACATCAGACCGACTTATTGTAAATTGCGGGGCGGTGTGAAACCCCTGCAACTTGCAGCAATACTCAGTACGATTGATCTTGAGCATAACGATCAGGTTGGCTGCTACTTATTCCATTCTGACATGAAGCTCAAAATTGAGTCCTCAACGCTTTCCGCTTCCTCCGTTATCATCTTCCTCTCCTATTCCACACCAGCACATGATGGATAAACATCCACCGTCGCCAGGGGAGCGCGGATCGAATACCGGCAGTTCAGCGGGCGCTACATGAAATACCGAAATTCTTGGCACACAACAAGAGCGCAGACAAAAGTTAGTTCACAGCGATGCCGCCAATGTAGGCATCAAACATATGACCCAGGATGCACATTTAAAAGTCGTCTGCAAGACTGGGGGCAGCAAAAACATGGAGCGGCACGCAGTTGGATGTGAGTATATCCACATCGAGGCAAACGGTTGTCAATTAACCATATAATGTACAGTGGGTGTCTGCAGAAAGCTACATAACAAATCCATCGCTGCCCGTAATGGGAAACCTCCATGGTTGACAAAGGTATTTGTCCTCACAGTCTGCGAGATCCAATAGTATGAAGTTGTGAGCTCTGGGATTTTCGCAGATAAATTTCCTGTTAAGTGTCCCCGTGAGTGGACGAAAAAGCTTTAATCACCTTGGAGGTGGCTACAGCAGGGTATATGATAGAGGTTACAGCCAAATTTGATCTTTAGAAGCATGAACTAATGTCTTGTAGGTTTTCAACATGTCTGGAACTATGGCAAGACAAGTAGGTTGGGTACAGCTGGAACAGTCCGACATGCGCCTGGCGTTGATAAGGGCCACAATGGCCAGAGAAGGATTTTCGGGGGCCGCAATACAAGAAACGAAATATCTTATAAAGAAACCACGAGCCTAGGTCCAAGAAGAGAAGCTGCGGGGTGTTGAGTTTCCTGGGCATAAAGTGGTGAAGGCTGCGAAACAAAGACACCCGGCACTGCTTCATCAAAACCACACGTCCGCCTTCCTTCCTCGCCAAAATCGCACTGCCAAGAATCCACAGACAGGCTGGAGACTCAAAGGAACAGGTGCAACTTGGCCTGCCTGACGCAAAGTGCAGACGGCAGAGCCGACTCCACTCCCACCCGGCAAACCACCCGCCCCAACCTGTAACACTTCCAGAGCACATCCGTCTGAAAACCTCAATTTGCCGGCCGGATATACGTATTCACATAAAGTTCTTCCCTGTGCGGAATTTTTCCAAAATGATGAGGATACCGAGCATGATACCAATTATGATCCTGAGATGCTGACTGATGATGGTTAATACACTATCTGTTGTGTGGTAGTGCGGCTAATAGTAATTTTGAAGACAAAACCAGCGGATTGAGTGATCTTGCTACTGATGACGAGCATTGACCGAAAGACACGGTACTTTGGAGATCATTATTATATATATCTATGTATCATTAAAGAACAATGTAGTGATGAAGAACAAAGAAAATGAAAATGCCAGCAAGGCAGCCAAAACAATGTGAATGATGGACTGTACCAAATTAAATGATCGCATATTGTGCATACAGCCATGGCAAAATGTGCGTCAATGGAGCGTCCACCATTTTTGGTCATGCGTCTTGGGAAATCCCACCTCCGATGGATTGTAGTCAGTCACCAAGGAATTTTTGGCCCTCTTTATAGGCACACAGAGAGCAATAACCTCCCTGCGCCATCATTAAAATGAGCGTCAAAGGAGCGTCAACGATTTTTGGTCATGCGTCCTGGGAAATCTCACCTCCAATAGGTTTTAGTCAGTCACAAAGGAAATTTTGGCCGCCTTTATAGGCAAAACAGATAGATATACCCACCATGCCCCATCATGAAAATAAAAGTCAATGGAGCATCAACGATTTTTGGTCATGCATCCTGGGAAATCACACCTCCAATAGGTTGTACTCAGTCATAAAGGAATTTTTGGCTGCTTTACATGCAAAACAGATAGCAATACCATCCCTGCCCCATCTTGAAAATGAGCATCAACAGAGCATCAATGATATTTGGTCTTGCATGTTCGGTAATATGAGTGGTGCTTGATCACAAACAACCATTCAGAAGGATATGGCAGCATTTATGGGCAGATATGTACGGGATTTTCTAGCCACATCCTCCAGGACTGTAACAACTTATTTCATTTACAGAGCTACCACTAAGTACTCTGGAGTCTTTTAGTGTATAATATCAGTAACAACGATCTATATAGACAGTAACCGCCACATCGCGCTCTGATTAACCATGATGAAAGGTCAAAAATCGTTGAAACTCTGTTGACGCTCATTTTGAAGATGCGGCAGGAAGCGTTTCACTTTCACTTTGCCCTTTAACTGCAGACAATAATCAGTTTATGATAATGCGCAACATGTCACCTCCCAGATTACCCATGATACATGACCAACAATCGTGGACTCTTGGTTGAAGCTCATTTTCATGATGGGGCATCGAGGGTATTGCATTCTTTTTTGCCTATAAAGGCAGCCAAAAATTCCTCAATGACTGACTACACCCTTTGGGAGGTGTCATTTCCCAGGACGCATGAACTGAAATCGTTGATGCTCCATTGACGCTCATTGTCATGATGTGGTTGGGCGCATGAGTATTGATGTTTTGCACATCAAGGCTGCTAATACATTGAAAATGAACCATGACATACCAATGTCAATATTTTACGATTAATTGTAGCAGGTCTAAATGCGACCAAGAATGTGAAACCCAAAACACGGCACCATAGATTCGAACTGACCGGTCTAGCTGAACCTGGCGAACAACCATCATCGCCGGGTATGGGTCCGGGCTTGGCCGGCCAAGTGTCCGTGTGTCGTGTTTGTGGGCGTGTCTGGCGCCGGACCGACCTGTTATTGATGTCCAAACCGGGATGGCTGGCGGACTACCGGGACCCGTTGCTAAGACTGCTCCCGAGTCTCAGACCACAATTCTTCCCTATCTCCACTTCCCAACTTGTCAAGCATCCAACGTGCCATCCAGTATCGCCCGCGTCGTTCATATCTCTGGGTGTTTAATTTCTCGGCATGGTTCAAACCTCAGAGTGGATTTGCATCGAAACTTTCATAGTAGCGGAGCATCAGCTTACGACTTAGCATCATTTAGAGGTTCAGCTCCCGGCGTGATTCGTAACCATTGGTGATCATCTATTCTATACATCTATCCAATGCTGTGGAGTCTCATTCGTCGACACCTAACACGTAAGCTTGTATTAAATGATTATACTTCTCAAGTTCAAGCGGGTCTGCGCGCTCATCACCCATTGTACAGTGCTTGCGCATGCTCTGTACACTATCTCTTGCAGCCGGCAGTCATCGTCAATTCGCAGTAACTTAGTAATCATCCTGCGAAGTCCACGTCGTTGATAATCACGTTGCCTTCATGGTTGAGCTCTCAACAGGGGGCTTGGTAGGAATCTTGAGCACCTCTCGGTTGACATCTTGGTGTTTCTTGGTCGACTTCCTCTCTGTGGGCTTCAATTTGCCAGTAGCATTTGATCATTTAGACACCACTTGCTACCACAATTTAAAAAGTCATTGCCCGGTCAATGACTTCATCATCTCAATTGGCGATTGCCATTGTGGCTTGGTTCCATTTAAGTTGGAACTCCAAATTGGAATTGGGATTCTTGGTGATTTGGGATTGTAATTGTAATCTCTCTGTGATACAACATGTAGTTTGGTTCTGCTTGTGCTTCATCTGTAATCTGCCGGTCATAAGATCCCAGCAATCTTGTATATGTACTTGTACAAAGTTAAGTCTAGGCATAACCCATCATCGGTATTGGCTGGGGTAATTTCAGGAAAATGTTGATCATCACTTGGTACTCGGCTTGACTTTGGTCCACATTGTGAGCATCCGCTCCTGATGTTGCAACTCTTGGTATCATATAGCACTGCCGGTGACCACTCGGGGGTGGCAGAATTGACACCAATTGCGTCGAGGATGGGCGGTATGTCATTGATCCGTATATAACACATAAGCTTGCAGGTAGGTAGTCATACTCACCGTGATTGAAGCGCGCTTATGCTCTTCGAGAGCCGCGTTGTCCATTGCATTTGCAGCTTTCGTCATCACTTCATTTCGCAGGGTCTCAGTGGGCCACTTCCCCGTGAAATTCATTGGGATAATCCCTTCAGTGCATTCTCAGTCAATTTCTGTATTGCCATCTTGGTAGGCATAGTCGGTAGAATATTAATTGCCTTCTCGGTAGTCATTTGTTAGGCATCTGGTAAGGCGGTTTGGCATTCAATGTAGTTTGTCATTCAGTGATAGTTTCTTGATCACTCGGTACCTCATTTGGTAAACGTGTTGGTCAGTTGCTTGCTAAGGTCGGGCTCCCGGTAATCCGTTGAACTCAGTGTGAAGTCCTTTTGCATCAATATATTTTGCTGTGAGATTTCGGTGATCATATCTTGTGGGTTACATCCTGGCTATGTCCCGTGTGGCCATTCAGTTGGCAATTCTGTATCCTCGGTGGTCATTCTCATTCTCAATCAGTGGCCCTGATCGGTAGTGATATTGCAGTTATTCAGAATGTCTGTAACGGCGGCACGTGACCCAGGTCCGGGTAACGGCCATTCTATATAGTCAGCTCGCCACGAGACTTAGATCTCTAGCGATAATCTTACCTATACACCTATATTTACTATCACTCGAGTCCACGTT
>Ga0307512_10003323_pt1 | contig 18871 bp, 24 predicted proteins | sample 14_EM_MG_FD_200267 | JGI IMG/M metagenome (GOLD analysis project Ga0307512, IMG submission 200267) | Populus trichocarpa ectomycorrhiza microbial communities from riparian zone in the Pacific Northwest, United States - 14_EM | ecosystem: Host-associated > Plants > Roots > Unclassified | place... | reverse complement strand
AACCAAACGCGACCTACGGCCGCAGCAGCGGGTGGGTTCGGGTCATTTGTGAAACCCGCGGTGCCGAGTAGTAGTGGCGGTGGTGCCGCACCTGCAGGAGCAGATGACCTACTTCTGTGATCGTGGGTGTGAGCAGCCATGTGGGGTGGTTGACACCCGCTAGCTTTGCGTGGAGGGATGCGATGGTAGATTCTCCTTTTTTAATTCTTCCGTTCGTTAGGAACCGTGTATTGGTGGTACAGTACACTGATTATGATACAGTTCTTTGTCTCGATGTCGCGGATAAAACAAAAACCCCTTCGCTAGACTAGCTTAGCCTCTTACTGTATGGACTGTATGGCTAGTTTAGTAATTAATGGAAGTGGGTTTTTATCCGATCTCTGCTTCCTCGCCTCTTTTTTTCAAAATCAAACAGCTTCTGTGATTATGACACAGCTTAGCCCTCGATACCATCCTCGCGTGTGCGCCCATCAGTGCGCCCATCCCTCTGTTGACGCCCCGGTCCAAGATAAAACAAGGCGAGAGGGCGTGTAGCTGTTTTCTCGTCCAAACATCCCAAACCAAGCTAGGAGTGTTCCGTGCTTAATTGACTCAGGCGCCCGATCATGCGTCTTCTTCCCTCAATCCCCACGCTCACCTCCCGTTCTCCCACACTCATCACACTCGTCCTCCTCATCCTCCCCCATGGCACACACGCGCTCTGGCCGCAACCCCGCTCGCTCCACACCGGCGAATCGGCCCTACGCCTCGCGCCCAGCTTCACCATCACCGTCGCGGTGCCCAACGCCCCCGCGGACCTGCTCGCGGCCGTAGAGCGCACGCGCTGGCGCCTGGCGACGGACAAACTCGCGCGGCTGGACCCCACGCGCGGCGCCGCGGACCGCCCGGCTGTGCAGCGCGCCAATGCGCTCCCGGCGCTCGTGCTGCGCCTCGAGGGCGACGGTGCGCCCGAGCGGACTGTGAAGGGCATTGCCGAGGAGGCGAGGGCGCCGCTTGGGACGAGGGAGGAGTATTATAGTTTGGGCGTGCCGGATGATGGGAGTAAGGCTGTGCTCAGTGCTCCGTCGACGCTCGGGCTGTTCAGGGGATTGAACACGTTCGCGCAGTTGTGGTATTCTTGTGGTGATGGTGGTATCGATGCCGGTGGATCGACGGTGTACATGCTTACGGCGCCTGTGATGATACAGGATTGGCCTGCTTACGTGCGTCCGTACTGCTTTTGTGGCTGGTGCGATGGCTGACTTGGGAGTGGATGATAGCCGTATCGGGGCTTCTTGCTGGATACATCGCGAAATTAGTACGCCGGTCCTTTCTCTTTCTCTTTCCACGCGTTGACTTGGCTTTCATGGTCCACCTCAAGCTTCCCGGTGGATGACCTTGAACGTACGCTCGAGGCGATGTCATGGGTTCACGTGCGTATATCTTGAACTCGCAATAGGAAGAACGTCGTACCTGATGGCTTTCAACTGACCGCAGCTCAACACGTTCCACTGGCATATTGTCGACAGCCAGAGCTTCCCGCTTGTCGTGCCTGACTACGCCGAACTTGCGCAACGGGGCGCATACGGCCCCGACGCGGTGTACACTCCACAAGACGTCGCCCACATCATTTTCTTCGCCGGCGCGGTGCGTTTTCCTTCCTTCCATGACCTTGTGCACAACCCTCACCTCATCTCTAGCGCGGAATCGACGTTCTCGTCGTACGTAGTTACCCAGTTGAATTAATGAACCCCTGGTACTAAAGCCCACGCCTTTGGTATACAGGAGATCGACACGCCGGGGCACACCTCGGCCATCTCCAAAACGCACCCAGAGCATATCGCGTGCGCCGAGGCGACGCCATGGGCGACGTACGCGAACGAGCCCCCCGCGGGCCAGCTGCGCCTCGCCTCGCCTGCGACGATCAATTTCACCGTTGGCCTGCTGAGTGCCGTCGCGGAAATGTTCCCCTCGACGCTGTTCAGCACGGGCGGGGACGAGATCAACGCACGGTGCTACGCGGACGATGCCCAGACGCAGAATGATCTTGGTGGGCGGACGTTTGACCAGGCGTTCGATGCGTTTACCCAGGCGACGCATGGCGCGCTGAGGAATCTTGGGAAGACACCGGTCGTGTGGGAGGGTGAGTGATACCTGTGCTCGAGTGCCCCTTGCCGGAGGGCTAATGCCTTTTTTGTTGGGGACAGAGATGGTGCTCAACTATAATCTGACGCTCTCTAACGACACGATTGCTATGTACGTCTCAATTTTCGCTTGTTCCATGTTTACCCTCACCGACCTTGTCAGGGTGTGGATTTCGTCTGCTAACGCAGCCGCTGTTGCCGAAAAGGGTTTCCGCTTTGTTCACGCTGCATCCAACTCATTCTACTTGGTGCGTTCACCAAGTCGTTACCACACTTCCCCGGTGGTCTCAACGAGCCCTGCCTTGAACGCAATAAATAGGATTGTGGCGCCGGTGGCTGGCTGGGTAACAACCCGACAGGCAATAGTTGGTGCAACCCCTTCAAGACGTGGCAGAATGTATGTCCTCTCTCCTTCCACCCTCAAGGAACCACCTCCTGACACCAACTGCTCCCCTCTTCCTTCCTTCCTCCTTCGTGCTCGGAAACTGCGAGTGTAGGCCTACACTTTCGACCCACTCGCGAATCTGACCGCCTCACAAGCCAAGCTCGTGCTAGGCGGCCAACAGCTCCTATGGACCGAACAGTCCGGCCCGCAGAACCTCGACTCGATCGTCTGGCCGCGCGCCGCCGCATCTGCAGAGGTGTTCTGGACGGGGCCCGGCGGCAACGTCAGCACGGCGCTTCCGCGGCTGCACGAGCTCGGATATCGGTTTAGGAGGCGCGGCGTGCAAGCCATATCGCTGCAGCCTGAGTGGTGCGCGTTGCGACCTTTTGCGTGCGATTTAAATGCGTGATCTATGAGGACTTTGTGGGGACCTTTTTGGAATGTCAACTTGTCTTGTAAACACGCGCGCATGCTGGCTGTTGGTGGGCGTGTTTGTTTGTCGATGGTAAACGGGCAGGACGGGGTTTACAACGCATGAAATGATGATGGAGGACACTGCAAGTGTACTTACGCTAGCGATCACCAGGCACCGTTGCTTGGTGTGGCTGAAGGCAACTGTAGTTGAGGGCCACGGTTGTAATGGAATGCTTCTTATACGAGGCTTTTACTTGGTTTCGTAAGTATCATGGCATAGTACAAGAATGAACAGAGGCTTTTTTTTCCCGTTGCGGCTAACTCTAGTACCAAACTACCAATTGCAAGTTAATAATAATTCTGCGAGCCATGGGCAAGCGGACCAACCTCTTCAATTGTTGATGCGGCCGACCAAATTCAAGTTGGAGGCGAGCTCCGAGGAAATGAGTGAGGCCGGTCACGGCGCGCTTCTTCTCTTCTCACACCACCTACATTCTCGGCTCGCCTTTCTCTCATCACCCCAAAGAATAGGTTCTTCCCGCTCATGAATTCATCCCACCAAATATGGAAATGATACTGAAATGGGTTTCTACGGAACCAACTACACCACGTTTTACTTTATTCGACTTGTTCAAATGTTATAACACGTTAACCGACAACGTATGGAGTTAAAAATCCAGGTCCCCTTCTCAGAGGGTGAGTAATTTTTTTTAGTAGCCTCAAAGTCAAAACAAGCCACGAAAAGTGTAGAAATCATGAAAATCAAGGGTTTGAGTTCTGAGGCACGCGTTCGTGGCCTCAGACCGTGCAGGTAAGAATGGGAATTGAGTATACTATGATATTATTGTTGGCTCAAGCACAGAAACTGAGAATTAAAGCTGATTACATATAGTATATGAAGAATGTCTGCAACGTCCGGAAGATGAAGAATACCAAGGAAGGGGGAACACATACTGAAAAATGGCTGGATGAGTGGCTAAACATTTTTGGTTCGGGTATCTTATTGTCGTACTGCAGACCTCGAACAGACAGATCCGCTCTGAACGACCTGCCCACAGGTCCTTGGTCGCTCACTCTACTGTCCCGCATTGTAGACTTCTAGCAAGTCAAAAAGCAGAAAAACTCCACAAGAAACTTGGCGGGTTGCTGATGGACCGTGACTGGACCGGGTGGCTGGCTAGATAACCTTCTTAGCTGAGAATGCTTCGGTACTCACACCTTGACTTACCCTTGTTCCCGACCCAAAATCCCTGCGACGGGACACCATGACCGTGCCCGGCACCACCACCCCCTGACGGAGCGTTTCTGCCACTCTTTCCTGCCTGGAATTGTCGGGTACTGGCCGTCCTTGGTGTGTAGGACTGATATGGTTGGTACCCATGGGGATTGGACACAGAGACGGTCACAGTTGGCTGGATTTGAGCCGTGTTCAACGGCAACGTTTGCCAGTGGGTCCTTTGGGGTGGCGATCTGTGCACCCTGGGAGGTGCCTGCATCGCGGCAGATGCCCGTGACACAGCAGGCTGATTCCGAGTCAATCGTCCTTCTGTCGCTGGTTTGGTGCCAGCGGTATTATGAGAGTCAGGATTAGTGTGCACTCACTTTGACCTGGCTGTGTCACTGTTACAGTAACCTCCGTGTGTCTCATCGTGATAGTCGCATTGTGAACACGTCTATCACCACCATCGCGAAGCAACGTTGTTTTCCCCCCATTTGTGGATTGATTGTGGCTTGGTACCGTCAATACCACGCAAGGTACAAGAATACAGTTTTGACGTCGCTGGTTTTGTTGGGGTTTCGACATGGCCTTTGAGGGGGAGAAAATGCAAGATGGAATGGTATGATGTTGACCTATGTGCTCCTCTCAAACCTCTTATACTCCACCCTCTGCACCGCTCGACCTGCGTTGTGACACTGTCGATGTACATGAGGCCAATGGCAAGCTAGTGGCACAGCAAGACGTGTCCCCAGACGAGTTGGGCCATGGGACAGGCGTAGAACCGCAGGGCCCGCACATAAAAGTCAGCCACAAACCGCCTTTTCTTTCCATGAGAAGCGTTCGTCTGGTTTGTTGTAGCCCGAAAGCGCTGCGTCAGTACGCGTCAGTCGCCACTACCCGATGCAGGTCTACCACTTTCTTCGCGACGGACGACTCGGGACGAGAGGCCCATGCTCATGAACAAGGTACTCACAACTCACAGCCGAACTTCCGTTGGCTCCGCCACCGAAGCTTTTTTTGTCATGGAGAATTGGTACTTGTGCAGGGTAAAATAAATCACTACTACTAAAGATACACATCTCGATAATATCCAAAATTGTTTTGCAAGTGGTGCTGTGTGGTTGGTGTTTCCTCAGGCTATCGAGCATATGTGAATACAGAACACGTGAAGATCGGCGTCAAGGTTTGTCTTCAAGTTTGTTGTTTATCGATTTATGATCTGGAGACTCCCGGCCTCTGGGTTCGTACTACGATGATAGTAAGCAAGCTCCTCAGAACAGATGATCTAAATTGTCAATTGTGGCGTTACTGCTCGCAAGAGGTCTATGTATGGGTGGCGAGCGCTAAGTGGCCATCGTGATGGACTCGACGGTCCTAGTGTGTGCTTCATTGAGCGCTTGGACTCGGATTTGGAAGGGCCCCGTCATCTTCGCGTGATTCAATTACAAAGGCAAGGCGTCGAACCCGTTGGTGCCATGGTGTGGGCCCACTGCTTCTAATATATCCACAGAAGGCACCTTCAAGGCTTCACCTTCAAGTTTACGACATGATCTCCAGTCTACAACCAGGACCACAAGTGAAGACTTTGACTCAGTCTTTCGTGGAGCCCTTCCAACTGGTGACGACGATCTCAATTTTCCTTACCATCGCTAATTCATGATATTATACTCGAAATCAGAGACGATCGCCAGTTTGAAGAGGAGACCGTGTCGCATTCCCAAATCCCAACCCCTCTCTTCTCACCGCCATCCAGCTACCTTCTACGCCACAAGCACCAAGCTGGCGGGCCGTTACGCGTTACGAGTTCGGAGTGCGGTAACTGCGGTTAGGTGGCGGAATTGATTTGTGGCGGAATTACTACGTGAAGGATCTTGGGGCGGATAGAGCGCGCACAAGAGATTGTTATTAGAAGATGCCACAATAAAAGTAACCAGTTACGGCGTGCGAAGATAGCACTGCCTGTGGCACAAGAGCAATAAGCTATAGTAATACGATACTGCGTATGTGATCGAATCCTTATCTAAGCGAAAGTCCGGGCCGGAGGGTGTTGCGCCTTCGCCTTCGCCTTCACTCCCACCAGTATAATGGTGTACGCTGCCCTTAGATGCGATGCATGCGATTTGGATGCGTGATCTATTGTGAAATTTATGAACCTTTGAGGATATTATTTACACGAGGCTTTTTACTGATGAAATATAGAGGTTATGAATGTGGAAGCGACCGAGCGCAAAGAGGAATGGGTGAGGGAGCGAGCGTGAGAGAGCAAATGATGTGAACCTGCACACAAAGGACTGTGCAGGGTAAGTACTGGTAACAAACACGAATGGAAAGTAACTAAGTGCTCACCTCAGTAAGGGCACAGGAGTGCACACAGACTGAGGGAGCGGCGGCGGTAATTACTGGGTATAAAACGAATGTCCGGGAGCACAAAACAGGGGTACTCGACGGAAGCAAAAAGGAGGGTAGCTACTAAAGTAGTCCATGCACGATAGCTGTCTACGGGTAGTGTAAGCGATTGTATGTACTGTAATATGTCGGGGCCGATCGCAATTTCTGCGACATTTACTTGGTTTCGTAAATATTATAATCATACAAGGATGAACAGAGTTTTTTTTTTTTTTTTCTCGTCGAGGCTAAGTCTAGTCAAAGTCTAGTACTAGTTACGAGTCAATAAAACGGCACTTGCAAGCCTGAGCCACGGCAAGAAAAGTGACCTTTCTCCACAGCCGCCTCCGGCACGCGGGTCCCGCGAAAATGAGCCGCTGGCAGACAATTGATCAGATCCTTGTCTCAGGCTCGGGTCCGAGGCTTCTCACACCGTCACCGTGACGGTCAGGTCGGCCCCCATCCTTACTAGTAGCTAATTTGTCTCTCATCCCTCAAAGGACACTGCCTGGGGTTCTTCCTGGTCATAAAATAACCTTAGCAATCGATGGAAACCATTACTTGTGCCCACCATGCAGTCTGAGCAATCTCGTTCGCTTGTTCTCGGTACAAGATTAGCAGCAAGACTAAGTAATTCTGTGATTGTCATTTTCATTACGTGCTGTATTATCGTAATATTTGTGCCATGTAGGTGTCATGTTCTCTAGCTGGGTATAATTCCTGAAAGTACCGCTCAGCGGCGGCGCTGATGAGAGTTCCCTTTGCTACCACCATGCTGCCCATGTCTTCCAGTTGCCGGTTGCGCAAAATCGTCAAATGGGCCTTCAATGAACCGACTACCTGACTAGATGATTTCCTTAAGATCGGTAATGCTTAGGTATTTCCACATTGACTTCTACCCCCGCCCCCGGCCCAAATGACGGTGCACCGCCCCCCACACCAACATTTCGGGCCCCTAACAACGCATTTCGGCGACAAAGTCCACCGCTGTTTCCTGCCTGGAACTGTTGGGTACTTTTCATCCTTGGTGCCCTAGACACATGCTGTTGGTGTCCTTGGGGATTGGACACAGTCCGGGCCTGCTGTGGCTGGGCCATGTTCACTGGCATGGTTTGGGCCCGTTCAAGTTGGGGTTGCCGTTTGTACACACTCGGTGGAAGTCCCTGCATCGCTGTAGACGCTTGTGACACAGCAGGCTGACCCGATCGTCCTCCCATAGCTGGATTGGTATCAATGGTATTGACCACCTAGAGAGGTATGACAAGAGTGCGCTCACTTTGCGGTGTCTTCTGCGGCAGGTTTCTTGTCGCATGGGGAACACACATTCTTTCCCCTCCCACCCCATTGCGTTGTTCGCTGCGGATGTTATCTTGTCGTCCCGTCGAGAACCAGTTTGTCCCCAGTATTCCAAAGCAATTTTGATCTTCTCCCTGTGGACTGGTCATGGTTATTTCAAACATTGTAACTTGGCACCGTTAATATCATGCGGGGCCACAAGAATACCCACCTTTGCTGCTGCTGACGCGGTGTCCCACCTTGACGTCGCTGGTTTTTGCTGTTACTGGATTGAAGTTTCGTCATTTCTGAGAAAGAAAAATGCCAGATGGAATATGATGATGCTGACTTATGCGCACCTCTCAGGACTTTTATACTCCCTCTGCACTGCGTTAACATGCGCTGTGACACCGTCGATCCATATAGGGCCGACGGCGAGCTAAAAGAACAGGTCCTAGACGTATTGGTGCATGGGACAAGTGTGGTGCCACAGGGCCCGCGCATAAAGTGAACCACACACCTTTTTTTCCCCCATGAACAGCATTATCCGGTCTGTTGTGTCCGAAAGCGCTGCACGCTGCCCGCCGCAGCTCTACCACTTTCTGCGCGACGGGAGGCCCATCCTTCTAAACAAGGTCAATACAATCCACAACTATATTTCCGTTGGCCTAGACACGGAAGTTTTTTTTGTTGCTGAGAATTGGTTGTGCAGGGTCTAAAGCACTAGCACCGGGTATGCAAGTCTCTGGGATCACCCCCAATTGTTTTGGAATGGTGCCACATAGTTGGCGTTCCTTATTCGAATATATGAACATAGAACATATAAAGCTTAGTCGTTGTGATTTATCAATTTCTCACTCGGGAGGCTGTGGGTTCGTAAGCAAATTTCTCAGAAAAGGTGATGTACATGCTCAGTCGTGGCACCATTGCGACTTGAGATGTCCATGGGTGGCGGGCACCAGGCCGGCCGTCACGAACTTGGCCTGTAAAAATGGGGGCTAACATACCTCCGCAGTTTGTTGCCGTTGCCGGAGACCGGTCCAGCCATAGATCGAAACTAACATACAGTAGAGGGCGCAGTTAACTGAAGGTTGGACCGTGTCTCCGTTCAAGTCAAATAAATAGTAGGAAATCTGACACTGGCGACCTTGATGACGAATCTCTTGAATCATGCAAAACTCAAAATACGAACAATATGCTCGACGGAGATGAGCATGGCATGTGACTTATAAGTGAAGCTGCGGTGATTAAGAAGTTGGGGTACGTGTCGTACCCTACACTTAGTTGGGAGTCTGATTCGGATTCAGGACGCCACACAAATACTCAGACATCCATTCACCGAAGATCGAGAGCAGTAATTGGATCCGGAGATGGTCACCGGGCATGTCAGGACCATTCCCTGCGGAAGCGCGACACTAGCGCCCGTGCTCAGGTTCAGAATTACTTCGGGCGAGGTCGGTCGTCTGGTTGATGATCAGTCTAACACCACAAGAGCACATGATAATACGCATACAAGATGATTGTTTCACTCGTCGTCTTCAATCCCTGCCCCCCTCGCCCCATCTACGTCTTCTTCTTGGATGCTCATGTTCCCGCAACGGCTCGTCCGGGTCCATATCGTTATGAACCATGACGGTATCCTGTTGACGGTCTCGGGGAACAGCTGAGCGGGGATCGCCAATTGAGCATGAACAGCGGGGTGGGCAACGACTTGTCGGTGGAGTAGTGGGCGGGGACCACACGACACCTAGCACGTCTTCCATGTGATTTCCTGGATAGTCCTCCAGCTTCTCGATAATCTACGCTTGGAAGAAGAAGGGGAATGAACGGGCGAACGAAAGGAGCAGCGCGGGGGGATGTGCGTGGCGCGTACAATGTAGGATTCCACGGGCACAATACAAGTGAGGTTGACAATTTGGGCTTGGTCTGGCCCTGATGGTACAAGGGTTTTCATGACGTGTCGGATGTCCTAGGCGTTCTGCAACCGCATAGGTTGATGGTTGGTCTCCTGTGAGGTACTGGATTGTCTGGTGTGTGGCACCTCAGGAGCCGTCTCCTCTTAGGGGCGAGCCGTGCAACGCACCTCAAACTCTATCGTAGAAAGGCCCCCTGAAACAGTGGATCAGGGCGCGGGGAGGTCGTCCGCCTCCCTCTTGAGACGCTGAGCGGTGCTTGTGTGGGCCACGACGGTAGTCCCGAGCCCGCTGTGGACTTGTGAGACTTCACAGTTTGAAAGCAAAGCTACTCTGGGGTTCAAGCTTCAAGCTTCAAGAGCTGTGGAAGATAGGAAGAAAAGATGAATTTCGATGAATGACTGAGGGTAAGTGAGGTTCGAGAACAGCTGACCTAATGACCGAAAAAGGCCAATGCTTACGTGCTCACCAGCACTGCACATGCACGCCACCACTACGCCACCGCCATGACCCAGACAACCAAGACTTGACCCTTTGCTCGGGCAAGGGGGATTTATCCTCTGGCGGAAAAGTTATATTCAGTTGGGACTGGGACTGGATTGCATGGCTAGTATCCGCTGCGCCGTTTCCAACTGCTTTATGAATGGTGCTTTGTAATCTTTGTTAATGTTAGGAGGTCATGGTCCTCACTCATGGAGGGCCTTGCCGCATACTCGTTGAACCGCTGATGGCCTGTATCGCTTTGGCTATCCACTCCTCGTTCAGAGGCTTGCCGTACGCATGCCCAACATTCGATAAAGCTATACTCCATAGCTCGTCTCCAGAACAATTGGTCCCTGTAATCATTTCAGTTTATGCCGGTGACGAACACGCTCCTCGACTAGCAAAACCTACTAGTAGTATTTGACGACATGGTGATGGACGCATCGGGCCAATGTATCCATCTTTGTGTTTTTCCTCCATGCCTAGCCTCTCACCTACTTTTACCAGACGGATCCTAACATCCCTCACACCAGGCTATCCAGTACCTCACAGTCACCTATCAACCCACATGCTTGCAGACAGCCCAGGGCATCCAATGCCTGACCAAAAACCTCGCCGCCTTTGGTCTCACAAGATCTGAAAATCTCCAAATCGTCAATTGACTCCCGTCAAGCCTGTTGAGCTCTCTGTCGTGCGTGCCATACCCAACCCCTCCGCCTCTTACTAGCTTGCTGACTCGCATCTCCGTTCCCTTGCAAATTGTCAAGGTTTGGGAAACTGCATGGAAGAAGCGCTAGGCGCCATGCACTCCTCGCTCACTGGACCGCTGCCAGAATTGTTGCCCGCTCCTGCCCTCAACGCGGGGTCGGCGCTCCCCGCCCAACTACCTCTCGAGATCGTCGACGAGATGCCAGCTACGACACATGATGACATGGACCTAGATGCGCCGCTTTGAGAACACAACGCCAATGAAGATGAGTACATTGATGCGGGCGAGGGAGTTGGTATCAAAGGGGATCTGGACGTCACAGACGAGTGAAACCATCACTTGTATGTGTACTAGTATATCATATACTCTTTTCATGTCAAACTGACGGTCATCTGGAATCGACCGACTCATTGATGAAGGTGCCCTGCGCCTGGCACGAGTACCTGCGGTGCACTTCTTGCACGATTCCAGGACCCTCAATATTTCATTCCTGCATCCAATTGCAGCTCGTCGCCTCCCCTTGAATAGATGACCAAGCAGTTGAGTTGCATCCTGAGTTGCCCTCCCAACAAAATACAAGATTTATCAAAATCAGACCCGTAACATCCCGTTTACGGCTATACACCCCCGTCCCGTACCGTCAGGCCCTCCTGAAACCACTACACGGGTACGGGTATGGCCCGTATGGGCATACTCGTAGCCGTCTGAAAGCATGATCTGAGGTATACGGCCGTATACCGTATATGGGACGGTCCTCACCCCTACCGCCACATAGCCGCACTCCAAACGGTCTCCTCTTCAAATTGGCGATTGTCTCTGATTTAGAATACAATATCGTGGATTGGGGATGGTAAGAAAAATCAACCTCGTCGTCACCAGGTGGAAGTGCTCCACCGAAGACTGAGTCAAGGTCTTCACTTGTGGTCCTGGTTGTAGACTGGAGATCATGTGTCGGTGAACTTGAAGGTAAAAGTGCCTTCTGTGGATATATTAGAGGTAGTGGGCCCACACCAACGGGTTCGACGTCTTGCTTTTGTAATTAAATCACGCGAAGATGACGGGGGCCTTCCAAATCCGAGTCCAAGCGCTCAATGAAGCACTACATCAGCGCCTTCGAGTCCATCATGATGGCCATGGCACCTAGCGCTTGCCACCCATACATAGACGTCTTGCGAGCAGTAACGCCACAATTGACAATTTAGATCATCTGTTCTGAGAAGTTTGCTTACTATCGTAGTACGAACCCAGAGGCCGCGAGTCTCCAGGTCATAAATCGATAAACAACAAACTTGAAAACAAACCTTGATGCCAAACTTTACATGTTCTGTATTCATATATGCTCGATAGCCTAAGAAAACACCAACCACACAGCGCCACTCGGAAAACAATTTCGGATATTATCGAGGTGTGCATCTTCAGCAGTAGTGCTTTATTTTACCCTGCACTGGCACTACCCGGGCCAATTCTCCATGGCGAAAAAGGTTTCGGTGGCGGAGCCAATGGAAGTGTGGCTGTGAGTTGTGAGTACCTTGTTTTCAGGAGCGTGGGCCTCTCGTCCCGAGTCGTCCGTCGCGAAGAAAGTGGTAGACCTGCCTCGGGTAGTGGCGACTGACGCTGACGCAGCGCTTTCGGGCTACAACAAACCAGACGAACGCTTTTCATGGAAAGAAAAGGCGGTATGTGGCTCACTTTTACGCGCGGGCCTTGCGGTTCTACGCCTGTCCCATGGCCCGACACGTCTTGTTGTGCCACTAGCTTGCCATTGGCCTCGTGTACACCGACAGTGCCACAGCGCAGGTCGATGCAGTGCAGATGGTGGAGTATAAAAGGTTTGGGAGGAGCGCATAGATGAACATCATCCCATTCCATCTTGCATTTTCTCCCCCTCAGAAACCATGTCGAAACCTCAACGATCTGAAGACAGCAAACACCAGAGACGTCAAGGATGTTTCGAGTCAGCAACAGCGAAGCTGGGTATCCTTGTAGCTTGTGTGATATTGACAGTGCCAAGCCACAATGTCTGTGGCACCCACAATCAACCCATGACAAATGGGGGGAGGCAAACAAAGTCGCTTCGCATTACTGGAGACAGACGCGTTCACAATGCGACCATAACGATGAGACACACGGAGCACACTGTAACAGTAACACAGCCAGGGCAAAGTGAGTGCACACTAATCCTGACTCAGTCTCACACAATACCGCTAACACCAACCAAGAACAAGAGGACGCTGATCGACTCGGAACCAACCTACTGTGTCACAAGCACCTACGGCAATGTAAGTACCTCCCAGGGTGTACGCGTGTACGGATCGCAACCACAAAGGGCGCACTGGCAAACGTTGCCAGTGAACACAGTCCGATTCCAGCAGACCCTTACCATCCCTGTGTCCAATGCACAGGGATACCAACAATGTCAGTCCCACACACCAAGGAGGGCCAGTACCGAACAGTTCCAGGCAGGGATGAGTGGAAGAAACACTTCGTCAGGGGGTGGTAGTGTTTCTGCCACTCTTTCCTGCCTGGAATTGTTGGGTGCTGGTCCTCCTTGGTGCATGGGACTGATATTGTTTGTATCCATGGGGATTGGACACAGAAACGGTTGGAGTTTGCTGGAATTGGACCGTGTTCACTGTTCACCGGGAACGTTTGCCAGTGGGCCCTTTGGGGTTGCGATCCGTGCACCCTGGGAGGTGCCTGCATCACCGCAGATGCCCGTGAGACATCAGGTTGATTCCGAGTCGACGTCCGAGTCCTCCTGTTCCTGGCTTGGTGTCAACGGTATTATGAGAGTCCGGATCAGCGTGCACTCACTTTGACCTGGCTGTGTCACTGTTACAGTAACCTCCGTGTGTCTCATCGTGATAGTCGCATTGTGAACACGTCTATCACCACCATCGCGAAGCACCGTTGTTTTCCCCCCATTTGTGGATTGATTGTGGCTTGGTACCGTCAATACCACGCAAGGTACAACGAGGATAGGATACATCTGCTGTTATCTGGCAAGCCCGGCCCGATCAAACCGACAACGCATATGAACAAAAGAATATCAACGCTCAAGATCCCCGCCGCTCGGAGAAAGCGTAGGAAAAGGGTTTCCAGTTCGGAAGAGTAAATTCATTTTTATTTCCATTTTTATTTCATTTTACCGGTGCTCCTGAACCACGCGCAGCCATTTCTCCGTCATGTCCGACACCACCGTGCGCCCCTTTCCCACTCTACTAGTATTCTAGAACTTCCGACTGCCCCGGTCTCACTCAGTCTCAAGCCAATGAGTTATTCCTATTACACTCCAACCCCCCTTTATTTTTTTTATGACTGCTTTACTTTACAATGTAGACAACATGTATAAAAGCCCTGTAATATGTTGCGAATCACTATCCAGTTGTCTCCATATTTCCCTCATCGTTTGCGTGCCTCCCAGTCCTTAAAAGGCTTTATTGGCTTTACTCGCTCATCGCTCAGCTTTCTTTGTCGACCCCGAACCCCGAACCCCTCGCGCTTTACATCGCCGACCGTACCGGCACTACCGGCCCTTCATCCCGACTGGCACAACCGCCCCGGACGACTGCACGCCACATTGAAGAACACCAACATCCTTGACGTCGCTTGTGTTTGCTGTCACCGGATCGTTGAGGTTTCGACATGGTCTCTGAGGGGGAGAGAATGCAAGATATAATGGGATGATCTTGATCTATGCGCTCCTCCCAAACCTTTTATACTCCACCCTCTGCAGTCTGCACTGCGTCGACCTGCGCTGTGACACTGTCGATATACATGAGGCCAATGGCAAGCTAGTGGCACAGCAAGACTCCCTAGAAGTTTTGGACCATGGGACAGGCAACTGACAAGCATAGAACTGCAAGGCCAGCACATAAAAGTCAGCCACAAACCGCCTTTTCTTTCCATGAAAAGCTTTTTTCGTCATGGAGAGCTGGTAGTGCCAATGCAGGGTAAAATAAAGCACTACTACTAAAGGTGCACATCTTGATAATGTCCAAAATTGTTTTGCAGGTGGTCCTGTGTGGTTGGTGTTTCCTCAGGCTATCGAGCATATATGAATACAGAACACGTGAAGCTTGGCGTCAGGGTTTGTTTTCAAGTTTGTTGTTGATCGGTTTGTCACCTGGAGACTCTGGGTTCGTACTAGTAAGAGAACCTCTCAGAACAGATTATCTAAATTGTCAATTGTGGCGTTATTGTGCATGCTGCTCGCAAGACATCTATGTATGGGTGGCGAGTGCTAGGTGGCCATCACGATGGACTCGACGGCCCGGTACTAATGTAGTGCTTCATTGAGCGCTTGATCATCTTCGCGTGATTTAATTACAAAAGCAAGACGTCGAGCCCGTTGGTGTGGGCCCACCGCCTCTTATCCACAGCAGGCACCATTACCTTTACCCCTTTACCAACACATGATCGATGATCTCCAGTCTACAACAAGGACCACAAGTGAGGACCTTGACTCAGTCTTCGGTGGAGCACCTCCACCTGGCGACGACGATCTTAATTTTCCTTACTATCACCAACCTACGATATTATACTCGAAATCAGAGACGATCGCCAATTTGAAGAGGAGACCGTGTCGGATTCACAACCTCCGTCTTCTCAACCGCCGTCCAACCACCTTCTACGTCACAAGCACCAAACCGGCGCGCCGTTACCAGTTCGGAGTGCAGCTAGGTGGCGGAATTAATTTGTGGCGTAATTGCTACGTGAAGGGTCTAAGGTAGAGAATCAATCAGGGAGCGCGCACAATGGATTGTTGGTAGAAGGTGCCACAATAAAGGGTTCCGAATCGACTACCTGACTAGATGGTTTCCTTAGCACTGATAACGCTTAGGTATTTCCACATTGACTTACTACCCCTGTCCCCGGCCCAAACGACTCGGACGGTGCACCGCCACCTACGCCGATATTTCGGGCCCCTAACAACGCATTTCTGCGACAAAGTCCACCGCTGTTTCCTGCCTGGAACTGTTGGGTACTTGTCCTTCTCGGTGCCCTGGACACATGCCGTTGGTGTCCTCGGGGATTGGACACAGTCCGAGCCTGCTGTAGCTGGGCCCATATTCACTGGCACGGTTTGGGCCCGTTCAAGTTGGGGTTGCCGTCTGTACTCGGTGGAAGTCCCTGCATCGCTGTAGACGCTTGTGACACAGCGGGCTGACTCGGTCGTCCTGCTATACCTGTATTGGTTTCAACGGTATTGCCTATCGAGAGAGGTATGACAAGAGTGCACTCACTTCGCGGTGTCTTCTGCAGCAGATTTCTTGTCGCATGGGAAACACACATTCCTTCCCCTCCAACCCCCTTGCGTTGTTTGCTGCGGACGTTATCTTGTCGTCCCGTCGTGAACCAGTCTGTCCCCAGTGTTCCAAAGCAATCTTGATCTTTTCCCTGTGGACTGGTCATGGTTGTTTCAAACATTGTAACCTAGCACCCTCGATATCATGCGGGGTCGCAAGAATACCCACCTTTGCTGCTGCTGACGCGGTGTCCCACCTTGACGTCGCTGGTTTTTGCTGTTACCGGATTGAAGTTTCGTCATATCTGAGAAGAAAAATGCCGGATGGAATAGGGCGATGCTGACTTATGCGTACCTCCCAGGACTTTTATACTCCCTCTGCACTGCGTTAACATGCGCTGTGACACCGTCGATCCATATAGGGCCTCCGGCGAGCCAAAAGAACAGTTCCTAGACACATTGGTGCATGGGATAAGCGTGATGCCACAGGGCCCGCGCATAAAGTGAGCCACACACATTTTTCTCCCCAATGAAAAGCATTATCCGGTCTGTTGTGTCCGAAAGCACCGCGTACTGCCCGCCGCAGCTCTACCGCTTTCTGCGTGACGGGAGGCCCATACTTCTAAACATACTAGACGTCGAAGCTTTTTTTTGTTGCAGTGAATTGGCTGTGCAGGGTTCACAGCACTAGAACCTGAGATGTAAATCTCTGGGATCATCCCCAATTATTTTGGAATGGTGCCACACGGTCGGCGTTCCTTATTCGAATATATGAATATAAAACACATAAAGATTAGTTGTGATTTATCAATTTCTCACTCAGGAGGCTGTGGGTTCGTAAGCAAATTTCTCAGAAAAGGTGACGTACATGCTCGGTCGTGGCGCCAATGCGACTTGCTAGACGTCCATGGGTGACGACCAGGCGGCCATCACGAATTTGGCCTGAAAAACCCGGGACTAACATACTTCCGCAGTTTGTTGCAGTTGCCGGAGAGCAGGCCAGCCATAGATCGAAACTAAAGTAGATGGCAGAGTTAACTGAAGGTTGGGCCGTGTCTCTGTTACGTCAAATACGTGGTAGGAAATCTGACACTGTGGCGAACTTCAGTTGATTAAGAATCTCTTGAATCGTGCGAGACGCATAATACAAACAATACGCTCGACGGATGAGTATGTATATGGCGTATGAGTGAGGCCGCGGTGATTAGGAAGTTGAGGTACGGGTCGTACCGTACACTTGGTTGTGAGTCTGATTCGGATTTCCACACAAATACTCAGACATCCATTGACCGAAGATCGAAGGGTAGTAATTGAATCCAGAGATGATTATTGAACATGTCAGAACCATTCCCTGCGGAAGCGCGGGACTAGCGCCCGTGCTCAGGTTCAAAATTACTTCGGGCGAGGTCGGTCGTCTGGTTGATGATCAGTTTAACACCACAAGAGCACATGATAATACGCATACAAGATGATTGTTCACTCGTCGTATTCAACACCCACGTCAACTTCGATCCCTGCCCCCCTCGCCCCATCTACGTAGATGCTCATGTTCCCGCAACGGCTCGTCCAGGTCCATATCGTTATGAATCATGACGGTATCCTGTTGACGGTCTCGGGGGACAGCTGAGCGGGGAGCGCCAATTGAGCATCAACAGCGGCGTGGGCAACGACCTGTCGGTGGCGTAGTGAACGGGGACCGCACGACACCTAGCACGTCTTCCATGTAATTTCCTAGATAGTCCTCCAGCTTCTCGATAATCTACGTTATGGAGAAGAAGGGGAATGAACGGGCGAACAAAAGGAATGGCGCGGGGGGATGTGGTGTAGCGCGCACGGCGTAGGATTCCGCGGGCCCAACACAGGCGAGGTTGACAATTTGGGCTTTCTTTGGCCTGATGAAACCCAATGGTACGAGGGTTTTCGTGACGTGTCGGATGTTCTAGGAGATCGGCGACCGCATAGGTTGATGGTTGGCCTCCTGTGAGGTACTGGATGTCTGATGTGTGGCACCTTAGAAGCCGTCTCTTCTTAGGAGTGAGCTGTGCAACGCACCTCAAACTCTATCGTAGGGAGGCCCTCTGAAACAGTGGGGTGGATCAGGGCGCGGGAGGGAGGTCGTCCACCTCCCTCTTGACTCTTGATAAAGCTGAGCGGTGCTTGTGTGGGTCACGAGGGTAGTCCCAAACCCGCTGAGGACCTGTGAGACTTCATAGTTCGAAAGCGAGGCTACTGGTTCAAGCTTCGGGAGCTGTGGAAGATAAGAAAAGATGAATGACTGGGCGGTCTCAGATGGGAGTGAAAGCTGAGCGCTGAGCGCTGAGGCCTGAGGTTCGATGGACGACCACTGACGCGCTGACCTAATGACCGGAAAGGGTCATCGCCCACGTGGCCAGCGTTCTGTCACTCCGTACATCATCATGTGCGGACCAAACATTGCCCCTTTGCTCGGCGAAGGGGGTTACTCCTCTGGAAAACCCACCGATGAGTTGAGATAACACTCCATTACTACTTCTGCCGAGTCCAGGTTTTCCCGGGACGCTTGGGATTGACGCGTCGGAGCCCTGAGAAATGTCCTCCAATTGAACTCTGGACTCGACGTTCCCCACATACTGGTTGCCTCATGCTTAGCAGTATTGTAGTGACATGCAAAGCAAATGGTGCTCGGAACCGCAACTACGGGAAGCGCTCGAAGGTACTTCATCACCCCTGGTCCCGAA
>Ga0307512_10003322_pt1 | contig 18871 bp, 15 predicted proteins | sample 14_EM_MG_FD_200267 | JGI IMG/M metagenome (GOLD analysis project Ga0307512, IMG submission 200267) | Populus trichocarpa ectomycorrhiza microbial communities from riparian zone in the Pacific Northwest, United States - 14_EM | ecosystem: Host-associated > Plants > Roots > Unclassified | place... | reverse complement strand
GTACAGGCTCCCGTTGTCGGGCACCGCGACGTGGATCAGGAAGTCCTCGGTGCCCGTGGTGACGAAGACGCCGAGCGTGTCGGGCAGCGCGGTCGCCCAGTTGCGGAAGGCCTCGATGTTCTGCCGGGAGGGTGGCCGGATCCGGACCGCGATCAGCGCCTGCACCGGCCGGCCGATCGCGGCGAGGTCCACGTTCAGGCTCGCGCCGCGGATCACGCCCCGCTCGCGCAGGGCCCGGGTGCGGTCCAGCGCCGTCGTCGGCGACACTCCGACCGCGGCGGCGATGTCCCGGTTCGTCCGCCGTGCATCCACCTGCAGTTCCCGCAGGATCGCCGTATCAAGTTCGTCCAGGTGCGCCATCGACAGAGTCTAGCCGGATTAAGTACGGATTCGTTGCAAGGATGCCGCCGAAGTGCCTACCTTCTGGAGTCATGAGCGCATCAAATCAGGTCGGCTTCGAGCCCGAGGAGATCCGTACCGACGAGCCCACCCGGTCCGCCCGGTTGAAATGGGTGATCATCATCGACGAGCGGCTGCCGGCCGGGCGCGCCGCGAACGCCGCCGTCTGCGTGGCCGCCGCGACGCCCCCGGCGGTCACCGGGCTGCTCGGTCCCGAGGCCAAGGACGCGTCGGGCGGCGTACACCCGGGTCTGCCTTGGGCGGGCTGCGCCGTGCTCGGCGCGTCGGTCGCCCAACTGAGCGCGATCCGCGCGAAGGCCGCGGATTCGCTCGGGGTCTTCATCGCGGACATGCCGACGGCGGCGCAGACCACCCGGATATACGACGAATACCTGCGGAAGGTCAGCGAAACGGACGCCGACCACCTCGAGTACCACGCGATCAGCCTGGTCGGTCCGCGAACCCGGATCGACAAGCTAGTGCACCGGTTGCCACTACTTAGATAGCGGCTGGTTCGGCGCGCTTAAAACCGACAAACCACATCAAGAGCAATGATAGCGGCGTACGCGAAGAAGGGAGTCAGCATGTCGCTCAGCAAAGCCCACGCGGCGGCGTTTCGGCGCGAAGTGCCGCAGGAGGGCCGGGTGTGGTCGATCCGGGACGCGCACGGCTTCCCGGCCCCGCGGGATCCCGACGGCACCCGCGCGATGCCGTTCTGGTCCAAGCCGACCCGGGCCAAGCGGGTGATCGGCCAGGTCGAGGGGTACCAAGGCTTCGAGGTCGTCGAGATCCCGATGACCGACTGGCTCGGCGACTGGTTGCCCGGTCTCGAACACGAGGGCCTGCTGGTCGGGGTGAACTGGGCCGGCACCCGGGCCACAGGTTTCGACCTGGCACCCACCCGGGTGGCCGGCTGGTTCACCCCGCAACCCTGATCACGGCTGGCCGGCACCGACCTCCTCGCCGGAATCCTGCTCGTCTGCACCGGTCGGCTTGCCGGTCTCCAGGGACTCGCCGTCGGTCGGCTCGGTCGACGCCGGCGGCGTCGAGGCCTCGGCCGAAGCCGACGCCGAAGCCGACGCAGACGCGGATGCCGACGGTGAACCGCTCGGCAGCGGGTGCGCCTGCATCGTCACCTCGGGCAGGTCGAACTTCCAGCCGTCCGCCAGCAGCTCCGGGATCAGCGTCTTCAGCGCCGCGATCGTCTGCGTCCGGTCGCCGCCGCCATCGTGTACGAGCACCACCGCGCGCGGCTCCAGCTGCTGCTCGATCCGGGACTTGATCGTGGCCGCGCCGGGCAGCATCCAGTCGTCCGGGTCGACCACCCAGCCGAGCGGCGTGTGCCCCATCAGGCCGGCCGCCTTCGCCGACGGGCCGAAGTCGCCGTACGGGGCGCGGTAGTAGGTCACCGTCGCGCCCGGCACCGCCTTGGCGATCGCCTCGTCGTTGGCGGCGATGTCCGCGCCGGATTTCGCCGCCGAGAGGACGCCCAGGTCGTCGTGGTGCATCGAGTGGTTGCAGAGCGCATGACCCTCGGCGACGATGCGCCGCACGGTGGCCGGATACCAGCCGACGTTCTCGCCGACCACACAGAACGTGGCCTTGATGTTGTACTGCTTCAGCAGGTCGAGCACTTCCGGCGTGTATTCGGACGGGCCGTCGTCGAAGGTCAGCGCCAGCCGCTTGCCGGTGTGCGCGGTGTGTATCACGGGCGCGTAGCCGTCGTCGGCCGCGTGCAGGTCCGCCACCGAGTCCGGGCTCTTCTCGTCATGCGTCTTGCCGGCGTCGCCGACGTCGGTGCGGCCCACGTGGGCCGGCTTGGGCAACGACGTCTTCGGCTTGCCCTGCAACGACTGCTGTACGAAGTCGCGCCACAGCCGGGCCGGCACGTTCTCGCCCGAGATCGGATTGCCGTCGCCGTCGCGGATCGGGCCCGGCACCGCCTTGCCGATCCACACCGCGGCGGCCAGATCGGGGGTGTAGCCGGCCATCCACGCGTCCTGGTTGTCCTTGGTGTTGCCCCACGCCTGGGTGCCGGTCTTGCCGGCCGCCGGGCGCCCCGGTACCACCTTGTCGCCCTTGACCACGGCACCGAGCACAGTGGACACGTCGGCGGCCATCCGGGGGTCCAGCACGGTCGTGCCCTTCGGCGCGGCGGTCCAGAGCAGCCGGTTGTCGGACGCGCGGGCCGTCTCGACGAAGAACCGGTCGTTTCGCACCCCGTTCGCCGCGAATGTCGCGTACACCGAAGCCAGGTCGCCCGGAGCGACCGGATAGCGGCCGATCGCGATCTCCGCCCGGGTCTTTCCGGGCGTCGGATCGCCCTTGACGTCGACCATCGACGTCTTGCCGTTGTAGCGCGCCGGGATGCCGAGATCGACCGCCATGTCCCGGACCTTGTCGGCGCCGATCTGCTCGGTCACCGCGTAGAACGGCGTGTTCAGCGAGTCGACCATGGCCGCCTCGAGCGTGCAGTTCGCGCACTGCAGGTTGTCGTGGTTCTTCAGCGGCACGCCCATCCGGTCCGGGAACACCCGCGGCGAGCTGCCGTCCCAGCGCGACTTGTAACCGATCCCCTCGCGCAACGCGGCGGCCAGCACGATCGGCTTGAAGGTGGACGCGGCCGGGTGCGTCGCCACGGCGTAGTCGTAGTAGCCGCGGCCTCGGTCGCCGCCGTAGTACGCCCGTACGCCGCCGGTCTTGGGGTCGAGCGCGACCAGCGCGGCCTGCAGGCCCTTGGGCTGGGCCTTGAGCTGCTCGCCGACGAGTTGGATGGCCGAGTCCTGGGCCACCGCGTCCAGGGTGGTGACGATCGACAGGCCCTGGGTGTGCAGGGCCTGCGGGGTGATGCCGTGCCCGGCGAGCTCCCGCTCGATCTGGTCCACGACCAGCCCGTTGGGGCCGGTGGTGCTGGGCTGGGTCGGGGCGATCTGCGGATACGCGAGGTCGGCGGTGAGCCAGCCCTGCGCCTTCTCGGCCTTGACGATCCAGCTCCAGCGCTGCCGGGCCGCGGCCGCGTCGACCGCCGGATCGAACCGGTACGGGTCCTTGATCGTGGCCGCGAGCACCGCACCCTGAGCCGCGGTGAGCCGGTCCGTGGTGATCCCGAAGTAGGCGTGCGCGGCGGCCGCTATCCCGTAGGCGCCGCGGCCGAAATAGATGGTGTTCAGGTAGTGCTCGAGGATCTGGTCCTTCGTGTACGCCCGCTCCGCCTTCACCGCGAGCGCGAACTCGCGAGCCTTGCGGTCGAACGAGAAGTCCTGAGTCAGGTAGGCGTTGCGCACGTACTGCTGGGTGATCGTCGACGCGCCCTGGCGGGCGCCGCCGGCGTCGGCCACGACCGCGCGCAGCACACCCCGGGCCGACACGCCCCAATGGCCGTAGAAGTCACGGTCCTCGGCCGCGAGCACGGCCTGCCGGACCGGCAGCGGGACGGCCGAGAGCGGCACGTCACTGTGATCGGTAGTACCGACCCGGGCCAGGATCGTATGGCCGTCGCGGTAGTACAGAACCGACGCTTGGGGGTCGGGCGGGTCGCCGGGCAGGGGCACCGAGTCGACGTACGCCTCCGCCACCCCTGCTCCCGCGCCGCAGTTGAACAACGCAATCACGAGCACTCGTACCGCTATGCGCCGCCATCTACTCCGCTTCCGGTGTCGCGTCGGGCTGGGTTGGATCGCCGGTTCGTCGTCCACGCAGTCTCGACGTCTTGCTGCCATCGATTGGTGGCACTTAATAGAACACTACCCTGCGTTCATCAACGATGACCGTTATGTTTACGCGGCGTGAGCTGGTGTTTCAGGCAGGTTGCAAACATTGGGTATGACACATGTCTCGTTTAGGCTGCCGCGGCCACCCGACCAGCGGGCGCCGTTCATCCCGACAGTCAGTAGTAGGACCCCGGGCCGAACCCCTAAGCTTGCTGGACAGCAAACAAGAGGGAGAACCGTGCGCCGTCTCGAGATCCTCGTCGTCGACGACGACGATGCCGACGCTTTGATGATCGAGGAGGCGCTCGAGGGCACCGAGCCGCGCTCCGCGGTGCGCCGGGTGACGGACGGCCGGGAAGCCCTCGACTACCTGCGCCGAGAGGGCCGCTTCGCCGACGCGCACCGCCCCGACCTGATCCTGCTCGACCTCAACATGCCGCGCATGGACGGCCGCGAGACGCTCGAGGCGATCAAGACGGATGAGCAGTTCAAGGCGATCCCGGTGGTCATCCTGACCACCTCCGGCGCGACGCCGGACATCCTGTCCAGCTATCAGCACCGGGCCAACGCGTACGTGACGAAGCCGTTCGGCCTGGACGACTTCGAGTCCACGGTGCGGCAGATCGACCGTTTCTACCGTGAGGTCGCCGTCCTGCCGACCGTGGACTGAGCTAGCCAGCTAGCGCGGCGTGCGGTCCCGATACGTCCAGTTGCTCCCGCCGAGGCGGGTCTGCCGGGTGGGCTGCTTCGGGATGGGCGCCATCGGCGGGGCCTGCGGCGCCGGCGGGGTCTGCGCGACCGGCGGCTGACCGGCGGGCGGGCTCGGCGGCGGCGACAGCGGGCGGCGGCGAGCCGGCGCAGCGACGGGCGCCGCTCCGGGCGCGGACTGCGCCTGCCGACGGGACTCCAGGTAGGCCGCTCCGGCCCGGTCCTCCTCGGTCGGCGCCGCCTGCAGGGCGTAGGCCAGGCCCAGCACGCCGAAGATCACCGCAACGCCGATCGGGATCAGCAGCGACGAGGCGGTCGCCCCGGACAACCGGGTCGCGGGCTCCTCGCGCACCGACATGGCGGACATGCCGGTGAAGTGCATGCCGTTCACGGCGACGCCCATGACGAGCGCGGACGCGAAGATCACGATCGGCTTCGACACGGTCAGGGTCAGCCAGAGCGCGACCGACGCGGCGACCACCGCGATGATCACCGACTCGGTGACCCGCCCCGTCGCGTAGTGGACGTCGCCGTTGAGGTGCATCGCCGCCATGCCCGTGTAGTGCATCGCCGCCACCCCCAGGCCGGCGAGCAGGCCACCGATGAGGATCCGGATCCGCCGGGCCCCCTCGCCGAGCAGCGCCACGACCAGGCCGAGGCCGACCGTGACGACGGCGATGATCGCACTGGCGGCGGTCAGCCCCACGTCATAGCGGATCGGCGTGCCGGCGACGCTGAAGCCGAGCATGGCCACGAAGTGCATGGTCCAGATGCCGGTGCCGCCGATGGCGACCGCTGCGAGGCTGAGCCACCAGACACGCCAGCCGGTGCTCGGTGCCGAGCGCAACCGGACGGCACAGATGAGGCCGAGCAGCGAGCCGAGCACCGACAACACGTAGCTGACCGTGGGAGTGATCCACCCGTGATCGAAATGGTTGATCTGGGCCATGCCGGGTTCCCTCCGAAAGATCTACGCATGGCATCTTGCCCCTTCCACAGGGTTATTGGATCAATGTGAGCCATCCTCTGAAAAAAAAATCCGTTAAGCCGAAGGCGGTTAACCCAACCGGCTTGAACCGTCATCCGGACGACACCCCGCATATCGGTCCAACAAAGCGATCGCCTGCGCGGTGATGTCGGCGATCACGGAAGCGGCGCCCTTGATCGAATCGACCAGGCCGACGCCCTGGCCGGCCAGCAGCGCCATCTCCTCGAAATCGCCGGTGGTGACATCGCGCATCGGCACCAGGTTCGTGAACCGGCGCATCTCCACCTGCTGGCCGCCGAGGTTCGTGTGGCCGATGACGGGCCGCTCCGCGGTGTCGGTTGCCCGGTCGTGCCATTGCTGGACGACCCGGTTGCGCAGCACTCGCATCGGGTTGAACTGCGGGGTCTCCGGCCCGAACAAAGCCGTCCGGACGGTCTCCGTGGCGGCGGCCGCGACCAGCCGCGATTTGTAGCCGATATGCGCCGCGGACTCGTCCGTCGCGACCAGCCGGGTGCCGATCCACGCGCCGTCGGCGCCGAGCATCAACGCGGCGGCCAGCCCGCGCCCGTCGGCGATCCCACCCGAGGCCAGCACCAGCGCCGGCGCCACGGCGTCGACCACCAGCGGCACTAGGGCGAACGTCGGCAGCGTCGCGTAGTTGTGCCCGCCCGCCTCGAGTCCCTGCGCCACCACGACGTCCACTCCGTCGTCGACCGCCCGTTTTGCGTCGTCCACGGACCCGACCTGTTCGAAGACGCGCACGCCGGCCGCGTGCAACCGGTCGATCCAGTCCCGCGGCGGATGTCCCCAGTGGAACGAGGCGACCGCGACCCCGGCCGCGCAGACGGCGTCGATCTGCGCCGGTTCGGTGAAGAGGGTGATGAAGTTGACGTTGAACGGCCGCGACGTCCCGGCCCGGATAGCGCCGATGATCTCGGTCATCGCCGGCACGGGCAGCAGCCCGACCCCGAGCGAGCCCAATGCCCCGGCGTTGCTCACGGCGACGGCCAGATCGGGAGTCATCCCCACGAACGCCATCCCCGCCTGCGCGATCGGCGTGCTCAATCCGTACGCCTCAGTGAATCTGGTCTTCAGTGCCATGCCCTCGACGATGTCGGATGCCGGTCGCAAGGGTGTTGCCACGCGTGCGGGCGCGCTTGCATAGCGGGCAAGCGTCGGACACCGGACAGGAGGACCCGTGACGCAGACCTGGTCGACCCTGGACGCCGCCCGGCCGGCCCAGTTCGGCTACTGGCGGGAGCTGATCTGTGCGGCGTTCCTGGCCCTGACCCCGGAGTCCGACCTGCGGGACGGCTTCGACGGCACGGTTACCCAGTGGCCGCTGGGCGCGCTGAGCCTGGCCCGGATCGACTCGCAACGCCAGCGGGTGCGCCGCACCGAGCAGGACATCGCCCGGGTGCCCCGCACCGGGTACTACGCCAACCTGCAACTGCGCGGCACCAGCGAGATGCGCCAGGACGGCCGGGCGACCGTGCTGCGCCCCGGCGACCTGGCCGTCGTCGACACCGGCGAGCCGTTCGCGTTCGACTTCGGCGACGACTTCCGGCAGCTCTCGTTCTTTGTGCCGGGGCCGCTGCTCGCGGCGCAACTGCCGGGCCGGGTGCGCACGGCGACCCGGATCGGCACGGCCGGCGGGATCGGGGCGGCGGTCCGCCATGCCTTGCAGGCGCTGCCGTCGCTGCCGCCGGAGAGCGCCGCCCGGCTGGCGGTCCACACCTGCGGAATGCTGGCGGTGGCGCTGGATTCGCCCGCGCCGGCGGTCGGGCGCGGGGGCCGGCGTTCACATGCGCTCGCGGTGGCCGACATCGAGGAGCACCTGACCGATGACGATCTCTCGCCGGCGGCCACGGCGCGCCGGCTCGGGGTCTCGGTGCGCGCGCTGCACGGGCTCTTCGCCGGGCGGGAGCGGTCCTACGCGGCCACGGTGCGCCGGCTGCGGCTGGAGCAGGCGCTCCGGGATCTGCAGGACCCGGCGCGCGGGCGACTGCGGGTCATCGACATCGCGGCCGATGCGGGCTTCGCCGACGTGACCAGCTTCCACCGGGCGTTCCGCCGGGAGTACGGCCGAACGCCGGCACAGGTCCGCACTACCGCCCTCGGCGAGCGACCCGGCCACCCGAGATAGCGAGCCACCCACCAACCGAAACAGCGAGCCACCCCGCCAACCGCGATAGCGGCCCATTGGGTCAGCCGAGATAGCAGGCCTTTATCACGCCCGGGATCGGGTCGCCTCCGAACGCGGCCGAGGTGCAGCTCAGCGGGCCGGTCTGCCATCGGGCAAAAAAGGCACCGCGAGCGCCGTAGACGACAGTGCGGGCCGACCCGGGCGTGCACTGGCCACCCTCGGACGCGCAAGCCGTCCAGCCGGGTGGCCCGCCCGCCGGCGCCAGGGAGCAGCCCTTGACGACCCCGTAGATCGGGTCGATGCCGAAGGCGGTGTTGGTGCAGGCGATCCCGCCGCCGGTCACCAGTCGGTAGGCGAATGCCCCGGCCGCGCCGTACGCCACGGTGGTTGGTGCGGCGACCGTGCAGATGCTGCCCTCGGCCGCACAGGATGAGTAGCCCTGCGGACCGCCCGCGGGGGCGACGTAGCAGGACTTGAGGACGCCGACGGTCGGGTCCGCGCCGAACGCCACGATCGCGCAGTCGATCCCGTCGGTGGCCAGGCGGAAGCGGTACGACCCGGGTGCGCTCCCGGAGCCGTAGGCGGTCATCCGGGTGCCGGTGAAGTCGCACCGCTCCGCCTCGCCCGCGCATCGGGTGAAACCGGCCGGCAAGCCGTCGGGGACGAAGACCGCGTTCGCGCTGACGTCGGTACTGAACTTGAGATCCCGGCCGGGCTCCACGGTGAAGGAGCCGCTGTTGTCGACGCTGTAGGACTCGACGCCGGACGGGTAGGGATCGGCGTCGGCGTATTCCCAGCCGTAGCAGCCGGAGGTCGTGGCAGACCGCAGCCGCAGCAGGTAGGCGTGGCCCGCCACGACGGCGACGTCCGGATGGGCCACCAGCACGGTCGGCGCCCACGGCACGGTCGGCACCGGGAAGTCCGTTCGGCTCAGCAGGATGCCGCCGTCGAGGACGTCGAGGGTCACCGGCGCGTTCGGGATGCCGCTCTGGAAGGTGGTGATGGAGGCGGCGCTCAGCGTGCCACTTCGAGACGGGGTGAAGCTCTGCTGCCGGGCCACGTTGCCGGCGATGTCGCAGTAGTGGCGAAAGCCGGCGAACCCGCTGCGCTGATCGAGATCCCTCGAGCCGGCGTACGCACCGGGAGCGCCGGGCGGCACGAACGAAAAGCCGCTGCCGCATTGGATGCTCTGCAGGGTTCCGGCGCTGTCGAAGGTCATCGGGCCGATGAACAAGTTGGCGAGCGACTCGTTGGGGGCCCGGTTGTTCCACCGGTCGGCGACGAAGTAGTAGCCCGTCGATCCGTCGCCGTCGGTGATCGGAATGCTCGCCAGCGGTTGCCCGCCGCAGTTGTCGGCGTTGACGATCCGGGCCCGCCAGCGCGGCTCGGCCCGCCCGCTCTGGTGTACGCCGTTCGGGTCGTACCAGGCGCCCGACCAGGGGCCCAGCATCGACGTGGCGGTCATCTCGCCGGTCGCTCCCGAGCAGTACGCGCAGGACGGGTCGGACATCAGCGCGTGATAGACCCCGGCCCGCTTGAAGACCGTGAACGCCTCGACGTCGCCCAGCCCGAGCCGGACGTACTGCCGGGTGGTGCTCAGGTAGTCGGGGGTGAGCCGCTCCACCACCATGTCGGCGGTCAGCCCGGCGTCGACCTGGGTGGTGTTGTGGATGACGTAGCCGGTGCCGTCGTCGTCGACGAACAACGACTCGTCCACCGCGCCGCCGACCGCGAGGACCGGATCGGGCTGGGCGGTGAAGATGCCGGTCGGCGTCGGGCTGGTGGCGACGAGATAGTGGCCGCCGCCGTCGGCCCACAGCACGTATCGGCCGGTGCCGGCGTTGAACACGACGTGCGGCCGGAAGCAGTACTGGCAGGCGCCCGGGGCGATGATGTAGCCGCGGTCGGTCCAGTGCACGAGATCCGGCGAGCTGTAGACCTTGAAGCCGCAGAAGTTGCTGTTCACCTGGTAGCGGTAGCCGCAGGCGTAACTGGTGCCGTACAGATAGAAGACGTCACCGACCCGCAGCAGCGACCCGTCGTGCGCGTCCAGGGCGTTGCCCTCGACGTCGAAGCGGCTGAACTGGTTGCCGGCGGCGTCGCCGTTGACGACGGTCACCGCCGTACCGGCCCGGGCCGGGGTCGGGGCGAGGGCGGGCAGCCCGAACGCGAGCAGCACAAGGACAAGCAGCGAACGTTTCATGTCGACGTCTCCTCAATGGAGTTTGAAACGTTCCAGAAATCTATGGCGGACGATCCCGCCCGTCAAGAGAGAGCGCCCGCTCAGGAGTCGAAGCCGACGCCTACTCGGTCCAGGGTGCGTAGCCAGATATTGCGGCGGCCCTCGTGGCGGTCGGCCCGCGCGATCGACCAGCGGGTCAGCTCGATGACGCCGGAGCGCACCGGCTCCGGCGGGAACGGCACCGGCTTGCGGCGCACCATCTTCAGCGACGTCAGCTCGGTAGGGCGGCCCGCGAGCAGGTCCAGCATGACGTTCGCGCCGAACCGGCTGGCTCCTACGCCGAGGCCGGTGTAGCCGACCGCGTACGCCAGCCGGCCGCCGTGGGCGGTGCCGAAGAAGCCGCTGAACCGGCTGCAGGTGTCGATCGCCCCGCCCCATTTGTGGGTGAAGCGGATCCCGGCCAGTTGCGGGAACGTCTGCCCGAAATGCTCGGCGAGCGTGTGGAACGTGGCCGCCCGCTGGTCGTGTTCCGGGGCGATCCGCCCGTCCCGGTAGTAGACCGCGTCGTAGCCGCCCCACAGGATCCGGTTGTCCGCGGTCAGCCGGTAGTAGTGGAACTGGTTTCCCGCGTCGCCGATGCCCTGCCGGTTCGCCCAGCCGATCGACGCCAACTGGGCGTCCGTGAGCGGCTCGGTCATCAGCGCGTAGTCGTAGACCGGGACGACATAGTGGTGCAGGCGCCGCAGCAGGCTGGCGTGGGCGCCGGTGGCCAGCGCGACCCGGGCCGCGTCCACTCTGCCGCGGGGGGTGTAGAGGCTCAGTCCGGCGGCCGTGGCGGTGATCCGCTCGACCGGCGTGTTCTCGTAGATGCGCACCCCGAGCTCGAGGCAGGCCCAGCGCAGGCCCCAGACCAGCCGGGCCGGGTCGACCATCGCGCACCCCGAGCGGTCCCACACCCCGCCGAGGTACGTCGGGGAGTCGATCTCCGCGCGCACCGCCGGGCCGTCGAGCAGGTGCACGTCGAGGCCCCGGGCGCGTGCCTGCGTGTAGTACTCCGTCAACTCGCGCAACTGCCAGTCCTCGGTGGCGACGACCAGTTCGCCCGTACGCGCGAAGTCGCAGTTGATCTTGTAGTGGTCGACAGCGTGCTCGATCTGGTCGAGGTTGGCCCGGCCGAGCCGCTCGAGAACGTCCATCTCGTCGGGGAAGCGGCTCAGCCCGTTGTCGAAGCCGTGGGTGAGACTCGCCGAGCAGAAGCCACCGTTGCGGCCGGACGCCGCCCAGCCGGCCGTGCCCGCCTCGACCACGACCACGTCCCGGCCGGGGTCGCGCTCCTTGGCCAGCAACGCCGTCCACAGCCCGCTGTAGCCGGCGCCGATCACCGCCAGGCCCGCGGACTCCACGCCCACTAGCGGATCGGCCGGCGCCGGCGCGCCGTCCTGGTTCAGCCAGAACGGCGCCGGCACCGCACCGGCAAGCGAGTCGCCAGCAAACGAGCCGCCCACAGACGAGCCACCGGCAAACGAGCCACCCGCAGACGAGCCACCGGCAAGCGACTTGCCGGCAGCCGAGTCACCGGCGAGTGGATCAGCCACGGCGTCCGGAGCGGGCGCGCACGCTGCTCACCACCGCGATCAGCACGCCGGTCGCGAAGATCAGCGTGCCCATGACGTTCACCTGCGGCGGCAGCCCGACCCGGGTGGCGCCCCAGATCCACAGCGGGAAGGTCACGGTGGTCCCCGCGGTGAAGTTGGTGACCACGAAGTCGTCGATCGACAGCGCGAACGCGAGCAGCATGCCCGAGCTCACCGCCGGCAGGATGATCGGGAAGGTGATCCGCCAGAACGTGGTCCACGGGCTCGCCCCCAGATCGGCCGCGGCCTCCTCGATCGACCGGTCCAGGGTCAGCACCCGGGCCCGCACCACGACCGCGACGAACGAGATCGAGAACATGATGTGCGCGATCGTGATCGTCACCACGCCGAGCCCGACGCCCAGCGAGACGAACAGGGTGAGCAGCGAGGCGCCCATCACCAGCTCCGGCGCGCTCATGGTGGCGAAGAGGATCAGGTTGACCGCGCCCGAGCCGCGGAACCGGTAGCGGCCCAGCGCATAGCCGATGCCAGTGCCGAGCGCCCCGGCGACGAACATGGTCACGATCGCCACCAGGAGCGAGATCACCAGCGCCCTGGTCAACTCGTCCAGGGCGAAGACCCGGGCGTACCACTTGAAGGTGAAGCCCTCCCAGGACTGGTTGTAGCGGCCCTTGGTGTCGTTGAACCCGAACGCGATCATGATGAAGACCGGCAGGACCAACCAGGCGATGATCACCCAGGTGTACGTGTAGAGCACACCGCCGCCGGTGAGCCGGCGCCGCTTGGGTACGACCGGCGGAGCGACCGGTTCGGTCAGAGTCTGGGTCATCGCGCCGCCACCTTCATGACGTCCTCGGTGCCGAGCGCCCGCGCGTACGCGAAGACGCCGATCAGCAACACCGCCATCAGCACGAACGACAGCGCGGAGGCCGTCGGATAGTCGGAGTTGACCAGATACTGCGCCTGGATGACCTGCCCGATCATGGTGGTCGACGAGCTGCCCAGCACGGCCGAGTTGACATAGTCGGAGCTGACCGGCACGAAGGTCATCAGCACGCCGGCGAAGACCCCGGGCAGCGCCAACGGGAAGACCACTTTGCGGAAGGCGGTGGCCGGGTTGGCGTAGAGGTCGCGGGCCGCCTCGACGACCCGGGGGTCGATGCGTTCGAGCGCCACGTAGACCGGCAACACCATGAACGGCAGGAAGTTGTAGACCAGCCCGGAGATCACCGCGAACGGCGTGCCGAGGATGTGGAAGTTGGCCGGCAGTAGATGGATTTCCTTGAGCGGGCCGAGCAGCATCCCGTCGTCGGTGAGGATCTGCCGCCAGGAGATGGTCCGCAGCACGAACGACACGAAGAACGGCAGCAGGAGCAGGAACAGGTAGGTCGACTTGCGCTTGCCGCCGTAGAAGGCGATCCAGTACGCGACCGGGAACGCCATCACGATCAGCACCAGCGTGGCGATCGCACCGTAGATGAGCGACCGGATCAGCTGCGTCCGGTAGTTGCCGATGGCGTCGACGTAGGTCTGCCAGTGACCGGTGAAAACGAACCCGCTCACGACGTCGCCCTGCTGCAACGACAGGGAGAACATCGTGATCATCGGCACGGCGAAGAACAGCAGCAGCCACAGCCCGCCCGGCAGGATCAGGAAATAGGGTGCGAGAACCCGGCGCATGACGTCAGCCCAGCACGATCGGTTCGAAGACTTTTTGGTACGTCTGCTGCTCGGCCACCGTCGCGAATTGCCGGTAGTAGTGCAAATTGGCGTAGTCCGCGGCGACCGGGAAGACCAGCGGGCTGTCGGCGATCGCCTCCATCGCCTTCTTGTCGTCGCCGGAGAGCTTGGCCGCGTCCGCCTTGATCTGCGCCTGGGCGGCCGGCACCGGGCAGACGTAGTTGATGTACTCGGCCAGCGAGGCGGCGATGTCGACTTGGTAGAAGAAGTCGATCAGGGCGAGTGCGTCCACCGGGCTCTTCGCGGTGACCGGGATGGCGAAGTTGTCGGTCCAGATGCTGCCGCCTTCCTCCGGGATCACGAACTTGAAGTTCGAGCCGTCGGAAACGTTCTTCTGGAAGATGTCGCCGGACCAGGCCTGGGTGATCCAGACCTCGCCCTTGCCGAGGGCGTCGACGTAGCTCTGGTCGTAGTAGTTGCGCAGCACGCCGGAAGTCTTCTGCTCCTTGAGCTTTTCGGCGGCCTTCTTCCAGTCGTCCTCGGTCGACTTGGCCGGGTCGATGCCCAGCACCAGCATGCCGAAGTTGCCGAGCTCCTGGGTGTCGGAGAACATCCCGACCTTGCCCTTGAACGCGGGATCGAACAGGTCGGCCAGCTTGGTGATCGGCCGGCTCACCTTCGCCGGGTCGTACGCGATGCCGGTGATCCCGGAGGTCCACGGCACGCTGTACACGTTGCCCGGGTCGAACGCCTCGCTCTTATAGGAGGCGGCCGCGTTCGCCGCGTAGTTCGGCATCTTCGAGTGGTCCAGCGGTGCCAGGAAGCCGGAGTCCTTGAACTGCCCGAACTGGATGCCGTTGGTGATCACCATCAGGTCGTACCCGATCGACTGACCGGCCTTCAGCTGCGGCTGGACCTTGGCGAACCAGGGGGCCATCTCTTGGATGACCTCCTGGTAGTTCACGCTGATGCCGGTCTCGGCGGTGAACTTCTTCAGCTCGGGGTGCTTGGGGTCCATGTAGAGCGGCCAGTTGGCGAAGTCCACGTGCTTGGTGCTGGTCTTGCCGGCCCAGAACTTGGCGACGGCGTCCGGCGCGACGCTGGCGGCCGGCGTGCCGGTGCCCTTGACACCACACGCGGCCAGGGCCATGGCGAAAGCCGACGCACCGCCCAGCCGCAGGGCGTCACGGCGGCCGAGCCGGCGCTGGGTCATGCCCCGGATCAGGGCGGGGTCAACGTTATTGGGCTGCACGGTCAGACTCCGATCGGGTACGAATGCTGCGAACTCCAGGTGAGGAACACGGTGTCGCCACGGCTGGCCACGTCCTCGGCCGAGGAGGCGTTCTGGTCGAAGATGACGACGTCGGGGCAGGCCGCCGTCTTGACGGTGTAGTTGGTCGACGTGCCGTGGTAGACGACCTCGGTCACCACGCCGGAGATGACGCAGTCGCCGGTCACGGATTCCTCCGTACGATGCAGGTCGATCTTTTCGGGCCGGACCGACACCTCGATGGCGTCGCCGGGCGCCACGGTCCCGGAGACCGGCGCCACCACCCGCTCCCCCGGGCCGAAGGTCAGCACGGCCAGCTCGCCCGCCATGCTCTCGACGGTCCCGCCGAGCAGGTTGGAGGTGCCGATGAAGCCGGCCACGAAACGCGACGCCGGGCGCTCGTAGACCTCCCGCGGCGAGCCCAGCTGCTCGATCCGGCCGGCGTCCATCACCGCGATCCGGTCCGACATCGTCAGCGCTTCGCCCTGGTCGTGCGTGACGTAGACGAAGGTGATGCCCACCTCGCGCTGGATCCGCTTGAGCTCGACCTGCATCTGCATCCGCAGCTTGAGGTCAAGCGCGCCGAGCGGCTCGTCGAGCAGCAGCGCCCGCGGCCGGTTGACCAGCGCGCGGGCCAGTGCCACCCGCTGCTGCTGCCCGCCGGACATCTCCCGCGGGCTGCGCTTCTCCATGCCGATCAGCGAGACGATCTCCATCATCTCGCCGACGCGCTGCTTGATGTCGGCCTTGGCGACCTTCTTGCGCTCCAGCCCAAAGGCCACATTCTGGTACGCACTCAGGTGCGGGAACAGCGCGTAGGACTGGAAGACCATGTTGACGTCGCGCTTGTTCGGCGAGACGCCGGTGACGTCGCGTCCGTCCAGGAAGACCGTCCCGCCGGTCGGCTCCTCGAAGCCCGCGATCATCCGCATCGTCGTGGTCTTGCCACAGCCCGACGGGCCGAGCAGCGAGAAGAACTCGCCCTGCCCGATCGCCAGGTCCAGGGGCCGGACGGCCGGCACCCGGTCGCCGTGCGAAAGATAGTCCTTGAATACGCCGACAAGCTCGATCGCCGGATGATCTTGTACCGGCTGGGGGGTATTGGACATGCGAAACCTCTTAGCGCGCGGGGGACGGTTCAGCCCAGGTAGCTCATGACGTGTTTGATCCGGGTGTATTCCTCGAAGCCGTACATGGACAGGTCCTTGCCGTAGCCCGAGTGGCCGAAACCGCCGTGCGGCATCTCGGAGACGAACGGCAGATGAGTGTTGATCCACACGGCGCCGAAGTCCAGCCTGCGCGACACCCGCATGGCCCGGCCGTGATCGCGCGTCCACACGCTCGCGCTCAGCCCGAAGCGCACGTCGTTCGCCCAGCGCACGGCGGCGTCCTCAGCGGTGAACTGCTGCACCGTGATGACCGGGCCGAAGACCTCGTCCTGGATCATCTCGTCCCGCTGCTGCAAGCCGGCGACCACGGTCGGCTCGAGGAACCAGCCGCGGTCGCCGATCCGCCGGCCGCCGGCCACCACCCGGGCATGCTCGGGCGTGCGCTCCAGAAAGCCGCGTACCCGGGCGAACTGGTTCTCGTTGTTGACCGGGCCGAAGTACGCGCCGGGGTCGGCCGGGGCGCCGACCTTGGTGTCCTTGGCGGCGGCCGCGAGCGCTTCGGTGAACTCGCCGGCGATCCGGCCGTCCACCAGCACCCGGGTGGCCGCGGTGCAGTCCTGGCCGGCGTTGAAGTAGCCGGCGCCCGCGACAGCCGCCGCGGTCGCCTCGATGTCCACGTCGTCGAAGACGATCACCGGCGCCTTGCCGCCCAGCTCGAGGTGGACCTTCTTGAGGTCGGCGGCAGCCGTCGTGGCGACCTCGATCCCGGCGCGGGTGGAGCCGGTGATCGACACCAGCTGCGGGGTCGGGTGCACGACCAGCGCCCGGCCGGTGTCCCGGTCCCCGCACACGACGTTGAGCACGCCCGGCGGCAGGAACTCGGCGGCGATCTCGGCGAGCAGCAGGGTGCTGACCGGGGTGGTGTCGGACGGCTTGAGCACCACGGCGTTGCCGGCCGCGATGGCCGGGGCGAACTTCCACACCGCCATGACCATCGGGTAGTTCCACGGCGTCACCTGCGCGCAGACCCCGATCGGTTCGCGCCGCACGTACGAGGTGTGGTCGCGCAGGTACTCGCCCGCCGAACGGCCCTCGAGCACCCGGGCCGCGCCGGCGAAGAAGCGCAGCTCGTCCAGCAGCGGGGCCATCTCTTCGTTCCGGGTGAGTTCTAGGGGTTTGCCGGTGTTGCGGCATTCGGCGGCGACGATCTCGTCGGCCCGCGCCTCCACCGCGTCGGCGATGCGCAGCAGGGCGAGTTGCCGCTCGGCCGGTGTGGAGTCGCGCCAGGTTTCGAAGCCCGCGCTGGCGGCATCCATCGCCGCAGCCACGTCCACACCGGACGAAACCGGCGCAAATGCATAGGCTTCCCCGGTGCACGGGTCGATGACCTGCGAGACCACCCCGTCGGCGGGATCGGCATAGGAACCGCCGACGAAGTTGCGCAGGACGGGCAGATCAGTGCTCACCGGAATGGGCCCTCCCGAAGCCTTGGCAGCCCCCGCAAGAGCTGGACCTTGACATATTCAAAGGGCTGAAAACAAGGGAATCCGAAGGATTTTTCAAAGATGAAACGGAATCAGACGCAGATCGGCCGTTCGGCGACGCAATCCGAGGTCGGTCGGCCCTTGCGCCCGGCGCCGGGCGAGGCTCGCGGGTACCGATCCGGGGAGGTTAGAGTATCCGGAGGTTTCTCTCATTTGGCAACCAGTGCCACCATCGCCATCATCGCGGGAGGCAGCATGACCGGCAACCGGGCGACCGAGGCGGTGGAGCCCGCGCGGCGGCCGTTGCGGGCGGACGCGCGCCGCAAGCGGGAGGCGATCCTCTCCGCCGCCGTCGAGATCTTCGCGGAGCGTGGTGTCGACATCGCCCTGGACGACGTCGCGCGCCGGGCCGAGGTCGGGATAGCGACGCTCTACCGGCACTTCCCCACCCGCGAGGCCCTGATCACCGGCGCCTACCTGCGCGAGATCGACCAGCTGTGCGACGGCGTCGACGAGATGCTCGCCAGCATGCCGCCGGACCGGGCGCTGGTGGCGTGGATGCGGCGCTTCATCGGCTACGTCGCCGGCAAGCCTGGCATGGCGCTCGCGTTGAAGTCGATCGTCTTCACCAGCGACGCGGCGGCGCTGCAGGCGAGCCACGATCGCATCTATGCGGCGCTGGGGCAGTTCGTGGAGACCGGCCAGCGCGCCGGGGTGATCCGCACCGGCGCCCGGGCCGAGGACGTGGCCAACGCGCTGAGTGGGATCAGCCTGGCCAACAGCCAGCCCGGCACCGAGGAGCGCGCCAACCGCCTGATCGAGTTGCTGGTCGACGGGCTGCGCTACGGCGCCCCCGGGTCCCAGTAGCCGGGTTTCTCCGGCTACTGGGACCAGTTTGCTCTGGGGGTCGCTTCCTCAGGGGGTCGCTTCGTCAGGGGGTCCAGCGGATGTTCGGGTTCACGTGGCCGGTCCAGTCGAAGGCGGCCATGTTGTCCCACTGGTTGCCGGTGCCGTTGATGTTCGCCGGGTCCCAGCCGTTCCCCGCGTTCGCGCCGTACCAGGTCGGTTCCCAGTAGAAGACGCCGATCGCGCCGGCGTTGCGGGCGGTGTTCTGCACGTAGGTGAACTCGGTCGCCTGGCCCGACCAGGACGGGGTGATCCCCTCACATGAGGTGTTGCCGACGGAGTTCCCCTGGCTGTCCGCGTTGGCGCTGGTGAACGGGAACGCGGTCTCGGCCAGGATGACCGGCTTGCCGTACCGGGTGCGCACGTCGGTGATCACGTTGTAGAGATTCGCCAGCGTCCCGTGCCAGAAGCAGTAGTAGGACAAACCGGTGATGTCCCAGGTGACGCCCTGGGCCTTGATGCCGTCGTAGAACCAGCGGGCGTTGGCGTCGCTGTCCGCGTCGGCGGTGTGGATGATGACCTGGGTCGAGCTGTTGCAGGCCTTGGTGGCGTTGTAGCCGGCCTTCAGCAGCAGCCCGAGGTTGGTGAAGCTGTTGTTGATCACCTTGCCGTCGTTCCACAGCATGCCGACGTTGATCTCGTTGCCGATCTGCACGCTGTCCGGCGTGGTGCCCTGCGCCTTCAGGCTGTTGCA
>Ga0307512_10003321_pt1 | contig 18875 bp, 26 predicted proteins | sample 14_EM_MG_FD_200267 | JGI IMG/M metagenome (GOLD analysis project Ga0307512, IMG submission 200267) | Populus trichocarpa ectomycorrhiza microbial communities from riparian zone in the Pacific Northwest, United States - 14_EM | ecosystem: Host-associated > Plants > Roots > Unclassified | place... | reverse complement strand
ATTTGTTTTCCTCGACCTCTGCCCTGCTGTGTTTTTTGGTATGTTTCCTCTCACTGCTTCTACGTCCTCTTTCTAATACCTCTCTCCTAAAGTTAACTGTATCAAAAGCTGTTCTTTATTTACCCGTCTTTGTGATCATCCCGTTTTCCTCCGTTATGTTCCCTCTCGTGCTTCGAAATGGGGACTCTCTTTATAGTATTTGGTCGTTCTTCATTGCTATCTCTCGGGTTATTCCCCCCCCTTTCCCCCTTCTCTTCCTTCTCTCTCTACGCTAAACGCTTTCTGCTGCATGGTGTATCCTCTTCTTTCAACCCCTTTCTTAATATCCCAAACCTCGCGCATTTACATTATTTCGTCGCCGAGACTGTATTTTCGCCTTAAGTATATGGTCCTGACCGTCTGACGTTATATGCACTCCAGAAACTTTCGGTGTGTGTGTATATACATATGTTGGTCCAATGAGAGGGTATTTTCCATTGCTTTCGCGTACGGGTGTTCTTGAAAGTGCGAATGGATGTCATTTCGGAAGTTGAAATGCATTAAAGTGAGGGACTGAGGATGCAACGGGAACGGTACTAGTGAATGAGGAAAAACGTAGATGATGGGCGGGTAATCTAAGACTGCTCCGACGCTTTCTCAGCACGCTTACATATCCCACATCCACAGGGTGGGGGATGAGAACGCTTTCCCAACTTTGATTTCTTTCCGCCCAGCTTCTTCTTCGACTTACTCGACTCCTTTACCGAAGGCAATTTTGTCGTCTGGCTACCACTACCACAACCGTTTGAGCTTCCGGTATCGGCGGGCGATTTCGTCCTCGTTGTCGGAGTGTTCGTGGCTGTAATTGTCACGGTTTCGAGGGTGGAGGGAGATTTAGACTTGGCGGACGTAAAGAGAGCTTTCCTCCCTTCTTCGATGAGCCTCTCGAAGACTAACCCGATGGCGGCGCCGCGGTGTGGGGTTTGACCATCTGCGGAAGTTCGGAGGGAAGTGATGAACAGTTGTTCGTTGTTTGAGGATTTCAAGCCGGTCTCGAAGAACCGGAGGAGCAGCGTTCGGATCGTTACGTGCCTGTAGAAGAGGATTAATTTGTAAATAACCAAGTATGCGCAGGAGCGAATGACCACCTTGCGGAGAAGGGGGAGAGAAGCTCTTGAGTGATATTTGTCCAATCTATTTTCGACTTGAAGTCTTCGAAAGCGAGACCACGAAGAGGTAGCAAACCGATCTACACCAAATGATCATAAGCGCATATTCGTGACGGGCATTTGCTCAGATTCCCACCGTGCACGCGAGTGTATAAACCGACTTGGGGGAGGATGGAGGCGTCTGGAAACCCTGCGTCTGCCCGTTTTCTACCTTTTCGGAGGCGCCATCTTCGATTATAACCGAAGGCTGAGAACTGAGCCTCCCGAAATTGATTCTGTTAGTGTAGAGATAGTATAAAATCGCCCTCCAGCTGAAAGGGACGAGGGGGTGAGCCGCGCATTAGACGGAACGTTGGAACGCTCACGTTTTCCATGAGCCCGTATTGAGAATGTCAATGGATGCCGTTGAACTCTCGCAGAGACTGATGAGGGCAGCAGTGTCAACGTTCTCTCGATGGGCGATAAGCAACATGTTCACCTTCTACCTTGTACGGGTTTGTTCATATCCGTAGACTCGGAGGTTTCGTCGTCTTCGATGTCGCTGTCACATTTGTAGGCGTTATCGAGCGCCTCGTCGTGCTCAGAGGTGGTATCCTTCACGCCTAGCCAGAAATTCAATCTGTCGAAGGACGAGAAGCAGCCAAGAGGAACGCACAAGATAATATCTTGGCGGTGTGTTCACCACCGACAGCACTGCAGAAGTACAGGGGGCGCAGCTTCGGCTGACCACCTAACTCTGATCTGGATGCCGGAGCGTATAGTTCCGTATCCAAGAAAATGCCGCTACTCAGGGATTTCATAAGTTCGACTCTCAGGACTTGCCAATCGAAGCCATCCCTTGGCGGTGTCTGGGGTGGGTGTGAGGTACCCATTGGCATGGGCAGAGGGTTAGCAAGTCGGTGATATAAAGTTGGGAGAACATCTTGCGCGTGGGGGAGGACTCCCGAGGTATAAAACTCGATCTTGCGCTTCAGAGCAGCAGTTTTCCAAGGCCCGATGGAAGACAGTAAATTATGTACCAGATGGTCGACTTGTACCTCTCTGATCTCTGAGAACCTGAAACGCGTGTACTCAGCCGTTGTGAAGGGTGAGGACGTTTCGAAACCAATTACCGAGACGTATACTTGCTGAAGACTTCCTCGATGATGTCACATTTGTCGAGTCTGTGTTTTATCTCCTCGAGGGCAAGCATCCTCAAGCCTGGGATGTTGTACTAGGGGGGTATCTCGGGTTCAAGCTCAATTTTCGTGGGAGTGTGGCGACTATCTTACCTTCACTGCAAGCCGATAGACAGATTTCGGTGATGGCTGGGGCACTGGGAGTGATTCCCTGCCAATTTCCGAATCTCCTTGTGATTTAGAACGTCCAGGTGGTGCAAACTCGACCTCGTTGGTATACATGTATCGTATAGCTGCACAAAGTCTACTCCCACAAATGTGAAATTGTGACAGTAAATGGTGGGCGACTAGTACTTACGTGACGAAAGCGACGTCCGGGATAACGACGGTCTTTACCAAGTGTTTCAGGTTAGTTATGCCATGGCTACAACTTGAAGTCAGGTCTGTGAATGCTGTGACAACGAGGGATCCACGTGTGGATGAACGCACCTGATATCATCCAACTCAGAGAGCGTAGACTCCATATCCGACGCGGATATGACCCCGGAAGTTTCACTTAGGGTGTCTTCTTTCTCGACGTGGATGATATCACTACGTTCATCTCTGTCAAAATCCGTCGCTTCCACAGCCGACTGCGGTTCCCTAACTATTGGTGGGTTTACTTCTTCATCGTCAACCTCAAAGTCACTGTCTGAGGAATAGTCGTAGTCGTCCGAGTGGGGCTTGAGGAGATCCGGAAAGCCTTCCCGGACGTCCTTCACATCATTGTCTCCGGATAAAACTGAAACTCGAGGTCAAAACCGAACTTTCGGGCGAGTATATGTACGAGACCAACCATGCTGGAAGTGTGGCAGCGACCTCAAGACACGCCCGTTTACAAAGAGTGGCTGCGGATTCCCCACACGCCGTGTTGCCCTGTTTCGCGAGGAGAAGGCCCAGAGTTTGGTATCGATAAACTTCCCAGAAGTTATCGAGTCGCCCAGGGCGTGCTGGAGTGGTTCTGGTATGTTCATCAAGGATGTTGAGAGGGAGGAGGTAATCTAGCCGACACGGCCTAAGGGCATGGGGCACCGATCAAGCGCCCATATAACTCCCGTTCTAGACCCGGATGGACAGGGAGTATGCGTACATCTGGCAACTACCCTACCGTCTCCTACCGTACACCATTGGAACAATCTCAGCCAATCCGTTTGATCCCTGGAGTTCTTGTGAATTCACCGATTGCGATTCTCCTTGAAGTGGGTGAGGAAATAAGCAAGAAGGAACGCAAGCGGTAATGCCGACGTTGGGCGGCAAGAACCCTGATGCATTCGTAGTCCACATGCCGTGAGGGTTCGGAAAGAGGTCGAAACACTGTACGAAGAGGCCTCTGCAACAACGAATCACGATTTCACTGTAGCAAGCCTGAGTAAAGAGAACTTATTGCTGAATTGCAACGGTAGATCCCGAGACCGGTAATAAAATAATGCGAGGCGCAACCCTTGACGAGGCATAGCCCCGTTCTTGAAACGCACCGGAGGTCCCACCCAAGCACCTACAATCACAAAAGCCGCGTCGCTTAGCTTTGAAGAGACCCAGAGCATTTCGGCACCCATAACATAGTGACAACTCCGGAGGATGCACCAGAAGACCATTCAGATTTTCACGAGGACAGGAGTTCCGTGCCCTTTGTTGGGCCGAACCTAGTAGTGGTTTGATAAGAGTGAGAGCTTTGGTGGGAGATGTCGACGAAACCAGCGTTGCGCCGGGTTAGTCTATCTTAATTGATGGACACGTTGATGAAGAACAGTGTGGCAAGTACGAAATGGTACACCTGATGTACATGAGGGTTGTGCTCCATGCGATTTTACACGGCTTGGAAATTCCCTATAGTACTACATTACAGTCTCAGCACAAGCCCGTTTTTGGCGCTTGGTAACCAGGCCATTCTCCTTTGGACTGACGAGCAGATACCTACAACCCCTCTCGACGAACCAGCAGCCAATGTAGTCAAAAATCATTGTCGCGGCTAACCTCGCCCTGAACTGCCCGGAGTTGGAACTAAGAACACTGTCACATACGCAGATTTAAACTCATTGCACTTACGTGATGGCTCATCTCGGCGACCTGTGACAACCGGCTGACTTGTGGCGTGAAGCTGGCCAGACTGACGATGGCGGTAGCAGCGGCTCCGATAAACCCCAGGCAGAGACCTGGGTTCTCTTGAATCCCCTTACGGAAAGGCATTCCCTGATAGTTGATTACAAACGTAGAGATAGTTTGAGAGTGGGAGAGCAGATAGATCGCAGTGCCGAGCAGGGAAGGCTCGAACTCAGCCCCCATATCGCTCACCCCTCGTCTGTCGGCAGAAAGTCAGCGTTAGAACTCGTCGTTAACGGGATAAAGTCCTACACTTCTAGCAGGTGGGCTAGGTTGGTGATGTACATAAGAGTGACCATGTGGAGTGCAGACTGGAGTGCGACAGAAAGCAAGACATATGAGTTGAGGATGCCCTCCAGTGGCCTTTCCTGTGATAACCTCTCGGCCGGCTAACGATGGGTCAGTAACAGCGTCTCTGTAGAAGTGCGGTGGTCCCATTACCTTAGTCCGAGAGATGAAAAAAGAACAGACTCCCGCGAACAATCGTGCCATCACTATTTGGTGGGTACTAAGTCTGATCTCGTAGAGGTATTGCACGGCGAGACTGCACGCGCGAATCAAGCCATTCAGGGCAAGGATTTTGTATGCTTGGATAGTCACGACGAGTCCGCGCCTTCCCTGTTTAAGAATCGAAGGAACTACAGGTAGTATTAGTCGACGTCAATTACTTTACAGCAATGGAGCTTACCGGCAACCACACTGCCACAGCCAAATGGAGCGGCACAAGAAGCAAAGCTTTGCCCATCACCCGGGAAGATATGGTCGTACGCAGAATTGAGGGAAATACCAACATGCGCTTGCTTGAGGGCTCCGATATCGTTAGTACCGTCTCCTACCATTGATGTGATGTATCCAAGGGATTTCAAGCTTCTCAAGATAAACTCCTTCTGTGAGGGGGAAGCACGTGCGTAGACCCAGGTATTCTGAACGAGGTAGCTCCAAGCCTCCGGCCGACACTCGTATTGTTGGAGCGCGGCACCGGTGATGCAAATGTCGTACTGATCAAAGAGGGACGAGTCGGGAGGCTCTTCAGGATTCACGGGGATTATTTTCCTATCGTCTACTGTCCTCCACGCAAGGTCGTTCGGGCGTTCTGGGTTCCCGCTCAAATCTAAAATCAACACATCTCTGTCCACAATTTTAACCTTCGTGGCAACGTGGACGGCCGTGAGAGGGTTATCGCCGGTGATCATGATGCACTGACGTTCGGAATGCGTTAGGCGAAGGGAAGGCCAGGCCAAGCATCAAACTTACCCTGTGGGAGGATTGAGTGAGGGTCTCTATTAACTCGGGAACACCTTCCTCCAAGGCACAACTGAAGACGAGGAAACCAGCGAAACTGAGGTCTCTCTCGGTATGATCCCGGGTAAGTTCTCCAATCTGTATCCAGGTCAGCGGTGGAGTTCTCAAATGTGAAAATTTACGCGCCTCTTCGTCGTTCAGGCCATCCATTTTCTTGAATCCGAGAGCGAGAACCCTGTGTCCGGTTCTCGCGTAAAACTCATAGGTCTCTTGATAGTGTTCGGGAACAACAGTCAGCATGGCTTTGATTGTCTCTGGGGCACCTTTCACGGCACAAATCAACCGGTTCTCGTTCTCGGAGTGAACCCGAGAGACTGTAGACATTCGTCTGAGAGTAGACGTGAACGGAAACCGACGCTGGATGACAACGCGGGTACCATGACCGTTGCAAATAGTCTTATCTTCATGAAACCGGTGGGTCAGTGCTGGGAAAAGCAAGAATGGGTTTTACTAATTGTTCACCGTCTTTGAGAGTCCACCCTATGGCCTTTAAAACTACCATCTCCATAGGGTCGCCAACCAGACTCTCGTGGAACTTGATGAGTGCCTGAGCGGCGGCCAATGTCAGGGTGGTCTCTCTTTCAACATTCTGTACGTTAACCAACGTAGTAGCATAGGGGCTGTGTACAGTTAGCCACGAGAAAAACAACAGGCTCGTAGCGCGGACGCACCCAACGCCAGCCATGCCCCCGAGTACAAGCTTTGAGTTCGTGAGGGTGCCAGTCTTATCGAAACAGCAAGCATCCACTCTTCCCGCAAATGGGATACGAAAAGGCTCTGCGCAACGAACACCTAATTGGGCTGAGGCAATGGTAGGATCATGCGATGTGACGGGAGCACCTACCGGAATCTGATAGAGCGTCTAGAGACACGCCAATAGCCAAGGAAAGCTCCAAGGGAAGCGAGACAGGAACAGTACTCGTGATTATAGACAAACACTGAAGGAGAAGCCTAGATTTTTTCAGTCCCTTCTCAAAACCTGAGATGGCGTCCCATGGCGTGAGCACGTTCCAGGCTTGAGGAAATTAAGACCGCACCTTTCACCCATACATACCGGCTGATAACCATCGAGAAAGTCATGAGCGAGCCCATGAAAAGGTATGACTCCAAGTTGTTGGCTGAAACCTTCTCAGGCGAAAAGACCATATCGCGAATGACTTGACCCTGGGATGTTCCGAATCCGGTGCGTTGCACAACCCCGATGCAGCTACAGGACTCCAGAAGTTCAGTTCCGCCATACAGCATTGAGCTCTTGTGAGCAGAATCAACTTTGAGTCTCTCGGTGGCTTTACGACAACTTATAGCCTTCTTCGAGAGCGACATGGATTCTCCGGACAACGTGGCCTCGTCGACGGTGCACGTTCCCTGGATGAGCAGGATATCTGCCGGGGACATCTGTTTATTGAAGTCTTGGTAACGCAGGATTAGAGACTTGTGACAGTACATGGAAAGGCGGGCTTACTGACGAAGACCACGTCACCTGGGAGGAGTTTATCGGTCGAAATGGTAACCCAGTTGCCGTCACGCTTACACCGGATGTTGAACGGATGGGGAGCCATATCGCGGAACTTTTCAAGAACCTCGAGCCGCTGGGGGAGGGGGGATTAGCACAATTAGTACAGGAGCCTTCACGTGAGCACACGGTGAAAAGCATACCTTCCGCACAGCCATGGACTCAGAGCAGACAAGAGCTAGAAGCGAGAGGAGAGGATTGACATATTCTGCGAAAGAAAGCAAAAGGATCGCGCAGAAAGCCTGGTAAATAGCCAACGGCGCTGTGAGGTGTATCAAAAACAGCTGCGCAAAAGTGGGAATGGGGATTGGCAATTCGTTGGTTCCGAACTTCTTCGTCCGCTGTTCAACCTCCTCCTGCGTGAGCCCACCGAAACGAAGAAGGGTGGAGATGAGAGGTTCGTCGGAACATGGATAGGCCAGAGGAGCGAATGTGGTCGGATGTGATTCCACAACAGCGTAAGTGACTGCTTGATATTTAAATGTCCAGGTGGACACGTCGGATGGGTTCTCCTTAATCAAGGGAACAATTTCACCGTTTCCTCTGTGCATAATCGGTGTGATTCGGACATAATCTGCAACCTGTAATTTACTAGCCTTAGGAGAGTTAGCATATACCAGCAGATAGGTGGATTGAGATGCGTATACATACATCGAAGGTGGTAATCAACGCCTGAGCGGCCGTGTTCCATCTTGTTGCGAGAAAGGTGAGAGAGTGTCCCGTAAGGAGGAGAACGAAGGCAAAAAAAGCCGACTCTTCGCTCCAGAGACTACTGCTGTGCCTGACATAACGAATGGAGGCAAATAAAAGATAAAATCCGAGAAAGGGGAAGGTATACAGGTGCAGATACCAAGGTATTGCGACTCGGAGCGTTGCCTCGGATATTACTTGCGATTTAACGACAACGCGAACCCTGGCGATCAGCGTAAGGAGTGGTAGGGAGAGGAAGACACCAATCACGCCTTACATCGTGGGACAATAACTCACCAGTTCGTGAAGGGGGCGCGGGATTTCTGTACTCGCAGTTCACTCATTATAACATGCACAGTGCGTGGGCCCCTCCCATGAGGTGGACAAGTGATCGTCTTAGATCGACCTCTTGTCTGGTTTTCACTTCACTTCCCCCCATACAATCGGGTGCACGTACAAGGATCAAGGAGGATGAAACATCATATTGACACATGCCAGTCTCGACTCTACTACGGTCTCAATGTTTTACTATGGGTTTATTATATAAAGTGCCGGGCTTTCGTCGCTAGACTGCCATCGATAGTTCGTAACTACGCAAATGGCAAATACAAAGGAGGTATATTAATGATCCACACGATCCATGAAGGGTAAAGTAGTAACCGCGTCCGGGGTTTCAATTCGGAAAGAGAGAAGGGATGAGGGGTAGTGAGTCCATGGTTAATTACCAAGTAAGAAAAAAGAGTCATTAAATCAGGGATGAGAAAAAGGAGAGCACGACAGTCAGGACGATCGCAGGGACAAAGTGAGTAGGTTGGAAAGAGTGTGAAGTACCCGAAGGGTCACTGCTTGGGTTATTGCCATTGTTCGAGCTGTTAGACCCCGACCCTGTCGATCCTTGTCTCCAGTCATTGCGAATGATGTCCGATGCCTGTTCGGCGAGCACATAGACTGGTGCTTGAAGCTAAAGAGACGCGTTAGCAAATGGGAAACCACGGATAGAAGAGAGGGACTTGCATGGGCAGCGAAAGAGATAGGGAAGACTGAAGCGTCGACGACACGGACGTTTCCCAATCCGTATACCTTGAGTTTTGCGTCAACGACACCTCCTTGGTCTCTTGGTAACATAGCCAAGGTATTTCCGGGATGAAACTCCGTTTCGACAATATCAAGAAGGAACGCCTCGATAGCCTCATCGGTTATGACGTCTGGTCCGGGCGAAACTTCCCCAGTAAGGACTTCGCTGAGTGGGAGGGTTTGTCCAATCTTCCTGACCAACTTGATACCCTCGCGCATAGATACCAGATCAGCAAAGTGGGAGAAATACTGAGGGTCAATGACGGGATCATCGAATGGATCGCTCGAGTTGATGTAAATGCGACCTTGGCTGAGAGGGTGCTGGAGGGCTACCTGGATAGTGAGAATCTGTTCTTCGGTGGCAGAAGTACCAGTGGCCCACAACAAGACTTCAAGATGCCCAACGCCACTCAACAAGATCTTCTCTGCAGTGTTCCTGTAGATAGTCTTGTAGCCGTTGATGACACTCTCGTCCTTGCTGGGGCACAGGTCATTGGCAGAGGTATCGATAGTTCCAAGGATCTGGCTCTGGAAGTAATTGGCCGAGTCCGTATTTCCGAACACCGTCGAGAGGTTGGCATAAGCGGTAGCCGAGTTGACATAAGAAAGGAATGGTGAGGATTCTCCTTCGGGGACACCGTCTCCGGTACCATTTCGTTGGAAGGTACCCAGGGTTTCCGCCGTAGTTTTCCAAGTCACGCCAGCACGCTGTGACAAAGTAGGGATTAGGCCCACGCACTTCAATAAAAGAGTGTATCACAGAAAAACTTACAACGTGATCCTGAAGATGCTGGCCAACTCCTGGTAGATTAAGCTTGACATCGATTCCCGCAGGACCAAGCACATCGGAGGGTCCGATACCACTATGGAACAACACGTGAGGGCTGCCGATGGCGCCACCAGAGAGGATGACTTCCTTCCGGACCTGAACAGATGAGCGAGGCCCGCCCTTGACGAAAGCGTACTCAACACCGGTAGCAGTCAAGTTGGTTGCATCCGATGTGTCGAACAAGATGCGAGTAACGGTGGCATTCGTCAAGATATGAAGATTTGCTCTCGGGGGCAACGGGTCGATGTAAGCGCTACGAGCTTCCGACCGGGTCCAGTTTGTGGGGTTGATGGAGGATGTCGTGATGAACGCCCCGAATGGCTCTCCGCTCAATGGATCCCCACATCTTGGAATCCCGGCATTCTCCAACGTAGGCAACCAACGACCAACAACCGGAAGAGTGCTGAAACGAACAGAAATTAGACGAGTGACGCGGAATGAAGCCGGGAAAAAGGAACTCACAATCCGGGGTAACTAGCCCACACAGGTCCATTAGAGCCGTGGCTTGAGGAATCATAAAGAATATTCGCGGTCGAAGCAACATCAGAGACCGGAGGGACAAAGGTCTCGGCTTTCTTGATGTAATTGCGGGTGTTTTCCCAATTCCAGGTGCTGCCTCCGTCAATAAGACCAGCCCAAGCATCGTATTCAAGCTTGGACGCGTGCACGTAATACAGTCCATTGACGGTAGTACATCCTCCCAAAATTTTACCCCTCGGTTGAGTCATTACCCGGTTTTTCACGTGGGTTTGGGGGGTCGACACGTAGTTCCAGTCGTAGGAAGTTCCAATGAGCGACTTCGTAAATGCGTGTCCAGGAACATCTGAGGGAGTAAGTCACGAGTGTCAGTAAAACGGAAAGGAACGACCGAAGAACAGGTCCAGGGTATCATCACAAAAGCAGAAGAAACTCACCAACGGAATCGCGAACAGCGTCGCCAGTATCACCAGCTTCGATTACCAAGATCGTATGGTCTGGGTCCTCGGACAAACGGTTCGCCAGGACAAGTCCAGCATTCCCGCCACCGACAACGATGAAGTCATATGCGTCGTCGAGCTGAGAAGACTGTTCCTTCAAGAAACCTCTAGCGTGGAGGTCACGACGGTGATAGGTTCCTAGTCCAGGGTGACCGGGATGGGCGAGTGTCTGGCCAACAAGGTAGGAACCATAAAGAGCGAGAAAGAGGGTTGGTTTCATAAACAGTGAGTGTGATGAGAAACCGTCAGGGTCCTTGAGGAAGGCGGGTTATATAGTTCGGGCATCTTCTAATTTCGGCGAGTACGGGGAGAGGCAAATACCGACGGTGTCCAGCCCAAGTCGTGACCGCTTCTTCGCGATCTCAGACCGACGGCGGCTTACTCTAGGCCGATCGATAATTCATTGGCCTTCTCATTACGTAATTGAGGCGGGATTCGCCGCAACCACGTGCGCAACTTCAAAGGCGAGACCAAACCCCGTCGGCAACATTTTTCCATGCGTGAAAAAAAATACAAGTCTGGAAATTGTAGAGTAGATACTGTTCGGTCGCCTAGCCTGGCGGCAACAATGTAGCATCGATAGAACCACCCTCGCTCAAAGCCTCATCACTGTCTGGGTTGGCACTGATAGGAGTCCTTGGCATGACCATCAACCCTAGAAGAGAAACGTAAGCTCAGTGATGCGAGATCGCGGGACTGCACACGACTTACCAGTTCGCGCAGACTCAAGGATACCGAACGGTTTCAGCAGACTCAAGAACGCGTTCATACGAGAAGACTTTCCAGCCAACTCAACAATGACACTGTTCTCGCTCACATCCACGATCTTGCCACCGAACTGGGCAGCAAGAACATTAATGGACTGTAAGTTCTGCGACTTTAATTGGAGAGTCTCCGTCGGAGTAAGAGCCGCAGGAATCTCCGAAGGGGGAGCAGGTTCAGCTGCATGCTCAAAGTGTTCAGCAAGTACCGTTTCTTGTTGCATTTTACTGTGTCGGTATTGACGAGGGGCTAACGAAGGTCCGCCAACGAGCTGTTCTTCGACATACTCCGGGCCAAGAATAGAAACCTTCACCAGCAATAGTTCTCGTTCGATGCATCGGGTTTCCGTGTAATCCAAAACTGCCCACACCGGCACCTATTCCGCAATGTCAGCTCGGATCACACGCCGTCGCAGCAGTTTGCCAAAAAAAAAAAAACTGACCAGGTCCTCAAGCTGTCTCCTTGCCTGTTCAACGACACCATCTTGACCTTTGAGCACGATAGTCATCCGACTGAGATCCCTAATTTCCGTCCGGCATACAACGAGGGACTCGATGTTGAAGCCCCTTCCGGCAAGGATACCCGAGACTCTTGACAGTACACCAGGTTCATTTTGCACCAGGCAGTTGAGGACGTGGCTGAAAAATCTAATAAGCAAAATTCCGAAGATTTCCGCGACGTTACTCACTTTTTGAAAGGTTGTAGGGATGGGGGTGGTGTGTTGTAGAGAATGTTCGTCACGGCCTCCTCCGCCGTCCTCGACCTGGGGAGATCCATCGAAGGAAAGGGTGGAGGTCGCACCCTATGGGAGCTCTTGTAGTCCAATGCAGAAGTTGAATCATCGATTGGCTTTGGTGGTTTCGGCGGAGCTTCAGGTGCTTCATCGGTTTGGAAGCGCGTCAACGACGGTGAAAAGTATCGTAGCCGACTATGAGTTCGCGACTTGAGAACTGCAGTTCTCAGTCTGGCAACAGCAAGACTGGCCATGTTCGTCGACCGCAGGTGTTAGGTGGATTTGGGCCTGGAAGGCAAATCGAGTCAAGGAAAGAGTTTGAAGGAGAGCGCGGGGTTGCTTAAGACGTATTTCCATTTTGGGAAATCAAGCGCCTGGATTACAACATTGTTCTTCGTAGGATTGACCCTCACCCTGTAAATCTGCGTAAAGGTAATCCTACGGGACACATTTCATATGAAGGCGTAGTATAGGTTAAACTCAGCTAGACGCGTGCTCTTTTGTGTTTGCAAGAACCGTCCGAGCAAGTGTCGCGTACTCAGCTGCGTCCTCAGCTTCTCTGCCCTCCAGTTCTGCCGTTTTCTCCCAATGCGAGAGTCCACTCTCAATCAGTGTCCATGATTCTTCTTCAGAATGTTCATCTACCCATCTAACATATTCTGCTTCTGCCCACCCATGCAGGCTGTGAGGTAAGGGAATCGGTGATCGGACGAGAATGTGGTGAAGTATGACCAGGGGTTGCAACCCCGTCGTGTGCTGCGGGGAAGCCAACATGCTGTTGTCCAAGAACAAGAGAGGTCTACAACCAAGGGTCTCCACATTATATCAATTAACCATCGAGGCAATACCGTGGGCTTACCTCATGGCCCTCAGCGCCCGATAGTCATCTACCACAGCAGTCCAATCTCCGCCGCTCCGCCTCCGTGGTTGGTTTTTATCCGCCATAAAGGCACTGAGAGCAAACTCGAGCTCCGTCATATCACTAGTCAGTTGAAGCTTCCCAGTTTCACCAAGTGGTTTTGTAATCGATACGTGTAAGACGAAAGTTCTTATCACGTACTTCACAATGGAGATTACCCTGATAAAGTCAAGCGCCCGAGATACAAGATATGACGGCAGAGACGTGAGGGATGATGCGATGGGCGTGTGATAATAACAGATACGCACCACTGGCGAACTACATCCATGCCGGCGTAGCGTTCCAGGATTTCCTGTTTCACGAAATTCATTTTCGTAGCGAGTTCTTCCATGTACACGCTCGCCCCACCACCTCCGATTGCAGGTCCGCTTTTGCCGAAGTCAAGCCTGTGAAGTGTGGCGAGGATTGCACCGCAATCGCGCTTGACGGCAGAGAGTACAGGGTCCACAACCTTTTCATATTGCTCTTGCATCCTCTACTCCAGTGGATCCATGAACGAAAATCCGAGAGGGAGTAGGGAGAACTTACATCTGTCACCGGTTTCAATGAGTCAAAAACTTCCTCGCTGCACTCATCTTTCAGCCCGACAAGCCGAGACCAGCACTGGTACAAAAACGAAACCAGCTGAGCATTGGAGACCTGTTGAGGGGTGGCGGTTGGTCCACTCAGCAATGCAACGGACCGATCCCATACAACCTATATAAAAATCCACGCTTAATCGGACCCCGCCGGTATACATTAATTAATTAAGTATAGGACTCACGAGGTTGCTCCACCGGGATACCATCTGCTCAAGAGATGTGACTGTATTCTTCGCCACGGCTTCGGAGAGCAACGGATCAAATTTTGCGGCATCCAGTTCATTCGCTACGGCTCTCCCGACTGAGATGCCTTCGGCCATCCCGGGAGGACTCCGGATGCCGCCAGAAAACACTTGACCAATTGTCTCATTGACGCGGTTGGAGCATCGAGTGAGAAACGATGTCTCAAACACCAAGAGTGACCGAAGAACCAAGATCGTTTCCGGACTGTGGATAATTAGCGCTGGATCTTGTGGAAACCAGTGGCTATTACCTCTGATATGTTTGCGTATAGAGTGTATCCGTGTGCACCGCAACCTTCGCGAAGAACTCGTGGATCAGGCGGAGTAACCTTGGATAATTGGAACTGAGGGTAGTTTGGAAAAAGGAGGAGGCTGTATCTTCTTAGGAGGGGCGTTCAAGACACGTTCGTAAAGTTGGATTACCTTTCGACGCATCTTTGGCGCATTTTTCGAGAGAACGGCCCAGAGAGGCCCAGAACGTGGCCGTAGGGTTATTTTCTAGGAGCTGTTTCGTCTTGTTGCCGTTGCCTTGAAAAACTAATACACCAATGGGCGCACCTTCATAGCCTCATCGAGAAACATAGTACCGGACCCTGTATCCTTCTTTAGTTTTAGGACCTTTTCCAGGGTGTACACCTATTGATTGATTAAACAAACGCTATATGGCAACGAGGCAGATAGTGTCCTGGCACCTTGATGCAGCACACGGTCATCTCGTCAATGAGGCTCTCTAGGCTACCCCATATTGATGCAGTGAACTGCGGGGCTGTAACTGTGGTCGGTTCGGTTCTGACCCTTGACTTGTAGAGCAAACTTCCTGCTGAAGAATGTTCTGCAGATGACGTCAGATACGGGATACAGACCATCCACTAGACGCGTACCTTTCCCAACCATCTCTCTAGATATCCGCGCTGTATCAAATGCATATTTGATACGCTCGTCTATAGAATCTGACAAGCCGAAGACTAAACTCTGGACAAGTTCAGGCAGCACACGAAGGTTATGTGCCGTCTGCAGTGACGAGGCGAGGGCTGAACGATCCTTGAGGCGCGGAATCATTTAGTTGGACTCCGGTTATCACACAAATACTCACCAGTGTTTCCAGGCCAGATAGGACTAAAGTCTCCATTTGACCGGTAACGGTTAGCCTCGCATTTTCCACACCAGCGATATTGCTGTTCACAGCGTTGATCGATCGCAGTGATATTCTACCAGTGGAAAAATTGTGGGATGACCGCTCTTCGTCCTCAAGCACTGGTTCGATTGGATCCTCATAAAGAGCGGCTTGATATGCCGTTTCAGATAGAGCTCGGATGGACGGTAGATATCACCAACTTAATTCCGCAATTGTGAGGGCTGCTTTGGCGATCGTACGTTCCTTCTCGTCTCCGGACTCTTCGTATGAAGCACCAACAGATCTTGATGGCTCTGTTGGAGTATAGATTGAGGTATCCAAAGGTATATTCAAATCGGCCATCTGCGACTCCAGCCTGCGTGCAAGGATCAGAAAGCGAGAGATCCGGCGTAGAACGTCCGAAGCTTGCTGAAGTTTATGCAGCCGATTGACATGTCCCTGCAAAGACAGATATGGTGCACGAATCTTCAATCTCAGCCTGCGTAAGTGCGAATATTAGACCCATTCACTCAAGCCCCTGTGCAAAAAATTGCGATACTTCTCAAGCGATGCGTCGAGCTCTGATAGACCAGAGCGGACCGAATGCAACGAATCCTCTAGATTGGTTACTCCTGCTGCCTGAACGAGTAGCTGTTCATGGTGCGTTGTCACCTGATGAAACGAAACCAGAGTAATCATTACATGAAAGGGCTACAGATCCACTAGCGGCGGACGGACTTACGACATTCTTGAGCTGTTTAGAGACATCGTCGATCCCAGAATTAAGTTTCGTGATAGCCACTGAGATGTCTTCCTTCGCCGGTTCAACCGCGGATAGCTTTGCCTTGGGTTTTGACGCAGACTGGGAAGGATACGGTTCTCCGGCTAGCACAGCATGGGCGTAGTCGTTCGGATTGAAATCATGGCTCGCGAATATCGCGTAGTCTAAGATGCGCGGTGGAGATTCAGTCTAGGCGTTCTCGGTAGATGATTGGACGCACCAGACATCTGTTCTTGCTCTCAGATAGGCAACGATCGTGGCTGGTCTGAACATGAGGGGTTCGGCCTTTGCCGCCACTGGCCCGACTGAGCCGCACACTTACTCGGCTGTGAACTCGAGGCTTCACTGAGGGTTTGAGGGGAAGTCGTGAACTGTTTTCTTATCGGGCGATCTTGAAGTCTGATGTAGAACTCACGAAGATTTTAAGTAGCGTCTAGATGGCCCTGTGGTTCCGTTGAGGTGCAATCTGCTTCAATTACGGTTCAGTCTCGGGTGTATTATGACCCTGGCACCTGATGGATCTTTATCTGGGTTGGCCTGCCTCGTTTCATCTTCACGTTCACTCCGGACCCGGGATAGCTCTTCCGTTCTGATGATTCAGCGGACCTCCAAAAGCCCGTCTCTCGCGGAGGGGGTGGCCGGTTGGAGAGTCACTGGCTGCGCTTTGAAAGCCGAATAGTTGTTCACTGAACCGATTCAATGCCAACTGACTCGCGTGACGTCAGCCTCGTTCATTGGTGCTTACCAAATCTCGAGCGGTGAACGTTCCAGGTTTGCCTCAAGGGACTCCGAGGCTACTCCAACATGAGGTGCGCGGTCCACATCCCGGGTATATAAATGAATATTCAGTTTCTCCTAATCCTGTACTCTAACCTCTTCTCCACCCCCCATCCCCCTTCCTGCAATGTCTAGCTACTATCGCTCAGGTGCCCCCAACACATGGGGAACGTCCAACTACCGCTTTGGCCATCCACCAGAGCCTCACTATAGGCCCCAACCTACCTGTGAGTCTCATTCGATTCTGATCAGTCGTCGATGATCCCTGCGTACTCATCCTGCACGCCACTCCAGGGGGCGGAATCGACTACTATCAAGCTCATTCCATGAACCCTGATCCGTAAGTGAGACTCATGGTTATCTCAATCATTACGTTAACCCCGTTGCCCATGAAAGCCACTTCTATCATCGTATTCGAGAGGGTCTATTCGATGTAGAGGGCGTTGGGCTTCGTGACGCCAGATACTGGCATCGACAAGCCTACGGGGGCTTCGGAGACATTCGCACCTTGTCTCCTCGCGATATAGGTCACGCAGCTGCTTACGAAGCGTATCGGATATGGATCCACAACCGCTACATAAGCGACCCAAGATCCGACTCCGGTCAGCGCCGTGAAGCCTTCGTCGCCCTCGCCATCGCAGAAGGTTAGTGACGTCACATTAATTCGCAGTTCGCGTCCCGTGGAGTCTTACCATTTCTTATTGTAGTCTCTCACATCTTCCCAAGTGGTCAAGTACACCATGAACGACGCAAGTTCCAGGAAGCGTGCGAAAATGCAGGAGCTACTGCTTCTACCATCTTCCATACAGTCAGTCTCACGTCTCGTACTTCGTGGTTTGCATCTCCTGATCCAATTCGATCTTACTGCAGCTGGACGATGACTCGTATTCCAGCGGAAGCTACACTTCCTCCGCCCAATTCCGTCGAGCAGGTTCCACCTCAAGTGATGAATATTCTGATGACCTCTACGCGTTCGACGAGCACGTCATGCCACGGGGATCGCAACGTCACCGTCGTCGTAGTTCTTCGGTCTCCTTCAACTCTCGCCCAATGATAATCCCGCCGAATACATCCTCCTACCAGCCTGTCTCCAGTGTGCCGATCCCCGTCAACCAATCTCCCTACAATCAATCTCCCTACAACTACCCCGGCGGATCACCGTACAATGCCGGTGGCTCTCCCTATTCCAACACATCCCCCTACCACGGTTCAAGCGGCTACCCGCAGCAATACCCAGGGGGCGTACAAGGAATTCCAATGGTCGGAAGCACCTATGATCCGAACCAGGCACCCCTCTACCAGGGCCCCGGATCTTACCCTCAGCAGACCTACATCCAAGCTCAGCCTGGGATGTCACAATCCGTTCCAATGGCCCCCGGTCCAGCAATCATTATTCAACAACCCGCTCAGCAGTCCTCACGTCATAGGCGTCACCGCAAGCACAGATCTGGAAGCAGGGACAGTCATCATCGTCACAGATCACACAGCGACGCAGTGTACGCCGCCTACTAATCGAAACCTGATCCCAGTCTTGACCACGGCATATCGGGGTATCGGTTGTTTCTTTTAATGACGCTGGACGCTGACCGAGAATCTCGAAACCGCCGAGTGTCATACTAGTGTACTAAATACCGGTCTTCATCATGGTTACCCTGGACTTGGCACCCCGTCTTGTTGACCTTGACCTTGACCTCTCCCCCTCTCTCTGTCTTGCGATGTATCTCCGAAAAATGGTTTTCCGCGGACTCTTTTGTTGGAACCCTAATTACTTCGCAATTTACCCTGTACATGTTTTTCTACACTTCCCCAGCTCTGTACTCCTATGTCTCCTCCCCTTCCGGTACTGCGATCTAATCATCTGACATGACGTGTAACTTCACCTATTCCGTCGCGACCGATATGAAATCCCTTCAAATAGATCCGTCTCGGAGAATGACTGCAGATAATTCCGGAAGACCTTCGATCGATAACAGACTGTAGATGAAAAATGAGATCTTCATGACCTGTTGGGTTTTGAAGAAGCTCATTAATATTGAGAACCCCTGTACGAAAATTGTTTAACTATTCGATGTCTGGTAACCTTTTCTCCTATTCGCCGGCGTTCCTTGTGCGGGAATGCGGGGTGCAGTCGGTCAAGTGGGTTTCCTATTGGGGTTCTTCACACAGCGATCATGAA
>Ga0307512_10003320_pt1 | contig 18887 bp, 16 predicted proteins | sample 14_EM_MG_FD_200267 | JGI IMG/M metagenome (GOLD analysis project Ga0307512, IMG submission 200267) | Populus trichocarpa ectomycorrhiza microbial communities from riparian zone in the Pacific Northwest, United States - 14_EM | ecosystem: Host-associated > Plants > Roots > Unclassified | place... | reverse complement strand
AGCTGGCATCTCCAGCTGAGTCTGTCATCTCCAGCTGAGGTATGGAATGACCATCATCTTAGAGAGATTATGCATCAGCCCAACTGAAGCCATACGCCAGGGAGATAAACCATATATGCAACACCGATGATGAGCCTGGGAGAGCCAGCAACAAGTCTGGGAGCACCTCAAATCACAGTAGAGCAGTTTGAGAAAAACAACAGTTTCTTTGGGAATGCTGCTGGTGGGCCTGGAAATGATACCTACTACTTATCGTTCAACAATTTTTAAAACTCATGTATTCAGTTTGTATTCTCATCTATGTATCTATGTATCTATATAGCTACCCATCTACACATGGTATATGTAGACTGGCTGCAGGTGGTGCTTGAGAGCAATTTGAGGTGCGCCAGAAGATGACGATCAAGTGAATTTAGAGATACACTCCGAGGTCATGATCGAGCAAGTTTGGACATGCACTTTGATGGCTATGATTGAGTGAACTTACGGATTCACTCCAAGACTGCAATCAAGCAAAAGTAGAGTTGCACGTACAGGCTATGATCGAGCGACATTGAAGGAGTACTCTGAGGGGGTCGATCTGGAGGCAGTTGATGGGAGGAGCAAATGGTCCGAAGGCTCTATTCATGGGTTAGGTAACTCGAAACCGGGGAATTGTAACGAGGTTACTTTGCCATTTAAGCTCTTATGCAGAGCTGGCTGGTGGCAGTCGATCTGTAGGGAGGCACTCCGGAAGCTGAAGCTCCGATCAGGGGTCAACTCGTAAACATCGGAATGAAGGGACAACAGACAATATTCGGTGCATGCTGTATTTGGTGTATGCTGTACTCGGTGTATGCTGTACTTGCAGTGTGCTGTACTCGGTGTATGCTGCACTCAGTGTAATACTGTACTCGGTGTTAAGTCTTGATCATGGCATGGAGAGATAGAGAGGGATGACTTAACTTTGTGTTCTGTGATGATGGTAGAGATGTTGATGAGAAAGATAGAGATGGTGGATGAAGAAGAGAACGATATGGAGCATACAAGCAGATATGAAAATTCGGCAATGCGACTTGCCTGAGTGAGTTCAGAAGCCCTCGTATTGGTGTACATACCTGCCGGATTGGAACTTCTCCCTGCCATATCGGGGATGGTCAATTGACTCACACACGAAATTCTCTTAAGTCCCAGTTCCCCATTACGATTTCCCATCGCCTGTCATCTCCCTCTCTTTGTCGTCCTCAACTGTACCATCCCCTAACCACACAAAGTTAAGTCATCCTTCTCTATCTTTCCATGCCATGATCATGAGTAAACATTGACTACAGCATACACCAAGTACTGCATCATCACAAGATCGACTGTCTCCCGCTCCCAGCCAGTCTCTCATCTCTCCGCTCTCCACAGACCTTGTTGTTCTCCATTCTCTACATTCCCACAATTACGAGTTAACCAATGTATACAGTCTCAGCTCCCATCGCACCTCCCTCCCTCCCTATCAACCACCTCCAGATTAACCGCCTCCAGATCGATCACTTTGAAGTATTGCCCTGATTTTGATTGACCATGTCCTCCAAGTGCATCTGCAAACACGCTCAATTACGGCCTCCCAGTGCATCTGGAATCTCGCTCAATCAAGGCCTTAAAGATTGCACGATCATGGGCTCCAAGTGCATCTCCAAACTGGCTCAATTATGGCCTCCAAGTGCATCTTGGAGTTCCCTCGCTCTCGGCCACCAAGTGCATCTCCCAACTTGCTTGGTTATGACCTCCAAGTGCATTCTCTGAGTTCACTTGCTCTTGGCCTCCAAGTGCATCTCTAAACTGGCTCAATCATGACCTCCAAGTACATCTCTAAGTGCACACAATCACAGTGTGGTGATACAGTGGAGCTCCTGCTGGATCGAAAGGAAATTTGTGAGAAATAGCTGTTCTGGCTCAAGTAGCATAGGAACAGGGTGAGAAAATATGAAGGCATACCCGGCCATGAGGAACCACACAAAGTGTGTGGATTTATGAAAGCTCAGCTAGAGTGCGTGAGAAACCACACAAATCGGTAGGATCTATCAAATCTCGGCAAGAGTGTATGGGGCAAAGAGCTGGGAAAGATATAGTGTGTATTGCGTATAATGAGATGATGTCTATCTACCCCGGGGTCTCTCAAATATGTGCTCCTTGTCACTCAGTCTACTCCCCGTTGCTCAGTCTCCTCCACATGGCTTGGCCAACTCCCCATCCCTCAGTCCATCTCCGTTATCCCTGTATCCGTATGCCCCCTGCTGTCTTCCCCCAGCCAAACTGAATTGCTGCAGTGGTGAAGAATGGATTTTCCTGCCACAACAGCCTCTAAGTGCATTTCTAAGTTCAATCAATTGGTGTCTCCAGGTGCTCCTCCTATTACGCTCGAGTACTGCCTGTGGCCACATTGACTGTACGTATATATATAGAGAGACTGAGAAAATTCCTGCTATATTATGATGTAGCAAATCTTGTGACTATAACAAAGATGAATATAATAGACGAAATGCCTTTTGGTTATGGAACTCTATGTACCACCGCTGCGAGAACACGGTACCAAGGCTCCCGCAGAGCTGTGTAGAGGTCTCAGCTGCTCACAAAGTTCTACAGCAGACCTGCACAGAGGTCTCAGCTGCTCTCGAAGTCCCTCACCGACCTGTGCAGATGTCTCTGCTGCTCTAAAATTTGACTATCCTATAAGTCAAATATCTGAGCATCCTGAATGCACCTCTATAACTGCAGGCGCTTTCAGGAGCACCTGAGAATGCTCTTGCAGAGTCTGAGAGCACTCTGCTAAGCTCCAGGAGAGCCTGGAAGCATCTGGAAGTATTGAGAAGCACTGGTGAGGTCAACTAGAGTGTCTGAGACGTTTTCATGTGGCTTCTGGACTGATGAACATTTTGCTGATGTAGGGGCTGCAGTTCAAAGATAGAAGCAATCGAGTAAAGCTGGGTATAAGATTACAATGATTATGACTGTTGATCAAGTGAAGCTGGCTGGAGATAATTATTCGCAGTCGACTTGAAGCTGACAGTCATTTTCTGAGAGATGCAGGGAATACCATGTCTAGTAAAGATAGTGGTGATGGTGGCGTTGGTGGTGGTGATGGTGACAATTATAAAAATGAGGGTAACTAGAAAGTATACAGTATGAGAAATTTGCATTGTGCTGTAAACAGTTATAACATATGGCAACACTCCCAAAACACTCCCATAACAGTCCAAATACATGGTAAGCAAGCAAAATATGTTGTAGGCAACTGTAATACAGGATTAACAGCCATAGTCAATCTCAGTTACAGTAGCACAGATACTTTTCCCAATGCTGTCACAATTTTGTTTGCCATTGTACAGTAAGCTTAGAGTGATATATATCAGCCTTGTCTTCCAACTGAGAGCAGCAGGGTTTACTTTATATATTCTGGGGGTTGAATCTGGAGTCAGAGAATTGTAGATATACATCTTTGCAATTTTGATTACAACTTTGAGTGACATAATCTTAATGTTGGCTGGAATACGTATAATCTAATCTGGATTGATGAAGTGAAAGTGTAAATTGATCAGAGAAATGTCAAAACAACCAGATTCAGTTTGGATACTATCGAGATATTAAAAATTATCAGTTCAGATCACGGAATTGACTCTCTTTGGTATGTGAACTTACTGTAAAGGCATGTCTCTAGGCTCTCTGCTCAAACCTTTCTATTACTATTTAGACTAAGCCCAATATGGATATACTTAATCTGGGTTAGCACTCCACTGCCCTGGGTATACTAGAAACGCCGAGTCTGCATATAACCCATACCACTACAGCATATGGAATAAGCTAGAGCCTGATTCGAGGCCAGACATTGTCAGTATTGAACTACTGCAATTGGCATCCATACCGCCTCAGGGAGTGAATTGTTTTTACCAGTACAACTAGCTCAAGAATTTGGCTCGGAACCATTTGCAACGAATTGACAAGATCTTCAGATGCATCTAAACGATTGTCGATACCACATCACGTATTTCTACGGTGCGATTACGTCCCTCTTAAGCCGACAGTTACCACGTCTCCATCTAAGCTACTCAGTATGTACGCCTACCAATTTTTGAATATGTACATCTGCTTTCCTCTTAGCAGCCTGGTTTCTCGTCCTAAGATCTTCGCCGGAAGAGCCCAACACATCGCTAAAACCCTCCACTGTTGGCCACCGGTATGCTAGCCCACAGAAGAGTGGTGAAATCTCCGTTCTGCCATGAACCAAGGTCAGCCTAACCACCCTTCCCACCAGGAAATAGCACGAGAATCGAGACACCCGTTTGTTGGGAAGGTTTCCTGCAACATAGAGCCAAAGTATCTGTGTTCGTTCGCCATCCAATATGACACTGCTCAGTGGCCGGCTCCTGTGTAACAGACATTATTTCAACCCACATCAGGCTTCTTCGAAGCTACAGCTGGGCATTGCGAACTCTTCGGTGCAACTTCACCCCGCGCTATTGGGGCAGTTGTGCGGAAGCGCAGCCTTTGCTATTACTATACCCGTCATCAAGGAAAGAACTTCAACTGTCAGGAGGGAGTGTACTAAAATGTTTTGATTGCATTTTTGGCGGACTCTTGAGCATTCGGGGATCGGAAAAACTATCAGCCCAATAAATTGAACTTTCCTTGGTGACGGGTACATATGATGGAAAGCTAAGACGAGGTTGATTGATGGCCTCTGTTTCTTCAACCAACGATATTATACTACAAATACCACGTTGATACACAAATGTCCACGACAAAGTTTGCTGATGAGACTACGGAACTTACACCGAGTAAACCAACATTACAACTCCATATTAACCAAAAGGACATTGTAGGAATCATGTTCTCCATGCGACAACGCCACGACTCCGCTCGTGCCAGTTTAACGACATCTTCCTACTATGAGAAACAGGAAAACATCGTGAATGGAGCGTTTGGCTTCTGCCGGTATGGTTCAAATTGGCCTGATTCGTTGGTAAGATATCGTCAGTCGATGCTTTCGCGGTGAGCAACTTTCGCAAGGCATTAAAGTAGGTATGCAGGCGAAACAGCTGGGGGTCACTCACTAATATAGTGTGGAGTAACGCGAAGCTTGGCGGGCGGGTTTAGGAGATAGCGGCGAAGGTGAATGCAGCGTATAGCTGTACAAAGAATACTTAGAAGTTAAATGCAAGTACTGAAGTAGTTCTACGTTATCTGCACAACGAGTACCTGGTTTGAAACCCCTAACCCACCCTTATTATTACTAATAACGGTTAGCGTGGGCGCTTAAAATGGCACTTGGCATACCTCTCGCCAGGGATAGGGGATTTGACTTTCAAGCACTTAAATATTTGACCAAGTAGAGTACACCAAAAAACTTCGCATGCAAGCTCCGACCAATGGGAAGAAAAATGGCCATGGATGTTTGTGCAGCAAAATAACGTTTACATTGGAATAAACGCAGTGCAAGGCGTCAGCAATTGATCCTTCTCGACTAGGGAATTCTATAGAAGACTCATTTTCTTCTCGAAACGGGAAGGTTGCACGACACATCGCTGATCAGATCTGTTTAGAGCGCTCCACCCGAGCAATCACCTCCTAAATAAACGAAGTGCGGTAGGGGGAAGCAAAATTCAAACATTCCAGTGCCAATTCTTGAGAAGAAAACTGCAATTAGGCATCACATAATTGTCGTCAACCGGCGAGCGCTTTTCGCCGGGGTTGTTTGTGTGCAGTGCATTCACGGTGCACCATCTGCATGCACGGATCACCAGCGGCTCACTGCAGCCGCATACCGAGTCCAGAGTGTAGCGATACTTCCCAGAGCTTGGCAAGATTTTCAGAGTTCGTGTCAACTTCTTCCTATGCATATGCAGTACAACGTTCTCCCAGCCAAGTATTCTGCCTACGTCGGAGAACACAGCGTTGACCAAAAGCTTGGTAGGCATGAAAGCCGTGATCACGGGCGGATACAACATGGGGTACTTTACTTCTGTATGCCTAGTGTCTCTACACTCCTCGTATGCTGGCTCACGACTTTCTGGTCCAGTAAGGCCAAAAACTATGGATGGGCGACTATATATCGCACTTGCATGCTATGCTACCTCTGACCGGCAGTTGTACACTCTAGTTGTACATATCTAGATGAGCCTTTAGTCTGCGCGCAAAATCACTCTGCGTTGGACCTAGCATCAAGTGAATATACGACCAGGATTAACCCTTTTTTGTGCTCTACAGGCTGAGGCCTTGTAGGCACTTATGTAGTCTCTAGCCTCTTGACAGAGTTGCATATTTTTCCAGCAATTATACTGTACTCTGGATATCGCTGCTTCATTCTGAATTAACAATACTCAGTATATGCCGCAGAGTTAAGAGTTACTCTAGAACACCTCCATGAACTTATGGCTGTCGGAGCTTCTTGCGACCGATGCATGTTGATAACATCTTGACTACTGAAACCTGCGTAGGACCCCCAATCAGATCCATGGGATAGATTCAGCTGTCGTTTGATCGTCATCAGGGAAGAAGTGCTGTCAAGGCAACTGTTTCCAACTTGGGTATGGTTCATCGTAGAATACGAAGATACTTCATAGGAATGTTATGTGACTTCTAGAAATCTACGGATGTTTGTGCGAGTATTCTAAGCTCGGCCTGCGGTCCATCAAATGCGTGCAGTCCAGTGGGTTCAAACCCTGACACCGCAGTAGTTTTTGGCTCATGCATGTGTTGGAACAACAACAACCTTCGAGAACTGACTGATTGGGAATTGCATGTTTATCAAACGTGTTCCAACGCCGTCCGTTCACATACCCACGAAACATGACCCAATTACAAAGTGTCCCGAAGAGTCCCGAAGAGACCGGAAGGCACATCCATCCATCTGCACAACTACTGGTCTATCCTTTCCGTTCGCTTGGAATCGGTAGTGACATCAGCTCCACCCTTCGTCGATATTCACTACGACCCCGCCTCGAGCCTTGAAAATTCTAGAACAATTGGGAATTCCGAGCTCCATCAAAAGGAATGCCCAGCGTAGTACTGGTATGTAATTGCTCGTGATCCATCACGATTCCATACTTACGCCAAGCATTTAGACAAGCATTTTAGATTCTCTTATTCAGTAACAGCTTTCATTCGTTGCTGACTTTGATTGGCAGTACCTGCCGTATATGATTGGGTAACACCAAGCTGACCCTTCTAGAACAAACAGCTCACAAGGTTGATTGGTATCAAAATAACCTCCAAGTGTGGATGCGAACGACGAACAAATGTTTGGTTTGATGTCCTTTTAGATGGTACTTCCCTAGTAGAAGTTACTCGATGAATACCAGTGTCAATGTAAATAGACTATTCTTTGGTAAGTCATGAATTTACGGTTCCCGTACTCAGACGTTACAAATAGTATCCATCGTCAATATCTTAGAATTAAGTAGGCATCGGAGTTTCAAAAGTTTCTCCTCTGGCTTCATGGAATCGTCGCTGTGCTACCATTTTGGGCGCGCAGGTGATATTATGCAAAATTCCAAGATACCGTCCCGACATCGAAATATCTAGCCGGTGAATTTGGCACGGGTTTTGGAGTCACTCGATGGGGTTTGATTGCAAGGTGTTACGAATGTAAAGCGGACGAAGTCTATTCTACTATCTAAGGGAGAAACTCTGTCTTTACATATATGAAGGTCTGGAACTCCATGGAAGTCTATGGAAGCTCATGATTCCAAATACCAGTGATGGTGGCAAGTGAAAACTCATGAATGAGTCTATAACTGAGAGTCTGAAGCCTGTGAGTCAATTTAGCAATCTCAGTATATCAGCAATTCCTTTCATATTAAATAGTAATACTTCCCCCGATTGCCATGCTCTGTAGAGGAAGAATATAAACTACATTAATATTGTGTCAAACATTATACCAGATATCCATTGAGAGAAATCTCTAGTATCTGATGAAAACCCTACTCCAGATCAACAAAATGTAAAACAGTTTGGAAATCATTATTAGATAACTCAACAACTCTGAACAACAACACCAATCATTCCAGATGCTCCCAGATGCTCCCAGACTGGGCAAACACACATCAAAGTGCTCTCAGGTGCTCCAAGATTCCTTTCAGATACTCAATGGTTTTGAAGTTGTGGAACAGAATCCAAGAATATCCTATAGAGTCTATAGCAGTCTTCAGAATTCTATAAAATCAAGCCATTTGGTTGTTCAAAGTTCAGCGCAGCCGGAAGAAGTTGCCAGGTGCCAGGAAGTATTCTGGTACACCTCGAACCTGGAGCAATACTTTTCAGGATTGATTTTCGTAGTGTCTAAACCAACTGGTACAATTCAATAAACTATCTTACCCCTACTCCTGCATACCTTCATTCAGGTATTGTAATTATTATACAGTCCAGTAGGTATCTATATCAACATTGTTCTTTACAAGCCATATGCTATTGATTTTATCAAATACAGCATTCTCTCTCACCAAATGTGCTGGTCCAACTATTGCTGCAATGGGTACCAGATGCATTTTGTTAATCTGTTTTACAACCCAGATGAAACTGTCACCACAATTAGCCCAACCATATAGATCTTTATGCATATTGGAAGCTCCACCGAATAATCGTGAGCTTGAGGACATACATCAGCAAAATGTAAAATGGTTCGGAATTCATAACTCAACAACTCAGCTTTTCTAAACAGCCACACCGATCCTTCCAGAAGCTCCCAGAAGCAGCCAAACTGGCTGAATGCAATACGATGTGCTTCCCAGGTACTCTGAGAGAACTTTCAGGTGGTCCTCAACGCTTCTGAAGTAGCGGAACAGAATACAAGAATATTCTAAAGAGTATGAAGTCATCTTCAGAATGCTATGGAATCAAGCCATTATGTTGGTAAAATTTTGGAGCTGCTGGGACTATGACACTCATCTCCAAGACCATTCCAGTGCACCTGCAGCAAGACTCTCCGGGAGTGATAATATATATCGAATAGTAAAATTCGATAAAGTATCTCACAGCTATACACCTGAATCAGGCATTCTTATCTAATGAATATACAGTCCAGAAGGTATCTAAATCAACATGATTATTTACAAGCCATACGCTATTGATGCCACCCGATGCAGCATTCTCCCTCACCAAATGCGCCAGTCCAAATATTGCTCCAATGGGTACAATATGCATCTTATTTGTTTGTTTGACAGCCCGGGTGAACCCGCCAACACAATCAGCCCAACCATGAAGATCTTTGTACTTTGTTGGAATCACCACAGTGTATTCGTGAGCTTGAGGACGTAATACCCAGTGATGAGTCTTGTTGCACCTCTTAGAAATGGTCGATAATACTTTCCTGGCTGGCAGGCCCTCCTGAAATTGGAGGATCTGATTTGGTGGAGTCCAGCTGAAGTATAATACAGGGAAAAAAAGGATTCGTTCTTGGAAGGTGTTATCGAGGTCATTCTCTTCACTTTGCATTTACTAGACCCAGATGTTATGAGCTTCAGGCATGATCCCTTGGTTGGCATTGGTATATTGTACCTTGCAATCAAGTCCCAGACGCTCAACAGAAGTAGGGTTGTGAAATGGTTGACGGTAATTCAACAGCCCATTCTGGAGTTTAATACATATACTGTCAATGAGTACATTCTGATCATATCCAAGCACGAGTCAACAAACTTTGTGTCCGTAGTTCTCTTGACTGTGCGAGGGGAATAGCTGTCCAAAGTTGGGAATTCCGAAATCTTCCGATGCATCACTGAGTGAGGTTAATTTAATACTTCTGCACACTCCGCGGACAAGAGTTTCTCTCAAATGATATACCTTCTGTGAGACAGGGCAGATAGAGGGCTCGTCCTCAATTGTTTGGAGACGTAACAGATGGGCTCTGCATGTACTTCACCATTTATCAGTAGCAGACAGTAGGTTGAAAACTTATGCAGAGTCAATATCGTACCAGCCTTGGAGTGCAATATATTACAGTGTCTCCTTGATATAGTCAAGACTGGTACACCGGTCATTGTGCTTGAGCATCAATCAAATGGAATTGACATTGTTGCTAGATCGATAAGGCTCTTACACGTTGGCAATATGTAGCTGTTCAGAAATATCAGTGGTAAAATTGTCACTGGAACCCATTCGCCGAATTGACTCTGATATATGGCTCACAACATGCATCTTTGGATATCTGAAATGTATTACCCATCGTTCAATGGTTGTCCAGAGCGCCTGAATGCCGATTGTCTCCCACCAGGCTTCAAACCCGATCAAATGGATGGAGAATTCCTTCTTGAACTGCTTCTGTTCATTTGAGATGATGCTCTAAATCTCTCTGTGCAGCTGTTTAGTGACCCGCTCCGTATCAGCCAAGCTCCAGCTCATAGCTTCTGTCTCAGCACCGGATAGGTGGATCGGAAATTGCAGTCACTTGTCGGCGGTCATGTTTGCCACGCTGTGAGCCTCGACTTCGGCAGCAGCTTTCATTTTGCCAAGTGCTTTGGTAAATTTGCTTCTGTGACAGGTTGCCCTAGTCCTGACTTCCGGCAATAGTTGTCGCTCATGACGTTGGAATAATTTATCGAAAAGGTTGCATTTAGCAGCTGTCACCTGATGAATTTCGTGCTGCAATCGCTCAATTGCATTCTGACAATCAGCATCTGACCAGGTGGTTGCCGCTTGTCGGGCTCTGTTCAGGTGCACCTGAAACTGCCTAAGTTTTGTTGTGGAAACCTTTTCAGCCCCATACACAAGAGCTTCCATTGCAGCACAGATCTTATAAATCTTTCATTTGTGTAACTGATGTGATTCTGTTGCCAACAGGTCATCCACATTGGCATTTGCAGACTTCACCATTTCCTTTTCTCGAAACATATTCTTCTTCTGGTAAAATCGCTTGAGCACATTGTCTAGTGCTTTGAGGGATAGATCCGAGTGATTTTGTGGGCTCACAAGTAGAGAGAATTCAGATAATGCCCACACTGCTCTTAATTCCATTTCATCAGAGGTGTTTTCCACCCCAGTTTTCCCGTCATCATTGGAGTACTCAAGAATTGGAGCGCAATTCACTGCTAGTGGTCTGATCATTCCACAGATCTCTTTACCTTGCAAGGTGCCGCATTTCAATGAATCGAATGGTATAGGGAAGTGCTGGAGGCCGGGATATCGTTGCACCGATGTGAATCGATTGTCAAATTGATCCTTAACATTTCTTGCTTTCAGGTACTTGAACAGCCAGTGGAATAAGTCTTTAACTAAACCCAGGAGCAGCTGATGCAATTCATCAGGCTTCAAAAGCCGATAGACATTGCAGAGAGGGTATTGCCAGGACTGGTTGTGGATTGGGTGGACACTTAGAGTGTGAAGAGTAACAATATTATTGTGCTCCAGCAGCTCCGAGTAACTATGGTGGTCTCTTGAGTTGTCGAGTGGTCGAAAAGATGAATGCCCCATTGGCGCAGCTTTAGGAATTCCACACAGCAGGCATGAGCAATATGAAACTTGAGCAACCATGACATGTTCCGGATATTCCCCGACCCAGGCAGCGAAAAGAGGGTAACATTGTCACTGCAATCGATCTGCACAATTCCATTTCAAGCCAGGGCCAGTGATGTCAAGATGCCTGAGTTGAGACAGCACAGTTCCAACCGCGGAATGCAAAGCTTCATCAATGTTTTTGGCACCTTCAGGTGACATGGGATCAGCCGGACAAGAAGCCAGGAGTGCTTTAGGTGTGCGGTGGATAGCTTTTCAAATATTACCAATTGTGAGATAAAGCAGCCAGGCATGCTGGTCACCCGAAAAATTGGGCTAGTGAGTCTTGCTGGGTGCACATATCACTGGTACAATCGTTGGTCAGGTAGGAAGTTGATCCTGTGTATCCCACCACCAATCGCTCTTGTTCTCCTAGTGGTAGATTTCAGGCCCATCAGAGCCAGCGAGGCGCCCCGGTTCAAAATAGAGGTGCGCCTGAAATGGGAGATGTGCCAAAAGGAACTGGATAAATTTGGAAATATCGCTGTAGGACAATGTTCTGAAGATATGTGAGTCATCTTCTCTCCAACTATTATCGCCGAGCCCGAAATCAAGTTCAGAGAGGAGCTTTTGTAGAGCATCTGCTGGTTGGAATGATTTGATTTTGAAGTTGTTCAGTCCATGCCGGAGATGTTGTTCAATCCAGGTTTTCATTTTGTGGCTAAACGACTGAGCCTGCTGAAAGTCATGAGCGGACTGAAATGGATGCCATGGATTCCATTGTTCTGAGTACTTTTGATGCTTGTTGTACTATCCAGTTGCTTTGCCATACGCTTTCCCCCCCACATTTTCTACTCCAACTACCTGCCTACTATGAGCCTTTGTCTTTGTTGGATCAGGGGTACAGGTGAGATCAGGCTGCTGAGGGTCTATAGGTTCTTTGTTGGATGTATCTTCAGGTGGTGGTGCACCTGGTGCGTTGTCTATGAGTAGATCAATAATTGATAGCTTGTCAATGGCCATTCAGGTGCACCTACTGTAGTCAAACCATGATGGCTCAGGGTGAGAGAAGCCGGCAGGTGGTAGAATCCCATTGGGTAATAGCCCATCATTCATCGATATTGGGTGATGTTGTTCATAGTGAGCTTCCAGTCAGTTCTCGCTGCATAATGTCTTTTTGCAGATACAGCACCCAACATGTTTCTGGCGAGTGTTAACCATATTTGGGAAACGCTCAGTGTTCTGACGAATCTCGATGATACTTTATGGGGTTTGGTTTGTTGTGGGATTAGAGCCTCAAGGATATTTGTTTGAAAGCGAGCTTACTCAGGTTAGCCTATCACTTTCAAAGATGCATCACACCCCACCAAATGTAGAGGGGTAAAACAAAGTAACCTCATGATCAGTTTTCTTCACAAAGTGGGATAATATCTATGAAATCCTGCACAATGATGCTGCACATTATCTACTGAAAATCGTTAGCAGAGAAAGTGTCTTTTGTCATCACTGCGATCAACTTTTAATACTGATCATCAAGGTGTTACTACGCTCGGCCTTATCGTATACTATGTAATTGCAGCATCGTGCAGATTATGTCTACACTCAAGCCTTGAGCAGTGGATAACATCAGCCCAATACAATGAATAGGCAAATTTCCTAGTTGGCTGTATGCCCGCTCAATGATCATCAAGAACTGATAGGCTGGTAGGATGCATTCGTCTGTAACAATTCTTGACAGGTAGGGGGATCCTGAGGAGACAACAAAGTTTGCTCAAGGAGCTCAAAAGGAAGCAATCACTGTTGCTGCTCGACTAACAGGCCTGATATTGAATGAAGTAGTAGGTCGTACACACACATGTTGATTGTAAAATGCCTAGTCATGCTAACCATCCAACTGGATATAGTTCTTGTTGGTTTCCTGGAGATATCATGTCGAATCCCTTCTATGACCTTTACAGTTATGAACTGAACAAACGTGAGCTTCTGCCCAAGTTCCTAGTATACACAGTCGAGCGTATAGCAAAGAAAGGCAGGATGTGTGTGATTATGATATCTTTTTCTCAGCCAGGTTTCATGGGATCAAAGGTGCAGTGAAACACCACCATTCGTGACAAATACGATGCATATAAGAGGCCTTCATTCCGCCGAAGGTCACTGCTACCTTCAATATTCTCAACTATACTCTGCTTCATTTGAAAGCACAAATTGAATTGATAATCATTTTACCACCATCTTTTGTTCACATACGATGTTGACAAACGGATCTCCACTGAAGCCAACCAATATGTCTCCAACAGGTGGGCTGTTTGGCTCACAACCACGCTGAGAAAACAATGTAGGAGCATCAGATAATAATGCCGGAAATACACCAAGCAAAGTCACTCATTTTGGGCAACCCCCAATTCAAATTCATCCTCCACCAGGGTATAGTTACCCACATTCACAGCCACCATTTCGAGGAGCTCCGCAATTCTACCACCCTGCCGCATCAATCATGACACAAAGCTTGCAACTAAGCTCTGGAGCAACCCAAGAATATCTGAGTTATGGGCCATCGTGGCAAGGTTACAACTTCCCCGTGGAGGTTATGGTGGACCTCGAATGTTCCCCCCTCAGCATTTCACAGGACAGGGGCTGTCATCTCCAGGTGCACCTTGTGTGCCTCCAGCACCCCCTGGAAACATTCCAGTCATTTTCCCGACAACTTCTGCCTCTACTCCATATGGACAAATTCCCGGCGCAGCTGGGAGACCCCCCATCAGTCTCCCAACGATACCATTTCAGCTGGTTGTGGAATCGCGCAGGACAGATGTCGCCAGGATTGGGGATTTGCCCCCATTGCCAGAGATTCGGTATGACGAATACGATGCAGAGTATGCGAGCGATGATTTGTCGGACTGGGGTGGGGCCAATGGCAAAGCCCCAATCAGCTTGAAACAAATGGAATTTTCCTTGAAGCAATTTGCCAAACGGATGGGCCAGCCCAACTTCAGTACTTTCAACAAGTGGAAGATAGTATGGGTGGCTGGGTTTCTGGGGAAGAAGCATCGGTCCCTTATCCTGGGACAGAAGCGTTTGAAACAGCTGCGCGATGGACACCTGCACCGGGAGACGGCAGTATAAGATTTCTTGGAGACTGTGGAGACCTGGCTGCCTTTGGAAAATTTTGAAAATGCCAAATGGATTCAGTGACAGTGGGTTGGGATGTTTTTGAAGAAATGTTCAAGTGAGGTTTGGGAGGTGAGGAACAAGGGAAGGCAAGGCAACAAGCGACCAGCAATGGATGAGGAAGAGAGTGCGGGCAAAATAGCGAGAGGTAACGTCCCGGAGTTGCCAAATACAACTTTTGAGGTTGTGATCCATTGAGTGCCAAACGGCAACCATGACCAGACATCCAGCATTGAACTCCAAGCTTTGTACACAGATGGGAGGCACTGGGAGGAGCTGATTGACTTCATCTAAAAAAATTGTTGCCCAAAAGAACCATACTGTCTGACTGCGATATACAAATGCAATTTGACGCAAGAAGAATTGGGCGAAGAGTATATGGGATTATACACACCCGGGCAAATGATGAATGACCCTCTACATGGTCAGATTTTGTACAACAGTTCCCTTTCAAATGCCTTCAAGTAGAAACTGGGACACAATGTGAAACTATTATTGGTAGAAATGAAGGCAGTGACAGGGAAGGATATTGCGGAGCATGTAATGAGACCGGCTAAGGTAATCCCCGCTAGCCATGTCACGTTTAGTTATGCCCACTGCTAATCAGTATACTTAGACTTTGGAAGGATCCGATTGAAACAAAAGAGTGGTGGACAAGGAGGCAGGTGGGAAAGAGACTGACAGTAGTCTTAATGTAAGTTCCGATTGGGTGAATAGAATTGATTACATTCCACATATTACTGGGTCCAAATGTATGTCTGTGAAATATCTAACATTACGATGAATTTCAGGAGTGCAGGAGTATGAGCCCATCTTCACAACCTACTTCGGGGTAACCACAAGAGATCATTGAGGACAAAAAGAAGACCGACCAAGGTGCAAGAGCGGTTCAGGAGCAAGTGGATGGCGATGAGGTCCTCGATCCACATAATACCAGCTCAATATTGAGCACGGTTCTCAACACAATCAACAACAAATTTGAACATGAGTGTCTTGATGACGCAGTCAGGATGCTGAATGTCCATCTTATTTGCCAATCAACAGATGACCGTCTTCCAGGCCACAAGTATTCAATTCCAGGCCTGCCCGGAACCAGGTTTCTGGCGCACCAGGTTTAGGCCATATGGTTCATCGTGAGGAGATGGGTTTGGGATGCTGATATTCCAGGAGCACTGGTAGCGGATGAAATGGGTCTTGGCAAGACTTTCACCTCAGTTGCAGCGGCAATGCTTTGCAAATGGGTGACTGAGAAAGTTGTAATGGGGTTGCCACTGTCCATTTTATGAGGGAATACCCTTGAAGAGTGAGTGATTTTGGCGCACAATAACTTTCCCAGCATTGTCGGTGAAGACTGGGAGTGGTATCTGCTCCAGAGATTAAATTCTGCGCCCCGCCAGCTGTTGGAGATACAGACAACACCACCTCACGGTAGTGTTGGCAACGGATCCAGGTAACCTGCCCGCAGTTCGGGTTTTGACAGGATACACTGTTCGGTTTGGGTTTAGACCTGACCAAAGACCCGACCCAGTTGGTCTTGGCAGCTTTGTTACTCGGACTGGACATTGAACCGTGGGTGTTTGGCTGGTTTGGAACTGGACCGCAGTTCCAACTTCACGGTTTCTACAGATTTGGCTGCAAATCCACATTTGAGTTCTGATCGTATCATAACATGATGAATGCGCAGATTTTGCAGTATTATGAGCTCTTTCACCTTCAGCGTTCAGATTTGCGATCAGACGGATATTCGTTGAGTGACTGTGAAATAAGGGCAAATTGTAAGCAAAATTAGCACGTTTTCGATAGCGACTCAACAAATGTTGGTTGGATCGCAAATCTGAGATCGGGAGGTGAAAGAGCGGCTAGGAGTGCACAATCTACGTACTGATCATGTCACGATACAATCAGCACTCAAATTCTTTATTGCAGGCAAAGTTGTGATGTTCAAATGCCAGGTTTTTCGTCAGGTCAGACCCATTGCCACGGTCCGGTTTTGGGTGGAACTGGAATTGGAACCGACCTGGGAATTTAGACCCATTGCTAACGCTATCTCACGGGCATCTAGCACTTATATGGGCTCATGCACCAATCTTAGTGGTCACAATGCCCGGAGTGGCAGAGACCTTCAAGACTGTCATTGACGAGAAAATACGTGGAACCAATTTCAAACTCGTTCACTTGTTGCACGCCGAAAATGTGAATCTCACTAACGAGCATCTGAACACCAGTATTGACAAGCCGGAAAACCGATGGAACATCCACCTTGTGTCGTATGATACCTTATCCTGCAGAGCGAAACCATCAAGCAGTGGCTGGCTCTCATACTGTTCAGGGAGTTGTGGGATTTATGATGAGTCTACTCGGTACAAGACGAAAAATACCGTGGGCTGTAGAAATGCAACGAATGCCAGAATTGGATTCAAACCTCGACTCACTGTGTTGCCGGGATTCCATTCACTCGATGACTGGTGTTATCAGACGATGTGGCTGTTTTCAGGTGCGCCTCATGATCCAGAGGATGAGACTGAGATGGGAAAGCACGGCACCGATGCACTGTATTCCGCGGTGAATAGTTTGATAAATGCCATCCGGACTGAACATCTCGACGCCCAACAGGATGCGGCACTCCGGATGATCCAAATAACAAAGCCCTGGACAATCAGGAGGTGGTCAGAATCGGAACTCATGAATGGGAAACAGCTTGTTCGGATACTGAAGGAGAATGCACACTATGTTGATCTTGAATGGACTGAGGACGAGAAAGCTAAACTAAGGAACCTTGTGGGGAGATACAATTCACGGGGTGCTTCAGGAGCGTGGAGGGTACATAGATGGTGGCTGGCATGTTTCTCATTGGTATTGGGAGGCACCGAGGATCTGAATGATGTTTCTGTACAACGGAACAATGAATGGCCACTTGATACTTGGGTGGATTCTCCGAATTTCTGATTGCTGAGAGAGACATTTCTGCAAAGGCTTGTCAACAAATCAGCCGAGTATCCCAAACCTGAAGAAGACGAAGCATCAAATGAGGCACTCCTGCACAAACCTGAACGCCATAAAAGCACCTTGCCTCATGCACCTCCTACTCAAAAGGCCATGCTATTTTGTCCTCTGCCAGGCCAAGTTTGTCATTTGAAGTGGTGGCTCACAATGTTTTTTGTGGATCATTTGGATATTGTCTACACGTACGCAGAAATGGGCGACAATGAGCGCACAGAAATGCGGCTCAAATTCGAAGATTCGCCAAATCCCTCTGTATTTGTAACTACACCCACAGTGGGTGGGACAGGCCTCAATCTGACAGCAGCAAACCATGCGGTAATAACTCAGAAGTTCTGGGTATTGGATGAGCAGTGGCAGGCATTTGCATGGGTTGTCCCACTGGGGCAAAACAGTGTTCCACACACATGGCTACTGAACACTGGACCCAATGGTTCTGATAACAGAGCGAGTGATCTCCACCAGCTTCATGGAGTGGCTCAAATGGGATTCGTGCATGGTCTGATGAACCGACGGAACATCACGACCACTACATCAGCAAAAAACATTTCCGTCCAGGCGGAATGGCTCCGTCAGAGTGGACGTGCTCCGTCAGAGCCATCAGAGACACCACGGTGGCAGATTACTCCACGCCCGGCGTCAATACCACGCGTCGCGTTGCATATCGCCCTCTGATCGCTGTTTTGCCGTTTCTTCTGGCTCTGTCGGTCTATACAAAATGCACACTCTATCTTTCGCATCTTTTGATCTCACTCGCGCTGTCTACGATTTCGTGGATCTACGCAATTGCGTGGATCCTTGCGGCCGGATAGTATCATATCTTCTCACCCTCATCCTATGCTCCTTGAGCCAGGTGGACTCTTGATCATGGCATGGAGAGACAGAGAGGGATGACTTAACATCGTGTTCTTAGGTGATGGTAGAGGAGATGGGACAAATCATCATGAGAAGCTGGGACTTGAGAGAATTTCGTGTGCCAGTCAATTTACCATCCCCGATATGGCAGTTACGAGTCCCGATCCGGCGTGTAATATCACCGATACGAGGTCTTCCCAACCCAATCAGGCAAGTCGTACCCCTGATTTCTCATATCCGCTCGTATCGTCCACATTGTTCTCATCTTCATCCCCTATCTCTCTCTTTCTCATCCACATCTCAACCATCATCGCAGAACACAAAGTTATGTCATCCCTCTCTATCTCTCCATGACATGATCATGAGTTGACACCAAGTACAGCATCCACCCAAGATTGTTTGTCTTCCCTTCATTCTCA